>ERZ827181.115-NODE-115-length-112692-cov-22.210171_pt1 | contig 112692 bp, 97 predicted proteins | sample MGYA00519778_ERZ827181 | MGnify/ENA primary metagenome ERZ827181 (study PRJEB31778, sample SAMEA3449273) | human gut metagenome | biome: human gut; feature: human-associated habitat; material: faeces | place: United Kingdom | collected 2010/2012 ...
TGATACTCCCCTATAAAAATGGCTATTTATCAACTGTTTGTTGTGACATAGCCTTATCGAATGCCGCGAGAAGGTAATCCCGCAGTTTTCGGTTCAGGTTTTTGATGTGCCCCTCGGATACATTCCAGTCGTCCGCCACAACAAGCTGCGTGTTGTTCTCGGTGTATAGCGCGACATACAAGGCATACAGTTGGGGAGAGGCACCCCGGATCACTGTGTTATATCTGCCGACCTTCTCAACTATTGCGTTTTTCACGACCGAATCGCACGCTTTGTCGAAGATGTCTTTGTGCGCATAGTAGTACCGTATCTCCTGCAAATCTGTCTGGATCTGCTTCATCGTCATTTCTTTTCGTCCTCCTTCTTCGGCAATGCGAAGGTTTTTATAATGGACTTCATCACTTCCGCATCTTCACCCGAAAGCCCTCCGACGAGCTTTTCGAGCAAGGCGAGCTGCTTGTCCGTAAGGTATTTCATATCCAGCCGGAAACCGTCTACGACGTGAATCCCTCCGCCATTACCTTGCGTGGTGTAGACCGGGTACTCCAACGAGAGGCTCAGCACGTCATATTCGATTGTGCGTTTGCTGACGCCGAACTCGAATGCAAGATTCTCTCTTGTATCGTGCCGGCGAGCGCAAAGGGCTTCCAATAACGCTTTGCGCCTCTCGTTGACTGACACCGATATTCACCTCCTTTGCCTTTCTTGGCTGTAGTTTAGAAGTTGAACTCGCAAGGTTTTTGCGACTTCAAAAAATTTTTTCGACTTTTTTTCAAAGCCGTCGGAGAAAACAAAAAGCCCCGACAAACCGACTTCCCAGTAGGGAAATCCGTTTGTCGGGGCCTCTCGACTTCTCGGTTTAACCGTCCGACTTACAAAGAATATGACCTGCGACAGGATTTACACGATGGCGCTGTTTCAGCCACGACCTGATGCGTCGTTATTCCGTATTCAGTTTTCGATCTGTTCGCCGTACGGTGGCGTGATGTCTATCCGCTCATGCCTGCGGCTGATACGCTTGCTGACCATGACCAAGCCGCAGCGGGTACATTGCAGTTTTACCAGCCCGTTTTCGTTCCGGCAGCCTGTCAGCACCTGCCCGCAGTTTATGCAATGGCGTCTTGTGGGTTTCCATGCGTCTTGCATATGACATAGATCCTCCTTTCCCCGAACCTGCAAGGCGGTATTTAAGAAAACTGCATTGGGGCGGTCGGGAATTCCGGCACCGCAGTCATCTTACCTTGTCAGATCCTATAAGCATGAGCTGCGCTCTCTCTTATCCGTATGTCTTGATGCAACCGACCAGCACACCCTGAACGGCGCATTCGTCAACGATGATGTCCTTCATCCTTTTGTTTTCGGGGTGGAGAACGATCTTGCCGTCGCGGTGGTACAGCCGTTTAAGCGTAGTGTTGCCGTCCACCAGCGCAACCACGATTTCTCCGTCGTCCGCCGTATTTTGTCTGCGAAGGACAATCAGATCGCCTTTGTTTATGCCGGCGTCTGTCATACTGTTACCGAAAGTGCGGAGCATGAACAGGTCGCCGTCGCCGAACAAAGCCTTCGGCAGGGCGAAACTCTCTTCTATGTTCTCAACACCGTAGTTCGGCTCGCCACAAGCGATTTCTCCCACAAGCGGCACAATGGTGGATTCACCGCTCAATAGGGAAGGGAGCGGTTGAATGGAGCCGTCCTTTTCCAATTCAAGACTGCCTCTTCGTTCCAACGCCCTGACATAACGCTGCACCGTCGCCAAAGAGCCGAGACCAAGCGCGTGCATGACATTCCTGAAACTCGGAGATCTGCCGTGCTCCCGTTGATAGCGGATATTGTATTCGGCAACCCGATTCATCGTTTCTTCATCCAACACTCGCATATCTGCCTCTTGCGCCTATCAAAAACGCGCCGTTTCGTTATGGTGTTTGTATTATATCAAAAGCGAGACCTTGAAGTCAAGGCCTCGCTGTCCAACTTTGCGGACTGTGAAAAGAAATTAAAAATTATTTGGTTTATTTAATTTATGAGGTCAGTATATCGTTACTCAATTTACTTAATGTAGCCGCCATTTTATCTTTTTTCAGATCACATTCCCAAATAATAAATATTTTCCAACCGAGATTTGTAAGCAGTTTATAATTTTCGCTATCGCGTTCTCTGTTTCTGAGAAGTTTTGCCTGCCAGAATTCTCTGTTAGTGTCAGGCAGAACAAACCTTTTACATCCCTCATGAGCATGCCAAAAACATCCGTTGACAAAGATGACTGTTCTATATTTTTTAAGAACAATATCCGGAGATCCGGGCAAGGACTTTACATTACGCCTGTACCTGAATCCTTGCGAGAACAAATATTTCGCCACAAGATCTTCCGGTTTTGTTTTTGTCCCACGAATTTGTGACATATTATAGCTTCTTACTTCTTTACTATGCACATCCATCAGTCGTATCTTTCCAGGATTCTCTCTGTATGATAGAGCTGGAAAAAGAACCCTTCCAGCATTTTTACAGGGATACTGTTTCCTGCCATTCTGATAATTTTATCACGAGGGAACAGCTTGCTTCTTACTCGTTGTTCCGGATTATTCTGCTGAAGTTTGTCATAATCTTCATCGGTAAATCCCATAAATAATAAGCACTCTCTTGGTGTCAGATATCGGAATTTTCCTCTTTCCTTGATTCCGGTATCGAAATAAATATTTCCGGAATTGGGATTCCTGTCCTGTTTTGTAGTTATTGTTCTTATAAATTCTTCCGTAGTGATTTCTCCGTTCTCATTTACGATCTTGGGATTTTCGTCCCAGATTTTCCGTCTGGATACAGTATCATTCGGAGTACATTCCAAAGCCTCATGCCATAATTGCGAAGTCATATCCGATGAAAGACGCAACAGTTGGGCTATGCTTTTCGGACAGTAGTAGGCTGACTTTTTGTACTCATTCACGATCCTTGTTTCGTCTTCTCCCCAAGATGCAAAAAATTCCCTGATTTCTTTTTTCAGAGATATATTGTCGCCAACAAACACACTCATCATCAATAACCGCGGTCTGTTTTGAGGTATACCATAATTTTTTGCATTAACATGCATATACTGGCTTTCATACCCGAGATCGCTCAGTTCCTTGATCCACTTCTCAAAATTTGATCTGTGCCGTGCCGACAAAAGAGTCGGAACATTTTCCATAATAAGATAGCGGGGGAGTGATTTCCTCAAAAGCGACATCTCTGTAAGTATTCTGCCTACCTGCCACAACAAACTGGAACGGCTTCCCGAATTGATATCAATTCCTTTATTGTAACCATGAAAAGCCCCGACATTAGACAGATCCTGGCACGGAAAAGAATAGGTAAGAATGTCAGTATCATCCGGCATTTGCGCTCCTGTTACGCTGCTGATATCAACCAGATTATTTGTACGTTTGATTGCGGAAAGTATACGCTTCAGAACTTCTTCGCTGTAACAGCGCAAAGTCTGATAGTTCATAGCTTCTTTGCCATCATTACTCAAAGTATAATTTTTGAGTTTATCAAGGAGCTCCTGTTTGTTCTGTCGTTCAACTTCAGGAAGATTAAAGCAGCTTTCATGTATAGCATCATAAGCTATGAATGCGTGTATATCCCATTCACATGTTGCTTGCACATTTATTCTTATGCCGATGTTTTTTAATGCGCGGGCCTGACTGCCAATCCCGCTGAAAAGCTCTACTATATTGTATTCTTTTTTCATTTTTCTCCGCCGATCAGATAAGCACGCCAGCCTGATCCAGTTTGTTTCTTATTTTCCATATTAGTTTTGCTTGCTTTTCTGACGGCACTTTTTTACCGGCAGTAAATGCAATCGCTAAATTAAGCAGGTCTGTCTCCATAGGAGAAAGAATATGGCGTTTCATGCCCTCCTTAAGCAGATCAGTCCAATAGCTGTTCCCAAGATTATAAATTTCGACCAGCCAATTAACATCTTTTTCAAGCTTTTTTTCTTTAATCTCTCCTTGTATCCTCTCGTCCATAACTTCTTTGGATATGAGATCGTTCACAAACTGAGGATCCAATGACAAAGACACCTCTTTATACCTTTTCCATGTTTCTTCTTTAGAACAATATTCTCTTGCCGATCCGACAGAGTTACGGATGAACTCATTAGTGGCATGGGCTACTTTTTCTATCTGGCAGCTCAATGACGGATATAAAGTCTGCTTTCTCCATATCAAATCATAATCAAGACAATAACCTTTGGGCAGATTTACGATGATTTTTGATATTGTATATGGAACGATAAACGGCTTTATATAACTTGCCGATATATACCAGTCTGAGTTCTTCACAATTTTATCTGTAGTTTTGAATAATATAGCATAACAGATTGCAAGTTTGAAAAACTCATCATTAAAATATTCCGATGTTTTCTGATACTGACTGTCTATGTATTCGGCAAAAAACGACATGCACTTTTCGCCGCCTTTGCTCACTACGTCCGGACGAAGAAGTTCTGCGCAGGTAAAAAACTTAGCAAGATCTTCCTTTTTGATAAGCTGACTTTTGGGATATCTCCGAGCAAATGCCTCTTTTTCACTCTTACGGGTGATTTTGAATTGCTCCTGGTCATATTTTCCGCGTGAACGTTCATAATACCAGAAAGTATTGTTGACATTATCACCAGAAACAGGGGCAGGAATCTTCTTGGACAAGGCTTCAAAAACTCTGTGAAACGGATGATTAGAGAAAAAGTCGGAGTTTTTTACAGAATTCTGACTGTTTGCGTACCTGGAGATATTCTGTATCATCATATCATAATCATCATTCTTAACAACAGTCAGTTTCATCGGAACAAAAATATTGTCCAATGGCAACTTGTCCTTAATCACAGCTGATGTAAGGGAAGCTGTAGTTTGTCCGCCGTTAATAATCTGCAGATCTTCCATTGAAGTTATAAATCTCTTATCATCAGATAATGTAATCTTCGCAGCCGTACATGCAATACCGTTGTTATATGCAAAAAATTTGGTCGGCTCTTTTCTTATCGTTTCACGAATGCCCTTATTTATTTTCCCTCGGTTGCTCAAAAAAGCTCGGACATTCCCTTCAAGCAACCTCGAGCCGTGGTCATAATAAATGCTATGCAAGAAATACCCGGGAACAATTGCAAGATAAGCGTCATAGTCAAGATTGCCGGACATCTCTGCCTTGATACACGGAATACCCTTTATGCCGTATTTGTCAGTTTCAATCAATATAGGCTCCCTGTCTTTTCCTGATTGATACAGATCATAAAAACGCTTGATGCTCCAGACATTCAGCTCAACTCGTTTATCAAGAAAATCATCACACCTCAAAGAAGTTACTTTATCGCTGAGTGTTTTATTGGTAATGATATACAGTTTAATCTGATCGATGGAATCATCATTATCAAGATCAACGTAATCTTTTTTCATTCTTCGCGCAATATTTCGTCCTACCGGAAGCATTTCATCGGTAAGATCAAAATATTCCTGCAACCGCTCATCAAACGCCTCCTGGATAAAATTCAGCATCCTGGTACGAATCGTGTCCAGTTCGGTTCTTGTCAGAGTGGCATCAGCTGTATCTTTGAAGTCATTTGATATAAGCACAAACGATTTATCTGATGCATCAAATCCATATGCATCAAACGCCATAATTTTATTATTCCGACAGCGCTTTTGTATAGGTCTTATAACGGGATCTGTCAATTCTCCCATCGCAGTCAGTTTGTCCAACGCGTCTTCAAGAAAATATTCGTCAGGCAAAACACTCTCTATCTGAGCGTTGATCCGTATGTCATCAAGATATTCTTTTTTGTATTCTTCAAAAGCCATATTCATACCAGCTTCTCCTTGAACTTTTCTATAAGTGTCAGCATGATTTCATATTGTACTTTGGCAACTCCGGCTGGCAGCAATGCTGCTTTCAGCCGTGGAAAATCATCCTTTACCGAATAATTATCCACCGAGACCAGATTATAGACATAATTATCATACACTTCGCTGTATGCATATCCGGCTTGTTTAAGTTTCTCTGCAAAAATATCTCTGTCTGTGTCCAACTGCAGCTCCGACATGATTTCAGCTACAAGGGGATTCAAAGAAATGCCATTAAAGCTGGGACTCATTTTTTCCAGCCGATACACAATCAGATGTCCTTCATTTTCGCTGTCCAGTTGTTCCAAAGAAGATATAAAAACAGAATTCCTGAAAGAATTAATGGTTTTAATTTCAAACCAATCATCGCCGTAGGAAAAATCTTTATGCGTAGGCACCGGACCACTCCATCCGTTTACCCCCATCGTTGTTCCATACTTTTTTGCGGCATAATTTTTGAAGAACAAAAGCTCTCCGAGTAATCCGATGATCTCATTCTCATTCAACAGCTTTGATGAGCTGTAAAACATCTTCTTCCATTGATTGTATCGGTTCACGATTTCAATATATCCGTTATCACCGGTATAATTTTCAGTCTGCGTAATAATATCTTCACAGAAATTACAGAATAAAGACAAATTTTCAGCGGAGTTGAAAGAGAACAACAATGAATAATAATCCGGCGTCTTGATCTGTTTTATCTCCAACAGGTTGTTTCCGGTAATTTTCACAGGTTGAAACAATCCGTTATACCGCAGAGTCGGATTTCCTTTTTCGTTTTTACCCAGATATAATTCCAAAGGATGCGTTTCAGAAACGCGGATATATTCTGAGTTATTGAGAATGAGCGACAGTTTTTGCCTGACGTCGTTCTTATTCATTGCAGTCATCCCCCTCGTCATCATGGTCTTTATCAAAATAGTTGACGGACTTATTGACCGTATACATAATACTTTCACTGACGGCATTTTCCTTTTCAGGAAAAGCGATTGCAAAACCGATCAAGTAATTATAGCGCCTTGTCTGCAATTCTCTTCTGACTTTAATATTTTCACTAGCCGATACTCCAGTAAAAATCTCCTCATTTTCCAGATCACTGTTATCCGGATCAATAAAGTAAATAATGAAAAGCGGATTTCGCCCCTTAATCATATATTGTTGTGCCCGTATATCATCTCCTTTAGGGCACTGCGATTTGTCAAGTCCGTTTTTTGCATCGGCGCGCCCGCCCAAGCGTGCCCTTTGTCTGCTGATTCGGATCACCGTCGGATCATCATCGGGGACATCATAATTTCTGCGCACCAAAGGGTTATCAATGTGCAGAGCAGGGAAAATAAACCTGTGTTCGTTGTCTTTTTCTCCTCCGATAACAAGCACGTCAAAATAATCCAGCTCGGAATCAGTTCTGCGCAGAAAATCCGTTATCTGGTGTATATCAAAGTTTCCGTTCAGTTTATGTACAGTTATCTCACCCAGCAATTTCAGAATTCTGTCCTTAGGAATATTTCTGAAATACGGATGTCTTACAGACGAATCCTTTGTTGCGACATCTATCCCGCTCAGGAAATTTTTTGCAGCATTGATATTCTGTTCAATAATTCCGAGATCACGATGAAGGTAAGGGGTTTCAAAGATATTGCCATAAAAAGATTTGTAATATCTTTGTTTCTTGGTGTTTCTGCTTTTATTGGCTGCCGTAATACCAAGTTCAATGGAATCGTTCCTTACGCGTATACCATATTCTTCAGGTTTTTTACCTTGTTTCCCCATAACTTCAATATCTTTCCGCAAGTCCTCAATTGAACTGCAGATATAGCGATAATATTTTGCAGAGTCTTTAGTTATAAATATTTTACACAAATCAGCATATCCTTCACGATAGCCGAACCATCTGCCCATTTGCATCAGAACATCAAATGTTGCTGTATTCCGATAAAAATAACTGACACACAATCCTTCAAGAGTAAGCCCTCTTGATAAAGCTAAACCTCCGATTGCAATAACGCGTAAACCCGTATCTTTATGTGCTTCATAATCAATTTTTGCTGATTGTTTGGATGAGTTGACAACAACAATCTGGATATTTTTTATTGAATCGTATATTCTTGGGAACACCTTAGTCCAAGTCAAGGTAGTACCGTCTGAGATTATGTTCCCATACTCTTTGTTAAAAGTCTCATGTAATGAGGACACCAAAGGATTTGTCAGAGCATATTCCACATCAAGTTTATACGTCTGCTTCAAGGCATTTTTAACGGTGAGGAAATAATCAGTAATTATATCCTTTATAACGAGCTGCACTTTGGTAAAGCGCGTCATGTTGATAAGCATTGACCGGTTGGTTCGTATGCTGCTGCCGCCATCGCGTATATCGCGTATTGCATTTGCCAGTAAAAATGCATTCACAGCATAATAAACCGAGTTAAATAATTTATCTCCGTGCCAGTCTTTTTTATGTTTCATCGGGAAGATATTTTCGTTCCCGTCTTTTATCTCCCGCACATTTTCATTTTCCTCGAAGAAATATTTCCGGGGACCATAATAATTTGAAGGGGCTTTTAACGAGTAGATAAAGTCTCTGGGAAATAAATCATCGCGCAGCATTTCGTCGTCGCTGTCATAATTTATAAAGACATTGGCAAAAGGAGTTGCGGTAAATCCGACATAACAACTTCTTGTAAAAAGCGCAAGGATTTTGCGTATATAATTATTGATTTTAGTCGGATCATCATCTTGTTTATGCGTGTTGATACTTGCATTATCTGCTTCATCATCGATCATCAGCATAGGAACATTAATTCTTTGGTATTGCCGTGTTGTGTTGATATTTTTAAAAGACAGGAACACCTTTTTCAGAACGCTTACATTTTTTTTGATAACGAACACCATTGGCTCACTGGGATATGTGCTTATCCTGATGTTGGTGTTCTGGTCGTCATCGGCGACAAAATCCTTTGCGCGACTTGTAAACAGCCGCGGCATCCTGTCTCCACGCCCAACCCCGACATCTGCCGCAGTTGTCACATCATATCCCACAAAGCCTTCTTCAACGCGTTCCTGTGTTTGTTTGCGAAGGTTTTCTATCGTTCCTGTCAGTATAAATATAACTTTATATCCGGCATCGGCGGCCTTTGTTACCAAGCCCAGATAATTTGATGTTTTGCCGGACTGAACATCTCCCATGACAAGACCTCGGACAGAAAAAACACTGTCGGATTCATTCGGATTGCCAAGATAGGACATAATTCTCCGAAGCGTTGTCTCTTCCAACCGTTTGATTACTTCCGGCGGAAAATGCTTTTGGACAGCAAGATAATTTTTATATCTTGTCCAATAGTATTCATCGTGACCTTCTTCCAGAAAATTATCGTACCACTTGTAATCATGATCATAATCACCGAGAAGAACGTCGCCTTCTTCCTGGTAAACCGAATGAACTGCTTTTATTTTGTTGATAACGAGCAGCCGCTCAGAATCGGACAATACAATTTCAGGTAATTCATGGCTATACATTTCCTGCGCTTTTTGCATAGAATCAACTATACTTTTTTCGTCAGGTATATAAAATGGGTTGGATATTTTCTTTACCCGCAGATCATTTGAATACTGATCCAAATATATATCAAATACTTCCTCACGCGTTCTCATTTTCTACGATCTCCATTATTCTTTGGGCTATCATCGGATGATTGAACGGCTCATACTTCGTCACTATAGCCAAAACTTCTTCATTGCATTTCTGCACAATCTGTTTCGTTTTTTTAAATTGTACCACTCCTTCCATTACTATAGCATCAATTTGATCTTCTTCCGGCTCTGTAGCATTATTTTTATTGCAGATTGAGTTGTATATGTCGTCATAAGGAATCGAGACGGAAATGGCATCAATAAAATTCAGAATTTTATTCCTGTCTTTATCATCAAAATCATCCAGGAAACGTCTTATAAAAGCAGATTCTTTGTTTATATAAAAACATTCTTTCTTTTTCTTATTAAGAGATTTATTCCAGATTTTATTGTCGTCACGTTCCAAACTCAGCCGAACTCTTTTGGTTGTTTTGTCTTTTGAACGCGCGCATACATCCGAAACAACTTTTTTCAGTTGATTCATCACTTGTCTGGGAATTGTAGCGTTCTGTTTTTTGATATCGATATCCCATATGTCATCAAGAGAATTCGGGATGTCAACTTTTATGCGTCCATATTTCAGAATTTCCGGCAACACGCCGGTTGATGAAAGACGAAACCATTTTCCGTAAATTATAAGGCGGTCATTCCTGTATATGTAAAACCCCTGATCACTACGCAGAGAATCAATTCCGCCGAGTTTTGCAATATCTGCCTCTGTGAGGTCAGACATGTGGGGAAGTATATAAGGCTGAATTTTTATAACAGAATCGTTTATGGTCAGTTCGCTTACTTTTTTAGAATCTGTTTTAGCATGATCCTCCAAAAAAGGGTCAAGGGGGACAAGCGCATCATTGTTAATAAAAATATTCAGTGGCTTAAACCTGTTGGACAAAAATCTGTGAAACACAAGGCACAAATGTTTTTCTGCTTCTGCCATTTCATCAGACAAGTATTCGCGGACACGACCGTTACTTTTTTTATAGGCAATATCGAAATTCTGCCACACGACCAAAGTTCCCATGGGCAAGTTGATTAAAACATCTGCCATCGGCGTTCCGGAAATTTCTGTCTCGTCCAGTTCAATACAATCCCATTTTTTATCCTTTAATACAAGATCAAGATTCCATTGAAAGCCTGAAATGTCACTGCCATTTTTAGATATGACTGTCAATATTCTGCATTGTGAGAGCGATGCGGACTTTAGTCCTAAGCCAAAACGTCCGAGATCTGAAGAACTATATTCGCGGTTACTGCCATATTTCATAGCATTAAACAGTTCATTTCTGGTCATACCTCGCCCGTCATCCAATACAGAAACGAATAATTCCGAGTCATTGATCGGCACATTTATGTAAATGTTCTTCGCCCCCGCAGAAATTGAATTATCCACGATATCTGCTAACGCCGTTTTGAAGGTATATCCGATGGATCTCATTGAATTCATGAGAACACTTGGTGAGGGGGTGTTTTCAATCCTTACAGACATCTCAGTTCTCCTTTTTCATCTGTCACCGCATAACTCTTGGGCGAATAAACACCGGCGATTTTATCTACCCAATTTTTCATTCCCTCAACGACTTCTTTGGGAGAGATAATTTTCAGTCGGTCTCCAAAGGTGCAGCACCAGCCGAAGAAAACAGGGCTGAGCTGAACGGTGGCAGTGAATTGAATGCGGTCGTCTCCGCAACTGATAATGATTGCTTTCTCGCCGAACTTATCGTAGATGACATCCAGCAGGTCGGGATCTGCCTCGAAGCGCACCTGAACGCTCTTGCCGCCGAACATGGAAAACGCCTGCTTGCGATGTTCGGAAACATTCAACGATTGCGGGCGCGCATTCCTGTTGACGGGTTCGTCTGTCACTTGGACATCAAGCATACGGTCAATGCGGTAACTTGCCGTATTCTTGTGCTTATCGTGATAACAGACGAGGTAGTAATTGTCATTTGCAAACACCATCGCCACGGGATTGACGACATAACGCTCGCCGTCTTTGCGAAGCTGCCGTTCACCGCTGCGGTCGAGGTCGAAATACCTGAAAGAGATTTTCCGCTCGGAGAGGATACCGTCCTCTATGGCATTGATGCTGTAATAGATGCTCTCGTTGGAGTGCTTCGTAGTGTTGAACTCGACGATATTGCGCTTCAAGATCTCCGCACGGTTGCTGCCGCCGAGAGCCGCGATCTTGTCAATAAGTTCCGCCGTCTTTCTTTCGGTGATGAAACTTGCCGCCTGTACAGCGTCGATGAGAACGCGAAGTTCGGGAACATCGAAGCTCCTGTCCACCACATAGTAGGAATTGCTGTGCTGACCGCGCTTACAGATGACCTCGTAGCCGAAAGAGTTCAATGCGGCTATATCCTGATAGAGCGTCTTGCGGTCGCAGGCAACGCCGTTTTTTTCAAGACGGGCGAGAAGTTCCCCGGTCGAGAGCGGATGATCTTCGTCGCTTTCCTGTTTCAGGATCTCCCAGATCTTCAGGAGTTTGATTTTCGAGAAATTCTCTTTACCCATTACGCGCTCCGTCTGTGTAAATGCTTTCAGGTGTTTACAAAATGTAATCAACTGAACATTTTCCGTGCAAAGCAAAGTACAAACTTCGCCTTATAACAATTATATCAGTTTTTATCGTAAAAGTAAAGAGCGCAGAGTCTGTTTTTATAGACACTTGAAGACAAAAATAAAAAGAAGTCGTTACTCACGGCTTCTTTTTTCTTCGTCCGGTATTTCTTCTTGTTCGTCGTGCAGCATTTCATAGATGACAAGCTCCAACGAGAATACCAAAGAGTCCGCATATTCCTTTGGCAAGCGGGTGATTGACGGTTCGCCCGTGACCTCTATTTCATAATTTACAGGCTTTCTTTTTCTCATGACAAAATGATAAATCAAAGAGCCTGTAAAGCGTGAGTACATCAACCGCACCTTTTCCGTATGGAAAGGTCATCTTTTCCGTATGTGAAGGTAATGTCTGCCGATTTTCTTTGTCTTTCGTTTGGGGTTTGGTATCAGAAAAAGCCGTTTTCGTCAAGGGCGGAAAATATCGCCGAAACCATCGAATGAACCGTAATGAATGCAATATTTTTCGCTTGCTCCTTGACGCCTCCGTCTTTTCCCGATTTCTCCTTTGTGTCGAAAGACAAATAAAACAAAGGAGAAAGATGTGCAATCGCAGAAAATTTTACAAAGTCGCAAGCAGTTTGCGAGTTCGGTTTTTACAATTCTGCAAAAAAGATAAAGGAGGCTCTATACACATGAAAAAAGCTGTCATCTATGCCCGCTATTCCAGCGACACCCAAACGGAACAGTCCATTGAAGGACAACTTCGCGTCTGTCAGAACTACGCCAAGAATAATGACCTTCTCGTCGTTGACACTTATGTAGACCGCGCAATGACAGGTACGAACGATATGCGCCCGGATTTTCAGCGCATGATCAAAGCAAGCAGCAAACGGCAATGGGAGTATGTCATCGTTGAGACATAAATTTATGGACACTCTCAAAATAAAGGTATCAGAGACAAAAAGTAAGCGTATGAGTTCGGTCAACCCATACGCTTTTTGTTATTTATCGGAATTATTGAGTTTATGCCGTAAAACGGAAGCTATATCGATTTTGTACACGATATCTATTTCCCGTTCTTTGCTCGTGATTTTCGGTAAGCCGCCGACGATGATACGGTCAATCAACTCATAGCACATTTCGCGGGTAAGCTCCGGCGCTTCGAGATACTTCTTTATGTTCCGTATAAAGTCATCGGCGCTCTGTATTGTATTTTCCGTTTCGGTCAGTTTGGCTTTCAATTCCTCAATTTCGATTTCAAGTTTCTTCTGCTCCTCGGAATATTTCTGTATGAAGCCGATACAGATATCCTCCGGCATTTTACCTTTCAGTCTGTCCTCATAAGCTAACTGCATAAGCCGGGACAATTCTTCAACGCGGCTTCTCTTTCCCTGTAATTCTTTCTTGGCGGCTTTTATGGATTTTTCCTGCACTTCCGCATTGTGCCGGATAAACTCTTCACGGATAGCCTTTTCGTCAAGCACGATCCGCTGCGCCATGTCCCGTATATCGTCAAGGATTATTTTTTCGAGAGTCTTTGCCGCTATGTGATGGGAAAAGCATATCGTCTTACCGAAACGCATATGGTCGCCGCAGTTAAACGCATATTTATTGTTTCCGACGCTGTTCAACTTCATTTTGCAACCGCAGTCGGCGCAATAAAGAAATCCCGATAAAGGATGCATATAGCCCGTAGCGGTTTTCCTGCCCTGCGCGACAGACTTTTCACGTTCGCGTACTCTATCCCAAAGCTCCTGCGAGATGATAGGCTCGTGAGTATTATAGACGACAACCCATTCGCTTTGGTCTTTCTTAAATCTCTTGTGGTTCTTATACGATACGGACGTGGACATTAACTGCGGCATATGCCCGATATATACTATGTTTTTCAGCATAGAGGCAATCGTGATTTGCCCCCAAAGTCTGCGGTCACCCGGCTTGCCCTTATGGCCGAGTTTTTCAAAGGCGTACTGTCCGGGGCAAGGGACATTTTCTTCGTTTAATATCTCGGATATTCTCCTCGGACTGATTCCAGACGCGTACATTTCGAATATCCTGCGGACTATCGGCGCTGTTTCTTCGTCGATGATGAACGTCCGTTTTTCGTCCGTGCCTTTGATATAGCCGTAAGTGGCTTTCTTGCCGTGGAACACGCCTTCTTTGGCTTTCGCTTTCCATACGGCGCGAATTTTTTTGCTGGTATTCGCGGCATGCCATTCGTTAAACACGTTCATAATGGGCATCATTTCCATAGCATTACTGTCGCGGTTTTCCGTATCCACGTTGTCCTGTATGGCGATAAACCGAATACCAAACGCAGGGAATACATAATCTACGTACTGCCCGACTTCGATATAGTTCCTTCCGAATCGAGACAGGTCTTTTACAATGATGGTATTGATGACGCCCGTCTTTGCGTCGTCCAATAATCTTTGCACTTCGGGGCGTTGGAAAGTTGTTCCTGAAACACCGTCGTCTATGTATTCGTCGTGAATTTCAAAACCATGCTCCTCGGCATATTTGCGTAAGATAGTACGTTGGTTGTCGATAGATACCGATTCGCCCTGGCGTTCGTCCTCTTGGGACAGTCTGTAATACAGTCCTGCTATGTAGTGTTTTTGCCTCATATCGTTCACCTCGTATTTTTAGTAGTGCGCTGTACGGCAATGGCCTTCATCGTCTTTTCAAAGTCTTTGCCGCCGTGGAAGTATCTGCGGACATAATACGTCTGCCTATCCACGGTTTTTCTTTTACTGATGGACGGAGCGAAGATATAACAGTTCTCGTAATCTTCGCCGCTGTAAAATGCTTTTTGTACTGCGTTCATTTTTTACCTCCTGAAATTTGATTTGTTCTGTCTTTCGACGGAGAAAAAACAAACGGAAACGCAAGGTCTTTCCCTTATCCGTTCTGCTCGTTGCTTTCCGTCAAGGGTTGCCGAAGGCAATGCACCTTGCCCTTGACGGGAAGGGCGTTTCCGTTTACACTCTCCGTCCGAAAGACAAATATTTTTAGTTTGCCTTCGGCATTTTCTCAATGACTTCCTTGCTGACTTTACCCATGACCTCGCCGTCCACCATGCAGGTGAAGTCATCCGCAAGAACGGCTTTTCTGTCATCTATCCCGCAAGGACAGAGAATGTCCTCGTTCATCACGTCGGAAACGAAGTAAGTGGGCAGGTCGCCGCCGTAGATCAGACGTTCGCCCGACTTTTCTATGTATTTCATCAGATAGCCGAGCGAATGCTGCACTTCCATCGGCGAGCCGAGCGGTTGGAAATCGTTGCGCCCGTACCGTTCCAAAAAATAGGTGTTCTGATGCGCCGTTTGCATTCGGTGGTCTTTTGTGCTGTAATCTTTGGTTTCCACGATCTCTCCGACCATTCCGCCCGGCGGGATGTAGAAGATACCGTGGAAATGCAATCTGCCTGTTTCACCGCCGCGCTCCCATACGCCGACATGCTTCCAGCCTTTGCGGGCTACAAGGTGTTTGAATGTATTTCGGAGCGACTTGCGGAAACTCTCTTCGGTATGCAGCGTGTCCGAGAACGTAAACGTGCAAAAGAAATTCCAATCCCTTTGCAGATTTACTTTTTTGGATAAGCGTACTTTTCGGCGAATTTTGTTAGTAGTTTTACGCTCGTTGTTTCGCTCAACGTATTCTTTTCGCTGCTCCTTATCCGGGATAGTCTCTTCCATAGCTTTCCGCATATAGGCTTTGCGTTCTTTGCGGGGCAACTTTTGGCTCTCCTTATAAGCGGCTTCAAACTGCTCTTTCTTTTCGACCTCCTCAACGGATAGCGGGCGGGCTGCCCGTCGTCGCTTGTGTCCCTGCGGAAAATTTTCTTTCGGGGTGGCGATGTAATGGCTTCCGTCAAATGAGATTTTGGCTGCTCTGTACGGCATTGTTTTGTTCCTCCTTCGATTTTTTTGCATAGCATAAACCTTAAACTCGCAAGGTTTTTGCGACTTCAAGAATTTTCTTTGAGAAAAATTCTACAAGCCAAACCGGAAGGTTTCTTTCCGGTTTGAAAAAGTTTTAGCACCTAAATACGACAGTTTTTGACGTGTTATAAAAACTTTTTTCACAAGCGTACAAAAAATCAGTGCCAAAACCTGTCCTTAATTCCGAGAGATTTTTACTCTATCACGGGAATTTTCTGATTGGAAGGAACAAAGGCGGACAGATTTAGGAGCAATTTCGGGCATTTCCGTAGAGGTATGGTGTAAAAACGGTTTGGTATCAGGTACTTTCTGGCTTTCATACGGACAGGATAACAAAACCGCAGGCAGAATGTTAGCAAGCCAGCCCATAACGTTTCCAAAGCGGCATATAGCAAATACAAAATGCGACGTAATTTCCCCAAACTGAACACATAGAAAAAGGCAGCCGCTTTGTATAAAGCAACTGCCTTTAACGGGGTATGAAGTTTTGGAACATATCTCAGTACGCGCCGTAGAGATTATAATATCTTTGGCGGATGCTCGCCTTGCGATGGTTGATAGTCCCTCTGCCGATACCGAGTTCGGCGCAGACTTCGGATTGCACCATGCCATTCATGTAGCAGTTCAGAATGGCGAGTTCCAAGGCGGATAACTGTAATGCGCTGACAAGCTCATCATATTTGCTGTAATCGGTCTGTTCGTGTTCAAAGCAATTCACGGGATCCATTGGCAATGCTTTGTAATCCGTAAAATCTATGGATTCGACAACAGTCCCGCGCCTGTCCGGTCTGTTACGTAGAAGATTGATGAAGTGGTCCACCTCACGATAGCAGGCAAGTTTAATGGTGATTTCTTTCCCTTTACTGTCTTTGCCGTAAATCTCATGGGTACTGTGACCGACGAACTGATACAGAAAGCAGATTGCTGTCTGCGCCACGTCGTACCCGTCCGATACGATATAGTCTATCTCACCCATATGGTGCAGGTCTTTGATTAAGCCGATATAAAGCCTGTCTGCGACTTTCATATCGTACTTTTTGACGGTACGGAGTGCTTGCAATGCGATCATTTCGCCCATGAGTTTGACGTTTTCGGCGGAGATAGGCTCGGCGAAGAGTTCGCCCTCATTACGATACTTGCCGTTTGAGAACTTGGTTACCAACATTTCCATCTTAACACCTCTGAATTTGTATTTGCCTTTTTCGGGCAACAGGCGAAGGGGCATAGGACGGTATAAGTCGGAACTCTTGATAGCAAGCCTGCGGAAGTCAACGGGGCAAAGAAAAATCGTTGCATTATAAGCGTGCTAAATAACTCACAGACAGCAAAAGAGCCGAGCAAGGAGTGCAATCCTTACTCGGCTCTAAAAGTCTTTTATGGGTGTTTTCAGCGACGATTTTGCGACCGTTGACGTCCGCGAAGGCCTATGCTACCATAGCCTGACCGAAAAGGCAAATTCAAGAGGTGTATAGCGCGGACATAAAACCAATAAAAGAAAGCTGTGCGCGGCGGAAAAAGCGGCAGCCGATCCCAAGCGGGTTAGCGGGGACGGCTCCGCGCCGCCGCGCTTTCGGTTTGGTTTTCCGTGTTGTTCTTGTTACCTTTTTCGTGGCGTGTGCTTGGCTGCGGCGAGCGAAGCGAGCCGCACTTGTCTATGCCAAGCACACGCCACGGTGCCAAATGGGTTATTTTTATCTATGCCAAGCACACGTCATGGTGCCAAATGGGTTATTTTTACGCTTAAATCGAACACGCTTTTATGTATTTAGGATTGATTTTCACAATCAAATGTGCTATAATAGTTGTAATAGCATTGCAATGAGGTTGAACTCCATGGAATTTAAGGATCAGATTAAATATGCCAGAGAAACAGTTCACATGAGCCAGCAAGAATTTGCGGCTGCCATAGGCGTAGCACACTCCTCTCTTAATCGTTGGGAATTAGGCATACGTAAGCCTACCTATGCCCTTCAGCGCAAATTTTATTCTTTCTGCGAACAGAATAATATTACCTTTGAGGATAAGCAAATATGAAAAAATTTAAGATTAACTTCAAAGGGCGCATTAAAAATTTTAATTTACCTGAGACTAAATCATTAATACCGCTTTTTGAAGCAGTGGTAAATTCCTTGCAAGCCATTGAAGAACGCAAAAAACTAAACAACTTTGATGGCGAAATTTCCATAAAAATTGAGAGAGAAAAAACTATTTCTGACGATATTGTTGGGCGTATTGAAAACATTACAATCATAGACAATGGTATCGGCTTTAATGAAGATAATTTCAATTCATTTTTGGAGTCAGATTCTGACTATAAAAGTGAAATAGGAGGCAAGGGGGTCGGGAGATTTTCTTGGCTCAAAGCTTTCAAGAGAGTAAAAATTGATAGTTGCTTTCTAAATACTGGCAATTACTATCGACGAATATTTGACTTTACCTTAGAAGACGATGGTATAAATGATGAATTGACTTTGTTCGATGGTGACACTCCGTTTACAAGTGTTACATTATGTTCATTTTTAGATAAATATAAAAACAATTCACCTATTACACTGGAAAATATTGCAATGAAGCTAATTCAACATTGCTTTTTGTATTTTCTTAACAGGAATTGTCCTGCAATTACGCTTTCTGACGACAACGGCAATGCATTAAATCTAAATAAGTTCTTCCATGAAAAAGTTGTATTGGAAGAAGGCACACAAATGTTTTCAATTGAAAATAGTCAATTTGCATTAACAAAGCTTCATGTTGATGGAACCATTACCAATGGTCACAAATTGTATTTGTGTGCAAATAGTAGATTAGTTGATGCAAAAGATTTAAGTAAACTCATCGTCAACCTTGATAAAGCATTGGACCAAGAAACTCCTTTTTGGTTTTTGGGAATTGTCACTTCAACATATTTAGATCAAAACGTTGACATGAATCGATTGTCTTTCACCATACCGGAAGTAGTAGATGATGGAATCGCTCCTATTGTAACAATGAATAAAATTGTAGCACAATCAGTAGAATTAATTGAAAATTATTTGAAGGATTTTTTAATCCCAATAGCAGAAGAAAAAAGGAGAAGAATAGCAAATTATATCACTTCACAAGCCCCACAATATAGGCATTTATTAAGGTATAAATCATCTGAAATTGAAAACATAAAGCCCAGCGTCTCCGACGATAAACTTGATTCTATACTGTACCAACTGGATAGGGATTTTGAATTAGAGACAAAAAAAGAAGGTCAGCTTCTTGTCGAACAACTAAAAAATGATATTACCCAAACAACTGAATATAAGCGAAAGTTTGAAGAACATATTGCAAAAATCAGTGACGAAAATAAGTCTATTTTGGCTAAATATGTTGCACATCGCAAATCAATTATTGATTTGTTTGAAGTTGGTATGTATAAGCAATCTGACGGCAAATATGTCAAGGAAGAATTTATGCATAACCTCATATATCCTATGAGAACAACTTCAGATGAAATTGAGTATGAACAACATAATTTATGGTTAGTTGATGAGAGATTAGCATATTTTTTCTTCGCATCTTCTGACATCCCATTCAACAACGATAAAAATGAAGACCGTGCTGATTTAATGTTTCTTGATAAAAGTGTCGCGCTCTTGGAAGCAAAAAACGATGGCACGGCTTATGATACCGTTGTTTTGTTTGAACTTAAACGACCTATGCGAGGAGATCTTGTGAGTGATAATCCGGTTGAGCAGATTACAAAATATATGATGAAGATTCAAACTAATAAAGTTACGGACAAAAACGGTAGAATCATTCATACTGATGAGCATACCAAGTTCTATTTATATGTTGTTTGCGATACTCTCGATAATTATCGAGCGATATTAAAAAGCATATATCGTTTCGATGAAACAATTGATAGATTGGGTATGTTCAGGATGAATGATAACCAATACATTGAGGTCCTAACGTACGACAAAATAATCAACGATGCTAAAAAACGTAACAAAATCCTTTTTGAAAAACTTGGCATTTAGGAATGGTTGTGCAATTTGAACTTTTCAGGAAAATGTGCTAAACTTTAAGAAACTTGAGCGAGGTAATACTGTGAAATCAGCGAGAAACAAAACTATTGACTTTTCACTTGAAGAAGGCAGACGATTCGTCGATAAGTGCATTACTGTTAATGCAGACACTACAATGGAAAAACTTCTCGACAAAACAATAATTGGTGACTCTTTGCAAGTTTTAGACTTTATTCCGAGGCAAAGTGTTGACTTACTTATAGCCGATCCATGCTACAATTTGGATAAAAATTTTCATGGGATGAAGTTCTCGAAACTTAATGAAACAGATTATGCAACATATACCGAAAATTGGATAAAAAAAATAATTCCGATACTTAAGCATACTGCGTCTATTTATGTATGCTGCGATTGGCAATCAAGTTTGATAGTAGGAAGTGTGCTAAATCAATATTTTAATGTTGTTAATAGAATCACTTGGCAGAGAGAAAAAGGACGTGGCGCATTAACAAACTGGAAAAATGCCATGGAAGATATATGGTTTGCTACCGTTTCTAAAAATTACACTTTCAATGTCAACGATGTTATGTGTAGGAGGAAAGTCATTGCTCCCTATAAAGTCGATGGCAAACCAAAAGATTGGGAAGAAACATCTGTTGGCAATTTTAGGAATACTTATCCTTCCAATTTTTGGGATGATATTTCTATTCCTTATTGGTCTATGCCTGAAAACACTGCACATCCGACGCAAAAGCCAGAAAAGCTTTTGGCTAAGTTAATTCTAGCCAGCAGCAATAAAGGCGATATCATATTCGATCCGTTTCTCGGTTCAGGGACGACCTCCGTTGTGGCAAAAAAATTAGAACGTCACTATATAGGTGTTGAGCAAAATCCATTGTACTGCGCATGGGCAGAATATAGATTAGAGCAAGCAGACCGCGACAAGTCAATACAGGGATATACAAACGGCGTTTTTTGGGAACGGAATACGCTTAATATTCAGGCAAAAGAAATTAAAGGTTGATGCTATGATTGATTTTCGACAAGTTGCTTCATTAGTTTCTTTTATAAAGGACTGCGATGGCATTAATGATAAACAGTTATTGGCAGCTAAAGTTAAGGAACACTTTTCCTTAGTTGTTGATAGAAAGATATATTATTGCGACAATTTTGCCATAAGATTCAGTAAAGCCAATTCCGAAAACTTTAGTAACACGGTTCTCTCATTATCTGCACTGCAAAAATATGATAATAGACCCGTTGTTATATGTGTTGTATTGCCTAATAAAAACTACATGTTACTAGCTAACACAACCTGTTTGAAAAAGGTTAGTCACTCTTCGCAACAATTGCGCATTGATAACATAAAAGGAAGTTTTAATGGTTCAGATATTTTGCGAGAAATTGCAGACATACCTAATATTCCAGAAAACTTCGAGAAACTTTTTACTATCCACCAAGGATATACTTTTGAAGAAAATTTAAGCCGACTCGTTGAAGCAACAAATAATATTGTTGCTCATGGACATAAGTTTCAACCTACTGACATGGAAGTTAAAAACATACTCGATGCTCCTAAGAGAAGTAGTATGTTCTTAAGATCTTCTTACTACATTGATTTGTCGAATGATTTACAAGAACGTGTTTCAAGGGTAAGTAAAGAAATAGCAATTGCGGCATTCATTGAAAATGTCAACATTAAGGGAAATGTCATTGAATACTTGATTACAAGTAGTGATGATGTTGTTAAAAACGCCCTAATTTATTCTTTAGAAAATGGCACTCCATTACCATATATAAAAAACGCTAATGATTTAGGCGATTATAATGTTAACTATGGGACTTTTGATACAAAAACTGATATAAAAACGAAAGTATTATTTTTAGGATCAAATCCAAAAGCATATAATATTGATAAGCTGCTTAAATTTTTGGCGGAAGACAATTCCGTATATCTTCTATTTTTCGTTGGGGTAGATAAAGACAAGACCATATCCACATTTTTGTGTCCTGTTTTTGACAAGTCGTTAATAGAAAGTACTGTCATAATTAAACATTGGGCTGGAAGAAATTCAAAAGGAGTAGCACAATTTTTTGGGGAAAATATTAATAAAATTATAAAAGAACATTCGATTTCTATCGATACAGAAAAAGCGCAAGATTTCTTACAGAAATTACTTGGACTTTGATTGTTCTTAAGCACGATTACTTTCGATTTTGCTTGTGCTCATCTTAAGGGAGCGGGTCAAGCCATTAAATAACTGTCCATAAAAATATGTGACAGTCTATAAGCTCGACCGGTTTTCGAGAGATAAGTATGAAATGACTATCCATAAGCACACCTTGAAAGAGAACGGGGTAAAGCTCGTTTCCGCAATGGAGAACATCCCGGACTCACCCGAAGGCATCATTCTCGAATCGCTGCTCGAAGGCATGAACCAATACTACTCCGCAGAGCTTTCGCAGAAGGTCTTGCGCGGACTTCGGGAAAGCTATCTGAAAGGTAACTACACGGGCGGTCCCGTATTGTTCGGCTATGACGTCGTTGACAAGAAGAATGTCATCAATCCCGTTGAGGGAGCTATCGTAAAAGAGATATTCGGTCTGTATGCGCAGGATTATACGGCAGCCTACATCGCCGATGAGATGCGCAAGCGCGGGATACGCACCAAGAAGGGGAAGTATCTGACCGAGAAGGCGATCTATAAGATGCTCCAGAACACCAAGTACAACGGGAAGATCAAACACGGCGATACCGTTTATGACAACATCTATCCCAAAATCGTAGACGATGTTTTATGGCAAAGCGTACAGCACATACGGGACGGAAACAAACACGCGCCCGGGCGGAAGAAGGAAATATTCGACTTTATCCTTTCAGGCAAGCTCGTGTGCGGCGACTGCAAGCGTCTTATGGTCGGCGTGAGCGGAACGAGCAAGACCGGTGCAAAACATTACTACTACACCTGTCTGACGCATTCAAGGGACAAAAAGCCGTGCGGTCTTAAAACAGCCTGCAAAAAAGAAATCGAAGATATTGTCATCAACACGACATGGCAGCTTCTTTCGGACAACGACTCCGTAAAGGCGCTGGCGGAGCTGATCTGCCGCCGCATCAACGAAAAGTCACGGAACAATGCAAATATCAAGTCCCTCGAAACGAAACGAACGGCAGCATTGAAAGCGTCCCGCAATCTCATAGCCGCTATCGAACAAGGCATCATCACGGAACAGACCAAAGAACGCCTGAAAGAACTCGAAACGCAAATCTCGCAGCTGGACTTCGACATCGAACAGGAAAAGCAACGGACTTTCGCCGAAATCACGCCCGAAAAAGTCATACGCTTTCTGAACAAAGCTATATGCGGAAGCGTGCAGGATATAAGCGTAAGGAAGGCTCTCGTGAAATATCTGATCCGCGATATCGTGCTGTACAATGACAAGATCATCATCAACTACTACTTTGCCGAACCGCTCAAAAAACACACCAACTCGATTGCATCGGTAATTGAAACGGAGAAGCAGTCCAGAGAGGCTGCTTCTTTATCGGAAATTCAAAGTTCGTACAAAGGCGACAACTCGCCGCCAGAAAAATCCCGCTTCCCGAGCGGGATTTTCCATAGCCTGAGCGGAGGGATTCGGAACCTGAGGCTGATGCGGTCCGCCGTCCTGCGCGACTTTGCACGCAGACCTATTGACGGCTCCCCGCTATTCCGTCGCGCTATGCGCTCCTTACGAATCCCTCATCTGCCGCTCCCAAGCAGTCAAAGCCCCGACAACATATTGAAACGGCCGCTTTATCCTGTTCGTGCATTATAGCGGACATCCCTCCTCCGTCGGAAAATTTTATCAAACAGGCATTTCATTCAATTTATGCAAAAAATAACGCCGCACATAAAGTGCGGCGGCGGGTTAAGGCTCAAAAGGCTGCCCCGTTTGGGTCAGTCGTCGGCGGGTACTTCGATTTGCTTGATGTTCAGTTCGTTCCCTCTCAGCAAAAAGGTGTTTCCGCTGCCGCAGTAGGGACAGGTCTTTCCGTATTTCACCGTCGGATAATCGCGCAGGCAGTCTTCGCAATGTGTGACCGCGGGCACGGTTTCGATGATTATTTCGGCGTTTTTGAGCACGGTCTCCTTTTTCACCGCCCAATTCCAGCAATCTTCGAAAAGGTAAGGCACAACGGAGGAAACCTCTCCGATTTCCACCGTAACGGAACGCACTCGGGAAACTCCGTTTTCCGCGGCGACCTTATTCACCTCTTTTATGCAATGGAATACTACTCCGAGCTCGTGCATCAGTCCTTTTCTTTGTTTGCGGCGTCGGCGGCGAGTTTTGCCTCATATGCCTTTTTGCGCGCGGCGACGAATTCCTTGTCCTCTTTGCTGTTTTTGGCGAAGACGAGTTTTGCGGCGCGCTTTGCCATATTGGGCAGTATTTTGCCGAATTTCGCTTCCGAAGTCACCATTTCGCTGGCTTCGGGATGGTCGCGGTGAAGAGTTATGGCGTCGAATTTGCACCTTGTCGTGCAAAGTCCGCATCCGATGCAGCGGTTGTCGTCCACGACCACCGTGCCGCATCCCAGACAACGTGCGGTTTCCGTCCTGACCTGCTCTTCCGTGAGCGTGCCGTGAACGTCACGGAAAGATTTTTCCTTTCCGTCGGCGGCGATTTGCCTTGACGAGTTGTCATAGCTTTCCACCCTGATGTCGTCCGTGTCGAACTGCACGAAACGTCTGGGGTCGCGCCCTATGGTCATATGTCCGTTCTGGACGAAACGGTGCAGACTTTCCGCCGCTTCGTGTCCCTGCGCGATGGCATCGATGGCGAATTTCGGCCCCGTGAGCACGTCACCGCCCGTGAAGATGTCCGCCTGCGAAGTCTGATAAGTAAATCCGTCCGCGACAGGACCGTTGCCGCGTCCGAGCTCGACTGCGCTTCCGTCAAGCAGATTGCCCCATTCGACGGTCTGCCCTATCGCGAAAATAACCCGGTCGGCAGGCACGGTGATGGTGTCGGTTTCGTCGTACAAGGGAGCGAATCTGCCCTTTTCGTCAAAGACGCGCGTGCATTTTTTGAAAACGACGGCGGTCGCCTTTCCGTCCTCTGAGACGACTTCGAGCGGGCCCCATCCGCAGTTTACGGAAACTCCGTCCTCTTTCGCCTCTTTGATTTCCTCGTCGCTCGCGGGCATTTCGTCCGCGCTTTCCAGACAGAACATCGACACGCTTGCCGCCCCGTTTCGCGCCGACACACGCGCCGCGTCCACAGCGACGTTGCCGCCGCCGACGACAACGACTTTCCCAGAAAAGGCCTCGCCGCCCGTATTGGCGCGGTGCAGATAATCCACCGCGGTGGTCACGCCTTCCGCTTCCCGGCCGGGGATGACGGGCAGCTTCCCGCCCTGACATCCGATTGCGATGTAAAACGCTTTATACCCTTCTCCACGGAGCTGCGGGATGGTGACGTCCTTTCCGACTTCGACGCCGAGTTTTATCTCCACGCCCATTTCGCGCATTATGTCGATTTCGGCTTCGATTACGTCCTTTTCGAGCTTATACGACGGCACACCGTAGGTGAGCATACCGCCTGCGCGCTCGTTCTTTTCGAACACGGTCGGATAATATCCCATCTGCGCAAGATAATATGCGCACGACAACCCTGCGGGGCCTCCGCCGATGACGGCTATTTTTTCCTTCCAGCGTCCGCGGTTGGAGGCGACCACTATGTCGGGCACATAGCGGTGTTCCGCTTTGAGGTCCTGCTCGGCGATAAACTTCTTCACCGCGTCGATGGAAACCGCCGCGTCTATCGTCCCGCGCGTGCAGACGTCCTCACAACGTCTGTTGCATATGCGGCCGCACACTGCGGGGAACGGATTTTCTTTCTTTATTATCGCAAGGGCCTCGCGGTATTTTCCCTGGCTTGCCTTTTTGAGATACGCCTGCACGGCAATGTGGGCGGGACACGCCGTTTTGCACGGGGATGTCCCCGAATCGTGGGTGTTGATACGGTTTTTGTCCCTGTAATCCTCGTCCCACATATGCTTGCCCCATCTGATGGTATCGGGCAAGGGCTGTTTGGGATATTTCACTTCGCTGCCGTCCGCCTTGCACAGCTTCTGACCGAGTTTGAGCGCGCCCGCTGGGCAATATTCGACGCAGGCGCCGCACGCCACGCATTTCTGCCTGTCGACGTGAGCGCGGTACGCGGACGCGGACATATTCGGAGTGTTGAACAGCTGACTCGTGCGCAGCGCGTTGCATATCTTCACGTTGCAGTTGCATATGGCGAAAATCTTGTCCTCGCCGTCGATGTTCGTCACCTGATGCACAAATCCGTTTGCCTCGGCGCGTTTCAGTATCTCCATTGCCTGGTCGTAGGTTATGTCGTAACCTCTGCCCGTTTCACGGCAGTAGTCCGCCATATCGCCCACCGCTATGCACCAGTCGCGGAAGTCGTCCGCGCAGCCTTCGTCGAGCTTCTTGCGGCCGTAGCGACAGGAGCATATGGACGCGCCGATGTGCCCTTCGTAGCGTTTGAGCCAGTAAGATATGTGCTCGATGTCCATCGTCGTGTTTTCGGTTTCGATGGCCTTTTCGACGGGTATGACGTGCATACCAATCCCCGCGCCTCCGGGAGGCACCATCGGAGTGATGTGTTCGAGCGGGAGAAACGTCATACGTTCGAAGAACATCGCAAGCTCGGGATGTTTGTCCATAAGTTGCGTGTTCATATTTGTATATTCCGCAGAGCCCGGCACGAAGAGAGGCACCCAGTACAGCCTGTCCTTACGCTCGCGCGACACCCCGGGCAGCGGGCCGTCCTTCGTGTACTTGTCGCCGTAATCGTATTCCAGCATTCCGATGAAAGCGAGTTTGTCGATTACGGAATCGCAGTCGGGAGTCCCTTCGCCGTACATTCTCCTGATTTCGGCATACGGATATTTTTTGCGGACTTTCATCTGCAAAAGAAGGTCGAGCGACCTCTCTTTTTCTTCGGGAGTCAGCTCGTCCTCGAAAATGCAGGCAAATCCCCAATATTCCGGGTCCTCCGCCGTCACGCCTTTGATTTTTGCGGGAAGCCTGTCCGTCACCTTGCGCACGAATTTCAGAAGTTTCGGGTCCGGATTCTTGTCGTGCATATGGGCGGGTATGTATTTTTTACTCATTTCGGGCATTTCGGGTTACCTCCCCTTTGAATTTTTACTTGTTGTCTGAGCCAGTCGGCGAACAGCTGCATTCCTTCCCCCGTCTTTGCGCTGACGGAGATGATTTCTGCGTGCGGATTGAGCGCGTGTATGCGCTCCTTGCATTTTTCCGTGTCGAAATCGAAATAGGGCGCGACGTCGATTTTGTTTATTATCACCAAATCGCAGACGGAGAACATCAAAGGATATTTCAACGGCTTGTCGTCGCCCTCCGGCACGGACAGAATCATACAGTTTTTGGTCGCTCCCGTATCGAATTCCGCGGGACAAACCAGATTGCCCACGTTTTCCAGCACGGCGACATCGACCCGCGCAAGGTCCAGCGCTCCGAGCCCCTGTCTCGTCATATGCGCGTCCAGGTGACACATTCCGCCGGTGTGCAGCTGGACGGACTGCACTCCCGTGGCGCTCAGAATTTTCTTTGCGTCCACGTCCGAGTCGATATCCGCCTCCATAACGGCGATGTTGAGTTCGTCTTTCAGGATGTTGATGACTTTAATCAAAGTGCTTGTCTTGCCGCTGCCGGGCGAAGACATAAGATTGAGCAAAAACACGCCCTTTTCGGCAAGCTCGGCACGCAAAAGGTCGGCATCTCTGTTGTTGTCGTCAAAAATGCCGCGTTTGACTTCGATAACCCTTATTTCGTCCATTATATTTCTCTCCGTCTAAATTATAACGGAATAGATGTCAACTGTCAATACACCTGTCAAAAAGGCGGCATCGGACGCGGAACGTACGCGGCGGCCTTAAAATCCGTCCGCGCCGAAGTCGTCGGAACCTTCAAAACGCGAATGCGGACCGTGACAGTCCGCACCGCGCATAAGGAGAAAATGTATATAAGAAAGCAGATTGTCAGTCCGTTTCAAGGAAATTGGCAATGAGTTCTCTCGCAAAAAGATGTCCGAGTTTCACTTCCGACGCGGAGTCGAAGTGGTAAATATCGGGCGCACCCGCCGGTTCGCCGTTATATTTCAACCCTTCCGCAATTGTATCGATATAGATATGGTTTTCGTCCTCCGAGGCGAGTTTTGCCTTGGCGGCGTTGATGACCCTGTACTGCGTCCACGCGGAGCAGTCCGATATACCCGCGTCGATAAACCCTATTTCGGCGTCGGCGGGCTTGTAGTAAGACAAATCGTAGCGCAGGTCCGCAACGAAATTGCGTTCGAGTTCCTCATAGGCGTTATAGCTGTTTGAGCTAGAATCGTCCTCTCCCTGCATCCAGCATATAGCTTTGATTTCGGGATACAGGTCCATTTCTTCGAGCTTTGCGCACTGTCCGAGGATATAATCCACGGCGGACAGATAGAGCGAACCCGTGTTTTTGCTGGACGGCGAGCGCCAGTTGCTCGTCAGCGAAGTGGCGCCGTAAGCGTACTTGATGATGTAGACGGGTTTTTCGGGGTCGAGTTCCGCGATTTTTTCCGCAATCCCGATTTCAGGTCCGAACTGATTGACCGAGTGCCCCTGTCCGAGTTTTACGGGGACGAATTCGCCGTTGCTTGTGTTTTCCGCAATCGTACAGGCATAGCTGATAAAGACGTTGTCATAGCCTTTCGCATATTCGCCCGCTTTCTCCTCGCCGACGGTTCTCGGGAGATACTGACTCCAGGTATGCCCTTCCGCATTGCTCTGTCCGAGCAGGACGACGACCTGTACCTCGTTGGAATAGACGGGCGTGTCCGGAGTCTGCTGCGAATTCTGCCCGCCCGTATCGTTGCACGCACTGAATACTGCCGCTATGACGGCTGCCGTTGCGACTGTAAGCATAAAACTAATCAACCTTCTGATTTTTTTCATAGACAATCACCTTTCCGTTTTCGATTTCTATGTCGTAAATCGCCGCGCGCTCCATACCGCAGCGGCAATTGTTTTCGTGATAAACAATTCTGTATCTGCCGTCGAAGTCCCTGAACACCATAGCGTGCCCGCTGTCTTTATGCGGCAGGCGAAGCAATTCGTGTCTGTATTTGCCGCCGAGCATACCGTTCAGCGGATAGACGACGCCTACGGCATAACCGTCCGCGTCAGCCGCGTCCCAGCTTGACCAAAGCATAAACTCCACTCCGTTAATATTGCACACAAAGGGTGCGTCGACGACGTAAATCGGCTTCGGGGACTTGTTCCACGCAGGGTTTTTCGCCCAACCGGACTCGCTTGCCCTGAACAGCACTTCGGCGTCGCCTGTCGGCTCGGCAAGGTCGTCGGAGAGCCGCACGCAGCACATTTCGCCGTCGTCGGTCTGAAGCCATTCGTGCGAAAAAATGGCGTACGGTTTTCCGTCCTCGATGTAGAGGGTTGCGTCCAGCGCATACCAATTGTCGGGCGCAAGCGGTTTGCTGTGCACCCTGAACGGACCTGTCAGGCTGTCGGATACGAGTATCTGCGACGTGCGCACCCGCCCTTTCGCGCTGAACGTCCCGAATAGGTAGTATTTGCCGCGGTATCCGTGCACTTCGGGCGCCCAGAAATCGTCCGTCGCCCAGAAGTCCGCGCCCGCTTCGAATACGGGAACGGGGTCAGACCAGTTTTGCAAATCCTCCGAAACGTAAACGCAGAAGCCGCGTTTTAGTGGAGAGGGAGATGACGAATACATATAATACTTCCCCGTCCCCGCGTCTGCGACTATATACGGGTCGCGGATGTGTATGTCCTGCAATCTCATTCCACTTCCTCCAAGGTGACGAGACGCGACTCGAATTCGCCGAGCACGTCGGACAGATTGACGCCGACTTTCATGTAATAATCCCCGCTGTACACCTTATTGTCCAGGCTGTTGACGTAATTTGCCCAGGGGTTCAATCCGCGCAGCCTGACGAACCTCCGCGCACGCGGCTTTTTCAGCAGATTTACGAAAAGGAAGAGCGCCTTCGACTTCTGCTTGTCGACCATATCGATTGCAAACGCCTTGCCGTCGAAAGGAGATATCAGCCTGTACAAATCGCCGTCCAGAACAACGTCGTCGTGGAACTTTTTGTAGATTGCGGTCACGGCGTTCACTTCCGCCACTTCCTCCGCACTCATTTTGCGCGGGTCGAGCTCGAAGCCGTAGGACCCGAAGAGTGCGATTTCCGCCTTTGTGCGGTAGCAGGTGACGGGATTGTCGTTAATATGCGCCCCCATCACGCAGGGCGGATACGCGAACGATGTGCCGTACTGTATAAACAGCCTTTGGACGGGGTCGTTTTCGTCGCTGGTCCATATTTCCGGAAAATAAAACAGCGTACCCAGGTCAAACCTGCCTCCCCCGCTCGCGCATCCCTGGAAATGGATATCCGGAAAACGCTTCGTCATCATATCGGCAAGTCGGTAATAGCCGAGAGTGTTGCGGTGATAAAACTCATCCTGATGTGCCGGGTCAAGGCTCGGAGAAAAATAGTCCTCCAACGTGCGGTTGTGGTCCCATTTCACATAATCGATTTCGTATTTTCCCAGCACTTCTTCAAGCTGTGCGTGGACCGCGTCCACGACTTCGGGATTGGCAAAATCCAGCATCACCTGGTGTCTGGAAAGCCACGGGTCGGAAGCGACGTCCACCGCAGCGTATTCGGGATGGGCGCGCAGTAGGTCGGAGTCGAAATTCGCCATCTCCGGTTCTATCCATATCCCGAATTTCATTCCGTTTTTGCGGCACTCCTCCGCCACCCTTGCAATGTCTATCTTCTTTTCGTTCACGTGCCAGTCGCCTAGCGAACGGAAATCGTCGTCACGCTTTCCGAACCATCCGTCGTCAAGCACGAACAGTTCGACCCCAGTTTTCTTTGCCGCCGCGATGAGAGCAAGCGTCTTTTCCGTGTCGAAGTCCATATAGCAGCCTTCCCACGAATTGAGAAGCACGGAACGGTATGCCGCGGGATTGTTGTCTTTTATGATATTGCGGCGGATGAGGTCGTGCATCTGACGGCTTATGCCCTCGAAGCCGCGTCCGCTGTACATTATCAGCCCTTCCGGAAAGCGGAAGGTTTCGCCCGCCTTCACTTCGTACCCGAAATGCGTGTCGTCTATGCCCATAGTCAGACGCGTGACGCCGACTTTGCTTACGTTTGCTTCGCTTTTGAAAGAACCGGAATAAAGGAAGGATACGGCATACACTTCGCCGTTCGTTTCGGTCGCTTCTTTGTCTGCAAGCATGACGAACGGATTGTGCTCGTGCGAACTTCTGCCCGAAGACGCCGCAACGACTTTCGTCCCCTCCGTGAGCGCCTCTCTGCGGAATTGCCGCTCGAAAAGCCACTCGCCGGGGAAATGAATTATGTCGTAGTCCGCCCGCGGAAAATCCTGGGTTACGCTCATGGCACGTTCCAGCCGAAGCGCCTTTTCCGTCTTGTTGACGAATTCGGTGTTGCGGATGACTGCGTTGTATTCGGGCATGACGGAAAGAGAAAGCACCGCCTCGACGTCTTTTGTGAAATCGCGCATTATGATTTCCAGAGTTTCCGCTTCGTTTTCGCTGTCGCGCACGAAAGGCATCTCCTCAGACGAGGGTTTTCCGCGGTATATGCGGTGCGAAACGTAACGGAAATCCAGCTTGTTGTTGCGCGCGCCGTTTATGTCCGCAGCCGACGGACGCACGTCTGCCGCACGGCTGGACGGAAACACCATCGGTGACGCGTTAAGATAAAGGTCCCGATACTCCTTTTCCTTTCCGTCCGTATGACAGTAATAATGCGAAAACCAATCGTGTCCGCCGATAGGATTAATCTGCTCGACGTCAATGTCCTCCACATACGCGCCGAAATACGGATTGAGAAGCATTCCGCTGGGGTGTATCTGCACGTAGTAAGAGAAGCGCCCGTTGGTCAAATGGAACAAATTTCTCCCTGCTAAAAATACAACTGACATATAATCCTTCTATCCTTCCCTGATTTCGGGGAGGAAAGATTCCTCCCCGAAATTCGTGTTTTAATGTGTTGTTTTGATAAATAAACCGCTTGTTATGCAATCACAAGATTGCTGATTGTGCAATCGAGGTCGTCGCACAGGAAACTGAGATAAGCCCTGCCGGTGTAGCCGTCGTTGTTCCAGCCCCAAGTACGCTGGAAGAGGATGTTGCCTTCGCTATCTGCGACGGTGAGAGCGTTGTCCTGTCCCGTTTCGGTCATAAGACGCGTGATGGTGATGTGATAGGTCTCACCCACTTCGAGGCGCGCGCCCTCGCCGTTGAGAGAGTAATTCATCCTGTCGCCCAAGGGCATGTCGGTGTCAGAGTTCCATCCTGCCCAGCCTGCCACGGTCTGACCAATTAACAGCGACCTTGCTTCCCGGAAAAGAGCATCATATCTGTTCATCGTTACCGCAAGAACCGCACCGGGGTTTACCGGGTACTCATCGATAGTTAAATCGAAGGTGATGGTAGCTTCCTCGTCGGCGGGAAGCACAGCTTTCGCGCCAATGCCTTTCGCCGCATGGTCTTTGGGATTTCCCGGAGCGGTGCTGTCGCTTGCTCCGCTGAATTTGATGCTTCCGTCTTCGCCGATGACCACATTTTCATCCGTGACATAGAACATTGCATCGTCTGCCGTCGCAAGATATTCCTCTACTCCTTCCTGACCGTATGTCACTTCCATTGCGCTGAACTCCGCAGTGCAGTCCGCAAGATGCAGCACGGGAAGAGTGTTCACGTCGGTGAATCCGTCAATTCCGTTTTCGTAGTAATAGAGTTCACCGTTGATGAACGCATAGAATTCGTTGCCGGAGCGGACGGAAGTCAAGGTGACCTCATCAAAATTAATCGAGGACACACCGTATCTGTTCCAGACCTGCGAACGGTCGGTGACCGTACCCCATTCCACATTGCCTTCCGCATCGATGACCATTGTAACGGTCTTGCGCGCGGCAAAGTCGGGACCCGGTGAAAGCATCAATCCGTAATGTTTCTCGCCGTTGTAGTGGGAAATGGCTACTCTCGACCACGTATTGCTTCCGGAAGGTGCGTTCACCTTAACGGTTGCACTTGCCACGTAATACTGAGAAGCTTCGCCGTTGAACACCGCAAAGGAATTCGGGTCGCTGCTGCTTATCACTGCATTGTCCTGATAAAGCCCGCTCATATCGAACTTGTCAGCATTGATTGCGGTGTTGATGACGGTGTCTTTGACCGTGACGGTGATGCTGTCGGTGGCATTGCCGCAGGTTGCGGTTATGACTGCGGTGCCCGCGCCGATGCCCGTCACCACACCGTCCGCACTTACGGTCGCGACATCCTCATCAGAAGACGACCACTCTATCGTCGCATCCGCGGGATTGCGGGATGCCGTGAGCTGTACGGTCCTCGTGATGTACACGACGGCATTCGTATCGTCGCTTATGTCCACCGTGTATGCTCTGACCGTAATTTCGATGCTGTCCTTCACTTCGCTGCCGACGCTGACGCTAATCGTCGCGCTGCCCGCGCTGACGCCTGTCACAAGCCCGTTTTCGGAGACCGTAGCGACCGCCGTGTCGGAAGACGCCCAAACCACTTCGGTGGATTCGGGGGTCTTGTTCGCCGAAAGTTGCAGCGTCTGCCCTTCGTACACTTCCGTGACGCTCTTGTCCGCGATTGACACCGTCACCGACGGAGTGTCATTGTCGCAGGCAGCAAATACGAGCATCGACAGCATCGCGACCAGGACAAGCACTGCCACTAATGCCTTTTTTCTCATAAAGTACCTCCTCAAATATGCTTTATATTTACAGATTTGACCTAATCTGCAAATTCGTGATTTGTCCGGCCGCATATTCGCCCGCAAGCCACAGAGTGTACGCGCCCGTGTATCTGCTGGTCATTGTTGACCAGTCGTATAACAGTTTGTCAAAAACGACTTCGTTGCCGTCGATGTACATCCTGAACGTCGCAATGTTGTCTTCGATGGTCCTGGTGACCTTGATGTGATGCGAACCGCCGGGGTTTGCGACGGGCGTAGTGCTTTCCAGCCAGTCGTACGGTGCGTCCGGGTCGTCAAAAGATTTCTGGAAATTCCAGCTGTACATACCGGCGATGCCCTGTGCCCCTTCCTGGTTTGCGGAAGTGCCGAAGATGAATGTTTCGACATTGTCCGCGGACTCGTAACGGGTGAGGTTGAGGGAAAGCCCCGTGAATGCCGTGTTGTGCGCGGAATTGCAGGACATATTGTTGATGTCGAATTCCACTTCGAAATCACCCACAAGCATGGCGGTGTCGCCTATGCTCTTCGCCGCATTGTCCTTTGACAGCACGTTGTTGGTTCTGAACGTGTACGTTCCGTCGGTGATGTCGACGATTTCGCTGTTCGTCGCATACAACAGCTGGTTGAAACGCGCTTCTTCGAGCATGTTGTCAAGCGCGGTATCATCCGTCACAACGGAATAGTCCGTCACTTCGACATTCAGGTCCACGGCAAGGAATATGGGCATGGTGGCAATGCCGTCGTATACGGTGCTCTTGTCCACATACATCAACACGTCGTTCACGAGATAGTAATAGGTGTTTTCGTCGCGAAGCAGACCGAATTTGACTTTTCCGTTCTCCCAATCGACATTGTCCAGCCCGTTCAGACCCCATATTTGGGAGCGGGTGGTGATTGCGGGCCACGTTTCGTTGGGAAGGTCCTTGACGATGAACTTGTTGTAGGTGTTGCCCTGTCCTTCCACTCTCGGCGAGAACATTCCGTATCTGGTGGACGTGTCGCTGAGGCCGCTGCCTATGCCTACACCCTGCCAGGTCCATGCCGTCACCTGCTCTTTGATTTCGAAATAGCCTTCAACGTAGTAGCGCGTGCCGCTGACGTTGGAGAGATACAGCGAATGATAACCCGCCTGGCTTTCGTCGATGGAAATCGTCACGTGCGGATTTTCGTCGTCTGCCTGAGTCGAAATGTCCCAATACGGAGAGCCGAGGTCATTGCGGAAGAAACCTCTCTTCACCCGGAAAATGACGTTGTCGCTGACCGTCGCGTCCATTGCGGACGTGGCGGTGATGCCCACTTCGCCTTCCTCGATGAAAGTGACGAGGCCGTTTTCGTCGACGGTCGCAACGTCTTCGTTGTCGGACGTCCAGTTGACGATTGCATATGCCTCATCCGGGGTCACCGTCGCATTGAGCTGCAAAGTCTGCCCTGCCCACTGTACGGCGTCCACGCTGTCGATGGTGATACTCGTAGGTGTCACGGCCTGTTCGACGGTGATATCAATCGTCGCCCGGCACAGCGGCTCGATAACAAGCGAAACCGTAATGGTGACTTCGCCCGCTTTGAGACCCGTGACCACTCCTCTGTCACTCACCGTGGCTATGCTTTCGTCGCTCGACGAATAAGTCACGTCCTTGTTGGTTGTCCCAGTGACGGAGGAGCGCAGCTGAACGGTTGAACCCGCCCTTATGGTCGTGCTCCCGATTGCCGTAACCCTGATTTCGTAAGGTCCGTCGTATGCCGGAGTACCCGGGGCCTGCTGATTGCCGTCGTCGCAGGCAGCCAGCACCATACTGAGGCACAACAAAACCGCCATTACGACAATAACTAACGATTTTCTTTTGTTGCCCATAAGTTATCCTCCTTGATTTATCGGATTGCAAGTCCGCTCTCGACGTCGAAAACGTGCATTTTGTCGACATCGATAACAACTTTCTTTTCTTCGTCGGCGGTGATGCCCATCTGCGAGGTTTTCACCTGAAAATCCGCGCCGAACAAGTCGAAGTGGATGATGTTTTCACTGCCGAGGAGTTCCACCAACGTGGTTCTGCCTTCGAATTCCGGAGAGTGATTCCCCGCGGGCGCGCCATCCGCAAGGTAGACGTGTTCGGGACGGATGCCCACTTTCACCGCTCCGCCGTCCGCAGCGGATTTGTAATGCTCTTTGATGCGTTCGAGTTCGGCAATCAGCTCTCCTTTTGCCTTTTCTTTTTCCGCAAGCACATCCGCCTTTTTCCTGAACAGGTTTTTCAGGCCCGCAAAATATGCGGGAAGCGACTTCTTTTTCTTTTCCTCGACGGTTTTCTTCTCTTCTTTGCGGTAAATTTGCGCGGCGCGCATTTTCGCCATCGTTTCGTCGGAAATCTCGTCCACGTGGTCGATGTTGTGCTGTATGTCCGCAATCATCTTCTCGTTGAACGCCCTGTATTTCTCCGCAAAGTCGTCTGAGGGCTTGATGACGACGCCGTTGCTCAGCACGACGGAGCCGTCACGGTATTCCGCATCCAGGATGTTCATTGCGGGACTGCCTATAAACGTGGCGACAAACAGATTGTTGGGATGGTCGTATACGTCTATGGCTTTGCCAACCTGTTGTATGAACCCTTTGTTCATAACGACGATGATGTTCGCCATCGTCATCGCTTCCGTCTGGTCGTGCGTGACGTAAATGGTCGTTGCGCCCACTTCCTTATGGATGCGGATGATTTCCGACCTCATCTGAACGCGCAGCTTGGCGTCGAGGTTGGAAAGCGGTTCGTCCATAAGGAATATGTCCGTATCCCTGACTATCGCGCGTCCCAGCGCGACTCTCTGCATCTGTCCGCCCGACAGTTCTTTGGGTTTTCTGTCCAGAAGTTCTCCCAGGTCGAGTATCTCGGCCGCCTTATAGACCCTTTCCCGTATCTCGTCTTTCGGAAGTTTGCGTATCTTCAAACCGAAAGCGATGTTGTCGTAAACCGTCATCTGCGGATACAAAGCATAGCTTTGGAAGACCATTGCTATGTTGCGGTCCTTGCTTTGCAGAAAATTGCTGTACGTCTTGTTGATGTACAATGCGCCGCCGGATATGTCTTCCAGCCCCGCTATCATACGCAAAGTGGTGCTCTTTCCGCATCCGCTCGGTCCGACCAGCGCGACAAAGTCGTGCTTGTCCACTTTCAGGTTGAAGTCATAAACCGCGTGCACGCCGTTCGGATAAACTTTGTTCACGTTTTGAAGTTCGACAAAGGATGTCAGACTCTCGTCGACGAGCCTGTTGTTGTTTTCCTTCAAATAATGTCTGGCTTCCTTTTTCGTTATCAGATTCTCGCTCATAACATTTCCTCAGCGTTTTATGCCCGTATTCGCCACGCCTTCGATAATCTTGCTCTGCGCGACCAAATACACTATAAAGATGGGTATCATCGCAATGACTGCGCTTGCCAGAGCAAGGGTCATCGACTCGTACGCTTCGCTCTGGTCGGAAATCACTTTCAGACCGTATGCGAGCGTCCAGGTGCTGCGCGGCGCGCTGCCCACTATGAGCTGCGCCCACTGCACGTCGTTCCACGCGCTCATAAAGCCGAACAGCCCCTGCACGAACAGGGCGGATTTTCCGAGCGGCAGCACGATTTTGAGAAAAATTTTCATATTGCTCGCGCCGTCAATCCTTGCGTTTTCCACCAAATCCTTCGGTATGCCTATGAAGAACTGCCGAATTAAAAACACCCCGTAAACTCCGCCCAGCGACGGCAGAATCAGCCCCGCCAGGGATTTGTAGGCGTTGAGCAGGTTCATATTGATGAGCTGCGGCGTCGTGGACACTATGCCGGGAATGGTCATTGTGCATATCAGGAAGTAGAATATCTTGTTGGCGTACTTGAAATCGAGAAAGACGAATGCGTACGCGGCAAGCGCGGCTATGACCAGATAAAGCAAAGTGCCGCCGATGGCCACAATCAGCGAATTGAACAGCCAGTTCCATATCGGATACCACTCGTTGGGCGTCGTGCTGTTGTATTCCGCTTTGGAAAAAAGCTCATTGTAGCCGTCGAAGGTGAAAGCGTCCCAGTTGGAGGGGAAGAACTTTTCGGGATTTGCGAGCACGTCGCCGCTAGTCCTGAAAGAGCCCGCCACGCCCCAGACAAGAGGTATTATCATGAGAACGGATATAGCGGCGAGCAATATGAAAGAAACGCTTTTACTGACTTTCTTTCCACTGTCTAAACCCTTCAGCATGCTTCCTACCTCCTTTTCTGTCTTTTGTGACTATGAGCTGCACCACCGCAATGACGATGATTATCAGCCCCAGACATATGCCCATTGCGGCGGCATAGCCGAACGCCCTGGGGTTTGACCCGGCAAGCAAGTCCTGTATCCTGTAAACCGCCGATTTCATCGAGTTAAGGTCGGGATTGTTGCTGCCGAGGATGAAAATCTGCCCGTAGATGTTCATATATCCGATTATGGTTGTGAACAGCGTCAGGAACAGCTGGGGTTTGATGCCCGGCAAAGTGACGTGCAGAAATTTCTGCCACGCGTTGCATCCGTCGATTTTTGCCGCTTCGTAGAGCGTCTTGTCCACGTTTTCCAACCCCGCGGACATAATGATGAAATTGCCTCCGATGCCGCACCAGATGCAAAGAAACGCAATCATGAACCAGCAGGCGGTCACACTGCCGAACCAATCTATCGAAAGCCCGAATACGTTGTTCACCCAGCCGTAGTGCGAGTCGAACATACGCATAAGAATCAGACCCGTCGCGGTCAGGGGGAATATCCCCGGGACATAAATCATCGCTCTGAACAATTTATATCCCGGGGGTTTGAGATTGGTGAGCAGGGCCAGTCCCAGGGGTATCAGCATAGACAGCGGCACTATGCAGGCGCAGAACTTGATTGTCGTCCACACCGCCGACCAGAAATCCCTCGCAATGGAGTTGCTTCCGAACAGCACGGTGAAGTTTTCGAGCGTTCCCACATCGTCGGGCAAAAAGGACGTCGGTGTGAACTTGGAAAACGCCATCACGATGCCGAAGATTAGCGGGAAGACGAAGAACATCGCAAAACAGACTGCGTACGGGCCGAGGAAAGTGCCTACCGACAAGGACTTCCTCGCCAGGCTCTTATGCATTTCCCGCGTCTGAGCGTATTGTTTGATTTCGACCAGCTTCCGCATAACCTATCCTCCGAAGGAAAATCAGCTGTACAACTGGATATAGTCGACACAATCTCTGTACTGCGTGTTCAATATGGATGTGATGCTCTGATTTCTGTAAGAATTGGCGATTGCCTGCTGCGCCGCGGTCTTGAAATACGTGTCCACGTAGGAATAGTATTTCGTGGGAGGCACGACGACGTAATCGGCGGGAGTTCCCCAATACTGTATATAAGCCTCGTAAGCGGGGTCGCTGAGATACTCGGAGGACTGGGAAACGGAAATGACGGCAGGCAGATGTCCGCGCTTGGCCCACTCAATGCCCGAATAGTTCGCCATATACTCCATAAAGACGGTTGCGGCGGCAGCTTTCGTGTAGCTGGTAACCGTACTCATAAGGGTTATCGCGTGTCCTTCTCCCTTAATCAGCGAAGCATACTCCGCGTCGGAATCCTTCGCGAACATCCCGGAAAGCGAGCAGGTCGCTATATTGGACGAGCCGCCGTCCGCTGCCAGCATCTGGTCGAAGGTCTGCAATTCTCTCTGCCACGCCCAGGGGCCTTGGAGCTTGAAGATGCACCTGCCGCTGTTGAAGGGGGCGTCGCCGACGTCGTAGGAAGAGCCGTAATCCTCGCTGAGCGCATACCGGTTGGTGGAAGATTCGCCGGGGAAAATCCAGTCGCGGAGCACTTGGAGTCCGTCGGCGGTTTCCTGACTGTTCCACGCGGGCATACCTTCCGCGTCGACTATCGAGCCGCCGTTCTGCACCGCTGCGGTGTAATCCACGAATTCGTGCACCCACATATCGCCGTAGGAAATCGGGAATGCGGTGTAAGGCTCCGCAGTGGAAGCAAGGCGCCATTCCGTCGCGCTGTAACCTTCGGAGTTCTCGCCTCTTATCCAAAGCTGGTTGTTTGCGGCAAGCTCCGCCGCCCTGTCGGCGACCTCGCAAAGTTCCTCGTAGTTGGTGGGAATGGGCAGACCGTTCTTTTCGAGAATGTCCTTCCTGATGCAGATTATCGCGGAATGAACGTCGACCGGCACACCGTATGCCGTTCCGTCAATCGTCACGCTTTCGAGAAGAGAGGGTACAAAATCACTCTTATCGAATGACGCTCCGCTCTTGTCGAAGAAGAAGTCCACTTCCTGCAACCAGCCCCTCTCGTTGTACTCGGTCACTCTCGACCCGTGATTGAACAGAATGTCGGGGGCGTTTTCCCTGTCAAACTGCATCGTGTTGCTGAGAAGCGTTTCCAGGTCATAGCGGGAATAATGCTCCACCGTAACGTGAATCATTCCTTCGTACATACTGTTGAACCCCGCTACAATCTGGTCCTGCGTGTTGGCGTCGTCGCCCGTTGTAACGCTCCACATTTTGAGATTGATGTTGTCATAGACCACGTTGCCGTTTTCGTCCCATACGATGTCGCCGTCCCCTTCGAGAACGGGGGCACCCGTATTGTTATCGCAGCCCGCCAGCGCGGCTACGGCGACGGCTATGACCAAAACAAGCAATAACCATTTCTTTTTCTTCATAAATTTCCTCCTTGTGTTTTAAAACTTCACTATGGTCGGACCGGTCTTTTCTTCGCCGATAGAGGCCTTTCTGCCCTCCACATAAGGCATACCGTTCTCATCCCACAGCAGTTTGTCCATAAATACTATCCTTTCGCTCGGACGTTCGCCGTACACGTCGTATCCGTGATAGAACAGCCAGTAGTCGCCCGCGAAATCCTGCACGACGGTGTTGTGCCCGACGCCGACGACCGTGTCGCTGGGCGAAATGACTTCCTCGCCGTACGGCGCTTCGTCGAGAGGTATCCCGTCGTGTGTGGTGAATTTGTCAAGGAAATTGTCGGCGACGCCCGCCCTCACCTTGTAGGTCGAATCGGTAGAAGCCAGACAGGTTCCCTGCGAACCGAAGAAATAAAGTTTGCCGTTGTGGCGGATGATGTAGCTGCCTTCGTAGTTGATGTCCACGTTCATCCCGCCGCCGTTTGTGTTGTCGTCGATGAGGTAATAGATGTGGTCCTTCACCTGGTCGCCGTAGAACAGTTCCGTGCCGTCATCCGTCAGCAAGGTCGCGGCGATGCCGAAGAAGCTGCCCCACACCATATAGAGTTGTTCTCCGTCATAGAACGGGAACGGGTCTATGCCGTTGCGCACGCCCGTCATCTCCTGGTCGAGAAGTTTGCCGTAATGCGTCCAGGGACCGTAAGGCGTAGGGGAAGTCGCGACGCCTATGCCAGGGTTTTCGTCCCCCCAGAGCGACAGAGAATAGTAATAGTTGTATTGGTCGCCGACTTTGATGATTGCGGGAGCCCAGACGCCCGCATTGGGGTCGTGCCAGTCGAGGGCGTTGGGATGTCCGTCGAAGACGCTGCCCACCCAGGTCCAGTCGACCAGATTCGTGCTGCGGAATATCGGACCTCTGTCATACTGCATTCCCTTGTCACCCATTTCGCAATAAGTGTTGGTGCAGTACATATAGAAATAGCCGCTCTCGTCATCCCTGTATATGTCGGGGTCGGCGACGGTCACCTGATACTCCGAGCCGTCCTGCTTGTAAAAGCGCAGCGGATTGGAATACGTTTCGTTGGTATACTCTCTGTCCGCGGGCGGGTCGGGCGTCGGACCGTCCCCGTCCGGGGAAGTCGTATCGTTGCACCCGAGCGTGAAAACCGCCGCAAGCACGAGCAGCATTGCCGTTGCTATGACCAAAATGCCTTTTCTCATAAGTTCCTCCGAGCCGTTTTCTTATGCCGTCATTGTTCCAGACTGTCGATATAAGGTCCGGGAAGCTCCGTCCCGTTGCTTGCCTTGTTGCCTTCCACGTACGGCATCCCCGTTTCCGCATCCCACAGCAGCCTGTCCATATAGATGACTCTCGCTTCTCCCGCCGCCGTGGTATCGTAGCCGTGATATACCATCCAGTACTCTCCCGCGTCGTCCTGAATGACAACGCAGTGCCCCGTTCCCATAGCTCCGCTGAGGGAAGGCGTGACCACCGGGTCGCCGCGGTTGGGGCCGAACATATCCCTGCCCTGCGAGTCGAGATACGGACCCGTCAGCGACCGGGAGCGCGCGACAACCACGTGATAGGTGGACTGTTTGCCGCTGAGGGCGGAACCCGTGGAAAGGAAGAGATAATACCATCCGTCCTTTTTCATAATGAAGCTGCCCTCGTAGTTGTCGTTGTTGAACACTTCGAAACCGGCGAGCGCCACCTTGCTTTCCTTCTGAGATTCCAGCCCGCCCATAAGTCCGAGTCCGTCCTCGGTAAGTTCGATGAGCGTAATCAGTCCGCCGTAGGAACCGAACACCATATAAAGCCTGTCATCGTCATAAAAAACGTGGGGGTCTATGGAATTGGTCACCCCGATTTCCTCGCTGTCAAAAAGTTTGCCGTAATGAGTCCAGGGGCCGTAAGGCGTGGGCGCCGTCGCAACTCCGATGCCGGGATTTTCGTCACCGCCGACGGACAGCGAATAATAGAAGTTCCAGGTGTCACCCACTTTGCAGACCGTGGGAGCCCAGACGCCCGCGCCCGAAGTGCCCCAATCGGGAACGTAATTTTCGAACACGTCGCCTACATACTCCCAGCTGTGCATATCGTCGGATTTCCATATCGGGCCGCGCTTAAAAGCGAGTTCCGGCGTATAGACGTCCGTCTGCGTGCAATATAGATAGAATGTTCCGTCATCGTCGCGCACAACGTAAGGGTCCGCCTGATATGTTTTTCTCCTCTCTCCTTCCACTATCGGGGAAATCGGATTGGAGTAAGGATTATTTTGGGAAAGAACGGGTTCGTTAGGCGTGTCCGACGGCGTCGACGGTTTATCGCAGGCAACGAAAACCGAAACCGACGCTATGAACAGCAAAACCAGAAGCAGCAGTAAAGCTAATTTTCTCATAACAGTTCCCCCTGAACCTTTTTTTCATCGTATCAATTACTCTCCTCCGTTTCAATACGAATTCCGCCATTTTGTTTTCTTTTCCATAGGCTGACAATAAAAAAGAAAAACAAAATTTCGTATAATTGACAAGGGTATTTTTTGATGCTAGATTGAAAATATGAACGCAGCCAATCAAATCAACTCGGAGTTTTCTCCGCGGCTGAAAGATGCGGGAGAATCTTATCTCACTCTTAAAAACTGGTATTCGGAAGTGTTCGACTCCAACTTCACGATGGATTTCCACGCGCACCCGCAGTTTGAAATTATGTATTGCGAAAACGGGCAGTTCGACTTTATCTACAAAAAGGACAAGTGCTCCGATGTAACGGAAACCGTCACTGTAGGCAACAATTGTTTTATTCTCATCAACACGGGATACTATCACCAGCTTGCCAACATCTACGATTCGACAAAGATACTGAACCTGGAATTCCTGCCCACCAAAACCCGTTCGCTGGAAGACACCAAGGCTTCTCAGCTGCTGAAAAGGTTCATTGTGCCGCTGAAAGACCTCTACGCTTTCTCAAAACAGCTGGAAAACATTTTTTCGGCTGACCAGGACTACTATATCTTCGTCGACAACAGCAACGTGCTGGGAATAATACGTGAAATCATAAGGAAAACGGAAGAAAGCAACGCCGACGAGCGCGCTCTGAACATCGCTCTGCTTACAAACAAACTTTTCCTTGACATAGCGCACTGCTCTTCGCCGATAGGCTACAAAAAGACGGGCATAATCTACGTCGACTCCGCAATGACATACATCAATTCCAATTTCCTCAAAAAAATCTCCGTCAAGGAAATTGCGGCGGCGGTCGGAGTTTCCGACGTTTATCTGCAAAAGATGTTCAGGGAGCAGTATGGAAAAACCATACACCGCATAATCACCGAAAAACGCATCGTTCAGGCAAAATATCTGCTTTCGCAAAGCGATGCGGATATGAACACCATAGCCGCAAGCTGCGGTTTCGGCAGCTACGAACATATGGCGTACGCGTTCAAGCGCGTAGAGGGGTGCTCTCCTTCCAATTACCGTCAGAAATCTTCCTCCAAGACGGTCAGATTTTTCTCTCCGCAGGGAGAAATCAAACTGTTCACGCGCAAACCGAAAAACAGGTCCCGCTCCTGAACGCTGCGTCGGCGAAATTTTCTTTCCGCCGCTTGACAACATCCGCACTTCTGCTATAATGGCGTTGCTGCCACCGGGTAGCGTGATGCAAAAGGCATCCGTAGATACATCGTTAGGTCTCAGAAGATGTATCGGCGGGTGTTATTTTTTTGGAGAAGATATGGAAAAGCTGAAAAAGGCCGCAAAATACTTCACTCCCTTCGAAATTGCGCTGTGGGTCTGTTCCGTAGTGCTAATCGGCGTATCCTTCGGCATTTTCGACGGTGAAAACCGGCTCACCCTCGCCGCATCGCTGGTCGGCGCAACTTCTCTCATCTTCACGGCGAAAGGCAACGCGATAGGTCAGATACTCATCATTGTGTTCAGCGTGCTGTACGGCATAATATCCTACACTTTCGCCTATTACGGCGAGATGATAACTTATCTCGGAATGACCGCCCCGATTGCGATACTTGCCGTGATTGCGTGGCTTCGCAATCCCTTCGGCGGAAAAAAGTCGGAAGTGAAAGTCAACAGGCTCTCTCTGCGCGAACACGTCTTTATGTGGGTGCTTGCCGCCGTCGTGACCGCGGCGTTTTACTTCATCCTGGAAGCCTTCGACACCGCAAATCTCATTCCCAGCACGATATCCGTGACGACGAGTTTCGTCGCGGCATATCTCACGCTCAGGCGCAGCCCTCTTTACGCGCTCGCCTATGCGGCGAACGATATAGTGTTAATCGTGCTTTGGGTGCTGGCGTCCCTGGAAGACATAAGCTACATATCCGTGACGGTATGTTTCGTCACTTTCCTCGTCAACGACATCTACGGCTTCGTCAGCTGGAACCGTATGCGCAAGCGTCAGGCGGCGGCGACGGCGCATGACGACGCATCCGACGAGGTTGCGCAAGCCGACACTTTTTCCGAAAACGACGAAAAGGCGGCATAAACCCGCCTTTCCGTCATAATAAACACTTTATTGCGTCAGATTTTTGTTCCGCGCCTCCATCAGGCGAGGAGTTCGTCCGCAAGCCGTGCGCAGAGTTCGCGGATATTGTCGGGCACGGCGGAACGGCAGGTTATCACCGTGTCTGCGAACGTGATGTTCTTCTGCTCTTCCAACATCGCGCGCATAAGTTTTCCCGACATAGGCGCCCAGGAACCGTTCTCTATTATGCCAACCTTTCTGTTCTGAAAATTCTTCGCTTTGAGGTGGCGGATGAAGTCGTCTATAACGGGGAAAATGCCGCCGTCGAGAGTCGTCGCGGCAAAGACGGTCTTGTCATAGCGGAACGCGTCTTCGACGGCTTCCGCCATATCGCTGCGCGCCAGGTCCGTGACAACCGTTTTTTCTCCCCTGCTTTCGAGTTCCTCGGCAAGCGCAAGCGCGGCTTCTCTGGTGTTGCCGTAAACTCCCGCATACGCGATAAACGTGCCTTTGCTCTCCGCCTTATAGCTGCTCCAAGTGTCGTAAAGCCCGATGTAATAGGAAAGATTTTCCGTGAGCACGGGACCGTGCAGCGGGCATATAGCCTTGATGTCGAAAGCGGCGAGTTTTTTGAGCAGAGCCTGCACCTGCGCGCCGTATTTGCCGACTATGTTGAAATAATACCTGCGCGCTTCGCACGCCCAGTCGTCGGTTTCGTTTTGCAGCGCGCCGAACTTTCCGAAAGCGTCCGCCGCGAAGAGCACCTTTTCGGACTTTTCGTAGCTGACAGTCACTTCCGGCCAATGCACCATAGGCGCGGACACGAAAGTGAGCTCGTGTGTGCCGAGAGAGAGCGTGTCGCCCTCTTTTACCGTGAGTTTCACGGGAAGTTCGCAGCCGTAAAAGTTGCGGAACATCTCGAACATCTTCGTGTTGCCCACGACGCAGGCGGAAGGATATTTTGCGGCAAAGGCGGCAATGCCCGCGGAGTGGTCGGGTTCCATATGCGAAATGACCAGATAATCGGGAGTTCTGCCTTGCAGCGCGTCTTCGAGCTTGCCGAGCCATTCTGCGATTTTCGCCTTGTCCACCGCGTCCATAACGGCGATTTTCTCGTCGGTTATGACGTAAGAGTTATAGGACATACCTTCCGGCACGACATACTGTCCCTCGAAAAGGTCGAGGTCGAGGTCGTCCACGCCGACATAAGTAATTCCCTTAAAGTTTTTCATATTATATCTCCGTAAAGTTTAATCGTATGTTTTCACCAAGCGTTGACGACATACTCGCAGAAGGCGTACATATCCTTTATTTCGAGTCTGGTGCCGTCGTCGAGCACGGCATAGCCGTTCCACAGTCCGTGCACCTGATGCGTCTTCATACCCAGCTGACCGAACAACACGACGCCGCTTTTGTTGTCGTAGAACGGGGTCATCGTCACGTCGAACCTGCCGTCGTCGGACACGAAATGCCACGGCTTCATCCAGCCGTTGTCGTCGCCGGGAAACTTCTCCACGTCCACCGCTCCGATTTTGTGCGCTTTTCCGTCGAAGAACAGACAGGTTTCCGTCGCGTTGGACTCGTCCCCGATTTTCCACGTTATCTCGAAGCCGAAGCGTTTGCCGTCGATATACGTCGCTCCGTTGCCCCAATACCAGACGTTTTTGTGAGGCCATACGCCTCTGCCCCAGTCCAGCACCGCAAACGTGTCCGCACGGTCGAAGACGAACTCCTTCTTTCCCCACACGACTTTTCCCTCGCACGGCATACAATTCTGCTTCGTGGTCAGGAAAAACCTGTCAGGCTTGCCCGCAAAGGGAGTGACGATGGTGATGTTTTCGTCATCCTTGCCGTAGTACATATCGAAGCGCATCCTGAACTTCTTGCCCTGCGCTATGCCGCCGAACAGCAGCTTTCTCTTTTCCTCGCAGGTGTCGAATTCCAGATACACGCCGTTTTTGTCGTAGCGGAAGTAGTTGGGGGTGTCCGACACTTCCGGCAGCAGATAACGGTTGCGCGTGCCGAGCGAGAGAGAAACGCAGGCAAGTTTCCGACCGTTGCGCATATCTATGAGCGAAGCGGTCGCCGCCGACGCAATCGTGATGTTGAAGAAGTTGATTTGCACCATTAAAGTGCCATTTGAGATTTGATAAAAATCCCACTCCTTCAATCTGCCGCGCGGTCCGACCAGCTTGCGGTCGTATTCGAAAAGATTCCTGCGCGCCCATCCCGCCACTGCGAGTGTGCCGTCCTCGTTCAAGAGAGCCGTGCGCTCCGTGATTTCCTTTTGCATAAGTTTCCTCCCCTGTCGTGATTGCGCCGCCGTCTTACAGCCCCGGCTTACGCAGATTGTAGCCCTCTTTCTGCCAGAGCTTGAACTGCATATTGAGCTGGTCGATGAACTCTTTGTTGGAAGAAGTCTTGACAAGCATATTCAGGAGACTTTCCGTGGCCTCGGCGCTGTCGCCGACCGCAAGCATCTTGCGCACTCCCCAGGTGCCCGCGAGCTCGCTCGGAGTGAGCAGAAGCTCCTCTTTTCTGGTGCCGCTCTTCGCAAGGTCGATGGCTGGGAATATCCTGCGCTCGCTGAGTTTGCGGTCGAGGTGTATCTCCATATTGCCCGTGCCCTTGAATTCCTCGAATATGACCTCGTCCATACGGCTGCCCGTTTCTATGAGCGCGGTGGCGATTATGGTGAGCGAACCGCCGTGTTCGATGTTGCGCGCCGAGCCGAAAAAGCGTTTCGGACTATGCAGCGCGCCGGGGTCGACGCCGCCGGACAGCGTTCTGCCCGTGGGCGGTATGGTGGTGTTGTAAGCGCGCGCAAGGCGTGTCAGGCTGTCCATCAGTATGACGACGTCCTTGCCCATTTCGACAAGCCTTTTTGCCCTGTCGAGCAGCATTTCCGCAGTCTTGGTGTGATGCTCCGGCATTTCGTCGAATGTGGAATAGACCACTTCGCCGTTGACCGACCTCTGCATATCCGTGACTTCTTCGGGGCGCTCGTCGATGAGGAGCACGAAGAGCACGATGTCGGGATAATTCTCCGCGATGGAGCCTGCAATCATTTTAAGCAAGGTGGTTTTGCCCGCTTTCGGCGGAGATACGATGATGCCGCGCTGCCCTTTTCCTATCGGCGCGACGAGGTCGATGCAGCGCGTCGCATAATCGCGCGGACGTGAAGGTATCTCCATACGCAGGCGCTCGTCGGGATAGATGGGGACGAGGTCGTCGAAATTGGGGCGTTTGCCCACTTCCGCGACATCCACGCCGTTGATGCTCACGACGTTCACGACCGCCGCGGGTTTGCCGTCCTGAATTATCTTGCAGGCGGCGCGCACTTTGTCGCCGCGGCGCAGTCCGTACTGCTTTATCTTTGCCGCGTGCACATACGCGTCCATCTCGTTGCATTCGCAGTTTTTGACGCGCAGAAAACCGTATCCGTCGGGGTTTATCTCCAAAAAGCCTTCCCTCATCTGGTCGGGTTCTTCGCGTCTGCGCTCCTCGTGAAAGCCAACCGCTTTGCCCGTTTCGCGCGGTTTTTGCACGTCGCGCTTAACATAGCGGTTCTCACGCGGTTTGTCGAATGCCGTGCCCTTTGCGGGAGCGTCCGCCTTTTCCTCTTCCTCGCGCGGGATTTCCGTCTGTTTTTTTGGACGTCCGCGGCGGGGCGCTTCGGGGGGCGCCATCTCGCCGGAAGAGATTTTGAGTATGAGGTCGATAAGTTCCGCTTTATTCTTTTTCGTAGGTGAAGAAATGCCCACCTCTTTCGCAATGTCCCTTATTGCGAAAATGCTGGTAGCTTCAAGCATTTCCTTGGTGTAAACTGCCATGATGCCTCCTGTGGTTTCTTTCCGCAGAGGCGCGCCCTGCGGAAAGAAGGATATTATTTTACCGCTTTTGTGAAACCCGGGACAAAGTCCCGGAGGAATTACTCGGAAAACCTTTCCAAAACGTAAACTTTCGTGGTCTCGCCGTCAAAATCCGCGCGGTCGAATTCCACCGTATCCGACTCGATATAAACAATGTCTTCGTCTTCGAACAAATCGAGGAACTCGTTGAGCCTGGATATGTCCATCGAGCAGTCGCGCGTCTTGTAGTGCATCGGGATGACGACGTCGGGCATAATGCGGTCCACGAATTCCTTCGCCTGCTCCGCATCGATTGTATAAGTGCCGCCGACGGGTATCATAAGCACGTTGACGGGGGCGATGCTGTCCACGAGCATCGCGTTGCACTCCTCGCCGATATCTCCCATATGGCAGATGTCAACGCCGTCCATACGGAACTTGAAGACGAGGTTTTCACCCCTTGCCGCGCCGTTTTTCGAGTCGTGGAAAGTGCGGCGTGCCAGGATGTGAACGCCGCTTATGTCGTACGCCCCCGCAGCGGAAATGACTTCGGGGTCGCCGAGCACGGCGGGAAGATTGTTGTGGTCGTTGTGACCGTGACTCACCGTGACGATGTCCGCGGTGACTCTCGGCATCTTATAGCCGATGTATGAGTGGTAAGGGTCGGTGACAACCGTCGTTCCCGTGCTTTCTTCCAGCTTGAACGCGGAGTGACCCAGCCATGTGATTTTCACTTTTTCCTCCTGTTATTGCTCATTGTTTATGGAGGCGACGAGCTGTCTTATCTTCTCGAACGGGTCGAGCAGATTGGACACCGCCTCGTTGAGGTTGCCTGCGGCGATTATGTAGGCGAGATACTTCGACATATCCGCCTCCACGAACCATTCGCACTGTTTGAGTTCCGGAATGCGGTAGCAGAGGTTGGTGCTGATGACGGCGTCGAAGAGCCCTTCCTCGTATGCGCGGTTGAACTTGTCCACGCCCTCCGTGAACAGCGAGAAAGTCGCGGTAAGGAAGACGCGCTGCGCTCCCTTCTCCTTGATTTCCTTCGCGAGCTTTATCATACTGTCGCCCGTGGCAATCATATCGTCCGCCACAAAGACGTTCATCCCCATAACGGGACTGCCTATGTATTCGTGCGCAATGATGGGATTTCTGCCGTTCACGACGCTTGCATAGTCGCGGCGTTTGTAGAACATACCGAGGTCCAGCCCCAGCACGGACGCATAGTAGACGTTTCTGCCTATCGCGCCCTCGTCGGGAGATATGCACATCAGGCTGTTCTTGTCCAGCTTGACGTCGGGGAAACGCTTGTGCAGGGCTTTCAGCACCTGATAGGTCGGGAAATAGTTGTCAAAGCCCATCATAGGCACGGAATTCTGCACCCTCGGGTCGTGCGCGTCGAAAGTGATGATGTCGCTCACTCCCATATCGTAAAGCTCGTGCAGCATCAGCGCGCAGTCCAGCGACTCGCGTCCCGCCCTGCGGTGCTGTCTGCCCTCGTACAGCATCGGCATCACGACGGTTATCCTTTCGGGCTTGCAGTTCGCGGCGCAGATGATGCGTTTGAGGTCCGCGAAATGCTCGTCGGGAGTCATCGGGATTTGCTTTCCGAAGAAATTGTAGGTGACACCGTGGTTGGCGACGTCGCATATGACGAAAAGGTCCTTGCCCCTCAGCGTTTCCATCACCATCCCCTTGCCCTCGCCGTTCGTGAAACGCGGACAGGCGGAGTCTATGATGAAAGTGTCCTTTTTCAGCGTACCGTCCACATCCACGGATTTGTACCATTCCACAAGGTTGCGGTCGATGAGTTCGGTAAGTTCGCGTGCGCCGGGAGTTGCGATGAGTGCGAGAGGTCCTTTGGGTCTGGACGTGCTCAGCGAAAATTTGGATGTCATTTGCTTCCTCCGGAATTTATGAAAACAGTATAACAAACTTGCGTGCGGATTTCAATTGTTTTAATGAGAATATAATCATAGTTTGTCGTTTGCGCGTCGCGGAGAGCGAAAACCGTCCTCAAATCAGCTCCGCAAGCACTGAGTTCATCACCGCAAGTCCGTGCCTTGTGAGGCGCACTCTCCCGTTTTCGCGGGTCAGAAAACTTTCCACGCGCGAAGTGTCCCGCCCCGCAAGCAGTTCTTCGCGTATTCCCTCGCGAGTGCGAAGTCCCAGCATAATTTCCTCTGCGCGCATCTCGCTTTCGGAAAGCACGCTCATCTCGACGCGCGGCACGTCGTCGAAGGTTTCCACGCAGTTTACGCCGCCGATATAAGCATTGACGTCTTTGGGGGAAGCGAAACGTATCTCCGCGGAAAGCGGACTTCCGTCCGCCGCGCTTTTCACCAGCGAATGCGCGCCGGCGCCCAGCCCGACATACTCTTCGCGCGTCCAATATCCGCAGTTGTGGCGGCACTCCGCGCCGCGGCGCGCAAAATTGGACACCTCGTATCTTTCCAGACCGTGCTCCGCCAGGGTGTCCACCGCGATTTCGAGATATTCCGCGGTTTCGTCGTCGTCGGGCAGCCACACTTTCCCCTCTTCCGCGTCCCGCGCCAGAGGCGTCCCCTCTTCCAGCGTCAGCTCGTACACCGAAACGTGCGGGACAAGCCCGCCCGCCTCGTCGAGTTCGGATTTCACTATGCTCGCCGTGTCGTACGGAAGCCCGACGATAAAATCGAGAGAAATGTTGTCGAAATATTTTTTCGCACGCGCCACCGCTTCACGCGCGCCGTCAGCTGTGTGTATCCTTCCCGTGCGGCGCAGGTTGTCGTCGGAAAAACTCTGCACCCCCATACTCAGCCTGTTGACTCCCGCGGCGGCAAAAGCGGCAAGCCTGTCCTCCGTCGCGCTGTCGGGATTAACCTCCGCGCTGACTTCGCAGGGAGAATAGCCGCGGAAACTCTTTGCGATGTGGGCAAACAGATTCTCAATCCGGCGCGGAGAAAGCAGCGACGGCGTGCCGCCTCCGAGATAAACGGTGTCTATGCGGGCGTTCGGAAAGCGTTCCCCTGCAAAGGTGATTTCCCTTTTTAATGCGGTTAGATAGCTGAAAACAAGCGCTTCGTCGCATCCCGCATAGGAAGTGAAATCGCAGTAGGCGCATTTTGAAGCGCAAAAGGGAAAGTGGATGTAAAGCAGCATTTTCCTACTTGTCGTCCCCCACTTTGAGAATGCTGACGAAAGCCTCGCTCGGCACCTCGACGGAACCTACGCGCCGCATACGTTTCTTGCCCTCTTTCTGCTTTTCGAGCAGCTTTTTCTTGCGGGTTATGTCGCCGCCGTAACACTTTGCGAGGACGTCTTTGCGGAGCGCCTTGACGGTTTCGCGCGCGATAATTTTCCCGCCTATCGCGGCTTGTATGGGTATCTCGAAAAGCTGGCGAGGGATTGCGTCTTTGAGTTTTTCCGCAATGCCCCTGCCGCGCGCATACGCCTTGTCCTTGTGAACGATGAGGGAAAGCGCGTCGCACATATCGCCGTTGATGAGCATATCCAGCCGCACCAGGTCGCTCTTTTCGTAACCGTCGGGCTCGTAATCCAACGACGCATATCCGCGAGTGCGCGATTTCAGGCTGTCGAAAAAGTCGTAAATGATTTCGTTGAGAGGCAGACGGTAGGTCATCTGCACGCGCGAAGTGTCCACATAAGTCATATCGATGAACACTCCCCTCTTTTCCTGGCAAAGCTCCATAATCTGCCCGACGTATTCGGGCGGAGTGTATATGGTCGCCTTGACGATGGGCTCCTCGATGAAGTCAATCTCACCCGCGGGCGGCAGATTGGTCGGATTGTCGATGATGAGTTTTTCGCCGCTTGTTTTCGTGACGTGATAAGACACCCCAGGCGCCGTGGTGATGAGGTCGAGGTCGAATTCCCTCTCCAACCTTTCCTCGATTATCTCCATATGCAGCAGACCGAGAAAACCGCACCTGAACCCGAAGCCAAGCGCCTTGGAATTCTCCGCCTCGAATGTCAGCGAAGCGTCGTTGAGCTGCAATTTCAAAAGCGCCTCTTTGAGGTCGTTGTAACGGGCGCCGTCCGCGGGGTAAACCCCCGTAAAAACCATAGGCGTGACCTTTTTGTACCCTTTCAGCGGAGCCGCCGCGGGACGGTCGGCAAATGTTATCGTATCGCCGACGGCGGTGTCTGCGACATTCTTTATGCTTGCGGCGATATAACCGACTTCGCCGGCAGAAAGCGAGGTTACGGAACGCATTCCGGGCGAATAAACCCCGACTTCGACCACTTCGAATGTTTTGCCCGATGCGAACATCCTGATTTTGTCGCCCGCTTTTACGGTGCCGTCGACTATGCGTACCATTGAGATTGCGCCGCGGTAATTGTCGTAATAGCTGTCAAAGATGAGCGCTTTGAGAGGCGCGTCGGGGTCGCCCTTAGGAGGCGGCAGTTTCTCCACAATCTGCGCAAGCACGTCGTCTATGCCTATCCCCTCTTTCGCGGAGATGAGCGGACACCCCGCGGTGTCAAGTCCGATGATGTCCTCGATTTCTTTTTTCACGCCGTCGACGTCTGCCGAAGCGAGGTCGATTTTGTTAATTACGGGCAGGATTTCGAGGTCGTTGTCAAGCGCGAGATAGACGTTGGAGAGCGTCTGCGCTTCCACTCCCTGCGTCGCATCCACGACAAGCAGCGCGCCCTCGCACGCCGCAAGCGACCGCGACACTTCGTATGTGAAATCGACGTGTCCGGGAGTGTCGATGAGGTTGAACGTGTATTCCTCTCCCTTGTAGTTGTAAAAAAGACGGCAGGTCTGCAATTTGATTGTGATTCCGCGTTCCTTTTCAATGTCCATATTGTCCAGCAGCTGGTCGGACATTTCGCGCGAGGACACCGTGCCGGTGCGCTCAATCAACCTGTCGGCAAGCGTGCTTTTGCCGTGGTCGATATGCGCGATTATGGAGAAATTGCGGATGTGGGAAAGGCTCAATTCTTCCTCTCTTTTCCCGCCGGCGGGAGCGGAAATTTGCGATTATGTGTTGACATTATTATAATGTAAACCTAAAATTATATCAACAGATTAACCTCACATTCGGAGAAATCGGATTATGAATTTCGACTGGCTTCTGACCACTCCCGTGGCGCACCGCGGGCTGCACGACGACAAACTTCCCGAAAACAGTATGCCCGCTTTCGAGGCGGCGATTCAGCACGGTTTTACCATTGAGATTGACGTCCACCTCTCTTCCGACGGACATCTCGTGGTTTTCCACGACGACAACCTCAGACGCGTCTGCGGCGTGGACAAAAAGGTCGCCCGCTGCACATTGGCGGAGCTTAAAACAATGCGCCTGAAAGGCACGGACAACAGCATCCCCACGTTTGACGAGTTTCTGCAACTCGTGGACGGCAAGGTGGGAATACTCTGCGAAATCAAAGGACTCAATCCCTACGACAACCGCATTGCAGCCGCGGTGTGCGAACGCGTGAAGACATACAAAGGCGAAATTGCCCTGCAATCCTTCAATTACGGCGCGGTGCGCTACTGCCGCCGTCACAGCGACCGCCCGTCGGGACAGCTGTGCACCTGGCGCAATTTTTCCGCGACGAAGCGCTCACACCTTACGGATTTTATGGGCAAGCTCTGGATAAACAGGCTTTCAAAACCCCATTTCATCGCCTATGACATACGCGACCTTGCCGACAACCGCTACATAGAAAAAGCGCGGAAAAGCGTCCCCGTCATCACCTGGACCGTGAACAGCGCCGAAAAGCTGGCTATCGCCGAAAAATGCGCCGACAACATTATCTTCGAAGACATCTGCGCGCTTGTCGAAGAAAAATACGTTTCTCCCTGCGTCGCGGCCGACGCGAAGAAATAGCGTTCGGTCTTTGGCGGCAATCCGCTCCGCCGCACCGATATACTTTCCGCAGCAAAAAACTCCCCTTGTCGGGGAGTTTTTCGTTTAATTCACCCGGCTGTCTTGCAGGGTCTTACTTGTTTTGCTCCTGCCACGCCGCGGCTTTTGCCTTGCTCACCGACACGAGTTTCTCGCTCTTGTACGGGGACTGTTCGCCGCCGTTGGTGTAAAGGAAACAATTTCCGTCTGCCGCCGCGTACAGCGTCTCTTCATAGCCTGCGGGGTCGCCGAACGCGCCGCTCGTCATCTTCCCGACCACGGTCATTTCCGCAGTGTCGTAAACTTTGCCTCTGACTGTCTTTTTCATATCTGCCTCCTGAATTGTCGTTTAAGCGTTTTATCGCAAGGCAAATGTTAGCACAATGCGCCGAAAAACGCAAACGTTATGAAGCTCCGGCGGCGCTTCCGTCATTCTTTGCCGCAAAAGGACAAAAACCGCGCTCACTTCCCGCGGGCGGAGAGCACGAGTTCGGCAAAAGTTTCGAACGAGTCGTCCTTTCTGCCGTCGGCGTCCGGCAGCAGATTGAAATAACAATTCGGGATTTCGCGCATACGCAGATTTTTGGCAATGCAGAGCGTGCAGCCCTTGTCGTGATTCTGCGGATGCAGCGGACATTTTGTTTTGTCGCAGGTGCAGAACGCACCCTTTCTTTCTTCTGTCATTTCTCTCCCCTTTGCGCATTTCGCACCGATATAACCGTTTTCGTACGATGCTCAGCGCTCTTTTCAGAGTTTCGGCGATGAGTTTCCGAGTCGGCTTTCGCGATTCCGAAACGCGGCGACTTCCGTCACGCCGTCCGTAAAAAATCCCCGCCCTTGCGGACGGGGAGATTTTTACGTTTGCGTCAGTCCTTTTTGAAGACGTCGCCGATGGAGCGGAAGCCGTCTTTCAACGCGACGCCGAGAGGTTTGTTGAGCGGTTTGATGTCCACAACCTTACCCGTATTCGTGATGTTGTACACGACATAGCTGTAATAGAGTGACAGCAGAACGGTGAACACGCTGAACACGATGAAGTCCGCACCCGTCCTTTCGAAGTCCACCAACATACCGTCGGATACAATCGTCGCATAGCCGGAGTTCTTGATGATGAGCCCCACGCAGAGGAAGGACAGCACCGCATACCCCGCCATTATGCCGTACATTCTCTTTTCGCCCGACACCATCGTGTAGATGAGTCCGAGCGCGATGGACATAAAGAGATAGGTGTAAGTGACTTTGAGGGTGAACACCGCCACCATTGCGAGCGTGTAGGACGCCAGCAGAATGACTTCCTGACGGTTGCGCTTCTTGACGTACAGCGAGCAGATATAGACCACCAGCACGAGGATGAACACGAGGTTGAGTATGGACGCGGTGTCGTTGAAGCCCTGCTGATTGAGGGTCGCCATACCGTAGAAACCGAACGCGTTGTCGACGAAAATCTGGTTGTTAATCATCTGGTTCGCAATCATCCGCATACCGTAGAACGCATTCTCGCCGAGATGATTTATCGCAACGGGCAGCGTCAGCAGATAGACCGCCGCAAAAGCTCCCACAAGACCGAAGACTATGGTCGCGCGGGTCTTGCCGAAGGATTTCAGCGTGGAATCCGCACGGTAGTACATATAACCCATATAGGTCACGGCGATGGGCGCGAGCGCGAGAGCGCGGATGTCGAGGATGACCGCAAGAGCCATAACTCCGTACATCGCAAGATACTTCTTCTCAACCAGAAGCAGGACCGCCGCGACCATAAGCGCAACAAGCAGGGACACGAACGTGTTGGTCATACCGCTCATCACGATGGTGACGGGAAGCAGCGCATAGACTGCGGCAAAGATGATTGCAAGCCTGTCGCCCGCATACTTTCTGCCGTAGAAATAAATCATTGCGATTACCGCCATATCGGCAAGCACGCCGACCATACGGATGAGCACCGAAACTCCGTCCGCGGTCAGGTTCTGCCCCATTGCGCCGATTATGGCAAGGATATACATCGCGCCGGGCGACATCGTCGCCACGTCCACGTTGCTCCACGAAGACGCATTTGCGTAAATGTTGCCGACACCGTGTTCCGCAAGCCATCTCGCGAGGTCCACAGTCGCGTCCGTTTCACCGCCGAAACCGTACATCGACAGCAGGAACACAAGACGCACGATGAAGGTGCCGAGCATCAGCATCGCCGCGATAAACCAGCAGTTCGTCCACCACTTGGCGGACACGGCGGATTTCGCTCCGCTCTTGCCCTTCTTCCCGCCCTTGGACGCGTAAGGCGCCGCGGGAGCCGAGCCGCCGGAAGTGCCGTCGAAGTTGACGAACACGTCGCTGCGTGCGTAATTCTTTCTGATGAGCACATATGCGCAGACGACCACCGCAACGCAGAACAGCGTGAGGAAGGTCACGAACAGCGTGCCGGAAAGGTCACGGTTGTAGCGCGCAATCTGCGACATCCTGAAATCGTGCACGGTGGTGCCTGAGGGCACGGAGGAAGAGTCGACGCGCATCATCGACACGTTGTCAAAGAGCACTCTGCCCACGCATTCCGCATCCTCTGCACCGAGAGAAAGCGCGATGGTGAGATAGTCGGTGTTGACGGGACGCACATAGAAAGTGAGCGTGACCCATCCGTCCGTCGTTTCTTCCTGTTGCACGAAATAGTAGTCGGGATTTTCGAGGAAAGTGACGTAAGCGCCTTTGTACTCGTCGTCATTGCCCGCGGAAAGCGAAGTCACGCGCATATCCACGCTGACGAGATAGACGGCGTTTCTGTCCACGGCGATTTCCTGGGAAAGATACACCCAGCCGCTTTTGCCGCCGGTGTCGAGATAAATGTAACTCAAACCGTGCTCTTCCCGGTCGGCTTCGGGCGAGGGCTGTCTGCCGTAAGGCGAATCCACTCCGTCATCCCACGAGCCGCCCAGCGTCCAGTCCTCTATGACAACGTCGCGGTCGGAATTGTAGCTGTAACTTTCGAAGTCGCCGTTCGTCACAAGCTCGACGTCCACGGCGGTGCGTCCGGAATCGCACGCCGAAAGCACAAATAGTGCCAGTACGAGTACCAGCACTATCACGCATATCGAAACAATTCTTTTCTTCATCGTTTTCCCTGTTATCTGATTTCTTTGAGTTTCGCCGCTTTGCCCGTGCGTTCACGCAGATAATAGAGTTTCGCGCGGCGGACCTTGCCGTGGCGGACCACTTCGATGTGGTCAATCTTGGGGGAATGCATGGGGAAAGTTCTCTCGACGCCCACGCCGTAAGTCACGCGACGGACGGTGAAAGTTTCGCGGATGCCGCCGTTCTTCTTCGCGATGACGGTGCCTTCGTAGGATTGAAGCCTTTCGCGGTTGCCCTCGATGACTTTGACGAAGACCTTGACCTGGTCGCCGATTGCGATTTCGGGCAAATCCGTTCTCATGCCCTCTTTTTCGATGGTGTCGATAATGTTCATTGTTGACTGTCCTCCTTTATACTAAGCGTTCTTAACGGTATTCCCGCAAGCGGAACGCCCGAGTCACGCGTGTTATAATATCATATATTAAGTTTAATCACAAGCAAAAAACGCGCGCTGAATCAATTTAATTTGCGATTTTTGCGCATTTTCCGCGGGGTTTTTCATCCTTCGGCGTCAAATGCGCCGCGAATGACCGTTACGGCGCCGTCACGCACTTCGACCGCGTCGAAACGCACGTTCACGCCGAAAAGGGAATGCGCCTGCACATATGCCTTTGCCGCGCGGACGTAACGCCGCCGCTGCTCGCGGGTGATATGCTCCGCGGGCGAGGCAAACTCCGACGAGGAAGCCTTCACCTCGGCAAATACGAGGTCGCCACCCTCCGCGGCAATGATGTCCACCTCCACTCCCGCGCACTTTTCGTTGCGCGCAAGAATGCGGTAGCCGTCCTTTTCCAGCCTGCGCGCCGCGAGTTCTTCCGCAATATACCCTGCCGCACGCCTGTTCATCGCTTTTCTTCGCCGACGAAGTTTTTGATGAAAGTGCGGCGGTGTATCTCCGTCGGACCGAGAGTGCGCAGCGCTGCGATATGCTCCGCCGTGCCGTAACCCGCATTGCGCGCAAAGCCGTATCCCGGATATTTCCCGTCCATCTCCGCCATAAACGCGTCGCGTTCCACCTTTGCGATTATGGAAGCCGCGGCGATGGAATAGCTGAGCGCGTCGCCGTGCACTATGCCCACCGTGCGGACGGGGATGTCGAGTTTCAGCGCGTCCACAATCACGACGTCGGGTGTGACGGACAGCGCCGCAACGGCATCCGCCATACACGCTTTGGTCGCGGCAAGAATGTTCATCTCGTCTATGCGGCGGTTGTCGTAGGACACGACGGAATAAGCGACGGCGCGCCGTCTGATTTCTTCCGCCAGCCGCTCGCGCTTTTTCTTTGCCACCTTTTTGCTGTCGTTGACGCCTTCGATGAGGTCGTCGAGAGGCATAATGACGGCGGCGCAGGTGACGGGACCGGCAAGCGGACCTCTGCCCACTTCGTCCACTCCGCATATGTATCTGCACCCCTGCGCCATAAGTTCGTTTTCATAGCGCATAAGTTCGCTTGCGTGCACCATTTATATGTTTATCCTCTCTTTTTCAGCATTAAACCCTGCGTTTTGGGTTTTTCGAGCATAATCTTTCCGAGGCGTCCTTTTCTGAAATCGTCGAGGATGCACCTCGCCGTCCTGTCGTAATCGGGCTCGCCGCCCTTGGTCTTGAAACCGCGCGCGAGCGCAATCGCGTCGAAAACGGCAAGAGGGTCGTCGGGCACTTCGGCAAGGCCGTACCTCGCCGCAAGCTGCGTGCCGTACTCCCCTTTGATTTCGTCAATGAAGGAATAGACCAGCTCTCCGAGGTCGAGGACTTCGTCACGGATGCTGCCGATGTAAGCCAGATGCCGCGCGACGCTCTCTTCCTCGAATTTGCCCCACAGCGTCCCCGGCGTATCCAGAAAATCCACGCCGCCTATGCTCATCCATTGTTTGCCGCGCGTCACCCCCGGACGGTTGCCCGTCACGGCGCCCGCACGTTTGCACATCGCGTTTATGACCGTGGATTTTCCCGAGTTCGGCACGCCTACGACCATTGCGCGGACTGAAACTTTCGCTCCGCGCTCTCCGAAGCGGTCAATCTTGTCGGAGGCCGCCTTTTTCAGCCCCGCAACAATCTCGGAGCAATCTCCCGAAGTCCCCACCGCCTTGACGAAAGGTTTGTTTTCGGCGGCAAACTTCGCGCACCACGGTTCCAGGTCGCGCGCTTCGACGAGGTCGCACTTGTTGAAGACGTAAAGGACGCGTTTGCCCGCTATAAGTTTGTCGAAAAGCGGATTGTTCGAACTGTAAACGGCGCGGGAGTCGATGACGTAAATGAGTGCGTCGACAAGACGGAGGTTTTCCTCCATCATTCGTATCGCTTTGGTCATATGTCCCGGAAACCATTGAATGTTCATCTTTCCGCAGGGCTTGTGCCCTCTCCTCTCCGAAAACGGCAAACGTCGCGCAGGACGCACGGCACTCTTCTGCAAGAACGGCGCATACGCGCGCTTTTGCGCAAAATCAGTCGTTCAGCAGGTCGGGACGGCGTTCGCGCGTGATTTCGAGCGCCTTTTCCGCGCGCCACTTCGCCACTTCCGCGTGATTTCCCGATACCAGCACGTCGGGGACGGAAAGCCCCCTGTAAACCTGCGGGCGGGTGTACTGCGGATATTCCAGAAGCCCCGCCGAAAAACTTTCTTCCACCGTGCTTTCCGCGCTTCCCAGCACACCGTCGAGATAGCGCGCGACGGCGTTCATCACCACAAGCGCGGGCAGCTCTCCGCCCGTAAGGACGTAATCGCCTATCGAAATCTCGCGGTCAACGGCAAGCTCTATCGCGCGTTCGTCCACGCCCTCGTATCCTCCGCAGAGGAACAGCAGCTCGTCAAAAGAGGCAAGCTCTTTTGCCATACTCTGCTTAAACGGCTCTCCCTTCGGGGACATATAGATGCGCAATGCCCTGTGTTCGGGGTCCGCCGCTTCCGTGGCGCGCACAATCGGGTCGGGCGTCATAACCATACCCGCTCCGCCTCCGTACGGATAGTCGTCGGTCTTGTGGTGTTTGTCCTGCGAATAGTCGCGGATGTTGACCACGTTCACGGAAAATTTGCCGTCCTTGACCGCTCTGCCCATAATGCCGAGGCCGAGAATGTCGAAATATTCGGGGAATATGGTCAGCACGTGGAACTTCATCAGTCGTACACCGCCGTCCTTTGCAGCATTATCCCGTCCAGAGTTATGACTCCGTTTTCGGCGTCGATGTCGCGCACGACTTCTTTGAGCGCGGGGAAGCTCATTCTTCCGTCCGCGGTTTTGACGACGTACACGTCCGCCGAGCCGTATTGCAGCACGTCGACCAGCTCGCCCAGCCTGTCGCCGCCCGCATATACGTCCGCGCCGAGAAGGTCGGCGATGTAGTATCTGCCTTCGGGAGGCGGAGGAAGCTCGGCACGCAGCGCGCGCACTTCCTTTCCTCTCAGACTTTCGGCATCTTCGGGCGTGTCGATGCCTGCGAATTTTGCGTAGAGAAAAGCGCCCTCTGCCGAGAGAGACTCGATTTCCCTTTTCACGCCGCCTACCGTCAGCGTCTTCAAATGCAGAAGCCGCGAGGTGTTGTCGGAGTAGGCTTCAATCTTCACCACTCCCTTTATCCCTCTCGGCCTCAGCACTCTGCCTATTGTGAGCTCGGTTTTCATTCGCGCTCTTCGATGACAACGCTGTAACGCACGGAAGACTTCGCGGACGCGGCTTTGACAAGAGTGCGGATTGCCTTTGCAATCTTGCCCTGCTTGCCGATAATCTTGCCGATGTCCTTCTTCGCGGCGATGACGACGATTTCCGCCTCGTCGCCGTTTTCGCGCATCTCGATGGAATAATCCCCTTCGGGCACGAGTTTGCCGATGAGATATTCTACAAGTTCAAGCATATCGCACCTTACAGAATGCCGTGTTCCTTGAAAAGGTTGCGGACGGTATCGGTGGGCTGTGCGCCGTTGGCGAGCCACTTCTTCGCAAGGTCTGCGTCGATTTTCACGACCTTCGGGTCGCTGACGGGGTCGTAAATGCCGATTTGCTCGATGTACTGTCCGTCACGCGCTTTTCTGGAATCCGTTGCGACGATGCGGTAGAAAGGTGCTTTCTTTGCGCCCATTCTGGTGAGTCTGAGTTTAACCATTTTCTTTCTCCTTTCCCGATTGCTCGGTGTGTATATAAATAATGTTGTTTCGCATTTGCGCGCTCAGCGCCGTCCCCCTCCGCGCCCGTCGGGGCCTTCTCCCTTCCGCAACAAGGCTCGTTTCCCGCAAAAAGGACGCAGTCGTTTTTGTGGGGTTTCATTCGGGGTCCCCGTCAAGAAATCTTTGATTTTTTGATGGGGTTTCATATGGGGTCTCCGTCAAAACAGCACGGCTGTTTTCACGGGGCTTAAAACAGTCCCTTCATACCTTTCATCCCGCGCAGTCCTTTCATACCGCCCTTTTGCATACGCGCCATCATTTCGCGGGTGAGCTCGAACTGTTTGAGCATTTGGTTGACTTCCTGTATGGATGTGCCGCTGCCCTGCGCAATGCGCTTTCTGCGGCTGCCTTTGATGATTTCGGGATTGCGGCGTTCCTTCGGCGTCATTGACTGGATAATGACTTTCGCTTTCACCAGCTTGCTTTCGTCCAAGTCCTCCGCCCTGACTTTGCCCGCCATACCGGGAAGCATCTTCATCATATCGCCGATGCCGCCCATTTTTTTCACGCTTTCTAGCTGTTCGAGATAATCTTCCAGCGTAAAGGAACGCTCTTTCAGCTTCTTTTGCAGGCTCTCCGCCTGTTCCTTGGAAAACGCCTGCTCCGCCTTTTCGATGAGGGTGAGCACGTCGCCCATACCGAGGATGCGGCTCGCCATACGGTCGGGATGGAAAGGTTCGAGGTCTTCCATCTTCTCGCCCGTGCCGCTGAACTTGATGGGCTTGCCCGTCACCGCCTTTATGGAGAGCGCCGCGCCGCCGCGCGTGTCGCCGTCGAGCTTCGTCATAATGACGCCCGTGACGTCGAGAGTCTTGTTGAAGGTGTCCGCGACGGTGACCGCGTCCTGTCCCGTCATACTGTCTACGACGAGCAGTATCTCGGCGGGGTTCACCGCCGCTTTGACGTCGACCAGCTCTTTCATCAGGGTTTCGTCGATGTGCAGTCTGCCGGCGGTGTCTATGATGACGGTATCGAAGCCGTTTTTGAGCGCGTAAGCGACGCCCTCTTTGGCGATTTTGACGGGACTGATTTGCCCCATCTCGAACACTTCCGTGCCCGCTTTCTTTCCGACTATGCCGAGCTGCTGTATGGCGGCGGGTCTGTACACGTCCGCGGCGACGAGCAGCACTTTCTTGCCCTGTTTTTTGAGATAAAGCGCGAGCTTTCCGCACATCGTGGTCTTGCCTGCGCCCTGCAATCCGCACATCATATACACCGTGGGCGGACGGTCGGACACCGCAAGTTTCTGATGTTTGCTGCCCATAAGGGCGACAAGTTCGTCATTGACTATCTTGATAATCTGCTGCGCGGGCGTGAGAGATTTGAGAATGTCCTCGCCGAGCGCCTTTTCGCTCACCGCGGCGACGAAATCCTTCACCACGCCGAAGTTGACGTCCGCCTCCAACAGCGCGACGCGGATTTCTCTCATCGCCTGTTTGATTTCCAGCTCCGTCAGCTTGCCCTTGTTGCGCAGTTTGGAAAAGATGTGGTTCATCTTGTCGGAAAGACTTTCGAAGACAGACATTTATTCCTCCAACAAACTTCCTGCACGGGAGAGCGACGCGGCACAATCCGCCGTCCTGCCCTCTCCGAGTGCTCTTTCCGCCTCTTCGATGAGAGAGGCGACCTTGCGTTCGCGCGCCACGAGCCCGAGCTTCTCTTCGAACTCCGCCAGCGCGCGTTCGCCGCGTTTTATGCCGTCCAGCACCGCCTGACGGGACACCGAGAACATTTCGGCAAGTTCGCCGAGGGAAATATCCTCGTCGTAATGCAGACGAATGAGTTCGTTCTGCTTCCCCGTGATGAGCGCGCCGTAATACGCGCGCAAAGTGCTTATCTCGAACCTGTCCATAACGGTGTAAAGGCACTCGCCTTTGTAAAGGCGCGAACCTTGACACAATCATACAACGCAAAAAGAAAACCGTCAAGCGTTTTGCCCGCGGTTTTCTGTCAGGGTTATATTTTTGCAAAAAATTGTTTTTATCGTGTTACCGTGCGGCTGCGCACCCGCGCACCTTGCGCGCGTCAGATGAGCGCGTCCACGAAGTCCTTTGCGTCAAACGGGATGAGGTCGTCGATTTTCTCGCCCACGCCGACGTAGAGCACGGGAAGTTCGAGCTCCACGGAGATGGCGATGACGACGCCGCCCTTTGCCGTCCCGTCGAGTTTGGTGAGCACAATGCCGTCGATGTCAATTGCTTCGGAGAATATTTCCGCCTGCGCCACCCCGTTCTGTCCCGTAGTGGCGTCGAGCACGAGATATTTTCTGAAATCCGCCCCCGGAAGTTCGCGGTCCACGACGCGGCATATCTTTTTCAGCTCTTCCATCAGGTTCTTTTTGTTGTGCAGCCTGCCCGCGGTGTCCACGAGGATGACGTCCGTGCCCTTCGCCTTTGCGGAAGCGACGGCATCATACACCACGGCGGCGGGGTCCGCCCCTTCGTTGTGACGGATGACGCGCACGCCCGCACGCTCACCCCACACTTCGAGCTGTTCGCTCGCGGCGGCGCGGAAAGTGTCCGCGGCGGCGATGACGACGCTCTTGCCCTGCTCGCGGAACATATGCGCGAGTTTTCCTATCGCCGTCGTCTTGCCCACTCCGTTCACGCCCGAAAGCAGTATCACCAGCGGATATTCGTACTCTTCGACGTCGTAATCGATGTTGTCGACAAGTATCTCTTTCAGAATGTCCTTTGCGTCTTCGGGAGCCTTTATCTTCTCCTCGAAAACCCTGTCTTTCAGTTCCTCTATAACCGTTTCGGAGGCAGTTACGCCGACGTCGCCCGCAAGCAGCGCCTCTTCGAGCGACTCATAGAACTCCTCGTCAAGCGCACGCGCCGAAAAAGCGTAAAAAAGTTTTTTCGAAATGCTGTCCTTGGTCTTTTTTATGCCTTCCGCGATTTTTTTGAAAAATCCCATATCTTCTCCTTATCTGTTCTCGCTGGCGTGTTTCTGCGCCTCTTCGAAGGAAATGGAAACGATTTTCGTCACGCCCTTTTCCTCCATCGTCACGCCGAATATGGTGTCCGCATGGCGCATTGTGGGCTTGCGGTGGGTGATGACGATGAACTGCGTTTCCGTCGAGAATTTTTTGAGAAACTCGGCAAAGAGGTTGGCATTCGCGTCGTCGAGCGCCGCCTCTATCTCGTCCAGCACGCAGAAAGGCATTGGTTTGAGTTTGAGTATGGCGAAAAGTATCGCGATTGCGGTCAGAGCCTGTTCGCCGCCGCTGAGCAGGGTCAGGTTCTGCAACTTCTTTCCGGGGGGCTGCGCGAATATATCGATGCCTGCTTCCAGCGGGTCGTCGGTTTCTCTGGTGTCCAGCCTGAGGTCGCCTTTGCCGCCGTTGAAAAGCTGGACGAACACTTCGCTGAAATTCGCCTTTATGCTCTCGAACGCGGTCATAAACTTGGACCTCATCTCCTCGGTGAGCTCGGCGATGATTTTCATTATGTCGTCGTAAGCCGCCTTGATGTCGTCGCGCTGGGTGACCTGCTCCTCCCTGCGCTGTTCGGCGTCGGCAAGGTCCTGCACGGCAAGCGGGTTGACCTCGCCCAGCTTCGCTATCGCCTTTTTGAGGTCGCTTATGACCGTCTTCGCGCCGTGGTGCTCGAAATCCTCCGTTTTGAACGGAAGCGCGGATGAATATGTCAGATTATACTCTTCAAGTATGTGTTCCTGCAAATAGCGGTTCTCGTCGTCGACGCGCTCCAACATATTTTCATCGCGGATTTTCTTCTCCGCGAGCGAAGTCTTTTCCTCGCCGATACGCGTCCTGTCGCCGTCGAGCTCGACTATGCGGTCGGACAGTTTCTTCTTCATATCGCTGAGTCCGCTTATCTCTTTTTCCAGCTCGCCTATGCGCTTTGCGTCCTCTTCGGAGAACTTGGTCTTGGAGGGTGCGGTGCGTATCCTCTCCAGCTCGGACTGCGCGGATTTGACCTGCGCAATGAGGTCGAGTTTTTCTTCCTGCAAGCTCTCTTCCTCGCGGCGCAGACGGAAAAGGTCGGTGTCGAAACCGTCCAGAGCGTTCTGCTGCTCGGCAAGCCTGACGCGCAGGTTCATCACTTCCGTGCTCAGCGTTTCGCGTTCGCTCTTCTGCTCCGTGCTCTGGGACTTGGACGCTTCGAGCAGCACTCCGTACTCTTCCTGCTGTTTCTTGACGTCCTGTTCCAGCTCGTCGATATGCACGAGGTCGCCGTCCAGAGCCTTGATGACCGCGACGACTTTTTCGAGTTCCTGCGCGTCGGCGGCAATCTCCTCTTTCAGCGCGACCACTACGTCGGCGCATTGTCTTGCCTTGTCTTCGTTGAGCGATGTCTCGATGCTCACTTCGGATATGCGCGCGGAAATGCCCGCGAGTTTCTCCTCCGCTTCCGCTATCTCCGCTGTCCTTTCTTCACGCTGCGCGTTCAGGCGGGCGATATTCGACCGTATGCGTTCGAGATTGTTCCTCGCATGCTCTATCTGCTTCTCCTGCGAAAGCAAGCCGGAATTCTGCGTGCGGCGCGAACCGCCCGTGATTTCGCCACCTCTCGCGTAAATTTCGCCGTCCAGCGTGACTATTTTGAACCCTTGGTTATACTTTCTGTAAAGCCTTTCCGCGGTGTTCATTCCGTCCACGACTACGGTTGTGCCGAGAAGCGTCTGAACAAAAGGCAGGAATTTTGCGTCGCATTCCACAAGCTCCGACGCTATGCCGAAACATCCCTGCTCGTTGAGTGCGGGCAGATATTCCCGCGCGAGGGTGCGCGGACGGCACGCGGTGAGCGGACGGAATGTCACTCTGCCGTAGCTCTTCTGTTTGAGATAAGTAATGAGCGCGGCGGCGTCGCGTTCGCTCTCGACGAGCACATTCTGCAAAGATGCGCCGAGGGCATATTCTATTGCGGACTCGTAGCCTTCCGGCACGCTGATGACTTCGGCAAGCACGCCCATAATGCGGCTTTTCAGCGCGGGGTCGCTCTTCGCGTCGCGCATAAGACGTTTGACCGCCTCCTGGAAGCCCTGATAGTCTTCTTTTATGGATGTGAGCAGTTTCAGCTGACCTTCCGCAAGTCCGAGCTTCGAGTTCAGCGTCATAACGTCGCTTTCCAGCCCTTTGATTGCCTCGGACGCTTCGAGTTTTGCGGAGAGAGTTTCGTTGTTTGCCGTGGCGAGGGCGCGCATTTCTTCCTTGCCGCTCTTCACCTTGGAGTCGTAAATGGAAAGATTGGTTTCCTCTTCGTCCAGCCGCACCTTCTTCTCCGACAGCAACGCGCGGAGATTTTTGGCGCGCTCCTCGTTTATCGCCTTTTCCGCGACCATTGCGGAGAGATTGCCTTTGAGTTCGCCGAGTTTTTGCAGCGCGGCAACATAGGCGAGATTGCGGCTTTCGAGGTCGCTCTCCCTGCCTTCCAGGCTCTGGGACACGAATTCGAGCTGCTTGCTCTTGCTCTCGTATTCCTTGGATGTCGCCATATAAGCGGCAAGCCCGTCCTCCTTTCCCCGTTCGCTCTTTTCGATGAGCCCCGCGGACACGACAAGCTGTGCGTCAACGGAATGCAGTTCCGCATTCAGGCGGTTGATGTCCGCCTGCAAATGCGTGATTTTCTCCTTGATGACGTTCTCCTGCCCCTGCATCCTTTCGGCGTCGACTTTGAGCGCAAGCAATTCCGCGTTGTACTCTTCGTAAAGACGGTCTATGCCCCCCTGCTCGCGCAGGCATTTCTCATAGTCGTTGACGCAGGCGACGAACTCCGCTTCCTTTGCGGCAAGTTCCTTTGCCGCGGCCTCGATGCGGTCGTAGATTTTCTGCTTTATCTTCTGATTGTTTTCATAATTGTATATGTAAAGGTTGACTTCCTGCATTTTGAGCTGCTCGCGCAGTTCCGCATACTTTTTGGCGGTCTCCGCCTGCTTGCGCAGAGGGACGAGCTGACGCTCTATCTCCGCGATGACTTCGTTTGCGGTGTGCAGGTTGACGGAAGTGCGTTCGAGGTCGCGCTCCGCCTCTTTGCGTTGGGCGCGGAATTTGGATATCCCTGCCGCCTCTTCGAAAATCTTCCTTCTTTCGTCGGGCTTTGCGGACACAATCTCCGTGACCCTGCCCTGACCGATAATGCTGTAACCTTCCTTGCCTACGCCCGTGTCGTGGAAAAGCCCTATTATATCTCTCATACGGCAGCGGGTGCGGTTGATGTAATACTCGCTTGCGCCGCTGCGGTCGAGCTTGCGGGTAATCATCACCTCGTCGAAAGGCAGAGAGGGGAAAAGTTTTTTGTCGGAATTGTCAAAGACAAGCGAAACTTCGCAGTAAGACATCTTTCCGCGGTTTTCCGTGCCGCCGAAAATGACGTCCTGCATACTCTTGCCGCGCAGTTGCTTTGCGCTCTGCTCGCCGAGTGTCCAGCGTATGGCGTCGGCGACATTTGATTTGCCGCAGCCGTTCGGTCCTATAATGGCGGTGACGCCCTGCTGGAAAGGTATCTCCACCTTGTCCGCAAATGACTTGAAGCCGCGCAGTTCGATTTTTTCGAGTTTCATTGAATTCCCGTTAAAACAAATTTTTAATATTATACCATACACGCGCGGCGGGCACAAGCGGAAAAGAAAATGTTTCACAAAATCCGCGAAACATCAAACTTTTGTGAAACATACCCCGAAATCAAAGAAAAATCCGCTTGACAAGCGGATTTCGGGAGATAGCCGAGCCGTGAAACATTGGGTGGGAGAACGGTTTATTTCTTGTTTTTTTCAGAAATTCCGACGAGAGCCTCTTCCGCGGCGCGCTGTTCCGCCTCGCGTTTGCTGCCGCCCTTTCCCATGCCGCATTTCTTTCCTCCGACCGTGACGGAACACACGAACACGGGAGCGTGGGGTGCGCCTTCCCTCGCCTCCTCGGCATAGCTTATTTTCAGCCCTTTGCGCATAGCGTACTCGTTCAGTCTGGACTTCGCGTCCGCACGTCCCACGGCTGTCTTTGCGTCCGCTATGTCGTCGGCAAGTTCACGCAAAACGAATTTTTCGGCGGCTTTCAGCCCTCCGTCCAGATAAATCGCGGCGGTGACGGCTTCGAAAAGGTCGCATTTGATTGAGTCGTGCTCCGCTATGCGGGTCTTGCGCTCGCTCTCTCCCGTGATGAGATTGTGAGATATTCCGAGCGCGGTGACCGCCCGCGCAAGCGGTTTCTCGCTGACTATGCAGGCGCGCATTTTCGTCAGCCTGCCCTCGTCCGCACCGGGATAGAGCTTGTAAAGCCTGCGCGACACGATGAACCCCAGCACGCTGTCGCCCAGGAATTCGAGGTTCTGATAGTCCCCCGAGGAACGGTGTGCCGAAGAATGCGTAAAAGCGCGCTCCAAAAGCGCGCCGTTGCGGAATGTATATCCTATCTTTTCCTCAATCTCCCGTCTGTTCATCGGAAGCCTGCACCGAGGCGCGGATTTTTTCCACCACGCCGGATTTTGCGAGTTTGCGCGCCTGCAAAATGCTTGCGCACACGGATTTGCGCTTGGACGCGCCGTGCGCCTTTACCACGACTTTGTTCACGCCGAGGAAGCACGCTCCGCCCTGACTGTTGTAATCCATTTTGGTCTTGACCTCTTTGAGGACGGGTTTGAGCAGCAGCGCGCCGAGTTTTGCACGCAGCCCGCCCTTTTTCACTCCGTCCATCAAAATGGAGAATATCGCGCCCGCGGTCCCTTCGGCGGATTTCAGGGCTATGTTGCCATTGAACCCGTCCGCAACCACGACGTCAAAATCGCCGGACAGCAGGTCGCGCGCTTCACAGTTGCCCTTGAAATCGATATAAGGCGAATTTTTGAGCAGCTCGAACGCCTCTCTGTTGAGTTCGTTGCCCTTCTTGTCCTCCGCACCGTTGCTGAGCAGTCCCACGACCGGCTTCACCGCGTCCGTGACCGCGCAGGAAAACGCGCTTGCCATTATCGCAAAGTGCAGCAGATTGAGGGGCTTGCAGTCCACGTTTGCGCCGCAGTCGCACAAAATGACGGGCTTGCCTTTGAGCGTCGGCAAAGCGGGAGCGAGCGCGGGACGCGAAACTCCCTTTATCCTGCCGAGTTTCATATAGGCGCCGACCAGCACCGCGCCCGTGGCACCCGCGGACACGAAACCGAGGGCGTCCGGGTCGGACGCAAGCAGTTCCAACCCTTTGACTATGGAGCTGTCCTTCTTCGTCTTGACGGCGGCGGTGGGAGAATCGTCGTTGGTGATGACCTCCGGCGCGTGCACGACTTCGAGCCTCGTCACGTCGTAAGTCTGCCCTTCGAGCAATTCGTTTATGCGCGGCTTGTCGCCGACAAGCACGACGTGCAGACTCTTTTTCGCCTGCAACGCGTCAAGCGCACCGAACACAACCTCTTTCGGTGCGTAATCTCCGCCGAATGCGTCAACGATGATTTTCATCGCGTTCTCCCTTGCGGCGCCACTCCGCAGAACGTGCCGCGCCGCGCTCACAACATACAAAAAAAGAGAGCGACCGAGCCGCTCTCCGATGAGTCAGGTTACTTCTCTTCTTTGGGGGCAACGACTTCTTTGCCCTTGTAATAGCCGCACTTGGGGCACACGGTATGGCTCTTGATGAGCTCGTGGCACTGGGGGCACTCGACAAGTCCGGGTGCGGAAAGTTTCCAGTTGGCGAAACGGGAATTTGTCTTGGACTTGGAGATTTTATTTTTGGGTACTGCCATTTATCTTTCCTCCGCTTGTTTCATTAAGTGACTTGTTAGATTATATATAATCGTGTTTGTCTTGTCAAACGGTTTTGACACATTTTACTTTTTGTCCGCCGCGACAAGCTGCGCGGTTTCGCGCGCAATGGAAAGTTCCTCGTTGGTGGGCAGAACGAATACCTTGACGTAGCTCTCGGATTTGGACAGCATATGCAGCCCTTCCGCGCGCTTTTCGTTCTCGTCGAAATCGAACTCCACGCCGAGATATTCCATATCCTGCATAACGAGCTTGCGCATATAGGAGCTGTTTTCGCCTATGCCGCCCGTAAAGACTATCGCGTCCACTCCGCCGAGCGCCGCCGCGAACGAACCGATATACTTTTTGATGCGGTAAGCCGCGGCTTCCACCGCGAGCGCCGCTTTTTCGTTGCCCTCTTCGATTGCCTTTTCGAGCACGCGCATATCGGAATCCAGCTCGCTTATGCCGAGCATACCGCATTTTTTGTTGAGGAACTGCACCGCGTCTTCCGGCGTCATACCGAGTTTGGCGCGCATAAATTCCACCGCGGCGGGGTCGATGTCGCCGCTTCTGGTGCCCATAATCAGCCCTTCGAGCGGCGTGAAGCCCATCGACGTGTCGATGCACTTGCCGTCCTTGACCGCCGAAATGCTGGACCCGTTGCCGAGATGGCATATGATGATGCGGCTGTGCTCCGCACCGAGGAACTTCACCGCCTCTTCGCTGACGAACTTGTGGCTGGTGCCGTGGAAACCGTATTTGCGCACCTTATACTGCTGATAGACGGAATACGGAATGCCGTACATAAACGCCTTCGGCGGCATAGTGCTGTGAAAAGTCGTGTCGAACACCGCCACCATAGGCACGCCGGGCATAACCTCGCGGCAGCTCTTTATGCAGGCGATGTTGCCGGGCATATGAAGAGGGCCAAGCTCCGCGTTCTTCTCGCATATGCGCACCACTTCGTCGTCGATGACGACGGAGGAATGGAAGTCCTCGCCGCTGTGGAGCACGCGGTGTCCGACCGCGCCGATTTCGGAAACGGAAGATATCGCGCCCGCCTGCTTGTCCACAAGCGCTTTCAGTACGAGCTCGATGGCCTCCTTATGCGTGGGCATATCCTCTTCGAGACGGAACTGTCTGCCGTCGGCGGTCTTCTGGTTTATCGAACCGCCGTTCATCCCTATGCGGTCGCATATGCCTTTGAGCAGCATTGTTTCGTTTGCTATGTCGATGAGCTGATATTTGAGGGAAGAACTTCCCGCGTTTATGACCAGTATGTTCATATTTCCCTCACTTCACGGATTGCAGCGCAGTTATCGCCGCGACGGCTACAATGTCCTCCGCGACACAGCCGCGGCTGAGGTCGTTGACGGGAAGCGCGAGCCCCTGCATTATTGGACCGACGGCCATACATCCGCCGAAGCGCTGCGCGAGTTTGTAGCCTATGTTGCCCGCGTCGAGGTTGGGGAAGATGAGCACGTTGGCTTTGCCCGCGACGCCGCTGCCCGGAGCCTTTTTCTCGCCCACTTCCTCCACTATCGCCGCGTCCAGCTGCAATTCGCCGTCCACGTCGATGTAAGGATGCGCAGCCTTCACCATCGCGTATGCGGCGCGCACCTTTTCCACGGACTCGTGCTGCGCGCTGCCCTTCGTGGAGAAGGAAAGCATTGCGATTTTGGGCTCGACTTCGACAATCTGCTTCGCGCTGAAATACGCCGCCTGCACGATGTCGGCAAGCTGTTCGACGGTGGGATAAGGAATGACCGCGCAATCCGCGAAGATGAACGCGGGAGCGTGGGAATATTCGAAGTTTTCGGGAGGTATCATCACGAAGCAGCTGGACACGCTCTTGATGCCGGGGGCCGCTTTGATGACCTGGAACGCCGCGCGGGACACGTCCGCGGAAGAAAACACCGCGCCGCCGACCACGCCGTCCACGTCGCCGCATTTGAGCGCCGTGCACGCGTAGAACATATTGTTCCCTTTTATCGTGCGCATCGCCACGTCTTCCGTCATCCCCTTCTCTTTACGGAGCTCGTAAAGTTTCTTGGCGTACTTTTCGACATACTTGTCGCCGGCGCCCGGGTCGCGGAAGGTGACGTTGTGGAACTTGAATTCGGGATATTTCGCTCTGATTTCCGCTTCGTTGCCGATGAGGACAATCTTGCCTATCTTTTCGCGGGTGAAAATTTCCGCCGCTTCGGCGACACGCGGGTCGCTGCCTTCGGCGAGAGCGATGGTCTTTTGCAGTTTTGCCGCTCTTTCGAGCAAATGGTTGAGAAATTCTGACATAATTACCTCAATTGCTTTAAGACGTTTGATTTCTTTTACGGTGAGTTATATTATAGAACCGTCACGGGAAAAAAGCAAGAAATACAAGGAGTCAGTTTGTGAAAATCACCGCAGTAATAGCCGAATACAATCCTCTCCACAACGGACACGTCAAACTTTTGAAAAAGGCGCGCAGGGAAACCAAGCCCGACGCGCTCGTCGTTGTGATGAGCGGTTCGTTCACGGAGCGCGGCGACATCTGCGTGGCGGACAAGTATACGCGCGCGGCGTGGGCGGTGGAATGCGGCGCGGACCTTGTCATCGAGCTTCCCACCGTTTACACCCTCTCCCCCGCAAAGTCCTTTGCGGAGGGCGCTCTCAAAACGCTTTCGATGCTGGGCGAATACACCCTTTGCTTCGGCACCGAAACCAAGGAACTGGAAGAACTCTCCTATGTGGCGGAATTTATGCGCAGCGAGTCCAAGGATATGCAAAGTATGCTGCGCGGATATCTTTCCGAGGGCTATTCCGTGGCGCGTTCGCGCACGATGGCGCTCGACCTCATTCGTCCCGATTACGCAAACCTCGTCAAAGCGCCCAACAACATCCTCGCGGTGGAATATATGAAAGCGGGCGCGGCATACGGCGACAATGTGCAATATCACAGCGTGGAACGGAAGCCCGACAACAACAAAACGATTGTATCCTCCACCAAAATCCGCGCAATGATGCAGGAAGGAAAGGATTTTTCCGCTTTCGTCCCCGAATGCGTGAAAATCGACCGCCCCACCGACTCCGCAAAGTACGGCACGGTGTCCACCTATTCGATGCGTACGAAGACGGCGGCGGAGCTGGCGGAGATTGCGAACATTTCCGAAGGGATGGAGAACCGCATAAACAAAACGGATTTCGACACGTTCGAGGAATTTCTGCGCCTGACCACCAAACGATATACGCGCTCGACGATAAAACGCATTGCGGCGTCCGCGGCGGCGGGCATAACGAAGGACCTCGTCGCGCTCGCGCACGCCAACAAGCCTTACACCACCGTGCTCGCCGTGAACGAGAAAAAGAAAAACAAGCTTTTCGCTCTGCTCGCGGCAAGCGACGGCTATTTTTACTACAAACCGTCCGACTGTCCCGCAGACAGTCCCGTGCGTCCGCTCGTCGACCTGGACGAACGCGCGGCAAAAGTCCTGCGCCTGTGCAGAAGCGACGGCAAAACCGCGGAAACGGCAGTTTTATCCGACAACAACGCACAATAAAACCCCGATTTCGGGGAAAACCTTAAATATGAGGATTGGGAGGGGGAAAATGAATCCCATACGCAAGGCGTCACGCCGCATTTCTATGCTCGTGAACAAAATCACGGGCGGCACCGTACAGAACGAAAACAGAGGCGGAGCGCCCGGACAAGCCTTTCCGGGAATGGCGGAAGCCGCGCGCGCGGCGGCTGCCGACGGCGCCGTACTTCTCAAAAACGACGGTGCCCTGCCGCTGGAACAAGGCGCTCGCGTCGCACTCTTCGGCAGAGTTCAGACGGACTGGTTTTATGTGGGATACGGCTCCGGCGGCGACGTGCGCGCTCCGTATCTGGTGAGCCCCGTCGAAGGATTGAAGTCGGCGGGCATAATACCCGACGAAAGACTGCTTTCTCTCTATTCGGAATGGGTGAAGCGCAACCCCGCCGACCACGGCTTCTGGGGACATTGGCCGCACTCCCACCCCGAAATGCCCGTTTCCGACTCCGAAATCGCGCTTGCCGCAAACCGTGCCGAAACGGCGGTTGTCTTCATCGGACGCGCCGCAGGCGAAGACCGCGACGCGAAACTTGCGAGAGGAAGCTACTATCTGACTGCGGAAGAGGAACATCTTCTCACCCGCGTCGCTCTCGCTTTCCGCAAGACGGCGGTCGTGCTCGACATCGGTTCTCCCATGGATTTTTCGTGGTGCGAGCGCATACCCGTATCCGCCATACTCGTCGTATGGCAGGGAGGAATGGAGAGCGGAAACGCGCTCAGCGACCTGCTTGCAGGCAAAAGAGAGCCGGGCGGCAGACTTACCGACACGATAGCGCGCGATTATCACGACTACCCTTCCGCCCGCGACTTCGGCGGCAAGAAATTCAATTTCTATACGGAAGACATTTATGTCGGATACCGTTATTTCGAAACCTTCGCACCCGAAAAAGTCCTCTTCCCCTTCGGCGGAGGAAAAGGTTATACGGATTTTGAGATTTCCGCCCTTTCCGTGACGGAAAACGGCGGCAAAGCCGAAGTGACGGCGCAAGTGCGCAACACGGGAAACCGCACGGGCCGCGAAGTGGTGCAGCTCTATCTCAAAGCACCCGCCACCCGTCTGCCCCGTCCCGCGAAAATCCTTGCCGCGTTTGCGAAAACGCCGCCCGTCGCCGCCGGCGAAAGCGTGCGCGTCACTCTGCGATTCGACGTGTCCGATTTTGCCGCCTACGACGACAAGACGTGCGAACGGGTGACGGAAAAGGGAGAATACCGCCTTTATCTGGGCAAAAACGTGCGCGACGCCGCGTTCGTCGGCTCTTTTTCCGTCGGCGAAGAGCGCGCTGAAAAACTGCAATCGTGCGCCGCTCCCGTCTTCCCCTTCAAACGCCTTACGCAGAAGGACGGAAAAGCGGCATACGAAGACGCGCCCCTTTCCGAAGTCGACCTGAAAACGCGCATCGCATCCGCCCTGCCCGACGCGTTTCCCGCACCTGCGGACACGGTCACGTTTGCGGACGTAAAATCGGGCAGGCGCACGGCGGAAGAGCTTGCGGCGACGTTTTCCGTAGAAGAGCTGGAAGCCGTTTCGAGAGGAGATTATACAATGAACAGTCCTCTCGGCGCGCGCGGCAACGCGGGCGTGCTGTGCGGCGTGACGGAGTCCCTGCGGGCAAAGGGTCTGCCCGCGCTGACCACCACGGACGGACCGTCGGGAATACGTCTTGCCGAGTCGTGCTCCCTTCTGCCTTCCGGCATATGCATAGCGTCGTCGTGGGACACGGAGAGCACCGAAAAGCTCTATGCGCTCCTCGGAGAGGAAATGCGCGCGAAGGGCTCGCACATACTGCTCGCGCCGGGGATGAACATACACCGCAATCCCCTCTGCGGCAGAAATTTCGAATATTTTTCGGAGGACCCTCTGCTGACGGGGAAGACCGCGGCGGCAGTCATACGCGGCATACAGTCCGCAGGGCTTTCCGCCTGTCCCAAACATTTTGCCTGCAACAATCAGGAGCGCAGGCGCATATTCAACGACTCCCGTCTGTCCGAGCGCGCTCTGCGCGAGATTTATCTCGAAGGTTTCCGCATCGCCGTGACGGAAGGCAGACCGCATTGCATAATGACTTCCTACAACAAAATCAACGGCGTGTGGGGACATTACCACTATGACCTTTGCACGACGGTCCTGCGCGGCGAATGGGGTTTTGAGGGCGCGGTGATGACGGATTGGTGGATGAGATACGCCGCAAGCCCCGAATTCCCTTCCCTGCGCGACAACGCTTACCGCGTGCGGGCGCAGGTGGACATCCTTATGCCGGGCGGCAAACGCGTGGGCGGCAGACGTCCCGACGGCACTCTTACGGAAACGCTCGGAAAGGACGGCGGCATAAGACGGGGAGAGTTGCAGCGCACCGCCGCAAACGTCATACGGATGGCGGCTTCGCTCACGCTTCCGCAAGAGGAAAAATAAGCTGATATGAAAAGATAAGTCTTTTCCGCAAAGCGCGCCCCGCGGCGCGCTTTATCTTTGCGCCGTTTCCGCAGTGCACCCCTCCCGCGGAATCGACCGCCCGTTGCACGCCCTGCGCGTTTTTGCGTCTTACGCCGCCCACTGCGGCATAGATTTTAGGGTGAGGAAGACCGTCTCGCTCAAAAAAGCCGCACCCGCGCTCGCAGTCGGCGCGTTTATGATAATGCTCGTCGTAAAACCCGACTATTTTCTCGATTCCGCCTCCCGCGGACTGCTTCTTTTCGCGACGTCCGTGCTTCCCGCGATATTCCCCTTTTTCTTCTGTTCCTCTCTTCTCACCGCAATGGGAGCGGCGAACGCTCTCTCAAAACTCGGAGCAAAGCCCGTGCGCGTGCTGTTCAACGCCGCTCCCGAGGGGGCGTACGTGCTCGCGCTTTCTATGCTCAGCGGCTATCCGATAGGGGCGGCGACCGTATCCGACCTGTACAGACGCGGAGTGATAACGGAAGCGGAAGCGAAAAAAATCAGTTCGTTCACCTCGACTTCGGGTCCCATATTCATCCTCGGAACGGTCGGCTCGGCGATATTCGGCGACCCGGTATGCGGAGCGGTGATACTTGCCGCCCATTATGCCGCGGCTCTCACGACGGGACTGATTTTCCGCGGCAGGAAAAATTCCCGCCCCGAAAGACCGTCGGCGCGGATTGCCGTGGCGGACACGGACAGCGCCCTGCAACAAAGCATCGCTTCGTCCACGCTCGCGATGCTTGCCGTCGGCGGATACATTGTGGTCGGAAATATGCTTATCGACGCCATATCCCTGACAGGGCTCTCCTCCGCCCTCTCCGCCGCAATGAACGAAAACGCGGCGGGCTGTCTGCGGTCGCTGATTTACGGGGCGGTCGAAATGACCCGCGGCTCTCTGGAAGCCGCAAAAATACCCTCCCGCACCCTCGCCGTCGCCGTGACGAGCGCGGTCGTATCCTTCGGCGGACTGTCCGTAATGCTCCAAAGCCACGCGTTTTTATCCAAATGCAATATGCGCTTTTCCGCCCTGCTTGCGAGAAAGTGCGTGCAATGCGCCTCCGCCTTCGTCTACGGGCTTGTGATTTCACTCATTATTTTCACCGTTTTATGACATAAAACATTGAATTTGTGCCTTTGTCGAAAATATTCTGTCCGTGCTTACGACGATTTTGTTTATTTTCACGGAGGATATTATGACCCGACTTTGGTGCAACACCGTGCTTGTTGCTTTTTCCGCTATGCAAAAAATAGTAAAAGATTACGACTTCGCATTCAAATCGCGTCTGCAAAGCAGCTTTATGAGCGTACACCTGAAAAACGGCATTCCGACGCAGACGCTGGTGAAGGAAATGCTGGAAATAAACCGCCGCAAACTGCGGCTGCTCATTCTGAGAGATACGGTAAATACGGCGCTCGGCGTTCTTCCTCCCTCCGAAAAAGACATCCTTGTGCGCCGTTTTCTCAAAGGCGAAACGTTTCAGGAAATCGCGCTGCGCCAGGATATATCCATACGCACCGCTTTCAGACGTTTCGACAAAGCGCGGGAAGACTTCTGCCACGCCCTTGAAGCGGTCGGCTTCACGGAAAAACATTTCCGCGAAACCTATCTTTCCGACCCTGCCGTAAAAGCGGCGTGCAGCCGCCTTGACGACGAAACGTATTTCACCGCGAAAAGCACTGCGGGAAAATGACCGCCCTCGCTCCGTCCGGACAATGAAAAAACCGCCGCGCAAATGCGCGGCGGCGACAATTCAGACTGTTAAACGTGCGATTGTTTCTTCATAAAGTACGCGTAGTGCGCAAACACTATTCCCGCGTCTTCGAGTTCCTTATTCCAGCGTTTGACCCATTCCAGGGTGTAATAGCCGGGATATTCGTTGTAGCGCAGCGCCGCGACAGCCTCTTTCACGGGCACGTCGCCATATCCCATCATACGGTAGGATACCTTCCCTTTTTCGATGACGCTGTCTTTGAGGTGGACATACTTTATCTTGCTGCCGAGATTGGCAATCGTAGTGTCCACGCTCTCGTCGTTGAAGCGGTAGGGATGGTGCACGTCCCAGAGCGCGCCGCCGCATCCACCCACCTCGTCCAGGAAGCGGGAAAGCAGCGCGGTGTCGATGAACAGCCCGTTGGTCTCCATCAGAGGGGTGACGCCGCTGCCGTCGGCGTATTTGACGACTTCCTCGAACTGCTTCTTGCACAGCTCGATGTCGCCGCCGTCGAAATAAGGTTTGTCGGTGGACATCACTCGCACGAATTCCGCGCCCACTTTTGCCGCAAGGTCGATGTACGCCTTCGCTTCGTCGACACTCTTCCCTTTGACGGAATGGTCGGCAAGCGCCGCTCCCGACGTCAGCATCGCAATTTTAATGCCCGTACGGTCAAGCAATTCCTTAGTGCGGGGGAAGTCGTCGGTCAGCTCCTTTATCGCGGGGGCGTATATCTCCCCTTCTATGCCGCGGATTTCGATTGCGGAATAACCCAAATCCTTCGCAGCGGACACGATGTCCGCAAAACGCCAGTCGGGACAGCCTATCGTGGAAAAACAAAGTTTCATCATAATCCGCCTCCTTTATGCGGTTTCGATGTTCGCCGCGTCTTGAAGTTTCAGGATTTCTATCGCTTCTTCGCGGAGCTTGAATTTCTGGATTTTGCCGCTTGCGGTCACGGGGAACGCGTCCATAAAGCGCACATAACTCGGCACTTTGTGTCTTGCCATATGCGATTTGACGAGGTCTTTGACCTCCTGTTCCGTCATGCTCTCGCCTTTTTTGAGGATTATGCACGCCATAATCTCTTCGCCGTACTGTTTGCTGGGCACGCCGATGACCTGGACGTCGCTTATCTTGTCGCAGGTGTAAAGGAACTCTTCCAGCTCCTTGGGATAGATGTTCTCGCCGCCGCGGATAATCATATCCTTTATTCTTCCCACGACTTTGTAATATCCTTCTTCGTCCACCGTGCAGAGGTCGCCCGTGTGCAGCCAGCCGTTCTCGTCGATTGCCTGCTTGGTGGCTTCGGGCATTTTGTAATACCCTTTCATAATGTTATATCCGCGCGCAAGGAATTCGCCGGGGGTGCCGACGGGGACTTCTTCGTTGGTTTCGGGGTCGACAATCTTGCACTCCACGCCGGGGAATGCTCTGCCCACCGTCGCAACGCGCTTTTCGAGAGAATCCGTGGTGGTGGTCATAGTGCAGCCGGGAGAGGCTTCCGTCTGTCCGAACACGATGACTATGTCGCGCATATTCATCTTTTCGACGACCTTTTTCATAACCTCGATGGGACAGGGCGAGCCCGCCATTATGCCCGTGCGCAACGATGAAAAATCGAATTTGTCGAAATCGGGATGTTCCAGCATAGCGATGAACATCGTGGGGACGCCGTGCACCGCCGTGCATTTCGCGGTGCTTATCGCGTTCATAACGGGCACGGGGCTGTACGCTTCGACGGGCACCATCGTGGTGCCGTGCGTTATGCTCGCCATCGTGGCGAGCACCAGCCCGAAGCAATGGAAGAAAGGCACGACTATGCACAGTTTGTCCTCGTTGGTGAAAGCCATACCGTCGCCTATCGTCTTGCCGTTGTTGATGATGTTGTAGTGCGTGAGCATAACGCCCTTCGGGAAACCCGTCGTGCCCGAAGTGTATTGCATATTGATGACGTCGTGGCAGTCCAGCGTCGCTTCTCTCTCCCTGAGCACGGCGTCGTCCACGCCTTCGCCGATTTTCATAAGTTTGTCGAAGCCCATCATCCCCTGCGGGGTCACGCCGTCGGCGAATATGACGCGTTCGAGGAAAGGAAGCGCGGGATGCGACACCTTGCCGTCCTCGGCGTTTTTGAGTTCGGGAATGAGTTCGTTGACTATGGAAACGTAGTTGCTGTCCTTGAACCCGCCCATCATAACCAACACCTTCGTGTCGGACTGGGTGAGCAGATATTCCAGCTCGAATATCTTATAGTTCGTGTTGACGGTGACGAGGATTGCGCCGCACTTTGCCGCTCCGAAAAGGATGAGCAGCCATTCGGGGATGTTGGTCGCCCAAATCGCGACCTTGTCACCCTTTTTCACGCCGAGGGCGATAAGACCTTTTGCGACCTTATCCGTATCCTCGTCGAGTTCGCGCCAGGTGCGGCGATAATTTCTGGTGGTGTATTCCACCGCTGTTCTGTCGGGTATGTCACGGGCAAGACCGTTGATAATCTGCCCCAAAGTTTTTTCGATTGTCTGCATATATCTCCTGCTTATACGTTCTTGATGTTGACGCCGAGGTACTGTTCGATGTCAAACAAATTCCACGGCACGGTGTCGGGCGGATAGACCCTGAAATCCATTGTGTTGCCTCCGACAGGGTGGACAAACCGAAGTTCGGCTGCCCACAGGCATAGCGGGAGTTTGAGCCGTTCGCCGTGACCGTAGCGAGCGTCGCCGAGGATTGGCGTGCCGTTTGCCGCCATCTGCACTCTTATCTGATGTCCCCTGCCCGTGATGAGATTGACGGACAGCAGGCTTATGTTCCTTGTTTTATCGTGGGCGAGCTGCTTGTAATCGAGCTCCGCATACTTCGCGCCCTCCGTAAGTTCGGGCACCATTTTGACCATATTCTGGTCGGGGAACTTTTTGAGCCAGCAGCGCAGTTTGTCGGACTTGAAGCGCGGCGCACCCTCGACCACGGTGAGATAGCGCTTTTCCACCTCGCCGTTGCGGATTGCCTCGGAAAGGCGCGCGGCGGCTTTGGACGTCTTGGCGAACACCATTACGCCGCCCGTGGGACGGTCCAGCCTGTGCACGAGTCCGAGATACGCCTCGCCCGGTTTATTGTACTTCTCCACGAGGTAATCTTTGAGCAGGGTGAGCATATCCGGGTCGCCAGAAGCGTCCGCCTGCACGGGCACGCCGTACGGCTTCACCGTCACCAGAATGTGATTGTCCTCGTAAAGAATTTTCAGGTCTTTGTAATTCATAACTCTGTTTTTATCTTATCGTTCCGTTTATGTCAAGTGTTTTTTCAGTCGTCTGCACCATCACGGAAAGTCGCGAACGCCGTGCATCCCTGCGGCAGGACAAGCCCCTCTTCCGTGGGCAGCCCTATCTCGTCGGAGTCAATGGCCGCGCTGCGCGGAAGCGCAAGACGGAGTATGTTCGTCATCACTCCCGGCTGCAATCCCGTGGTGTACGAATTCAGACACACGAACAGCGGATTGTCCGAAAGCACCTGCGCCACCAGCTCTGCCAGGTCGCTTATGCCTTCCTCTATCTTCCACTTCTCCCCGTTCGGACCTCTGCCGAAACTCGGAGGGTCGAGTATCACGGCGTCATAGCGACGTCCTCTTTTCAGCTCGCGTTTGGTGAACTTGAAGCAGTCGTCCACTATGTAGCGCATATGCGAGCCGTCCAGCCCCGAAAGTTTCACGTTTTCGCCCGCGCGTTCCACCATCGCCTTCGCCCCGTCGACGTGGCAGACGTTCGCGCCCGCCGCAAGGCAGGCAAGCGACGCCGCGCCCGTATAGCCGAAGAGATTGAGCACGCTGACCTCTCTGCCCGCTTCTTTGATGAGCCGTGACATTCTGTCCCAGTTCACCGCCTGTTCGGGGAAAAGCCCCGTGTGCTTGAACCCCATGAGTTTGAGCTTGAAACGGAGCCCTCGCCAGCCGATGACGAACTCTTCGGGCATATCTCCGCTGCGGTAGACCCACCTGCCGCCGCCTGCGGAAGAACGCTCGTAAACGGCGTCTATACCGCGGTAAGACCTCAGCGGCTTCGCCGCGCGCCAGATGACCTGCGGGTCGGGACGCAGAAGGACATACTTCCCCCAGCGTTCCAGCTTTTCGCCGTCGCCCGTCGCGATGACGGAATAGTCCTTCCAGTCCGGCGCGATTTTCATATCAGCCTATCTTTTTGACGGACACCGTGACGTTGTCGCCGTTGATGTTCCATTCCTTGGTGTAGCCGTCTATGTCTTCGGAGATGCTGTCGCACAGCACGTCCTTTGCAAATCCGCCTTTGCGGAACACTTCGAGGGCGACGCCTTCCGCGCGGTAACCGACGGCTATGTGGTCGGTGACCTCGAAGCCCGCCTCTTTGCGCATTGTCTGTATCTTGCTCACGATTTCTCTTTCCGCGCCTTCGAAAATCAGCTCTTTGTCGAGGGCGGTATCGAGCGCGACCGTGGTCTCGCCGTCGGACTCGGACGAGAAACCTTCCCTGCTCTTCACCGTGATGAGCAGGTCGTCTTCGGTGAGGTCGATTTTTCTGCCGTCCGCTTCCGTGGAATACACTCCCGCGGACCTGACCGCCGCCACTATTTCGTCGGCGTGGTCTGCGAGTATCTGCCTTATCTTTCCGAGCAGCGCGCCGAATTTGGGCCCCAGAGTTTTGAGCTGGGGTTTGAGCTCGTAGCTTATGAACTTGGAACTGTCGGAAGAAAGCTGCACGTCCTTGACGTTGAGTTCGTCCTCGACAAGGGCTTTCAGCTCCTGCGCGAGCTCCTTCCTGCCGTTGTAGATAAGACGGCGGAGGGGCTGGCGGTTCTTGATATTGGCGAGGTTTCTCGCCGCTCTGCCGAGCATAACGACGGTGAGAACGTCGCGCATACCCGCTTCCAGCGCGGTGTCTATCATCTTCTCGTCCGCGACGGGGAAATCGCACAGGTGCACGCTTTCGGGCGCATCCGCAAAGAAAGGAACGACGAGGTTCCGATACATATTCTCCGCCATAAACGGCACATAGGGCGCGATGACTTTCGTGAGCGTGGACAGCACGGTGTAAAGCGTCGTGTAAGCCGCTTCTTTATTAGGTGTCATCTCGCTGCCCCAGAAACGGTCGCGCGAGCGGCGGACATACCAGTTGGAAAGCACGTCAACAAACGCGCCTATGGCACGCGAAGTTTCGGTAATCTTGTATTCGTTCAACCCTTCGTCCACGGTTTTGACAAGCGTGTTCAGACCGCTCAGTATCCATCTGTCCATAACGGTGAGTTTCTGGTCTTCCAGCCTGTGCTCCGCGGGGTTGAATTTGTCTATCTCGGCATACAGCACGAAGAACGCATAAGTGTTCCACAGCGTGCCCATAAACTTGCGCTGCGACTCGCTCACGTTCTCCGCCGAAAAACGGGAAGGCAGCCAAGGTGCGGACGAAGTGTAGAAATACCATCTCGTCGCGTCCGCGCCCTGCTTGTCGAGCACCGTGAACGGGTCGACGACGTTGCCCTTGTGCTTGCTCATCTTTATGCCGTCCTTGTCGTTGACGTGACCGAGCACTATGCAGTTGCGGAAAGGCGACTTCCCGAACAGGGTCGTGGAAACGGCAAGCAGCGTATAGAACCATCCTCTCGTCTGGTCCACCGCTTCGGAAATGAAGTCCGCGGGGAAAGTTTCCTCGAAGATATCCTTGTTTTCGAAAGGATAATGCCACTGCGCGAAAGGCATAGAGCCGCTGTCGTACCAGCAGTCCAGCACTTCGGGGGTGCGCACCATTTCGCCGCCGCATTCGCACTTCCATTTCACCTCGTCGATGTAGGGACGGTGCAGCTCGATGTCGTGGTCCAGCCCGCCCAGCCTGCGCAGTTCTTCGCGCGAACCGACGACGTGCACTTTGCCGCACTTGTTGCACACCCAAATGGGCAGCGGAGTGCCCCAGTATCTCTCTCTGGAAATGCCCCAGTCGATGACGTTTTCGAGGAAGTTGCCCATTCTGCCCGTGCCTATGGTCGGGGGCATCCAGTTCACGGACGCGTTGGACGCGAGCAGCTCTTTCTTGACTTCCGTCACCTTGATGAACCAGCTGCTTCTTGCATAGTAAAGCAGAGGCGTGTCACAGCGCCAGCAGAAAGGATAGCTGTGCGTGAACATAAGCTCCTTGAAGAGTTTCCCTTCGTTTTTCAGCCTTTCGATGATGAGCTTGTCCGCGTCTTTCGCGAACACGCCTTTGAGGTCGTACGCGGCGTCGACGAACCTGCCGCGGCTGTCCACCATCTGCACGAAAGGCAGACCGTAATGCTTGCCGACGTTGCTGTCGTCCTCGCCGAATGCGGGCGCGATGTGCACGACGCCCGTGCCGTCGGTCAAGGTCACATACCCGTCGCAGGTGACGTACCACGCCTTTTCCTTTGCCCCCGTTTCGTAATCGAAAAGCGGCTCGTATTCGGTATATTCGTACTCCTTGCCCTTTTTCACGGACAGTTTTTCGTACTCACCCTCTCCGAAGAGGCTTCCGACGAGCGCGTCGGCCATAATGTACGTTTCGCCGCCGACCTTGATTTCGGCGTAATCTTCCGCGGGATTGACGCAGAGCGCCACGTTGCTCGGAAGAGTCCACGGCGTCGTCGTCCACGCGAGAAAATATGCGTCCTTCCTGCCCTTGACGGCAAACTTGACGAACACGGACTTCTCTTCGACGTCCTTGTATCCCTGCGCCACTTCGTGCGAGGACAGCGCCGTACCGCAGCGCGGGCAGTAAGGCACGATTTTGTACCCCTTGTAAAGCAGTCCTTTGTCGGCAATCTGTTTGAGCGACCACCACACGGACTCGATGTAATTGTCCTCGTAGGTGATGTAGGGATGTTTCATATCCGCCCAGTAACCTATGCGGTCGGACATAACCTCCCATTCGTGCTTATACTTCCACACCGACTCCTTGCACTTTTTGATGAAAGGTTCGATGCCGTACTGCTCTATCTCCTGCTTTCCGTCCAGACCGAGCTGTTTTTCCACTTCCAGCTCAACGGGAAGACCGTGGGTGTCCCAGCCCGCCTTTCTGCGGACATAGTAGCCCTTCATAGTCTTGTAACGCGGAATGATGTCCTTCATAACGCGCGTCAGAATGTGCCCGATGTGCGGTTTGCCGTTGGCGGTCGGAGGTCCGTCGTAAAAATTAAAACTCTCTTTGCCTTTGTTCTTTTCGACGCTCTTTTCGAAAATCTCGTTCTCTTTCCAGAACGCGAGCACTTCCTTTTCGCGCTCCACGAAATTCAGCGATGTGTCAACCGGTTTGTACATCAATTTGCCTCTTATATAATAAAATTAGGAAGATTATAATCTAACCTTACAAAAAACGCAACCGAAATGGGCACGGATTTTGAATTTACGCCCGAAAGACGCGCATAGAGTTGACAAACCGCTCCGTTGTGATAAAATAAAGCACGCACGGAATGCGAATGTAGTTTAATGGTAAAACAGCAGCTTCCCAAGCTGCGGTCGAGGGTTCGATTCCCTTCATTCGCTCCATACGGCACCCTGCACAACGCGGGGTGTTTTTTCTTACGCCCTTCAAGGCAGAACGGAGGGAATCGAACGGGCGGATAAGGCGACACCGTACGGATTCGGTGTCGCCCCGCCCCGGCGTGATAGCACGAACGCCGAAATGACGTGCGCGGACGATGTCATCCCCAAGGCGTGCGGTGCATTCGCATTGTGAGTGCGGAGCGATTCCCTTCATTCGCTCCATACAGCACCCCGCATTATGCGGGGTGTTTTTTCTTATGCCCTTCAAGGCAGAATGGAGGGAATCGAACGGGCGGATGAGACGACACCGTACGGATTCGGTGTCGCCCCGCCCCGGCAGCACGGCGTGAATACTGAAATACCGTATTGTGTTGAGGGGCGGCGTCTTTCAGCAAACGTATCGGACTGCGGCGGGTTTGACAACGGGGCGGGCGGAATATATTCTTATGGTATGGAAAATTGCGAAATTGCCGTCGCAACACACGGCATCACAAAAATTTACGGCGGCGTAAGACGCGTCGACGACGTTTCAATTTCGGTGCGCAAGGGCGAAGTGTACGGATTGATAGGCAAAAACGGCGCGGGCAAAACGACGCTCATCAGGATGATACTCGGGATTGCTTCGCCGAGCTCCGGCAGCGTTGAACTGAACGGCGAAAGCACTCCGCGCGCTCTTTCGGAAGAAAGGCGGACAATCGGCGCGCTCATCGAACAGCCGGCGTTTTATCCCAGAATGACGGCGGCAGAAAATCTTTCCGTCTATGCCCGCGCAACGGGACTGAACAAAGTAGACGTCAAAGCGATGCTCTCTCTCGTGGGGCTCGAAGACGCGGGCAAAAAGACCGCGCGCAATTTTTCCCTCGGTATGAAACAGCGGCTTGCGATAGCAATGGCTCTCGCGGGCGACCCCGAAATACTTTTCCTCGACGAACCCGTCAACGGGCTTGACCCGACCGGCATATTGCAGGTGCGCGAACTCATCAGACGCCTCAACGAAGAGCGCGGCACGACGGTGGTCATATCCTCGCATCTGCTCGGAGAACTCGGACGGGTGGCGACGGCTTACGGAGTTATGCGCGAAGGCAGGCTGGTCAGCGAAGTGCGCGGAGAAGAACTCTTCGCACTTGCCCGCCCCCGCATAAAAGTCGTGGTCGCGGAAAAGGAACGCGCGGAACGTGCCCTGCGCTCACGTTATAACGAAAACGAATACGTAATGCGCGGCAACACGGTGGAAATTTTCGGCGAAGCGGATATGCTTCCCGCCGTGGGCGCATTCTTTGCGGAAGCGGGCGTCGCGGTGATGCAGCTCTCCGCCGAACGCGGAGATTTGGAATCCGCTTTCATAGATATGCTGTGAGGAGGAAAAGATGGAAAAAGTAAAGAAATTTCTCGGTCTGCTGTCCTCCGACTTTCTGAAATTGTCCAAAATGAAGAGCGTCTACATCGGCATAGGCGTAATGGCGTTTCTGACGCTGATATTCGCTCTTGCGCAAAACGCGCTCACGTCCTTCATTCAGGAATATCCCGCCGACGGCGGTACGCTCGACCCCGACACGGTGGAAGGGCTTACGGGCACTTTCGTCTTCACTCTTCTGAACGCCGCCCCGTCCTCGACGGGAGTGTTCTTCCTCCTTCCGATAATTGCCGCACTCTTTATCGGGACGGATTTTTCGTCGGGAATGATGAGGCTGTATATCGGACGCGGAGTGCAGAAAACCGAACTTTATCTTTCCAAATTTATAGTCATAACCGCCGTTTCGGTCTTGTATGTGTGTCTTGCTTTCGCGATGTGCGGGATTGCCGCGGCGGCGACGGATATGAGTGCGGAGCTTTCGGACTATGTGTTTTCCTACACTCCGTCCGCTTTCGGCTCATACATTGCGCTCGCTTTCGTTATGGCGGCCATATGCACGTCCGTATCCTTCCTGCTGCGCTCCAAGGCAGGCTCGATGGCGGCGCTGCTCGTGATGCTCATCTTCCTCGGAGACATCCTTGTGATGGTGGTGCAGATAGCACTTGCGATGCTCACCACGGGCACGGACGTGACGGGCAATTTCGTGTATATGCTCTTCAATCCTTACTACTGCGCGGACGCTTTCGCATCCGCATACGCTTTCACGGCAAAGGAAGCGGGCATTGCCTTCGGCGGGTGCGCGATGTGGTTCGTGCTCTTCACCGCGGCGGGTCTTTTTGCCACGGCAAAACGCGACGTGAAATGAGCGGCGGATTTTAATTGTACGGAAACAAAACCTATAACCGGAAAGCATAAAAAAACACAATGCCGCAGCTTAGCGGCATTGTGTTTGCTGCGCACCGACTCCGACAGTTCAAACCGAAGCGGAAACCGCATAGGTGGCTCCTTCAAAGTTTCCCCGTGGCACACTGCAAGTTCTGCTTAGTGCTGCTGCGGTCAAGCCCTGACACGGTTCACAGTATGCAGTTGCACGGGACCTTGCTATCAACGCTCCTTGTGCGGCGCGGCCTCCCATAAGAAAAGCCTCGGTCGGCGCTCGACACTGCTGTGGCGGATTGCAGTTTACAGGGCACCGCCGGCTCCCCGTCTAGCGCAGCCTAGACAGTATAGCATCTCCGCCCGCGTTTTGCAACTCAATTTTTATGTCGCGAGTGCATTAAGAAAGAACGCACGGACTTATGTTTCCTTCTCGCCTGCCTTTCGGAAACGGACGGCACTTTTCCGACAAATGGCGCACTTTGAACGGTTAACCTTTTTACTTTCGGTCTTGAAAATGTCCTCCGCAGGTGCTAGACTTGATGTATGGATAAAAGAATTTTGACCATACAGGACTATTCTTCCGTCGGCAGATGTTCTCTGACCGCCGCTCTCCCCATTCTCTGTGCCTGCGGACACGACGCGGTGGGGCTGCCCACGGCTTTGCTCTCCACGCAGACTTACGGCATCGAAGGCTTCACATACACCGACCTTTACGCCAATATGTTGCCCTCTTACGCGCATTGGAAAAAGCTCGGCATAAAATTCGATTGCCTTTACACGGGATTTCTCGGTTCGATGGACACCGCGGACGCGGCAATCGAAATCGCCGCGGACCTCAAAGCGGGCGGCACTTTGATTGCAGTCGACCCCGCAATGGCGGAAAACGGGGAACTTTACAAGATTTTCGACTCCGCTTACCGCGAAAAAATGTTCGAGCTGTGCAGGCTTGCGGACATCGTGATGCCCAACTTCACGGAGGGCAAGATGCTGGCGGGGCTGGATATGAGCCTGGAACCCAACGAAGCAAATGCGCGTATGATACTCAACATTCTGCGCCACAAAGGGTACAAAAAGGTGCTGCTCTCCGGCATAATGAAGGACGGCAAGCAAGGCACCGCCACGCTGAACGACGGCAAAATCGCCTTGCAGATGAACGACAGCTTCCGCGAATACATTCACGGCGCGGGCGACTGCCTGTCCTCCGCATTCATAGGCAAGCTGATGAGCGGCGTCCCCTTCGAAAAAGCGGCGCAGATTGCGGTGGATTTCTGCAAAGAGTGCATCGGTGTTTCCGTGAAAGAAAAGGTCGACCTGCGCTTCGGTCTGCTCATAGAGCGCGCAATACCTATGCTTGTGCAAAAATAACGGCAAAGACGAATTCTTGTGCGACAAAACGAAAACGCCCTCCGTCGGAGGGCGTTTTGATTGCATTTTTCGAGGGGGAAATTACTTCTTGGCTTCCTCTTCGCGCTTCTTTGCGTCTTCGATTATCTTTGCGTTCGCACTTGCGGGCACTTCGTCGTAACGGATGAGCTCCATAGAGAACTTGCCTCTGCCCTGCGTCATACTCCTGAGGTCGGTTGCGTAACGGAACATCTCCGCCTGAGGAACTTCCGCGGTGATAATCTGTTTGCCGCCTTCGGCGATATCCGTGCCGAGAATGCGGCCGCGGCGTTTGTTCATATCGCCGAGGATGTCGCCGAGATATTCGTCGGGAACGGTGATTTTCGCTTCCATAATGGGTTCGAGGAAGCAGGGAGACGCCTTGGCGCAGCCTTCCTGATAGGAGAGCTTCGCCGCGGTGATGAACGCGATTTCCTTGCTGTCGACGGGGTGATATTTTCCGTCGTAAAGCGTGGCTTTGATGTTCACCATCGGATATCCGGCAAGCACGCCTTTCTTGATGGCTTCGCGCAGACCCTTTTCGACTGCGGGGATGAACTGTCTGGGCACCGCACCGCCGACGATTGCGTCCACGAACTCGAACTCACCGTCCGCCGCACCCGGCTCAAACTTGATGAAGACGTCGCCGTACTGTCCCGCGCCGCCGGACTGTTTCTTGTGTTTGCCTTCCGCTTCCGCGGTCTTTCTGATGGTCTCGCGGTAAGCGACCCTGGGCTCCTGCCAGCCGATGTCAAGACCGAGCTTGTTCTTGACGCGCTTGCACATTATGTCAAGCTGCGCTTCGCCGAGACCGCTGATGAGCACGTCGCCGGTCTCCACGTTCTTTTCGACCTTGAACGTTGCGTCCTCGTCCTGCATCTTAATAAGACCCTGAATGACTTTTTCCTCGTCCTTCGCCGCGGTGACCGCATAGGAAATGACGGGCTTCGGGAAATCTATCTTTTCGAAGTTCAGCTTGAAATCGGGAGAAGACAGGGTGTCGTTGGTGTTGGTGCAGACCAGCTTGGAAAGCGCGCCGATGTCACCCGCTTCGAGGCAGTCGACAGGTTCCTGTTTCTTGCCTTTGAGGACGTAAATCGTGCCGACCTTTTCGGTCTTTTCCGCGGTATTGTTGAAGACGGTGTCGCCGCTCGTCAGCTTGCCGCTGATGACTTTGAGGATGAGCATCTTGCCCACATAGGGGTCGACGACGGATTTGAACACCTGTGCGGAGAAGGGAGCGGAAGCGTCGCAGGCGACTTCGATTTCCGCACCGTCCTTGACGGCTTTCGCCTTGTGCGCTTTTGCGGGAGAAGGCAGAAGGTCGACAATCTTGTCCAGAAGTCCGTCCACTCTTGTGCAGGTGGTTGCGTTGCCCGCCATAAGGGGCACGAAGCTGTCGCTCGCGATTGCGGCGTGCACCCCGCGCTGTATCTCTTCCGCCGTGAACGCTTCGCCGTCGAAGAACTTCATCATAAGCTCTTCGTCCGTTTCCGCGACCATTTCCATAAGTTTGTCCTTGAATTCCGCCGCTTTGGCTTCGAGCGCGGCGGGGACTGCGACGCTCTTTCCGTCGAGGGCGTGCCCCTCACCCGTGAAGACGTCGACATAGCCCGTCATCTTGCCGCCTTCCATAATGGGCAACTCGATGGGGACGACCTTGTTGTATTTGGCGGTGATTGCGTCCACCGTCGCCATGAAGTCCGAATTTTCCTTGTTGACCGCGTTCACGAAGATGAAAGCGGGAACTTTCTTTTCAAGGCACATTTCGAGCGCCTTTTCCGTGCCGACGGTGAGCGTACCGGACGCGCTGGTGACGACTATCGCGCTGTCGGCGGCTTTGAGCGCGGCGACCATTTCGCCCTCGAAATCGAAGAAACCGGGCACGTCGAGGACGTTGATTTTGACATTGCCGCGGATGGCGTATCCGAGCGCCATACTGATGGATATCTTGCGCTTTATTTCTTCGTCGTCATAGTCCATCGTGGCGGTGCCGTCGTCGACTTTGCCGAGGCGGTCAATGGTTTTGGTTTCGAAAAGCATCGCTTCGGCGAGAGAAGTTTTGCCTTCTCCGGAGTGTCCGATGAGAGCGACGTTGCGGATGAAATCGGTTGTAAAAGTCTTCATGGAATACCTCTGATAGATTTTTCTTAACAATGATACTATAAATCACGCTTTTAATCAAGCAAAAAATAAGCGCAACGGCAAATCCGCCCGCGCGAGCATATTCGCGCCCCGCGCGGAATAAATTTTTGAGTATGGCGCCTACAATCGGAGTTTACGACAGCGGGATAGGCGGGCTCACCACTCTCGCGCTTTTGCAGACCAAACTGCCCTCCTGCGGCTTCGTATACCTCGCGGACACCGCGCGTATGCCTTTCGGCAGCAAAAGCCGCGCCGAGATATTCGAAGCAGCCGAGAACGCAATGAAACTGCTCCGCTCACGCGCGGACGCGGTGGTGTTCGGCTGCAATACGGCGTCGGTCACCGTGCGCCCCGACGGTGCATACAAGCTAATCCCCGACCTCGACGGCTGCACTCCCGAAAAAACGCTCGTGCTCGCGACGCCGCGCACTCTCGCGGGGCTTGACGCGGCTCAAAGGGGCTTTATGTGCGCAGACACCCCCGAACTTGCGGTGCTCACGGAAATACAGGCGTCCCTGCGCTTCAAAAGCCGCACACGTCCCGACTTTTCGGAGCTTGAAAATTACCTCGCGGAGAAACTCTTCTCTTTCCGCGGAAAAGCGGAAAAAGTTCTGCTCGGATGTTCTCATTACGTCTATGTCAGAAAGGAGGTGAAACGCATTCTGGGCGACGCCGAGTATTCCGACGGAAACGACGTCCTGACCGACAAAGTGCGGCGCGACATTATGCCCTTTTCCGCGCCCGAATTCTTCGCGTCCGACAAAAAACTTCCGTCCGTATCCTTCGTGTTCACGGGCTGTGACGAAAGCGCGAAATACCTTTGGATGCTCTCCCGTCTGCATGCGGAATACGTCCCCGAAATTTTCAAAAACAAGACTTTATCACCGTAAATTGCACTATCAACACGTTTTTCCGCCGTGTTCGCCGAATGCGGCGTTTATTGCGCCCGCTATGAGGGCGGCGGCGCGTTCGACGTAATATTTCACTTCTTTCGGAGCGACGACAAGATTCCCCAGCCGCTTTTCGACCATAATTTCGCGCAGGCGGAATTCGTCGCCTTTGCAGCCGACCGCGGCGGTGTATTCTTCCGTGAAAGAACGCAGCAACGTGCGCATCGAAAGCACAAGAGGGACACCTACGGCGACCACGGGCACACCGAGCACGGAACGGTCGATTCTCGCCTTGTCGCCGCCCACTCCGCTGCCGGGAGCGATGCCCGCGGTGGTGAGCTGAAAGGACGCTCCTATGCGCCCAACCGAAGCGGTTGCGAGCGAATCCACCGCAATGACGCAGGAGGGCTTGATTTTGGCGCATACGCCCTCCACCGTGTCCGCGCTTCTTATTCCCGTCGCGCCTTCCACCCCCGTGGTCATTGCGCAGAGGCGAGCCTTTTCCCTCGGTCTTTCCGCTTCGCTGACGGCAGAAACGTCCAGCATACGCACCGTGCGGCAGCCCAGGGAATCGGCGGTGACTTCGTCGTTGCCGAGCCCCACGACAAGAACTTTCGACTTTCTGCCCATCACGCCTACCATCTCCACCAGCGTATTGGCGATGTAGCTTTTCAGCGCGCGCACCGCTCTGTCTTTTCCCATCGAAGTGGGCGGACAATCGAATGTGACGTACACGCCTCTTTCCCTGCCTATTCTGCGCGCAAGCTCCGCCTCGCGCAGATTTACGACCTTCCGCACTATGCCGTATTGCAGTTCTTTTTCTGCGGCGAGCGACGCGAGAGAATGCTTTTCCAGCGCGTCCACCGCCATATCCGTGACAAAATCGCTCTTTTTCACGGGTTTAGTATGCGCGATTTGAAAAAAAAGCGTCAAACAGTTGCGTCGCCCGAAATGATGTGGTAATATAGCTAAGCAATTAAAAACGATATACCGTAAGAGGAGAATAAAATGCCCAACATCAAGTCCGCCAAGAAAAGAGTTTTGGTTTCCAAAAGAAGAAATGCGGAGAATGTCGCGAAGAAATCCCGCGTGAAAAACGCCATCAAGAAATACAACGCCGCCATCGAGGCAAAAGACGTTGCACTTGCGGAACAGCTGCTCCCCGAGACCGTTTCCATCATCGACAGAGCCGCTTCCGACGGCGTCTATCACCGCAACACCGCGGCACGCAAGAAAGCGACCCTCTGCCGCTCTCTCGACGCACTCAAAAAAGCGTAATCTTCGAAGACAAAAATCAAGACCGCCGTAACGCGGCGGTCTTTTTTCATACTCTTTTCCGACGGTTTCCTAGTCTTTCCCCTCACCCGCTACGGCTTTCGCACGTCCTCAATACTCCGTCACGTCTGATTGAAACCGTTCGAGGGTTTTCTGCCGCACCGCGGCGCGGGGTGTTCGTGTTTTATGCCGCAGACTCCCCGTCCCCGCTCTTTCTCCGCGCTCTCGCGCGTTTTCGGAGGGCAAACCCTGCGGCGACACATCCTCCCGCCGCTGCCGCGGCGCCCACGGTTATGCCCGCAATCTCGCCGTCCGAAAGCCCCGTGCCCGCAGGTTCTCCCTCGGCAGACACTCTCACCGTTTCGCCGATTTTTTCCCCGTTCACGGTGACGTATATCTCATAATATCCGCCCTCTTCCGCATAAAAGGCGAAGGTGGGTTCGGACGAAGTGCGCGCGCCGTTGACATACCACACCACTTCCGTCTGCGGGTCGGCGTAACGGAGCGTATCCACGCCGAGGACAAGCGTCCTACCCGAGGCAAGCCGCACCGTCCCGTCTTCGTCCGCACGCAACGACATCGTGAGCAAAGAGTTCGCCGTCGTAGGCACCAAGTATTCCGTAGCGAGATAGCCAACCCGCGTGGCAAGCAGCGTCCCGTCCGGCGCGTAAATGCGCAGGGTGACCGCAATGTCTTCCTTTTCGCTTACATCCATCACGACGGTCACCTCCTGCCCTTCCGCCGACATATTCACACCGTCCGCGGAATAGGACCAGACGTACGTCGCCCCCGTATCCGTGTACTCCGACGACGAGGAAAAAGTCACCTCTCTCCCGCGCCCCAAAGTCACGGACTGCGTCGAAAACACGATGCCGTCGGATGCGGCGGAAGCAAGATAGCAGTTCCCTTCCCCGTCGAAAGCGAAGTCCGCTTCCAGCACTCCCGCAAGCGAGAGCAAAGGATAATCTTCGCCGCGGTAATCCGCCGTATCGCGGAATGTCAGCAGGAACATTTCTCTGAGTTGCTCCGCGGTCGCTTCCGTGCCCTGCGCTTCGCATCTCACCCGAAGCAGAGCGACGGCAAACGCCGCTATCGGAGAGGCCATACTCGTGCCCGTCAGCTGCTTGTATCCGCCCGTTGCCCCGTCGGCGGAAATCACGGAAGTCCCCGGCGCGCACACGTCGTAAAGAGAGCCGTAATTGGAGCTTGCGTACATTTCCGCGCCGACCGCTCCGTGGAAATAATTCATCACTCCTATCACGTTTTCGCTCGCCGCGGGATAAAACGCGTCGCTTTCGGAGCTGTCCGAGTAATTTCCCGCCGCTGCCACGAACACCGCCTTTTCGGAATCGTCTGACGTGACGATGTCTTTCCACGCGTCGCTGCCGTTTTTGCTTTCGCTTATCCCAAGCGACATATTGACCACGTCGGCGCCGTTTTCCAGCGCGAAATCGATGGCGCGCTCCACGTTTCTCTCCGAAAAACTGTTTCCGCTGCCCGAACGCGTGCCCGCCTTAATCGGCATTATCTTTATCACGTCGTCAAGCCCCAGCGCGCGGATAAGCAGCGCCAATATTCCCGCAACGTGCGTGCCGTGATAATCTCCCGTTGCGCCGTCGGACACGTCAGACAGCGACCCCGACGCCCCCGTAAGCGCGTTGTAACACACCACGTTGCCCTCGCTGTCGCGGAAGAATACGTCCGTGCCGTTTTCCGTCTGTCCGAACAGCTCGTTTTCCGCGTTCAGTCCGGTGTCTATCACCGCAATTACGACAGGGTCGCTTTCCTGCGCGGAAAAGTCGTATTCGGCGCGAAGCTGCACGACAAGCTCCGCCGCGCCTTTGATGTCGAGATAATCCTCACCGAAATACCAGTCGCCCTGCGCTCCCGCCGCGTCGTAATATCCGGAAGGGAGGGAGGCGGAGAAGGCCTCCGCCGTGCACGGCACGCATAAAAAGGCAAACGCCGCCGTGAGCAGTATCACGACGGCAATGCAAAATACTCTTCGGCTGCGTTTTGTCACGCAGAACATTTCAAATCCACTTCACGGAACCGTCGGGGAGTATCGTGCCCCAGCGTCCGTCCTTTTTCACTTTCGCCTCTCCGCCCTCGAACGGCGTCGCCGCGTCGTAAACGAATGGTATCACCACTTCGTTGTCCTTGTTGATGTAGCCGCACTTGCCGCCTTTCACCACGCTGGCATACCCTTCCGAAAAGCTCATTGCCGTTTCGTAATCGAAAGGGATGACCACTTCGTTTTCGGGATTGATATAACCGCACTTTTCGTCCAGCTCCGCCGCGGCAAGCCCGTCCTTGAAAAAGAACACTTCGTCGTACATTGCGGGGATTACCGTCTTGAAACCGTCGTAAAAACCCCATTTTCCGCCTTTCTGGATTTTTCTCCACTCCGTAAAAGGCAGCGGCTCGGTAAGTTTTTTCGGACGCTCCTCCCTTTCTCTGCGCTGCTGTGCGGCGGGTGTGCGCTGCGGTTTTTCGGGCTGTTCCTTCCTGCGCTGTGCAGGGCTGTCGCCCGTACTCTTCGCGGCTTTGTCGGGAGCGGCGTCCGCATAGAATTCCATCCCGACCGCGGACAAGGCGCGTTTTAAGGCAAGCAGCATTTTCTTGTTGAACCCCTGCACCTTGTACATCTCTCTTTCCGTGCGGCAGACAAGGTCGCCCGCCGTCCTTATGCCGTTGACGGAAAGCAGCCCGACGAGTTCGTCCGCAACCCCGATTCCCGCAATGGGAAGAGCGAGTTTTTCTGCGGGATAGCGTCCCGCCACCGCCGCATCGACCGCGGCTTTTCTTGCCGCTGCCGCGCCGCGCGCTGCCGCATTCTGCTTTCTGCGCCCGTTCTGACGGACTGGAGCGGACTGTCGTCCTTCCGCATTGCCGCCGTCGGATTTCCTGTCGTTGTAATGAAATTTCCTGTTAGCCATTTTGTTACCTTGTCTGTGATTTTACCATAATTTGCCTTATATTTCAACAAATAGTAATAGTGTTGACGTAACTTTTGCTTTTGGATATAATATCCGTATGAAATCTCTGTCGAAATCTGCCGCAATTTTTCCGCTCGTGTGTGTTTTCATATGCGCTTTGGTTCTGTTGACTGCGGTGCTCGCGGCGGCGTCCCCGTCCGTGGCGCACGCCGAACAGACGGATTTCGACATTCTGCTTCCCGAAGACGGCTATTTCCCTGTCACCGACGCAACTTTGCTTGCCGCAAACGACACTTACCTTGCCGTCTACGATGCCGCATCGGGAAACATTCTCGTCGCTTCGCACGACTTTGCCCTGTCCTCTCATATCGACGTGAGCGCATATGAGGACATCGGCGGTATGTGGCTGTCCGGAAGCGTTCTGCTCTTCTCGTACGGAAGCGTACAGCAGTTTGCCTGCGTCGATATAGTGTCGCGGGATGCTGCCGTGTCGCCCGCCGACGGCATCAAGGACCCGCAGAACGTGTCTTACATCGCCGCGGACGACAGCAGGTTTTACATCAAATACGCCACCTCTCTCAGCGTTTACTCCTCTTCCGATTTTTCCGTAATCCGCGAAGACATCACCCACAGCGCCGCCCTCAGCGGACAGAATATATTTACCGCGGAAGATATGTGCCTGTACATCTACGCCGCCGAATACGGCGTGCGCGGATACTATGTCCTCAATCTCGACGAAGTGGGGTCGCCCGACAAGAAAGATACCGCGGTTTATCCCTACTCCGTCGCTATGGCAAACGAAACTCTTTTCACGGCGACGGAAAGCGGCATTCTTGCCGTCAACCGCAACGACGGCGAAGCGCTGTTTTCCACGGGCATCGCCGCTTCGGAAGAAACGGTCTTTGCCGCAGGCGGCAACAATCTTTACGTCATCAACGCGTCGGGCGGCGTGGACGTCTATTCGGTTGACCTTCCCGCTCAAAGCGTGACACTCACGCGGACCCTTTCGATGAACGGGTCGGGCGAAGGACAGTTCGACTCACCCGCAGACGTTCTCATCACTTCCGCGGGGCTCATCGTCGCCGACGGCGGGAATTCGCGCGTTGCGGTGTTCGGCGAAAATTCCGTCCGCTATGTCGCTATGCCCGACGCCCCCGTGGCGCTTGCATCGACTTCGCAGGACGTGACATATGCCGCGACGCGGACCGAAGTCTACCGCATTATGCCCTCCGCCGACGGCACCCTCGCGGCTGTGGTGTACTGCGGAGTCCCCGAGGGAGAAACCGTTGTCGATATCGTCTGCGCAGGGAACGGACTCGTCATACTGACGAACGCAAACCTCTACACTTATTCCCCGCCCGGCTCCATACGCCGCATTATGTCCGTCGAAAACGGCATTGCGCTTGCAGGCGCGCGCAACGACGTCGTCTACCTTATGACGGGCGCGGGGCTGTACACCCTCTCCGCTGCGGGAGTTTCTCTTTCGGAGCTCATTCCGTTCAGGGAATACTCTTTTTCGGGCGCGACGGACATTGCCGCCGATTATGCGGGCAATCTGTTCGTTTCTTACCGTGACGAAAACAAGATAGTCAAATTCTCCAACCAGCTTTCTGCTGTCGCCGTGAGTGCGGAGTTCGACCTCGGACATTCGCTCTACACCGCTTCTCCCGTCGCATTCGTGCTTGACGGCAGCCGTGCGGTGTTCGCGTCCTCCGCCTGCTTCATAGGTTCTGCGGAAGTCGGAGCGACGGACGAGTCATCCTACACTCCCGTGCCCGACCCCGACCCCGACGAAGCGGAAACGCTGTCCTTTGCCGCGCTCTCCCGCGATACATACCTCTTTGACGAGCCGGGACGCTTCGACACTATGTACTCCGCCCCCGCAGGCACGGTGGTGCTGTGCTACGACGGTATATCCGCACAGGAAGGCTACACCTATGTCTATTTCGGCGGCAGAACGGGTTATATCGAAAACGACGCCCTGTCACCCGTTTCACCCTCACCGATAGGCGGCACATACACTCTTGCCGCGGGTACTGCGCTCCGCACCCACCCAGCCGCGGACGAAACGCTGACATTCGAGAGCGACGCATTGGTCACGGTGACCGACGACGCCGCAGCCCTCGACAACGGCGCCTGGGTCAGAATAAGCTACGGCGGCGCGACGTACTTTGCCCCCGCCGACTCCGTCACCGAATACGTCGAACCCGTGCCCGAACGCAAGCAGGTGTTCGGCAGGGCTTCCGCAGACCGCGCAGGCGGGCTTGTCGGCATTTATTCCCTGCCCGACTCTTCCTCTGCGCCCGTCCTGGAAGTCGTTGACGGAACGAGAATGGAAATCCTCGACGAAAGCGGCGAGTATTGGCTGGTGTCCGTCGAAGGGACGGTGGGATATGCCGCGAAATCGGACGTGGAACTCGAAGGGCTGACAACGGTTCAGATTGTGTCCATTGTGCTCTGCTGTGCGGTGGCGGTGACGGGCGTTGTGATATTCGTCATAACGTGGCAGGCACGCAAAAAAGAAAAAGAAAAAGAGTAGCGTAATTTGTTGCAAATTTTGCACGGCTGTTATATAATAATCCGGCAATCAAAGTTAAACGACTGGGTGTGGCGCAGCTTGGTAGCGCGCTTGAATGGGGTTCAAGAGGCCGGAAGTTCAAATCTTCTCACCCAGACCACGCGAGAACACAGCTTCTGCTGTGTTCTTTGCTTTGTCGGGGGTGAGAAGCAATGACCACACGTGACGCTCACGCGCACTCCCCCGACGTGCCGCCCTTAACGTCCTTCACGCTGATTTTCGCTCCGCTGTTTGTCCGAAAGGCAGATTGTCTTCGTCCCTCATTGCCATTCTCGCTTGCGTTCGCTCTTCCGTCGCCCTGCTCCTTACAAATCTTCTCCCCCGGACCACGCGAGAACACAGCAAAAGCTGTGTTCTTTGCTTTGTCGGCGGTGAGAACCCGCACTAAAAGCGTGCTCTTTTGCAAAACAAACGCCCGCCGTATTTCGGCGGGCGCTGTAATATCGGTTTGTGTGACGGCTCACAGGTCGTCCTCGATGGCGCTGGATTTTGCATACGCGGTCGATTTCGCTTCGAAAAAGTCCGTCTTGATGAGGTTTGCGTTGGAGTACTGGCTCACCCACGCCATAGACGCGGGCTCGGTTTCGTAGCCATCGTAAAGAGGGCCGAAGCCTATCCCCGTGGAGCGAAGATTGCCGAGATACTTGATGTAGTCCTCCACCATCTGATTGTTGAGCCCCGGAATATCGTCGCCTATGATGTACTGTCCCCACTTGATTTCCTGGCGCACGCCCTCGCGCATCATCTCTTTGAGCTCCTCGACCGCTTCGTCGGTGAAGAGGTCGGGCTCTTCCTTTTTGAGTTCGAGGATTATGGAACGGAACAGCCACAGATGCGTATTCTCGTCACGGTTGATATAGCGTATCTCCTGCACGGACCCGGGCATTTTGCCGTTTCTGCCGAGGTTGTAGAAGAACATAAAGCCCGAATAGAAGTAGATGCCTTCGAGGATATAGTTGGCAATCATCACTTTGAGCAGCGTTGCGGCGGATTTGTCCTCGCGGAAAAGATTGTAGACGTCGCCGATGAACTTATTGCGCGCAAGCAGATGCTCGTCGAATTTCCACTGATAAAGGATGTCGTTGCGCTCGTCGGGAGAACATATGGTGTCCAGCATATAGCCGTAGCTCTGCGAATGCACCGCCTCCTGGAAGGTCTGGATGTTCAGGCAGAGATTGACTTCGTTTGCGGTGATGTATTCGCCGATGTTGGGCAGGTTCGCCGTCTGGATGGAGTCGAGGAAGACGAGGAAACTCAGCACCTTGTCGTACGCTCTGCGTTCGGCGGGCGTAAGCGCCTTGCGGTAGTCCTTGACGTCCTGGCTGAGGTTGATTTCTTCGGGTATCCAGAAGTTGTTCATCGCCTGTCTGTACCAGCTGCTCACCCAGGTGTATTTGAGATTGTTGAAGTCGTTGAGATTGGTGGTGTTGCCGCCAATCATACGGCGTTTGACGACTTCGGTATCGCCGTTTTCGTTGAACAATGGTTTGAGTTTGAGATGGTCTTTGTCCATAAATCCTCCGTATTCCGCTTTTATTTCTTAATTTAGTACAGTTTAAGTGCCGTTTCTGCCGTCAGGAGCTGCACGACTCGCACTCTTCGACTTCGAGCGATTTCGAGCGGATGTAATACACCGTCTTGACGCCCTCCTCCCACGCGGAGATGTAGAGCCCCAGCACCTGCCTCATCGTATATTCGTTGGTTATGTAAAGGTTCAGCGACTGCGCCTGGTCGATATGGCGCTGTCTTACTCCTGCCGCCCTGACCGTCCAGGTCTGGTCGATGAGGTGCGCGTTTTTGTAGAGCCAGTAGGTCGCGGGCGACAGTTCGGGCGCGACGCGCGGTATCATTGCTCCCTTCTTTTCCTCGAAGAAGAACTTCTTCATCACGGGGTCAAGCCCCGCGGTCGTTCCCGCTATGATTGACGTGGAAGACGTGGGCGCAACGGCAATGAGATAGGAGTTGCGCATACCGTATTTCGCAACTTTTGCCGCGAGCTCTTTCCAGCGGTCGGACGTGTAGCCGCGCTTTTCGAAATAAGCCCCCGTCTGCCAGTCCGAACCCTCGAAGTATTCGTAACTTCCCTTCTCGGCGGCGAGGTCGCAGCTCGCCTCGATGGCGGCATAGTTTATCTCTTCGAACACTTCGTCCGCAAACGCAAGGTGCTTCTCGCTCTCCCAGCCGATGCCGTTTTTGGCAAGCATATGGTGGTATCCCGAAACGCCGAGTCCTATCGGACGGTATTTCCTGTTGTTTATCTTCGCGTATTCGACGGGATAGAAGTTGAGGTCGATGACGTTGTCGAGTGCGCGCACGACGGTGCGGACAATGCTCCTTATCTCCGCCTTGTCCTTCACGTTTATGTTGCCGAGAACGAGGGACGCGAGGTTGCACACCACGAATTCGCCGGGCTTGGTCACCTGCACCACCACTTCGTCGCCGTCGTCCGTCTTCACTATCTCGCGCGAAACGAGGTCGATGGGCGACATATTCTGCGCGATTTCCGTGCAGAGGTTGGAACAGTAAATCATTCCCTTGTGCGGATTGGGATTGAACTTGTTGACGTGGTCGCGGTTGAAACAGAACGGCGTGCCCGTTTCGACGGCGGATTTGAGGATGAGCCGCACCACCTCTTTCACGGGTATTGCGCGCTTTGATATCCTGTCGTCGCTCACGCAATCGAAATACTTGTTTTCCCACTCCTGCCCGTAGCAGTCTTCGAGGTGGTAGCCCTTTACAGTGTAAATCTCGTGCGGGCACATCATATACCACATACCGTTTATGTTGTCGCGCGCCATACGCCAGAACAGGTCGGGATAACACACGGCGGGGAAAACGTCGTGCGCTTTCATACGGTCGTCGCCGTTGTTGGTGCGCAGCTGCAAAAATTCGGGCAAATCCTTGTGCCAGGCGTCGAGATAAACCGCGACCGCACCCTGACGCATTCCGAGCTGGTCGACCGCGACAGCGGTGTCGTTGACGAGCCTAATCCAGCGTATTACGCCGCCTGCCGCGCCCTGAAATCCGCGTATGGGCGCGCCCGTCGCGCGCACCTTGCCGAAATAAAGCCCCATTCCACCGCCGAATTTGCTGACTTTCGAGAAATTGTCTATGCTGCGGTAAATGCCGTCCAGCGAGTCTGGAACGGTGTCGATGAAACAGCTGGAAAGCTGATGGTACGGCTTGCGGGAATTGGACAGCGTCGGCGTCGCGACGGTGACTTTCAGAAGAGAAAGCATATCGTAAAACTCGCGCACCCTCTGCATTTTGTTCTTTTCGTTCATCGCAAGATGCATTGCGATGCCGAGGAACATCTCCTGCGGCGTTTCGAGCAGCGTGCCGTCGAAATCGTGGATTACGTATCGTTTCAGCACGAGTTGCAGCGACGAATAAGTGAAAAGGTTGTCACGGCGGCGGTCTATGATGGACGCGCACTCCGCGACTTCCTCCCGCGTGTAATGTTCGAGGATGTACGCCCCGTAAAGTTTCCTTTCGGTAAGATAGGCAAGTTTTGCGTAAAATCCTTTGATGTCACGCGCTTTGAGCTCTGCGGCGAGCTTCTTATACATATCGAACATCACAAGCCGCGCGGCGATGAACTCCCACTTGGGGGCTTCCTGCGTGGTGAGTTCCACCGCGGCGCGCACCAAAGACGCGTATTTTGCACTTTCGTCCGCACCTTCCCGCGCGAACGAGGCAAATTTGCCGCTGAGATGCATCAGGTCGTATTCGGGTTCGGGATAATCGTACTGTATCCCTTTCAGCACTCCGACGAGCACGGGGTCGTCGAAACGCGAAGCAATCTCGTTGCGGTGCGCTCTCGCTTTTGCACGTGCGTCGCGGTAGAGGATGAAACTCTTGACCTCGTCGAAATAGCCCTCTTCCATAAGGGTTTTTTCCGCAAGGTCCTGCACCTGTTCGACCGTGACGGGGAATGACGGTATCTTCGACACCACGACGGCGGTGAGCCTGTCAAGGACGTCCTCCCCTGCGTCGTGACCGACGCTTCCGAATGCGGCGGCAAGCGCGTTCTTGATTTTCACCGCGTCGAAACGCTGTTCGGTACCGTCGCGTTTGACAATGTACATAAGCCCCTCCGAAACCATATATAGAATTGTTTGCGGCACATGACCACAACATATAGCTGTTACATTGTATCAAAGGTGCCGCTATTAAGCAAGCGCTTTTCGGGCAAAAAGGACAAAAAAAGAGCGCCCGTCGCAGGCGCTGCAAAAACCGCTCAAAGCTCCGTTTCCGAATTGTGTTTTTTGACTTTGAGTCTGTTCATCGCGCGGGCAAGCTTCGCCTGTGCCGCATAGTATTCCCTCACGCTCTGTCTGCGGAGCATATCTTCCTTTGCCGCGTCTGCGGCGCGCCGCGCCCTGCTCTCGTCTATCTCGTCGGGACTTTCCGCCGTATCGACGAGCACGAGAACTTCGTTTTTTTCGACTTTGACTATCCCCTCGGACACCGCCGCCCGTATGCGCTTTTCTTTGCCGTCCTCTTCCACGGTGAAATCAAGCTCCCCCGGCACGACCGCGGAGATATAATTGCTGTGATGTGCCATAATGCCGTACTGCCCCTGCAAGGTCGGCACGACCAAAGACACGCACTCACCCTCGTAAAAAGGCTTGTCGGCAGCAAGGATATGCAGGAAAAACTTGTTGCGGCTCATACGCTCTCTTTCAGCTTTTTCGCCTTTTCAAGGGCTTCATCGAGCGTTCCGACATTGTAAAACGCCGCTTCGGGATATTCGTCCGCTTCGCCGTCTATTATCGCCGCAAACCCCGCAACCGTGTCGGACAGCGCGACGTACTTGCCCGCATTGCCCGAAAACTTTTCCGCGACGTGGAAAGGCTGCGAAAGGAACCTCTGTATTTTTCTGGCGCGTGCGACGATGAGCTTGTCCTCGTCGCTGAGCTCTTCCATACCGAGTATGGCTATGATGTCCTGGATTTCCTTGTACTTTTGCAGAATCTCCTGCACTCCGCGCGCGACGCGGTAATGCTCCGCCCCGACCACGTCTTCCGTGAGTATCCTCGAAGACGAACCGAGAGGGTCGATTGCGGGATATATGCCCTGTTCCGCAATCTTTCTGCTGAGCACCGTAGTGGCGTCGAGGTGAGAAAAGGTGGTGGCGGGAGCAGGGTCGGTGAGGTCGTCCGCGGGGACGTAGACCGCCTGTACGGAAGTGACGGAGCCGTTTTTGGTGGAAGTTATCCTCTCCTGCAATTCGCCCATTTCTTCCGCAAGCGTGGGCTGGTATCCGACTGCGGAAGGCATACGTCCGAGCAGAGTGGAAACTTCGCTGCCCGCCTGCACGAAACGGAAGATGTTGTCGATGAAAAGCAGCACGTCCTTGTGGCGCACGTCGCGGAAGAACTCCGCCATAGTGAGCCCCGCAAGTCCGACGCGCATACGCACGCCCGGCGACTCGTTCATCTGTCCGAAGACGAGCGCGGTTTTTTCCGCCACGCCGCTTTCGTTCATTTCCGTCCAGAGCTCGTTGCCTTCGCGGCTTCTTTCGCCGACGCCCGTAAACACGGAATAGCCGCCGTGCCTGGTGGCGACATTGTGGATGAGTTCCTGAATGAGGACGGTTTTGCCGACGCCTGCGCCTCCGAAGAGCCCTATTTTGCCGCCCTTGCTGTACGGTTCGAGCAAGTCGATTGCCTTGATGCCCGTTTCGAGGATTTCGACCGACGGATTGAGTTCGGGAAAAGCGGGCGCGGGGCGGTATATCCCCATACGGTCGGCGGAAGGGTCGATGTCCTCTCCGCCGTCTATGGGTCTTCCGAGCACGTTGAACATTCTGCCGAGGGTACGCTCACCGACGGGGACTTCTATGCACTTGCCCGTCGCCGTCACGCGCATTCCGCGCGCAAGCCCTTCGCTTTCGGACAGCATTATGCAGCGCACGACATGTGCGTCCAGATGCTGCGCAACCTCCATAACCTTGGAGTCGCTGCCCTCGCCGACGGTAAGCGCGTCGCGCAGATGCGGCAGCGCTTCGTCGAACATCACGTCGACGACGGGACCCGAAATTCTGGTGATTATGCCTTCTTTCATTGCTTTGCTCCCTTGCGTTTCATAGACTTCGCGCCCGAAGTGACCTCGGTGATTTCCTGCGTGATGGCAGCCTGGCGTTCGCGGTTGAATTCAAGCGAAAGTTCGGCAAGGATTTCGTCCGCGTTGTTGTCGGCGCCGAGCATTGCAAGCATACGAGCATTCTGTTCGCAGCAATAGCTGTCCACGAGCGCGCTGTACACAAAGCCCGAAACGTAGCTGTGCATTACGTTGTCGAGCACTTCCGACGCGGACGGCTCAAACTCGAACTCCGTGCCGTCCTCTCCGCCCGAGACGTAATCCTTGCGGCTCAGCGGCAGAAGACGCGTGACGTAGACGTGCTCCGTCCTGCCTCCGCCGAAGTCGGTGTAAACGACGTATATCTCGCCCAGAGCGCCGTCGGAGTACATACCGAGCAGAATATCGCATATTTCGCGCGCGCGGTGGAGGGTCGGACTCTGCGCCGTATAGACGAAATTTTCCTCAAACGGCACGCCGTGATTGACGAAATACTGCCTGCCGTATTCTCCGACGACGAAAAGTTTGCCGTCGGGGTGTTCGCCGAGCAAATCGCGTGCTCTTTTCAGCACGTTCTGGTTATACGCCCCGGCGAGCCCTTTGTCCGCGGTGATGACGAGTATGCCGCACGCTCCGCGCGGCTTATGCTCGTCCTCGTCGGGATAAAACCAGTTGCTGCCCGTTTCGCCGCACGCGCCGAACACGCGCGAAATCTCCTTTTGCATTGCGGAAAAGTAAGGACGCGTCTTGTCGAGGTCGCTCTTGGCTTTGCGCACCTTTGTGGACGCGATGAGATACATCGCGTTGGTAATCTTTTTGGTGTCGCGTACGCTCGCTATCCTGTGCTTGATTTCCGCAAGACTGCTCATACGTCAAGCTCCGTACGGTATTTTGCCGCCGCGGCGAGAATTTTCTCTTTGAGTTCGGCGGAAAGCGCATTGGTGCGCTCTATCTCGTCTGCAAATTCGTGATGACGCTCGGCAAAATAAGTCAGAAGTCCGTGCGCGGCGTCGGCAATTTTGTCGGGTGCGACGCCTTGCAGCACGCGTCCGAGCGCGCAGACGAGAAGCAGAACTTCTTCCGCCTGGGAATACGGCTTGCCCTGCGGCTGGCGCAGCAGGCGCATAAGCCCCTGTCCGTACATAAGCTGGTTGCGCGTGAGTGCGTCCAGGTCGCTCGCGAACTGCATAAACACTTCCATTTCACGATACTGCGCAAGGTCCAGCCTCAAAGACCCGACCGCCTTTTTGACCGCCTGCGTCTGCGCGTTGCCGCCCACTCGCGAGACGGAAAGACCGACGTTGACGGCGGGACGCTGTCCCTCGAAGAACAGCTCGCTCTCCAAGAAAATCTGCCCGTCCGTTATGGAAATTACGTTCGTGGGAATGTATGCCGAAACGTCGCCGGCCTGGGTTTCGACAATAGGCAAAGCGGTTATGCTGCCGCCGCCCAGTTCGTCCGAAAGATGAGCCGCACGCTCCAAAAGCCTGGAATGAAGATAGAACACGTCGCCGGGATACGCTTCGCGTCCGGGGGCGCGTTCGAGCAACAGGCTGAGAGTGCGGTACGCAACGGCGTGCTTGGACAAATCGTCGTAAACTATCAGCACGTCCCTGCCCGCATACATAAAGTATTCCGCCAGCGCGCACCCTGCGTACGGCGCGATATACTGCATAGGCGCAGACTCTCCCGCGCCCGCCGCCATTATGACGGTGTAACTCATCGCGTCGTGCTTGCGCAGCGTTTCGGCAAGCTGCACCACGGAGCTTGCTTTCTGTCCTATCGCGACATAAATGCAGACGACGTTCTTGCCCTTCTGATTGAGTATGGTGTCAAGCGCAATCGCCGTCTTGCCTGTCTGCCTGTCGCCGATGATGAGTTCGCGCTGACCTCTGCCTATCGGGAAAAGCGCGTCCACGACCAGCAGACCGGTTTCCATAGGCTTGTTGACGGGCTGACGGTCCACGATACCGGGCGCGGGGCATTCAATGGGACGGTAACCGTCGGGATTGATTTCACCCTGCCCGTCCACGGGATTGCCGAGCGCGTCCACGACCCTGCCGAGGAACTCTTCGCCGACGGGGATGCCCGCCGTCTTGCCCGTGCGGTGTATGATGTCGCCCGCCGATATATCGCGGCAGTCGCCGAAAACGATAATTCCGCACGTTTCGGGGCGGAGGTCCTGTATCATACCCTTGACTCCGCAGTCGAAGACGACTATTTCGCCGTACGACGCGTGCGCAAGCCCGTCCGCCGCGACTATGCCGTCGCCTACCGAAAGCACCCTGCCCGTTTCTTCGGCGAGCGCTTCGGGAGTCCAGTCTTCGAGAGCCTGACGGATGAGCGGAATGATGTTGTCGGCAGAACCCGACAGCCCTTGAAGTTTGCGTTTTAACTGCGTAAATCTGCCGCCTACGCTCCAATCGTAGACGTCGTCTTCCGCTTCCAGCCTGAACCCGCCGGGGAACATATCGCTTTCCACCCATTCGAGTTCCAGCCTGCGCTTATACTTCTTTTCGAGAAAGCGTTCGAAACGCGCGAACTGTTCGTCGGAAGGACGGGACGCGGAATACAATACGGCTTTATTCTTTTCCATCCTTCTCTTCCTCTTCCGCCGCGCTCAGGAATTTTTCGTAAGCGTCGTCCACACCCGAACTCATCACGACTTTCTGCGCCATATCGTTCACGATGTCGCGGATGTCGCCGCCGACGCCGTCGATAATCTTTTTCTTTTCTTTTTCCGCGCTTGCACGCGCCGCGGAAACGATGTCCTCCGCCTCTTTCTGCGCGTCGCGTAGCTTTTCGGCACGCACGGCGTTCATCTCTTCCGTCGCGTGCTTTTTCATCTCGGAGATTTCGGCATCCGCGGCAGAAAGCCTGCCCTCGTATTCCTCGCGACTGTGCCGCGCTTCTTCGAGAGCTTCCGCCGTCTTGTCCTCCCTCTCCTTATAGCCGTCCTCTCTCTTTTTCATAAACTTACGCACGGGCTTGTAAAGCAAAAAATACAGCCCGACGCCGAGAATGAGAAAGTTAAGCAAATGCAGCAATATCTGCTGCCAGTCGATGTTAAGCGGCATTACCCGTCTCCTTTACAGCACGAATATCAGCAGAATCGCGATTATCAAAGCGTAGATTATCGCCGTTTCGATGAAGACCAGACCGAGCATAAGGCTGGAACGTATGTCGTTCTTCGCTTCGGGCTGGCGGGCGATGCTCTCGTTGGACTTGGATATCGCTATTGCCATACCTATCGCGCCTGCCGCGGCGGCGATGCCAACGGCAATGGCTGCCGCAATGGCAATCATCCCCTGCGTGTTGTCGGCAGGCGCGGGGGTGTCCGTCGTGACATCCGTGCCTCCGTCCGCGGGCTGCTCGGTTCCGTCGGTTGCGGCGTCTTGCGCCTGCTCCGTTTCCGCAGCTGCTATATTGTCGGAGAAAACTATGCCGAGCACGAGTCCGAGTGCGGCGAGCGCGATGACTGCCATAAGTACGGCGGCAATGATTTTTACGTTAAGAGCTTTTTTCATTTCAGACCTCTTGTACAGCGGTTTTGTTATTTCTTGCCGGCTTGTGTTTGAGTGCCGGTTTGTGTTTCTTTTCGTGTGCTACGGGCGGTTCGGTCACTTCGCCGTAGAACAGCGACGTGAGCATAACCAGAACGTAGGACTGGATGAGCGCGTGCATAAGCGTGAACAGCACTCCGACTATCACGGGCAGCACGAAACTCAGCGCAAGGTAATAATAGACGAGTTCGGTGACCAGCAGTCCCGACAGCAACGCGCCGAAAAGACGGAAACTCATCGAAATCGGCAGCGAGAAATCCTTTATCGTACGGCCGAACCCGCGGAGCCCGTTGTGCGCGATACCGCCCGCCATAATCACGAAATAGGACAGGAAACCGAGCGCTATCGCGGCGTTGATGTCCGCAAGCGGCGCGGGAAGGGACAGGGAATTGCCGCTCACCGCCTGCACGGGTATTCCGACGAGCTCGAACACCGTGCCGACGAAAATATAAACGCCCGCGGCGAAAATGTACGCGCCGAGGAAATCGTTGTAGTGCGGGCTGTTCTTTTTGGCAAGACCCGAAAACATCCCCACTATCGTTTCGATGAACAGCTGAAATCTTCCGGGTACGGTTTTGAAGCGCGGAATAAAGAAAATCCTGACTATCGCGGCAAAAATCAAAAGCACGAGAGTCACGGTTATTGCGGAAATCAATGACGGATTCACTTCCAGCCCGAACAGACTTATCGCATTCTCTTCGTGCAGAACGGCGTCCTGCATCACATCCGATATGTCCTCCGATGAGGTATACAGAGGGTCGGTAAGTACAATCCCTACGATAAGAAGCGCCGCAACGCACGCAATGACGACTGCGGCGATTATCTTTTTCTTTTTCATACGTTTTGCGTCCTGCGACATTATCGCCTCCGACTCCTAACGATTGTAACGCCATTCACACGTTTTGGCAATCGCTTGTGCGAAGTTTATTTTGTTAATAACGCTCAGTAGTATGTCAGTTTATAGTATGAACTGTTTTACGCGCACGTTTACGCGCACGAGCGGATGTTTTTATCCTAAATATACGCCGCCCATATGAAAATTGCGGCGCATATAAAAACCCGCCCCGTAAAGAGGCGGGTCACGTCTTATGACGAATGTCAGTCTTTGCTGTCGGAGTCGTCCGCAAAGCCGCTTTCCGCGCTTTCGGCAGACATTTCGACCGTTGCGCCGTCCGCACCTGCCGCGGCGAGTTCCGCTTCCTGTGCTTCTTTGCGGCGTTTGATTTCCGCAACGGCTTCCTGCTGTTCCTTCTCATTGAACTTGTAGAAGAAAATCGGGATTGCGGAAAGGATGAAGCTGAGTGCCGCGACGAGCATAAGCATTATCCACATAACGTCTTTGCCGCTCGCATCCAGTGCGCCGGGGTTGTTCGCGGTGACGCCTGCGAGATAGTAACCCATAACGCCGATGAACGCGCCGACCGCCATACCGATTTTGTTGATGAAGGTCTGCATTGCGAAGCAGATGCCTTCCGCACGTTCGCCCGTTTTGAGTTCGAGGTATTCGATGGTGTCGCCTATCATCGCGTAAGACACGATGTTGGTGAGACCGGAAGGAATACCCGAAATGACTATTGCAAGCAGTGCGATGACAAGTGTTGCGGTCGAAGTGTAATCTCCCCTGTCGATGCTGATACCGACGATGAACGCCACCAGCAGCGCAAGCCCGCCCGCGATGTTTGTCCAGATATACGACTGTTTCTTGCCAATCTTCTTGGTGAGATAAGGCACGAGAAGCGAAGCAATGAGTCCGCCGGGAACGATGGCTATCGTGACCAACGTATACAGCCCTTCGCCGTGCATGCCTATGAAATTGACACTGTCAAGAACGTATTTGCAGAAATAAAGTCCGCCCGTGTAGGTGAACACCATTCTCGCTGCACCGAGTATACCGGAAATAACGATGAGCATCAGGGGCTTGTTCTTGAACAGAAGCTGCAAATTGTGTTTGAGGGAAGGAACGTTTTCGTTGTCGAGTTCGCTCGCTCTTTCTTTCGTGCCTTTGAAACCGACAAAGAAGAGGGGTGCGCCGACCGCAACGCAGATAATTGCCGCGATGAAGTAGATATAACCGAGGTCGGTCTGCTTGTTTTCAAGCGTTCCGTCAAGGATGGTTTGCAGGTCATTGCCTGTCCACTCCGTATACGCCTTGCCGCCGAGCAATTCGGAATCATATTCGGCATATGTTTCACCGGCGGCAAGCCAAGCCGAATACACGGCAGAATTCTCGCCGAATTCGGTAAGAATGAAATTCTCAAGCGTGCCGTAATTTGCGGTAATATTCTTAAACGTCCCCGTGCGGTCAGCGTCAAAGTTGAGATAGAAATCTTCAGTGGTGTTTTCGTCGCCGTCAACGTCAGCCAAATCGGGAACGATTATTGCACCGCCCTCACTATCCACCGCAAACTGAATTTGCGAGACTATGCTCTGATACGCATTGATTTCCGTCTGGAGGTCGCCTGTCATCGCACTGGTCACCTGAGGCACGACTATGGTGACGATGCCCGCACCCGCCGTGCACAGCAGACGGGCTATGGTCAGGAGATTGCCGCGGCGGAACGTGTCGTTGGACATACGGGAGTTGAGCCCCCAGTACGGCACGTCGCAGACGGTGTAAACCATACCCCAGATTATGTACATTATGGACATCGCCGCAAATCCGCCGGGATTGTTGGGATACCAGGGCAGGAAGCACAGTATCGTGACCACCGAAACGGGGATTGCCATCCATTTGAGATAGGGACGACATTTGCCCCAGGGGGTACGCGTTTTGTCGACAATCGAACCCATAATCGGGTCGTTCAGAGCGTCGTAAATTCGCGCAAAGAGCATAAGCAGCGCAACCGCGAGCGCACCGTACCCTATCGCGTCCGTCATAAACACCGTGAGATACGAGCCTATGATGGTGCAGATGAGGTTCTGTCCGAAGCCGCACAGCGAATAAGCTATGCCCTCTTTCGGCTGCATTTCGCCGTCACCCGGATAAGTGCCGAAAAGCTTGTGCCAGATGCTTCGCTTTACGGGCGCTTCGATGGCAGCCGCGCCTTCCATGGATTCGATTTTCAAATCTTCCATAATACCCGCCTTACAAAATTTTGTTTAAGGATTAAATAATACGGTTATGCACCTAAATACAATCCCGTAATAACTATAAAAACACATCCGCCGACTTTTGTCAAACAACGTGTCCAAATGTTTTTTTGCGGGGATTATTTTAATGTTAATTTTATTTTGAGCCGCAACAAATAATTTTTCGCTTAAATGCAAAGATTTGCTTGTGCAAACGCAAAAATTAAGGTAAGATAACTAAACGGACACGATGCAGACGGCACTCCCGCGCCGCACGCACCGACACCACCACGCGGGGCTTTAGCTCAGTTGGCTAGAGTACTTGTCTGGCAGACAAGGGGTCAGGGGTTCGAATCCCCTAAGCTCCACCAAATTAGGCAAAACCCTACTGTTTAGTGGGGTTTTTGCTTTTTTATCTTCCTGTTTTTTGCTTGTTTTTGTGCCATAAAATGTGCTATAAAAAGGATGTGCTTTTTAATTGATGTTTGTCTCAATGTTAATGGGGACTAACAATAAAACACCCGCCACTGGTGTTATCGCTATATGCGAAACAAATATGGCGGGCTATCTTTTGATTAATTTGGCTCTGTCACAACAAATGGTTGATTTTTGACGAGAAATAGCGTATAATAATAGT
>ERZ827181.142-NODE-142-length-104397-cov-39.627408_pt1 | contig 104397 bp, 85 predicted proteins | sample MGYA00519778_ERZ827181 | MGnify/ENA primary metagenome ERZ827181 (study PRJEB31778, sample SAMEA3449273) | human gut metagenome | biome: human gut; feature: human-associated habitat; material: faeces | place: United Kingdom | collected 2010/2012 ...
CAGCCATAGGGAAGAATACCGCCGCTTCGCGAAAATGATGGCGGACGGGAACGAGGTGCAGTACCTTGCCGTATGCCGTGCCATATTCAGACAACTGCCCGGCATCAAAAAGGAATGGCAGATGTCATGGTGTGACGACAGCACGGACGGCTTTAGAAACATAGACCTCCATTTCAAGGAGAACGCGGTGCCGGGGAAGATCGTGGAACTTTACAGGAAACAGAGGGAAGAAGACACAGCCCCGCCTCCGACCACATTCTGGGGCAGAATGAAATACATTTTCAGACAGAGCCTGAGAAAACGCTGCGTGACCTTGTCCGCCCCTCTTGTATTGAGCTGGCTGTATTACGGCAAGAGCTTCGAGGCCATGGTGGACATGGTCAGCAGGCAGGCCGGGCATCCCAAGGCAGGGAACGCCGAGAGGATGGGCTGTTCCATTGTCGTCAGGCAGATTATCGAGGTGTCCATAAAGAACGGCTTCCGCACGCAGGAGGACTGGAACAGACACTTCGCCATGAAGGACGCGATTGAGAAAGGCGGCATCGGCGAATGGGCTTTGCAGTCCGTAAAGGACAAGATGGGCGGTAATGATACCGGAAGCATTCAGACAAGCACAACGGGATCCGGTATCGGCACGGCACCGCAAGCGTTGCGGACGGCAGGAAAGAAAAAGATACAGGAGCGACCACTTGCGGATTATCTCAAGTGCGGAAATAAAGAAGCGGTTATACAATGTATCCGCCGTTTCGTTTCCATAAACACGAGTGCCGTCCATCAGGCACTCCCGTTCTATGTGCTGAAAGACCTGCGGCTGGTGGCCGGAATGCACGCCGCGAAGGAGTACAGCGTGGGGATGGCATTGCAGTTTCCCGACCTGCCATCGCTGAAAAGCGAAAGCGCCATACGGCAGGCGGTCGGCTTCCTGAAGGCGGCAAAGCATGTCATCAAGGACGGGAAAGACCAGATGGCACCTCTTATCGAGAGTGACGAGAACCGGGAACTGTACCGGACACTGGCAGCGGAAATCAGAGAAATCGCTGCCGATGATGAAGCGGAAACTGCGGCCGGATAGGGTAAAACGAGCCGTTTTACATGGTCATGCAGACTTGAATTGTCATGACAATTTAAGACAAGGCATTATATATCAATCCGTTTTAATCTGCATATACTTTTGCACCGTCAATCCTCTTCCCGGGGATAGGCGGTGCTTCTCTTTTACAAGCCATCGGAAGGGAGGCGTCAGGGAACTTTTGAAGATGGTCATCACAAAATTCAAAACTTGATATTTATGATCACCATAGAAAGTCTGGTCGAACAGGGCGCGAACGTGAAACTGGAAGTCACGCCCGCCGACCTTAAGATGTTTGCCGAGTCCATCGTGCAGCGCACCATCATGGCGCAGCAGGAGGAACGGGATGCCGCCATGAAGCGTGAGGCGGAAGAGACATGGCTCAATACGAAACAGGTCCGTGAGTTGTTGAACGTGTGCGAGGGCACACTCAATCTGTGGGCAAAGCGGGGCTACCTTGTGCCTGTCAAGGTGGGCAACAAGAACATGTATGCCAGGTCAGATGTCCGGCGTGTGCAGACGGGAGGGAAATCCGAGAGTGTGACATCCTATTGCAAGAAGAGAAATGGCTGACATGACACACACCCGACTTGAACTGTGCAACATGATCCGCATGGAGGCGGAACATACCGAAGACACCGGCTTCCCTCTGGAAGTGTTCCCGCAGACGGTTCAATCCGTCATCCTTGACATGGCCCGGTACGAGAACTACAAGACAGAGTTCATAGCGACTGCCATGATTTCGGCTGTATCTGCGGCATTGGGCGGCACCTACCGTATCCGCATCAAAGGCGAATGGCAGAGCAATGCCGCCCTCTACATCATCCTCGTGGGCAGGCCAGGACTGGGCAAGACACCGCCGCTGGAGGCGGCATACCGTCCCATACGGAAACACGACTATGCCCTGTTCAAGGCGTATGAGTCGGAGTTGGAGGCATGGAAAGCTGCCGGGGAAAACGGGAAGAAGCCCGTGCTGCGGCGTACCGTCGTGTCCGACTTCACCCCCGAATCGCTCCTGCTGACGCACAACAACAATCCCCGTAGCGTGGTCATCCTCGTGGACGAGATCATGGGGATGTTCAACTCCGCCAACCGCTATACCAACGGACAGCTCATAGAGCAGCTGCTCACGGCATGGAGCGGCGGGGCTCTGGATGTGACAAGGGTCGGCAACACTGTACCCGTACATATAGAACAGCCATGCATCAATATCGTCGGAACCACGCAGACCAAGCGTGTACACGAACTGCTCACGAAAGGCTTCGAGGAGAACGGACTGCTCGACCGTATCCTGTTCGTGCTGCCCAAATCCCGTGAAGTGTCAAAATGGACTGATTGGGATGATGGCGGGGAGGACAGGGCATCTCTGGCAGCGGCACGCTGGGAGCAGATACTTGGCAAGGTACTCTCCCTGGACTATGACAGGGGAGAGGAAGAAAGGGTATCCCATGTGCTGTCCATGGACAAGGAGGCAAAAGAGTATTTCTTCTCATGGTGGAACAGGAAAGTGGAACGCATCAACCGGATAGAGGACGACGCCGAGGTGGACAGCCGTGAGATGAAGCATCCGGTGCAGGTGGCACGGCTGGCCCTGCTCATGCAGGTGCTGCGGTATGCATCCGACGAGAGCCATCTGCAGTTTGTGGATATGGTATCGGTAAAAGCCGCCATCCGGCTGAACGGTTACTTCGAGGACTCGTACCGCCGCATCCGCTCGTTCGTGGCGGAAGACATGTGCGAGGAACCGCCCAAGGTACTACTGTCGTTGCTACCGGACACTTTCGACACGAAGACGGCCATCGCAACAGGCAGGGAACAGCAGAATGTCAGCGAGCGCACGGTGATGAACTACATCAAGGAGCTGTGCCGGAGCGGGCTGCTGCGTAAAGCCAAGGCCGGGCATTATGAGAAATTCAGATATGATAAATCTGGTAAATCTGATGAAAACGATAATGAACCGTCAACTCGAAACTGCAACGGATGACCCCTTGTTGCAGCCTGCAGTCTTTGCAGTTTTGCAGTCTCGGAGTACCGGAAAGGTAAAATTCCTGCAAGACTGCAAGAACTGCAGGCTGCAAATGGCAGTTTTCATTTGCAGGAATCCACAAAAAAGAACATCATGAACGGATACAGATTCCATCTTCAGAAATACAGGCCGGGCAGCAAGACCGTCTGTCCAGAGTGCGGCAGGAAAGCCTGCTTCACTCGTTACATTGACGAGACCGGACAGGTTTCGTTCCCTGACAATGTGGGCATCTGTGACCACATCAACAGTTGCGGCTACCACTATACTCCGAAGGAATACTTCCGGGACAATCCGACTGTCAAAGAAAAATTGAATAAGCAGGAAAGGAACGGCGGCACACCGATAGTTGCAAAAGCGTTGGCAAAGCCACAGCCCGAACAGAAGCCACAAATATCCTTTCTTCCCTCCGATTGGGTGGAGCAGTCCATGCGCAGGTACGACATCAACCCCTTGCATCGCTATTTTATCAGAGTGATGGGCAAGAAGGATACGGACAGGCTATTCCGTCTTTATCGGGTAGGCACGTCAAGGATGTGGAACGGGGCGGCCGTATTCTGGCAGATAGACCGTAACGGCAATGTGCGTACAGGCAAGATCATGGGCTACGACGCTGAAACGGGACACCGGGTCAAGGAGCCTTTCAACCAGGTAAGCTGGGTACATTCGGTAAGGAAGGTGCCGGACTTCAGGATGAAGCAGTGCCTGTTCGGAGAGCACCTGCTGTCGGACACTTCCGCCGCCATGTCCGCCAAGCCCGTAGCCATTGTCGAGAGCGAGAAGACGGCACTGTTCGCCGCCTTTTTCATCCCGGACTTCATCTGGCTTGCCACCGGAGGGATGCACGGGTGTTTTAGCAGCGAGGCCGTGCAGGTATTGCACGGTCGGGAGGTTGTCCTCTTCCCAGACCTTAAGGCGACGGAAGAATGGAGGAGGAGACTGCCGATGCTGGAATCCTTTTGCAGGCGTGCCACATGTTCCGATATGCTGGAGAGGATTGCGACCGGTGCGCAGCGTGAAGCCGGACTGGACATCGCCGACTTCCTCCTGATGGAGGACACGCCGCAGATGATCCTTCAACAGATGATAGAACGCAATCCCGTATTGCGGTCCCTCATCGACGCTTTCGGGCTCGAACTGGTGGATGCAGGGAAAGGAGAATGACGGAAAGGCACCGGACAGCTTGCTGTCCCAAGGGGAAAGGGGTTGTAAAATCCCGTAGCTTATTAGGGCATTTTCACCGCCTCCGCTCCGCGTCCGGCAGTCAAAAAGCCCATAAGCCGAGGGACATCCATCAGGCTCTCTGGTATGCCTCCGACTGTATGAAGGGATTTTACAACAGAAATGACAACCATAAAACGAACAGATATGAGCAATACACAATACGCTGTCTGCCACCTGCAGCGTGGCAGCGGTAATGACAGTGGAATGTCATGCCATATAGAAAGAAAGGATGCCAAGGGAAAAATTTATGTGCCGGTCAATGCCAATGCGGACCGGACACATCTCAACCGTGAACTGGTCAGGTTCCCTGAAGGAGTGTCCAACCGTACCGAGGCGGTACAGCACCGCATCGACACGGCCGGGCTGCGCCGCAAGGTCGGCAAGAACCAGACAAAAGCCATCCGTATCATCCTGACCGGGACACATGAACAGATGATGAAGATTGCCAATGACGGTAGGCTGAACAGTTGGATCGATGCCAATCTCAAATGGCTAAGGGATACATTCGGTGAAGACAACCTTGTATCGTGCGTACTGCACATGGACGAGAAGACTCCCCACCTGCACGCCACTGTCGTTCCCATTGTAACCGGTGAGCGTATCCGCAGGAAGCGGGAGGGCGAGAAGAAATATGAAACGAAATCCGGTCCCCGTTTGTCAGCGGATGATGTGATGCGGCGCACCAAGCTTCATGAATACCAGAACAGTTACGCAGCGGCCATGAAACCGTTCGGGTTGCAGCGTGGGATTGTCGGCTCCAACGCCAAGCATCAGGCGAACTCGGAATATTACAGGCAACAGGTAATCCAGTATGAAGAGGATATAGCCAAGTTGCAGGCCGATGTGGAGAAGGCGCAGGAAGGCAGGAACACCATCCTCGCGTGGTTCGGAAAGGGAGACCTTGCCAAGGCAAAGAAGGAACTCGCGGACAAGGACGGGCTGATTGCCGAACTCAATAAACAGATTAAGGCTCTTCAGGTAGAAAAGGCCCGGTTGCAGGAACAGCATAAATCAGAAATCGGGAAACTGAGAAACGGCTATCAAGCGGAGATAGACAAAGCCATCCGCAGGGCGGAAACCGCCGAACGGCAGTCAGAAGAGAAAGATGCCGTCATAGACAGGCAGCGGAAGCAGATAAACCTGCTCGACCGGATGGCAAACCCTCAGCGTTATAGCCTTTCATCCGGTGCTGAACTTGTGCGCATCAACGTGTCCAACTACCGAAATCCGTCGCTCCACATCTGGACACGGGTCGGAGAGGAGCTTTTTGAGGACACCAAGTTTCAGATAGACTATGATGTAGCCCAAAAGCATTTTAACGGCCAGATTACGGACGAGGAGTTTGTCAATGCCGTGTTCGAGCCGCAGGAACAAGTAAACGGGAAGCAGGCCGAACTGTTGGGCGCTACATTCACTCTTACAGCCGGTGGACCGGCAGAGGTTCATGTCGGTACTGGTTCTGGCGGCTCTTCGTCTAATCTTCCGTGGGGTGAACAGAAAAAAGGGAAAAGGATAAACACATATAACCAAAGAGCAATAAAAGCACAATATTTACGAAAATAGGAATGTATATCATTGTATATCCGTTTGTTATAAATATACATTCATTTTCTCATTTATTCCTGCAAGCCACCATTTTTACCTATTTATGAATTATTTTTGTTACTCGTTTTGATACTTATATCAAACCTATTTACTACCTTTGCATCAGAATATAAAATGCTGGAGCACAATGGGTAGAAGAAAGCAATCAAAAGTAGGAAAAAGTCCGTTCAAGTTGCGGAGAAGAAAACTTGCAGACGGCCGCGAGTCCCTTTTTATAGACCATACTGTTGACGGCAGGCACGAATACGAGTTCCTTAAACTGTATCTTGTACCGGAAACTTCCGTCAAAGCGAAACGTGAGAACGCGAAAACACTCCGTCAGGCGGAGGAGATAATTATCGCCAGGACCGAAAACATGGTTGATGACAAGGCGCAGGAGGAGGCGGCGAAAGACAAATCCCAAATGTTATTGTCGGACTTCATTAGTATGCTGATGGAGGAATACAAACAGCGGGGACAACCCGCCTATCTGCGTTTAAGGGCAGCACGCATCAAATTGGAGAAGTTCCGTCCCGGTGCAAGATTGTGTGACATAGACAAGAAATTCTGCGTCGATTATGCCGAGTGGCTACAATCCGAGCCTCTCACTCCGCAAGGGAAACCACTTGCCCAAGCCACCGCATTTTCCAGTTTCTGGATTCTCGGCATCATCCTGTCAAGTGCAAGGCAAAAGGGTTATATAAAAAGCAACCCGTGGGAACTGCTGGGCAGCCACGAGAAGATACAGCAACCGGAAGGCAAACGTGAGTTTCTGACCTTTGAAGAAATCCGCAAGCTGGAGCAAACTCCCTATATCAAGGAAAACATACGCAAGGCATTTCTGTTTGCCTGCTATTGCGGATTGCGTGTCGGCGATGTTACGGATTTGCGCTGGAGTGACATTTCCGTCAATGGCGGTCGGCACTTCGTTTCGGTGGTGATGCAGAAAAACTCCAAACCCATATCGCTTCCCCTCCCTGCCAAGGCATTATCATGGCTTCCGGAACGTGGAGAACCGGAGTCATCGGTATTCTCCCTACCGTCACGTACCAACCTGCGTAAACATCTGCAAAAATGGGCGGAACAGGCAGGATTGGAAAGACACCTTCATTTTCATTTGAGCCGCCACACCTACGGCACGATGCTGATAACCGCAGGGGTTGACCTTTATACCGCCAGCAAGATGATGGGACATGCCGACGTGCGCCCCACGCAAGTCTACGCGAAAATCGTTGACAAGAAAAAAGAAGAGGCCGTTTCACTGATAGACAAAGTATTTTAAGTTATGGCAGTAAACAAGAAAACCAACAGATTGAAAGAGCCAGTAAGAGTCCGTACAAAGAAACTTGCCGACGGCTCTGAATCATACTACCTTGACATCTATGTCAACGGCAAACGGAGTTACGAGTTCCTGAAGATGTACCACCTGCCGGAAGTCAACGCGAGGGTCCGGGAGCAGAACCGCGCCACCCGTGAGGCAGTCGAAACCATAAAATCGCAACGTATCATCGAGATTACCAATTCCAAAGCCGGAATCAAGAGCAAATCCGCATGGCAGAAACTGACGCTGGCGGACTGGCTGGAAAAATTCCATTCCAATCAGGAGCGCAAAGGTATCAAACGGATCGAAAAATTACGGAGCATAATAAAGGTCATCAACCAATACGGCAAAAACACCCGGATGGGTGACATTGACAAGAAATGGGCACTCGGCTTCATAGACTGGATCCAACACACCTATAAAGGCAGGCAGGGAAAGCCGCTTGAACAGGGAACGGTCGTGGCCTATATCTCCCAACTCTCCATCGCCCTGAATGCCGCAGTCCGTGCGGAGTGGCTGGGCGAAAATCCGTTCATGCAGCTTTCGGCTTCGGAGCGTGTAAAGAAGCCGGAATCCAAACGCCAGTTTCTTGCCATCGAGGAAGTGAAACTTCTCATTGCCACCGAATGCCGTAACATGACGGTAAAGCAGGCATACCTGTTTTCATGTTATTGCGGACTCCGCCTGAGCGATATGGAAACACTCCGTTGGAAAGACATTATATGTAATGACGGCAGGTACATGATTGCCACCGTACAGCAGAAGACAGCCACTCCCATCTATACGCCGCTCTCGCAAAATGCCATAAAATGGCTGCCAGAACGGAAAACGGACGACAGTGACGAGACACTTGTTTTCGCGGCTCTCCCATCACGCCCGACTACCAACAAAATCCTCAAGCAATGGGTGGAAAAGGCAGGTATTGACAAGAAAATCACCTATCATACAAGCCGCCATACCTTCGGAACGATGATGATGACCGTCGGGGCTGACCTTTATACCACCTGCAAACTGATGGGACACGCCGACGTGCGCACCACGCAGATATACGCGAAAATCGTCGACAGCAAGAAAATCGAGGCCGTGGATATGGTAGACAGGATGTTTGAACGGGAGGAATCCAAACAGGAATAAAACCAGACAAAATAAGCCTGTCTGATTGGGCTGAAAAGTTACCACCATAAATAATACCTATTCACTCTTGGTAATTTTTGGTGCATATCATAGCCTTTTATCCAAATTTTAGAGTACCTTTGCACAAAAAACAATGATATGACAAACAGACTGATAGCCCGGCAACGGGAATGTGAGGAACTGCAAAGCTGCATGGATTCCAATGAATCGGAGTTCGTAATCGTATGCGGACGACGACGGATCGGCAAGACCTTCCTTGTGGAGCAGTTTTTTGAAGGCAAATACGATTTCAAGTTCGTGGGAGGACACAATCTCCGCACCCGTGACCAGCTTAACAACTTCGCCAAGGCACTCAAGGCATATTCCGGAACGAAACCCGCCCCGTTCAAGGACTGGGTTGACGCCTTCGATGCCCTTGAGGACTATCTTTCCACCCTTCCCGATGACAGGCGCAAGGTCATCTTCATAGACGAAATGCCGTGGATGGATTCCCGCCGTTCCGATTTTGTGAGTGCCCTGGAATATTTCTGGAACGGCTGGGCAAGCAGCCAGTACAATATCGTACTGGTCGCCACTGGCTCGGCCACCTCGTGGATGACGGACAAGCTGATAAAGAACCGGGGCGGGCTGCACAACAGAATCAGGCACAGGATATACCTGAAGCCATTTTCCTTGAAGGAAACGGAGGAATACCTTCAAAGCCGTTCAGTCCATTGGGACAGATACCAGATATTGCAGGGGTACATGCTTACCGGAGGGGTCCCTTTCTATCTCAAAATGCTTGAACCGCAACAGAGCTTTGCCCAAAACGTTGACCGCCTGTGTTTCTCGGATACCGGTGCACTGAAGATGGAGTTCGACGAGCTTTACAACGCCATATTTCCCGGTGCGGAATCGTACGTGGAAGTCGTCAGGGCTCTGGCCGACAACAAATCCGGTCTGACAAGAACAGAAATCAGCACGAAAACGAAAATATCCGGGGCCTATCTCACACGCATCCTCACGAATCTTGAACGCTGCGATTTCATAGACAAGACAAACCTGTTCGGCAACCGTCGGACGGATGCGGTTTACAGGCTGGTCGATTTCTATACCCTGTTCTATTTCAAGTTTGTCGAAAAGAACCTTTCAAGGGACGACCAATGGTGGACACACCATCTTGAATCGAGCAGCATCCATTCATGGATGGGATTCACCTTCGAGCTTATATGCATGTTGCACCATGCACAGATCAAGAAGGCATTGGGCATATCGGGAATGGCTACATCCGTTTCCACCTGGCGTTGTAGCGCTGACAAGGAAAACGGAACATCCGGGGCACAGATAGACATGATTATCGAGCGTGCAGACCGCATCATCCACCTTTGCGAGATGAAATTCAGCGAAGGAGCGTACAATATCACAGGTGAATATGAGGCCAAACTGCGGAACCGCCGGGAGCTTTTCAGGCTCAAGACCAAGACTAAGAAGTCCGTAGTGCATACCTTTGTCACGACTTACGGAGTCGGCGAGGGAAAATACCATAGCATCGTCCATAGCGAAGTAACCATGGATGACCTTTTTAATTCCTGACGACTATGATGATACAGCAAATTACACAACGGTTAAGTGAGGTAAACACGCTTGTCGCCACCTGCAACCAGGACGGTTTCTCTTTTGGCCGGGCCCTGTCATTATCCCTGTTCTACCGGGATTTCAACGACACGAACAGCCTTGTCAAGGAGGCGGAAAATCTCGCACGGGAGAATCCCGCCCGGTTATTGGAATGTTCCATTTCCCTGCTTTCGGAAACGGACGGATACCTGTCGGCGGACAGGTCGGAGCTTTATGCCGCAAATTTCGAACGCATTTTCGAGGAGCACATCAAACCGTTTGAACTGAGGCACGAGGAAGCGAAAAGTGCGGCCACCCGACTCTGGCGCGACTATTCGGCAAAGAGCAACCGTCTGGATTTACTGCCGCTGGAGTCCGCGGAGTACAGGCTGCTTGACAAGGAATGTGACACCGCAAAAGCGGAATATGACAGGGCCCACGCCCTTGCAGACCTGTTGTATCAGGAATGGCAGCAGGAACGCGAACGGTGTTTCTGCGTGTATTGTTTCAAGCCGCTGTTTCTTGACGTGCTGGTGGAACGCCTGAAGGGAATCGCGGAAAGCATCATTGCCGACATCAACCGCATGCAGGAGGGCAAGCCATGAACGGAGCAAACCTGTTGCAGGAGACATCCGCATGGATGGACACCGTAGATCTCGCCCTGTGCCTGTTCATTTACGAGGTGTGCAACGACTGTCAGTTCGAGTTTGCATCGGGCAGTGATTTCGTGAATTTCATGAACCTGAAGCCGACCTCACGCCCCGTCGCTGTCCGTCCAAAAGAGAACCTGCGTGTCTGCTATATGGTTTTGGCCGTATCCCGGACAATCAGGCCGCACGAACGCGGGAAACTGTGGGCGGAAGAGTTCCTGAAACGCTGCGGCATATCCAAGTCATATTACGACAAGCACCGCAGCGATGTCTGCAGCGGCGGGACAACCGAAGAGAACCGTGAATACCGCAAATCCGTTGACAGGGCCATCGAAAACGCGAGGAAACTGAGAACGTCCCCATAGCAGCCCGCGGGTTCCCCATTCGGGATAACATACTTCTATCATGGCAGTGCGCCATACTGTTGAATATCAGCAGTATGGCGCACTGCCGCTTTATGCACTTTCCCCATCTGCTCCCCATTATGCCCCTTTAAGTCCAAAGTAACTTTGCAAACGAAACGGAAGGCAAATAAAGGCCAAAAGCCTGACTGTTCCGCATTGTTGCAACAAGACGGTAAAGCGAGTATAAACAACAAATGAACAAGCGATATGGAAAGTGAACGCAATCTGATGAACACCACCGAAGCGGCCCGGTATCTCGGAGTGAAACCAAGTTATCTCTACAAGATGATGATGCGCCGCGCAGTCCCTTATTACAAGCCGGGAGGCAAACTGTGCTTCTTCGCGAAGGAAGACCTCGATACCTGGCTGAAACGGGTAAGGGTAAAGTCGCAGGACGAAATAGACAGCGAGGCCATGGGTTATCTCGTGAGCCGGGAGAGAAACAAATGATTTATCCACTTTATAAAACAAAGGCAGTATGAATGATTCCAACATGACCGGTACGGGCTTCCCGAATGCCGTACCACAGGCTTCCTCAAACAGGGAAACCGGCAAGAAGACGACACGCTCCGCTATCGGGGCCAAGGCGCAGACCATCCTGGATTTTCTCAGACAATGTACCCCTTACGAGGCCGATTCCATCCGTGTGATGGTCGGTCATGCAACCGGAAAGGGAGACACGGACACGATTGAGGCAACCGACCTTCTTGCCGTGAACCGCTTTCTCAACCATGGACTGACAAAGGAGAACGCAACGGGTAGCGAAGCGGTAATGAGACACCGGCAGGAACGTGCGCAGAAACTGATGGAGGCTGTCAAGGAGTTCGTCAACATCGGCCAGCTGTGCCGTGTCAGCATCGCGCTGATGAAGATCTCGTCCGATTTCAAGGCCGTGGAGGATGCGCGGCAACACCTGCAATCACAGCCGTCCAATGCTGCGGGCAGAAACTGATGTCAAACCGGAACAGGTATCGGATGAAACTGAAACGGACAAGGAATTTCCCGTTGATGACATTTCATCGACGGGGCCGTGAATCATTCCGATACCCCATCCTTATTTCAATCGTAGACTATGCAAGAAAACATTAAGGACAAGGAAACATACAGGTTCATGTACCCCACGGGGATTGTATCATCGGTTTTCCTGTTTTCCGACCGTGCGCTTCAGTGGCTGTGCGGGACGACGACCGATGATGGCGGCAGGACAGCAGGCAACTTCACATTGCTGGGCGACCTTCTGGCCAGAATGGCTCTCACGACAGAAGAAGCGAAGGGCTTCCGCAGACCGCTCATGCTTTCAACAGGTCAGGCGCAGTATTCGGAGGAACAGCTTTCCGCACAATGGAACATCGGCAGAAAGCGAATACGGAACCTGCTGGATGAGCTCACAAGGCTGGGGCTCATAGACACCTGCCGTTCAAGGGTGGCATCCGTCATGACCTTTCCCTGTATCCGGCAATGGACGGCTGCGGACGGCGGTACTGTTTCCAACCCTTTTACCCATACGAACAAAGGGGAAGGATAGAACAAATCCAATGGCAGACAGGCCGGATTCGGGCTTTCTGTTGTTCCCCAATCCGGCAACCGTCCGGCACCTGTCTGCTTTTTCAATGGCCAATGCAAGGGACATGTGGCATGAAGCGCCAGCGTTGAGTTTCGAGATATGCCGGGGTATTACCGCCTTCGGACAGTATTACCCCGACCCTCGCGCAATGGTCCGGCAGACCGTTGGCCTTGCCGCTCGCAGGCTCGCACCATCCCTTTTGCAGATACCGTTTCACGACTATTTTAGCGACATTAGTTATGACACACGAAGAAGATACTTCCAAACAGCAATCCGGGCAAGAGAGGCCCTTTATAAGGCGTGACAAGGTGGTGGTCACCAAAGTCACGGAACAGGAGCTTGCCCAAATCAAGAGTTCCGCCGGACAGTGCGGCATGACACGCAGCGATTTCATCCGTGCAAGGGCTCTCGGCTACAGGCCAAGACGGCGGCTGTCCGAGGTGGAACTGGACGGTCTGAGGCAGCTTGCAGCCTGCAGGACGGACATGATAAACTTCGCCAATGCCCTGCACGGGCTGACCGATGACGAGAAAGTCAGGCTTTTCCGCCACCGGCCCACCATGCTTGAATGGTACGAGAAAGTGGCGGCAGTCACCGACCGTGTCACCGACTTCCTGCAGTCCGCACAAAGTGCAAACAATTACCCGGCAGGGACAACGGACAGGCCGGACAAGGAGGACAATGCATGATTGCCAAGGCAAAAGCCATAGCCCACGGCATAAGGGCGATGCTATATGTGTCGGGTGAATCGAAGAACAAGAAGCATCCCGAAAAGATAACACGGATATGCGACAATTTCATGCCGCAGGGCATGGACGCGACGGGTATCTGGACGGAAATGAAATTTACCGCCATGAATCATCCCAACATAAAGAACAACGTCATCCGTATGGAGATAAGCCCGGCCATGGAGCATACCGGAGATTTTACAATCGATGACTGGAAGCAGCTGTGGGAAGACTTTGCAGCGGCATTCGACGGGCAGACTATCTGCGACAAGGACGGAAAAGTCGTATCCGGCAAGACCAATGTGTCGGGCAGCAAGTCCTCCGTATGGCTGCATGAAGAATCCAGAAGCGGCATACCGCATCTGCATGTCATCGTCAGCCGGGTGGACGAACACGGGAACATCAACAACGACCACGCCATTCATCTGCGTGCACAGCGGGCGGCAGAGAAGGTGGCCCTGCAAAGAGGCTGGACAACCGCCATGCACGTGCATGAGGACAATATCCCCAAAGTCAGTGCCGACTGCATGGAAGCTCTGCGCGAATTGTCGGTATGGTCATGGGAAGGTTACAGGAAACGGCTTGCCGACAAAGGCTACAAGCTCTTCCTGCGCAAGGACAAAAAAGATGTGATACGCGGGTATGTGCTTCTGAAAGGCAGCGCGAAATACAAGGCTTCGGAGCTTGGGAGGGGACGTAACCTGACCGCATCACATATCCGGCAGACCTGGGAGAAACTGCATCCCGGACAGGATAAGCAGAAAGCCGAACAAGCAGGTGCAACACCCGAACCGACCTCCACACCGAGACCGAAACCGTCCGTTCCCAATGAAGTCCGGCAAAAGCCACAGCCTGTTATACGGCAGAGCAATCCGGTTTGCGGGAACTATATTTCATGGCAACCCGGCCGTCAGCGTACCGAGTTCGAATACGGAGGCAAGACCTACAGCCGCTATCTGCCCGACAGGGTGATTGACTTCTTCAACGACGAGTTCGACTATCGGGAACTTGCCAACTGGCAGGCCTTGCAGCATCTGGCGATGGCCTATTTTACGCTTGTCGCTTCTCCCTACGGGGAAATTTCAGGCGGTGGCGGAGGCGGTTCGCAGTCCGACCTCAAATGGGGACGTGACCCGGAAGAAGACGAGATTGATTTTGCCCGCCGTTGTGCGCGTGAGGCTTCACGACGGATCACCGCACAAAAGAAATCAGGAATGAAACGAAGATAACCAACCTAAAAGCAAAGACAATGAAACAACCCGACACATCGGCTCTCCGTGAACGGCTTGCCGGTTACACATCCGAACAGGACATACAGGAACTTGACGGCCTGACTGAAAAAATCAGCGGCCAGATCAATGGCTTGCATAATCTTCTTGATGAAATAAAAGACCTCCGTGAAGAAATGCACGGCATACACGAAAGCCTCAGACACACCCTCCAAAGGGAACGGACGGCTTTCAACGCCTTGACTGCGGCCAAAGACAGTGCGGAAAACATCGTGGATGGCATCTGTAACGCGATTGTCAAGGCGGAACAGCATACCGTCATCAAAGCGGAAGTCAGCACGGCAGAACTGGAAAAGATTAATCAATGGTCTGCCGCCCACATCAAAGCCGAAGAAGAAATTTGGACAAGACAGAGTAAAAAGCTGGTCAGATGCCTCAGTAAAAACGAAGGCATCTGGCTTTCTTCCCGTTGGCTTATATTCATGATAATTGTACAAGCCGTCTCATACTTTGCCGTAATATTCTGGGCAATATTCTGCAATCCCTAACGCTATATGTGCAAATGCACGAAGCCCCCGGCACTGCCGAAGGCTTCTTTTTTATTCTTTTATCTCACTTTTCAATAACCGCAGATACAACTGTTATACTTCGGTTATTTTCCGTTTCGGGCGGAACTTTTCCCGCCCGACAGTTTACTGTTTCTTCAATGTAGGCAATGCTCCGGTGAGTTCGTAACGCCACTCTGAACCTGCGCTCTGCAAGGCGGTGTTCATCTGTGTAACGGCAGTCTGCCAGTCGCCGTCCGTCACCTGTGTGGTTCCGCCGTTGCCGACCATATCATTGCCAATGCCATTGTCATCGGCCACTGTACCGTTCCAGTAGCAGGCGGTGACGATGCTGGAACCAGAGTTGTCCTTATAATTCCGTCCCACCACACCGCCTGTGCTTCTTGAGGCTCCAGTGACATCGCCCGTAGCGTGATAGCAGGCGGTCAGAGTGCCTAAATCGTTGGACCCCGTTACGCCGCCCACATAGATGGTGCCGCTTCCGCTACCGGTCACGCTGCCCCAGGCATAGCAGGCAATGACAGTGCTTCTGTTGGTGTTGTCTCCCACCACGCCGCCGACAAAGTTGCCGCCTGAGTTGATACTTTCAAGGGTCACATCGCCCGTGGCATAGCAGGCGGTCAGGGTGGCAGAATACGTGCAACCTGCCACGCCACCGGCTACATTCCCGGCATTCACTGTGGCCGAGGAGCTGCACCCGGTGATGGAACCGCCCGTTTGGTAGCCCACTACACCGCCCGCAATGCCGTTCATGCCGCTGCCGCTGACGCTGCCCGACACCGAGCAGTTTTCAAGGGTTCCCCGGCTATATCCCGCCACGCCGCCGACATCGCTCATTCCATTATCGCTTTCTATCTGTACGCCCTCCAGCTTCACGTTCATCACCTTGCCGCCGGAGCCGATGCGGCCGAACAGGCCCGCATATTGGTCACTTCCCGTAACGGTCAGCCCCGTGATGGTCTTGTCGTTGCCGTCAAAGGTGCCGGTGTATTGCTTTTCATAATTTCCTATCGGCGTCCACTCCATATCCGTCAGGTCGAGGTCTGTATCAAGGGTGATGTTGATGCCGGTCGCTCCGCTGTTCACCAGCTTGGCGATGTTCTTCAGGCCCTCGGCGGAGGTCACGGTGTAGTTGCCCTGTCCGTCGTCGGTATATCCCTTGTCCTTATCCAGCGTGATGTTGTAGTAGCTGCCCGCCTCGGGGGTGATGGTGGTGGAGAGGTCGCGTTCCTTGTTGTCGTTGTTCGCCATCAGCTTGGTTATCTCGTAGCCGGGCACCACGTTCGCTTCCCAGCAGGTGATGGCGTTGCCGTTCTCGGTGTATTCGCACTTCTTCATCTCTATCCAGCCCTCTTGCGAGCCTTGCACTACCGTGCCCTTTTCATAAGTACACTGTGTGTAGGTATAGAGCTGGAGGCTCTGCACTTCGCCGAGCGCATCGCCGGTGGGCGTGACGCGCACCTTGGCCAGTTGGTGGGTGAAGGTCAGCGTGACGGGTGTCTGGTAGTCTCCCGTGCCCGAACCGCCCAGCAGGTAGGCAAGACTTTGGCTTTGGTCGCTGAGGTCGAGGGTGCCGTCCGTGGCGGGGTACCAGGCGGTGACGGTGTGTTCGCCGGAGTCGCTCCAGTACAGGGGTGACTCGGCTTTGATGGATCCGTCGTCCTGCACGATGTAGATGCCCTCCTCGGCGTTTATCTGCACGGCGAACCGGTCGCCCGCGCTGAACACGCTGCCCGTGCCGTCCCCGTTCTCGCTGACGCGCGTCGCCGGTGCGCCCCACGGCTGCGCCTCGCCGCCCTCCACGCCGAGGGTGATGCGGGCTATCTCCAGCGGGTATTGTCCTTCGGGCAGACGGTCACCGTCCGCCAGTTCGTCCTTCGTGCAGGCAGCCGTGGCAAGGAGCAGTGCGGCTGCGGCAAGAAGCAGATGGATGGAATGTCTTTTCTTCATATCGGGTTGTCTTTTATTTGTTTCCGTTTTGTGCTGCCGCCGCCTGCGAAGGCGGCCGTCGCACCATTCTGTCTATGGGCAGCTCCGGCTTGACGCTTGCGCCGGGGCAGCGGTGTGCGGGGATTACAACTCTGCACTTGCATCGTTCGAATCTCCGGATTCCCACGGGTTAATTGTGGGGTCGCTCACCTCGATGTCCTTATTGTTGATCGTTACGATGTAGGTGTAGGCATAGCCTGTGGCGTAATGGTTTGCGGCAGGCTTGACAGGCAGTTTCAGTTGGGCTTTGTAGCTCTGTCCGTTGTAAGACACGCTCAGTTCAAGAGGCTTGGTCACTTCCTGCGGGAGAATGATGACTTGCGAAGCGGTGGCACCGCCCAGCTGCATGGTAATCGGCGATTCGGAGGCTGCGGTTACGGCAGTCGTGCCGGTAGCCGTGTCGAAAGTGCCTTCGAGCTTCAGCCCCTCCAACGTGTAGCCGGCAGGTTCCGTTTCGTTGAAACTGAGACCATCGCCTGCCTTGAAGGTGAACTTGATGAGACTCATGCAGTGGTGGAAGGAGTTGTCCGGGCCGCCATCCTCCGTTTTGTCGGTGAAGCTCACCGTCGGGTTGTGGGTGTCGCCCGTGGCTCCCGAGGCAAAGAGGAAGTCGATGCCCGTGCCCTGTTTGTCGGCTGCGGTGCTGACGGTCACCGTTCCGCCGTCAGACTGATACGGATAGTAGGCATGGAAGGTATGCGTTTCGGTGTCATTGAAATAGATGGTCGTACCGTCGGTTACGAACTTACCGTTCTCTCTCTTGTAGGGCACGTTGGTGAAGCCTGCGCCGGTGACGCCGATGCGGTCGCCGTCGGTCCAGTCTGTTCCTTCCGAATTGACGCGGGTAGCGGGCGTAATGTCGGCGATAAACTGGGCGGCTACCGGGCCGTCATTCAGGTTCTCGTTGTCGTTGTTACAGGCGGCCAGTGTCAATGCCAACGCTGCGAAAGCAAAAAATCGGGTTTTCATTGTAAGTCTATTTTTTATTATTTGTTGCATAGTTTTTGTTACATTTTCGCATCTACGTCGCCGCCTTCCACCGTTTCCCATCCGGTGATTTCGGATTCCGAAAATTCAGTTTCTTCAGGGGTCTCGACCAGTGTGCCGCCGAGTGTCAGCGACTCGCTCTTTCCGGCGTTGAAATCCTTGAGGGCTTCCGTGAGGTCGCTCTTCAGCGTCGTGGGGAGCGGGTTGCCGTCCGCATAGCGAATTTCGCCCGTCAGCAACTGCTCCGTGCCGGTCACGCCCAACAGCCGCACCGTGGCTTTCCACTTGCCGGCATCGGCACCTTCGGTAATCTTCGTGAAGGGCAGTTCGACATTTGAGGCCGCACCGTAGGTGCCGGTTGCGAAATCCAGCGTTCCGGCCACACCCGTCAGATGGGCAACAATCTCCGTGATGCGGTCGGCGGCATCACCCGTCGGTTCGACGACAAGCGTCAGCTCGCGCACCTGCTGCTTCATTGCGGCGATAAACGTGTAGTCGCAGTCCTTCTCGATGGTTGCCTGCTCTGTATGGGTGAAGAACCACCCCGGAGCATTGTCCACAAAGGCATCCGTGCCTGCCCGGTTTCCCGTGGCTGCGGCAATGGTGGCGGTGGTACCGCTTACCGTGATTCCTTCAGCCGGGTTCCACACCGCAAGGGTGTAGCTGCCCGGAGCAAACAGATGGTCGGGGGCATGGGTGGCGGAAGTCTCCGTACCCGTATAGTCACCCATGGTGACCGTCCATGTGGCAGGTATGTCGATGCCCTCACCGCGGGCCGACCAGTCGGCTGTCACCGCAATCTTCCCGTAGTCGGGGTGCGGCGTGTCATAGAGCGTGTCCTTCACGCAGGAAGAGAGCAGCACGGCGGCTGCCATTCCCATCATATTTATATATTGTCTTACTTTCATATCGTCTTCCTCCCTCTGTTAGAAAAGTTTCCACACCAATGTCACACCGGCGTTGATGGGGCCCCACCAATCCTTTGTCTCGTTGCCGCGGCGTACTCGCACACCGTCAATGACCTCATATTTTTCAAAATCGGCATTCAGGTAGCCCAAGCCGAGGTTGAAATCAAGATCTAATGCCTTGTTCAGCCGCAGCCGGTAGCCGGCAGTGATGCCGCCACCCATCAGGTCGCCCTGCTTGCCTGTTTCGGAGAGCTTGTAGTTGAACTGTCCGGCCTTGAACATAGCACCCAGATACCAGGCTTTCTTCTCACCCATGTAGTAACGCACTTCCGGTGCCACTTCCCAGAGGGCATAGCGGCGGTCCTTGTCGTTCCAGTTCCATGAAGTCCACGAGCCGTTTACGCCAATGCCCCACGACGGGCAGATGCGCCATTCAAGCCCTAAATCGGGTGTCAGGGTAGCCCAGCGCAGCAGGTTGGCACGTAGGGAGAGATGATAATCGGTTGGGGTTTCTGTTTCCGAAGGAGTATCGGCAACGATGGCATTTTGCTGTGTTGCCGTCTGTTGCTGGGCCGCCCTTTCGGCTTCTGCCTTTTCAGCGGCAAGTCGGGCTTCTTCCGCTTTGCACTGCTCCTCGGCCAGCCGTTGCTGTTCGGCACGTTTTTCCGTAGCCAGACGCTCGGCTTCAGCTTTGCGCTGTGCCTCTGCTTCCACATCTGATACGGTTGTTTCTTCAGCCGGCACCGTCAGGCGCACGGTCACGAAATCGCCCTCTGCCGGATGGTTGCGGGTGATGAAACTTTCTTCCTTGATTCCCGCACGTGTAATCAATTCTGATTTCACACGGTTCGAGCGAATTTTGGCTATCGCGAGGTTTTCTTTTTCGCCATTCAAGGAATTGCAGTAGCCATCGACATAAAGCGGCAGCTTGCCGTCAAGAATGTCCGTCTTGTTGCTTTCAATGCACTCCAGCAGACGGGCAAGTTCCATGTCATTGCCGTTCCAGGGAACATAGAACATGTCCTTCTGCGGCACGAAGCGGAAGGTGTAGGTCGTGTCTGCTTTCTGCTGCGCCATTGCCGGAAGCAACAGCAGTGTCAGCAGTGCGGTCGTAATCCATTTTTTCAATTCAGTCATATTTTTATCAGTTATATTATTTCATCTTCAAAGTTGTGCCGTCTCCAATACCGCAGATAGCCCCTGCGCTCGTGTTCGTCACCTTTGATTGCAGGGTGAAAGCGGAACAGATAACGCAACACCGTGTACACCGACAGCAGAACGGCAAAAACAATGGTACATATAGAGGGGTTCCACCATAAAGCCCCCTCGGACAGGACGGCAAGAGGCGGAAAAGCCAGCAGACCGAGGCTTTCGGGGTACATTTCCTTTATTCCTATCGGGTCACTGTATTCATTGTCGCCACGAAGCCGGAATACCCGGATATAGTCATGTATGAGGAACAGACAGCAGAGCAGACAGAATACCATACTCGCCCCACGATAAACAGATAATGTCACCACATTTGTCAGGTAAAGGGCAAATGTGGTTGCAGCTGCCAGAAGAATCGTATATACCTTTCCATAGCTGAATGACGAAATCCTGCCGGCATAGCAGAAGCCGTCGCCGTAGTCCTTCCGCCAGAAAAGTACCTGGCAGGAGGCATAGGCAGGGTAAAGAACTGCAAGGGCGGCAAACCATCTTTCTGCCGGTACGTCGTCGGGCAGATCCGGAGTCAGGATGAAAAGCATCGCCAGTATCCCGATTGCCACAACGGAAACGGAAAAAAGCAGATTGATGTTGCGTGCCGGATAGTCGTACTCATAAGGACGCTCAAGGTATCTGCAGTCGGGCTGCATCCACCAGGGCAGCCATGAAGTATTGCCGTAGCTCAGCCTGTACGGGAAGGATGTGATGCCCGCAGCAATCAGCGTGCAGGCGGCTATCAGGATATGGATTGTTTCTGTATTCATACATCATTCAGTTTGAAGGTGGATAAAAGAGGACATACGAATACAGAAAAGGGCGGAAAACTCCTGAAAAAAGAGTTTTCGTCCTTGCATATCTCTTTGAAAACAAATAAATTAACGCGCGAGGAATGCCAGTCAGAATGTGTGTGTTTACACGAATTTCACACATTTCCAAATTTGCGACAGACTTTTTTAATACATCGTACAGATGTTTCTCGAAGCTGAAAATGGCCTTATGAAACAGTGATGGCACGGAAAAAATCTCCGCCTGACAAGGCGAAGCACCGTTTGAACAAGAAATATTTGTTATATACGGGTGGCATTTATCTGTGCTTTTATCACCATTCATACATCATAGATAAGACATTTTTCAAATTACAATAGCGAAAATACAAATAATGTTTCATTCGGCAATAAATTGATTGATATTATTTTGCGAAACTTTGTACACAACTCAAAACACATTTCTCACCATGTGTATACGATAAAGTTTACAAACCCGATACCAGGCACGTTCTCTATCTTGCATATGGCTCCCTGCAACATATTCTTCGCCCCTTTCCGTATTTACATTTAATAATTTATATTGTTGCTATTTTGTTACTCAAACAACAATATAAAATCATATACCGCTTACAATAAGCCAATTATATTTAGTATTTATCTTGAAGGGAATAGAAGATAAAAACTAATTCAAAGTATGTTACGAAAAAACTTTAGCATATAATTAATCATCACTTACTATACATACGCCCCATTATCAGCAGGATGTGCCGTTTGAAGTACCAGAGAATTGGGTGTGGACAACTCTTGGAGAAATATGTTTATTCTTATCTAGAGGTAAATCACCAAAGTATTCAGATACAGATAAAACTTATCCTGTATTTGCTCAAAAATGTAATCTAAAAGAAGGTGGTATATCTTTAGAACAAGCACGCTTCTTAGATCCATCTACAATTTGTAAATGGAGTGAGGAATACAAACTAAAAACCGGAGATGTGCTTGTTAATTCAACAGGAACAGGGACAGTTGGGCGAACTCGACTTTTCCACGAAAGTTATTTGAAACATTATCCTTTTGTTGTGCCTGATTCTCATGTCTCTGTTATAAGGACAGCTAGCGAAATTAAATCTGAATTTGTTTTTGCTTATATCTCATCTAAACTTATACAAGAGTACTTGGAAGATAATCTTGCGGGAAGTACCAATCAAAAGGAATTATATATCGGAGTTTTGTCGGATTTATCATTTCCTCTTCCTCCTTTTGCTGAGCAGCAGCGCATTGTCAAAGAAATCGAGTATTGGTTTATCTTAATAGACCAGATAGAACAAGACAAATCTAACTTGCAAACAGTCATCAAGCAAGCCAAAAGCAAAATCCTCGACCTCGCCATTCACGGTAAACTCGTGCCGCAAGACCCGAATGACGAACCGGCATCTGAGTTACTCAAACGCATCAACCCGAAGGTGGAAATCACTTGTGATAACGGGCATTATCCGCAGTTACCTGACGGGTGGTGCAAATGTCGATTAGAAGACATAGTTGAATACGAACAACCTCAAGCCTATATTGTCAATTCAACTGATTATGACGACAGCTATTTGACTCCTGTTTTAACTGCTGGGAAATCTTTTATTATAGGATATACCAATGAAACAAAAGGTATTTATCAGAATACGCCTTGTATCATTTTTGATGACTTTACCACAGATTCCAAACTTGTTGATTTCCCATTTAAGGTAAAATCATCTGCCATGAAAATCCTGAAAGTGACAGACGATGTTGAAATTGAATATGTTGCTATGTTTATGAGCATCACACGACTTATTGGCAATACCCATAAACGTTATTGGATTTCAGAATACTCTAAACTTTGCATACCGATACCGCCAAGAAAAGAACAGAAGCGTATAATCAATGTTGTTAAAGCGATGTTTGAAAAACTTGACGCAATAATGGAGGACTTATAAATTCTCCATTATTGCATCCAATTTACTATGCATTGAATTTATCGCAGTAACAATTCTTACTTGTTCATCATAAGGTGGTACGGGTACTTCTATTGCCTTAAACAGCTTCTTATCCAGATGAGGTATTGCCGAACCTACTTTGTTTTCACGCAATGCTTTACGATGCAGGTTTATAACATGTAAGATGTACTCTGCAAGCATATTTTCATTGATATGTAGTTGCTTGAATGTGCTACCTTGATAACCTTCAATTGGCGTTCTGAACACTTCACCGGAGTTTTCTCCATCAACCAAAATCAATAGGCTATTGGCTGCTACATATCGCCCATTTGTTTGTGTCTTAAAGTCACTTTCTCCTCTTAGATATTTTACGTCAAGGTTTGGCATTTCTTTACCGTCAAGTTTCTCTCCATCCGTCAAAGAACACAGCATTTGCATTGGAACTACTACCCACCCGTCAGGTAACTGCGGATAATGCCCGTTAGGTTGCGCTTTATATTGTTATCGTATTCATCAAAAATTAATGTATATGATAACAAGATTCAAAGATTATCTTGCCAAAACGAATTTGGCAAAGAACACCGTGACATCGTATGTGTGGACGGTGAACTATTTTCTCAGCCATTATGGGGAAGTGAACAAGAAAAACCTGCTGGCATATAAAGGTTATTTAGTGGAGAACTTCAAACCGCAGACTGTAAATCTCCGTTTGCAGGGTATCAACAAGTATTTGGAGTTTACCAAACACGACAGACTGAAAGTGAAGTTTGTCAAAGTGCAGCAAAAGAACTTCTTGGAGAATGTCATCAGTGATGCCGACTATAAGTTTCTGAAAGCGCAGTTGAAAGCTGACGGTTACGAAGATTGGTATTTCGTGATATGGTTTATGGCAGCGACAGGTGCACGGGTAAGTGAGTTGCTTCACATAAAGGTTGAACACGTGAAAGTGGGCTATCTCGACCTTTATAGCAAAGGTGGCAAAGTGCGCCGTTTATACATCCCCAAAAACTTGCGGAGTGAGGCTTCATTATGGCTGAAAAGGAAAGGCATCACGAGCGGTTATCTCTTTCTCAACCGTTTCGGACAGCGTATTACAACACGCGGTATTGCCCAACAGTTAAAGCATTTTGCCGATAAATACGGGTTGAACCGTGATGTTGTTTATCCTCATTCTTTTCGTCACCGTTTCGCCAAGAATTTCCTTGACCGTTTCAACGACCTTGCATTACTTGCAGACCTTATGGGGCATGAAAGCATAGAGACTACTCGCATCTATCTACGCCGTACCGCCAGCGAACAACAAAAGATTGTTGATAAGGTGGTAAATTGGTAATAACGTAGCCTTAGAAGCGTATCTTATCACGCTTCTAAGGCATTTTGAATGTTATCGAGAACGGAAAACAGCTCTTCGATTTTTTCTACTATGCGTTGTTGTTCGGAAAAAGGAGGTAGAGGAAATAACCAATTGTCAATATCTCCTTTGTTTATAGATGGCGAATTATCGCCTTTCATAAATTGATTTAATCCACATACTACATAATCAGAAATCATTAGATAATAACAATATTCCGAGTGAAGCATGTCTAAAGGCCTGCAAACATAAAACCCGGTTGATGCGATACAATCATTGATACTAATTTTTGCTATGTTGCGTAAATATGGTCGAACCATTGAGAATATAACATCCCCTTCTTGTGTATAACGACTTGCTCTACTTGGAGCATTGCTAGTTTTTATAACTTTTATTTCTTTGACGACTTGTCGGGTGTTATCAATAGAATCTATGTCAATATACTGGAACATTTCTCCTGTAGGTCTTACAGATTTCATTGGAGAAAAAATGAACTTACCTTTTGTCCAACACCAATTTTGAGGTAACTTCTCACTATGCCCGTTATCACAAGTGATTTCGGCTTTCGGGTTGATGCGTTTTAGCAGTTCCGATGCTGGCTCGTCATTCGGGTCTTGCGGAACGAGCTTACCATGAATGGCAAGGTCAAGGATTTTGTTCTTAGCTTTTTTGATAACTTTCTGTAAATCCAATTTGCCTTGCTCAATTTGGTCAATTAAAGCAAACCAATTCTCTATCTCTGATACTATTCGGTGCTGTTCTGAAAGAGGGGGAAGAGGGAAGAACATTCGTTCCAAATTATATTTAGGTAATCCCTCACGACCACTACCTGTTATCTTCATTGATTTAGAGAATATGGAGGATAGAACAAACGCATGGAAATATACAGATACAACAAATATTGGACGCATAATGCAAACATGTTGACTTACATTTCCCCGTTGAAAGTTTTCAGGAACAATTGCACAACGTCCCAAAGACCCACCTGTTATGTTTAAGAGTAAATCATTAGGCAAAACTTCAGTACCAATCATAGTTTGATGTACCTCTTCTGATATAAATTTGATATCTTCGTAAACTAATCCACCGTTATAAATATTTTGAGACCGGAAAAATGGAATGCCCTTAGAGGAATAGTTACTGCCTCGCGGGGTACTTCCAGAACCTATTTTTGAACAAATATGTTCTATATCCGTCCACACCCAATTATCAGGCACTTCAAACGGCACATTCCCATAATGGGGCGTATCAGAAGTCTTTGAAGACTTTTTGCATCTCTTTATCTTTCCCTCTTTTATCAACCGCTCTTTCTCAGCCTTGATACGCTCAAGCAGGACAGATGCAGGTTCATCATTCGGGTCTTGCGGTACGAGTTTGCCATGAATGGCAAGGTCTAATATCTTTTGACGTAATTTCTTAGTATCCATAGCAATCAGTCTTTATTCAGAAACAGGTTGCAAAATTCGTTCAGTTTCTCCTGCATACGTTCCTGCGGAATAAGGATGCGTTTATATTCAGCTATCATTGTGGGACTCATGCTCCGGCTTATGGCATATTCCACCACTACCCGGTCAGCTTCAGGGCAGAGAATTATGCCTATGGAAGGATTCTCGTTGGAGCGTTTCACATCCCGGTCAAGTGCCTCCAAATAAAATTCCAACTGCCCGAGGTCGCGAGGATGAAACTTTGTCTTTTTCAATTCCACAGCGACCAATGCTTGCAATCCACGATGAAAGAACAGTAAATCAGCCTTGAAGGTGGACGCTCCGATATTGAGACGGTATTCCTGCTCCATGAATATAAAATCTTTGCCCAATTCAAGAATAAACTGCTTCATGTGCTCCAGTAAACCATTTCTCAACCGTGATTCGCTGTGTTTCTTCGGCAAATCAAGAAAATCAACAAACAAAGTATCTTTAAACATGACCGGAGCATCAGGATATGTTTTAAGCAATCCTTTTGACATATTGTCCTTATTACCTAATAAAGCCGTATATGTCTGATTTGAGATACAACGCTGAAGTTCCCGTTTTACCAGATGTTCTTTATTGGCATAAAGAATATAGAACATCCGTTCTTCGTTACTTTTACAACGGCATAAGATTTCAATATGGTTGGTCAATGTTGTCAATTCCAGTATCTTCGGCATTTGTCCAATTTCTGGCTGGACGATTTGTGCAGTTTTTGGATGTACTATTATTGCGTGTTCTGAAGATGGCTCTGAATGTGATGTCTCTATTTGTCCAATTCTTGGCTGGACAAATTCAGAGTTCAGGTATTTCTCAACTGTAGTAGCAAATGCCGCAGAAGAATATTCGTCATAAAATAGCACCATGTTATAAATACTGCTTCGCCCAAATCCTTTGATGTCCGGTCGTTGTGAACGAATATATTCAGACAACTGTGTTACGACCTTGCTTCCCCATTCTTCGCTTTTCAATTTGGCTGAAACATAACCTCCCACATGCCATGCTGTTTGAAGCAACTCTTCATTAACAGCTTTGGAAGCACGACTCTTATGTTGGAGAATGATGTCAATGACTTCTCCGAACTGTTGTTCGACTGATATGGCTATCTTATTGTTTTCCATGCGCTCAATCCTCATTTATATTTGCCAGTAACTTTTCAAGTTCGGCTACAGCGGTACTTATTCTTTGGCTTTTCTCTTTTATATCGGCCATTAGTTCGGAAAGCAAACGATCATCAGCGTCCCCACCTTGTTTTATCCATGTGATGTCAAGGCTTGTTTTGTCACGGGCAAGAATTTCCTCTACCGGATATTTCCGCCATCGTCCTTGCGGATTATTTTCTGCATCGAAGGTTTCTACCCGGTTATTATAGCAAGAGACAAAATCATCCAGATGATGGCGTTCGAGTTTGTTGGTGGCAAGAGTATGCTTGACATCTGTACGATAATCATAGAACCAAATCTCTTTTGTCGGCTGTCCTTTCGTAAAGAACAAGACATTGGCTTTCACGCCTTGGGCATAAAATATACCTGTAGGCAAGCGGAGAATGGTGTGCAGATTAAAATCCGTCAGCAACTTCTTTCGTATTGTTTCACCGGCACCTCCTTCAAAAAGAACATTGTCCGGCAATACTACAGCTGCACGGCCTCCGGTTTTAAGCATCAGCATCATGTGCTGCAGGAAGTTCAGCTGATTATTCTTTGTCTCTACATAGAAATCCGGACGGTTGATATCGACAGAGCCAGCCGGGCGTGTTCCGAATGGAGGATTTGCAAGTATCACATCTACAAGCGTTGACGGCTCTTTCTCCAGCGAATCTTCACAGACAATCGGACTTCGGTCTGTGCCTACGCCATGCAGATATAGATTCATTGAGGCAAGTGTTACCACCAATGGAGTGTTATCCACACCATGTAAGGCATTGTTACGCAGGAAATCCCGTTTTTCCTTACTTGCTGACTGGCCTTTCATGTAATCGTAAGCCGTCAACAGAAAACCGCCTGTTCCGCATGCCGGGTCGCAAACCGTTTCTCCTATTTGAGGAGCGATACAATCCACCATTGCTTTGATAAGTGGACGGGGAGTGAAGTATTGCCCCGCACCGCTTTTCTTGTCTTGTCCGTTCTTTTCGAGTATGCTTTCGTAGATAGCACCTTTCACATCACCGTCCATGATGAGCCATTGTTCCTCATCAATCATGGAAATGACCTTTTTCAGATAAACGGGCTTGTCAATCTTGTTTTGTGCCTTTGTATAGATAGTACCAATCAGATTATCCTGTTCGCTAAGCAGTTTAAGCGTTTCTTCATACTGTCTGACTAAATCCAAGCCGTCAAGAGAAATCAGATCTGCCCACTGATAACCATCTGGGATAGCGGATTCTTCTCCAAACATTTCTACATTCTCGGCATCCATCTTCAGGAACAGAAGATAGGTGAGCTGAGTTATATAATCGGTAAACCCAATCCCTTGCCCAGCAAGAGTGGTAGCCAGATTCCATACCTTTTTGGTGAGTGATTGCTCTGTTGTGTTATTTGTTGCCATTATTTATTATGCTGCTTTTCTTAAAACTACAAATGTATAAAGAGAACGAAGTGCATCGTCTGCTTTCTGCATATTACCAAACGCCCGTATCATTTGTGCCGCATGGGTTGCATCGTCTTCACGAATATCCCTCACAGTACAAGCACCGTTGGAGGCGATGTAGTCCACTATGCGACTTATCACTTCGCGCTGTTTATCTGTTATTTCTCGCTGGTTTTGTCCTAGCCATAGATTGAAGTACTGTTTGGAGGTAGTGACTACACTATCCAACCGTTCGATTTGCCGGAAAGCATAGCGCACAAGCTGAATGATATTTGTAAGTGCATCGCTTTCTTCTTTGGTGGTAGAGCGTCGCACACTGTTTGTATTCAGGATGGCATACGAGTTCCAAAGTTGCTTGGATGTGAAATGATTGTTTGCCATTTTGAGCTTGTTCTCCAAATCTTTTAACATTGAATAAGTAATCGGCTCTCCTTCATTATTGTAAATGATTCGCAATGCTTCAATTTCGTCAGTGTGTTCTCTGCAAAACTCTTCGAAAGTCTCGATTGTGTTTTGTGCTTCCTCAATAGAAAACCCTTTAGAAATAAGTGAATCTTCTCCCGGCATCAGCGTATTGACAAATCCTGCGGCAAGAATAAGCAAGTATCGTCTTGCATCTGCATGATTGGCAAGTGGGGAAACCAATCCTTTCCGCTCGTTATTTGGCTCGTTTATGCTGACAAACGGTGGGAGTGTGCTATTGTCAAGTGCATCATAAATTCTGGAAGCAAGTCCCTTCATATCATCATGAGCCAAGCGGGCGAACTCATTCCTCTGCGAATTGTCTGCCTTGTTATATATTCGAGAAAGCGTTGCTGCAAGACGTTGCAAATATTCATCGGGGAGATAGCCATGACTGATCCGCTCCAATAACTCTTTAAGAGTAATTGTTTTTGTTGTCGGCTCATCTGCTGTCGTCGGTATTATCTTTTCGTGTTCAGTTACACCTACGGCATCAACCAAGTAGAAGCAATCTTTACTGAATGCATTCGGGGTGACATTGCGCAGTTGCTCGTCTCCAATGGTGCGCACGCCGCGACCTTTCATCTGTATATACAGGGGCAACGATTCCACATCGCGCATAAACATCACGACCTCCAACGGTTTTATATCCGTTCCGGTTGCAACCAATGTGCAGGTAACTGTAATACGGAAATCCTTGTCGTTGCGGAACTGGCGTATCAGTTCGTTGCTGTCACCTGCAGAATATGTGATTTTTTGTACAAATCGATTGTCGGTACGCCCGAATACCTCTTTCGCTATCTGTACGATATTAGTAGCATGAGTTTCATTGAGGGCGAATATCAATGTCTTCGGCAGATAGTCTAAGTTGGCTTCCCTTTGAGGATCATTGAACAGCTCGGTATAGACTACATCGCGATAAGTAGATAAGACTAGTTTGATCTGTGCCGGATTGATGACACTCCGGTTCAGTTCCTTACTGGTATAAGTTTTAGCCTCCTTGTTGAAGATGGTTTTTATATCTCCTGTATAGCGTGTTTCTTCTTTTACCTTTTCACCCTCCAATATGGCACCGCCATTCTCCGTTACCTGTGTTTTGATTCTATATACACGGCAGTCAACATTTACGCCGTCAACAATACTTTTTTCTAGAGTATAGTTGACTATACGGTTATTGTTGAAGAACGCCATAGTCTCTGGTACAGGTGTGGCTGTCAATCCAACGAGTCTTGCCGTATCAAAATACTCCAATACTTTCCGCCAGTTCCCATAAATGGACCGATGACATTCGTCTATGATAATCAAATCAAAATAATCATGAGGCAGGTTTGGATTAGGCGGCAAAATGATTTCTTCGGCTGGTTCATTACCTTCATCTTCGTCACCATCGTCAATAGCGTCTCCTTTTAAAAAGGAAAAGAGACGCTGAATAGTCGAAATGATCACATTACTGTCTGATGGTATAGATGAGGAACGAAGCCTATTCACCGTAAATATAGTATTGAAAGCATCTCCGTTCTCTGTCAATCGAAATGTCCCGAACTCTCCTTCCGCTTGCTTACCAAGATTATTCCTGTCCACCAGAAACAGTATCCTTCTCATAGGAGTATAGGATAGCAAACGGTATGCAGCAAGACAAGCTGTATATGTTTTGCCTGCACCAGTTGCCAAAACCATCAAGGCACGGTTTTGCCCGGCACGAAAACTTTTTTCCAACTCGGTTACGGCTTCATACTGGCAATCTCGCAATCCTTTTTTTTGCAAAGTAGGAAGTCCTGCAAAATAATCGCCTATTCCTAACTGTTTGACCAACTCATAGGGAGTTGGGATAGCCATTATCTGTTTGAAACTTTGCTCCTGCTCGCGGAAATCACAGAAATACAGATCCTTCCCATTGGAAGTAAAAATAAAAGGCAATGGGTTCTGATATGTCTGATATATATGAGGAACGCTTTTGGCATATAATGCCGCCTGCTCACATACCTTATCGGAAAGTGCATCCACATCTTCCCTTTTGGCCTCAAGAACACCAACGGCCTTACCATTAATGAAAAGGAAATAATCCGCTTCAAGATTACCCTTCAGCAATCCTTCCCTTATGGCAACAGCAGTACAGGTTGGTTCATAGTCTTCCCTATTGATTACTTTCCAACCCGCTTCGGCGAACCACTGATCTATCTTTTGCCTAGCTTTTTCTTCTGGTGTCATAGCTGTTCCTATATTTCTGCATTATCAGAAGTTATACGCTAAAAAAGATAACACATGTCCACAGGACATCATTCCCGTTCATCCTTGTCTGTTATCAGATCTTTTAAGTCTACCTGAAGAATCTCTGCAATTTGCTGCAGTGTCTCCAAGTTAGGCTGGATTCTGTTGCAAGCATAGGCATTGACCATACTGAAGCTCTTATCCAGTTTTTTAGCCAACCACGTTTGGGAAATACCTTTGTCCGACAAGACTGCCTTTATCCTATTTAGCTTCATCCTTAAATGCAATTTTATTGTGCAAATATAGCGAATTATATTCGATACCTCGAATTATTTTTGTACTTTTGTTGTCAAAAGCATAAGCATATGGGACATAAATGTTATATATCTTTTAAAACGGAAGATTGTTGGTATAAAAAAGAAATACAAAAATGGAGCGATAATGAAAAAGTTGATATGATAGACAAGTCGTTAAATACTCCTATTAATTCTGACGACGAAGACTATATTATGCGAAAAATCAGAGAAGACTATCTGTCTGACTCAACAGTTACAATCTTTCTGATTGGATTATATAGTGCTGAAACTTTGGGATGGGAAGAACAACGATTTATAAAGAGAGAACTGCAAGCTTCATTGTATAATGGAGAAGGTAATACTCGAAATGGAATTTTAGGAGTTGTTTTGCCGTCAATGTATAATTCTATATACAAAGGCCAATACACGTGCTGGGTTTGTGGTAAAAATCATAATGCTGTAGCTATCAATGATGATACTGTTATCAAAGAATTTGGACGAAACTATTATTTAAACAATCACGGGAAGTGTGCATACAATGAAGACGACAGATTCTGTGTATTAGTCAAATGGGATGACTTTAAAAAGGATCCTAATTCCTATATAGAACAAGCATTTAATAAACGCACACAGCCTATAGCGGATGAAGTCATTGTTAGACCCAAATAGTTTTCAAGTATGGAAGGAAAAGTTTGTTTTATCGTAATGGGATTCGGCAAGAAAAAGGATCCAGATACCAATCGTACTATCGATTTAGATGCAACATATAAAAAAATAATCCGGCCTGCCGTAGAATCTGCCGGATGCAAATGCATACGTGCTGATGAGATTGTAGAGTCTGGAATAATCGATAGAAGTATGTACGCGCTTTTATATTATGCGGATATTGTCATCGCTGATATATCAACATTTAATCCCAATGCAATATATGAGTTAGGAGTTCGACATGCATTACGTCCATATTCTACGATAATCATAAAAGAAGATGAAGGGAAAATTCCTTTTGACATCGGACACGATAGAATAATAAGCTACAGACATCTAGGAAATGAGATTTCAGAAGCAGAAGCCAAAAAAAGCATTCCTCAGTTACGAACTTTAATTCAAAATGTCATCAACGAGCCCAAAACGGACAGTCCACTTTATTCTTACATTCATCAGATTAAAAAACCTGAAATTTCAGAAGAGGAAATTTTAAGTATCATTGGAGAATTGAAAAATAGTGAAGATTCTATTTATGCTTTGACAGAGATGGCAAAAGAAAATATGGCAAATGGCGATTTTGTTAAAGCGGAACAGTTGTGGGGAAAATTAGTTAATAAAGTAGAAAATGAAAACTACTACATTCAACAACGAGCGTTATGCCGCTACAAAAGCGAAGAACCATCTAAGCAAAGGGCATTAACTGATGCGCTGCTAATCATGGAAAAAATTGAAGGACAACCAGATACAGAGACTCTTGGGATTTTAGGAGCAATAAACAAAAGATTATATGAAATAACATCCGATAGAAGTTATCTTAACTCTGCTATAGATTCTTACAAAAGGGCTTGGAATCAATATAAAGATTATTATACTGGCGAGAACTATGCAACTTGTATGTTTATGAAATCAAAAATCGAGATATCTGAAGAACTAAAGACGCATTCAAGTGTTGAAGCAAAACTCACATATACAGAGATTATAGATATTATTTTGAAATCTTTAGAAGACGGCGAGGTCGAAGAATTGCTTTGGAAATACGCTTCTTTATCTAATTCATATCTTGCATTAGATGATCATACTAATGCTGAAAAGTATGAAAAGCTATTCTACGATCAGCAACCACAACACTGGCAAAAAGAGACTTTCGAAAAAACCAAATCGATTCTGATGTCATAAAAACATGACTAAGACATATAAAATTTTTATTAGTCATTTTTGGACATACGTGAATGACTTGAAATTGTTAAGAAATCTTCTTGAATCAAGAGGGTATTTTTGTGTTGAGTTTCCAGAATTTCCACCAACAGACTCTGTAAATTCAATGAATACATATTACATTAGACAACGAATATCAGAAAGAATAGCAATCTCAGATATTGTTTTAGGAATCGCTGGAATATATGCTTCATATAGTGATTGGATGAAATGGGAACTTGACAAAGCTGCGGAAAAAGGTATACCAATTATCGGAGTAATTCCAAGAGGACAAGAACGAATTTTTTCTATTGTTAGCAACAGGGCAATTGAGATTGTACATTGCAATACGAAAACACGCAAGATAACATCTTATTTTTAGACTATTGCTATAATAGAACACGTTTAAAGTGCAAAATCTACGGGAACTCTATGGTATCAAATCGTAGAGTTCTATTTTTATAGAAATTGAAAATAAACAGGATAGAACGAATACATCGGTTCAAGTGTGGAGTTGTTCGTTTATTTAGTGGAAGGTTCTGACAAAACCCGAAACGAATAAACGGAAACAATACCCCACACTTGTCGTATATATCAGAACGATATATAACCATACAAGCAATGAGTGTTGTCGTTATCCCCGTTTCTTGAAAACTGTCAGATTTTCCACTAAGGATAAAAGCGAAACACTTTCATCAAAATATGTCCGTTGGTTGCCCAACGACACAAAGATATAAAATGTTCGGCACAAACAACACTCTGTGGGGTATTGTGAATCACAAAGTTGCAATATTCTTTTCGGAAAAACGATATTGACTCCCAATTATGTTATTTCCATATTCGGGCATTACGGCTTATATGAATCCTTCCGTAGCATATAAATATGGGCCGTACGCCGATTTGGAAGCTGTTTTGGGGTATGACGCTTTTATCGAAATTCTTATTTTATACCCCCCCCGATAAAAATTAGGTCATACGGATAATTTACCCAAAAGCTACCCTAATAGCTATCCAAGAACATATCACCATTGTATGGATGTCGAGAATCCGTCTTAGGGAATACGTGCGTCTTTATATGCCATATAAAAAAACAGAACATATAAAATCAGAAATTTGTTTACATATATGGAAACCATATCTTTGTCGAACAGGCATAGCTATGGCACAAAAAAGGATATATACACATAATGAGGTTATCGACACTTTAGTCGGCGTTAAAGGTACTGCACAACGAGAAGCGTACGATCTTTCCATCGAACTGTTTTTGGTCGGACAAACGATTCGGGAAATTCGGGAAAAACGCAACCTGACCCAAGAAGATTTGGGCAACCTGATCGGAGTCAAAAAAGCGCAGATTTCCCGTATAGAAAACGGAAAGAATCTGACAATCGCCACGATTCTCAAAGTATTCAAAGCGCTCGATGTAGATGCCAAACTGCATATATCGGATCACTCATTGGCGTTGAGTTGACAGCCTTCGGATAAGGACAAACTTTTGTAAAGGGGGATTATTCGAGTCCCCTTACAAAGTCTGTCCGTTTGCATGTAAACGTCGCTTTTCTCTCTTATATGGATCGTCCTTTCCGATTTACAGGGTAGAGAAACCCGTAATCCGTTCTTGATTTCCGTAAATCCGATTTTCTGATTTCGGGTCGATCGGGACAAAGATTTCAAAAGGGTCTATATTAAGACCCCCTGTCAAACTCTGTCCTCTGACTATTCATATCCTATATAATTCCAAAATGTTTCATCAAATCTCGTAGATGAATTGCACAAATCTTATTTGAGTTTGAGTGTTTTTGTGGGTTTGATTCTGGCGTTTTTAAAACAACAGTAGTTAAATTATCAAATTTCATAGCATCTTCAAATGGTTTATACACTCTATTTCTCATGAAACCCATATTACATGCACATATAATTGCGTCACAACCAGCATATTTCAGACAACATTGATTTAATAAACATGGATAATCGCCCCAAGTCGAGATAACAATTTTCTTATTTGTATTGACGCAACTCATTAAGTATTCATAATCATGTTGAGATGAATTTCCCACAGAAATTTTAGATTGCTCCGTAGCCGTATTTGTTGACAACAGTATATCATGCAACAAATTCAGGCTGGTTGTTTTGCCACAATGGCTTTCTCCAGATAAAATAATAAGTCTCATTATTAATGAATTTTACAAAACAAATAGCTTCATTTTTTAAAAACAAAGATACACGATTAGACATTAAAAGCACATCAAACCCTCAAAATAGAGAAAGTTTGATGTGCTTTTTCATCTATTCGATAAACCACCCGTATCGGGCGTCTCCTTCGATGGCTTTGCCGATACCCTCGATCAGTCGGGTCGCATTCAGCGAACGGTCCAGAAACGTGTCGATATAGCTCGACTTGTTGGCTCCCGTAAACAGATTGTACACCCTCCACAGGTCGATAGCGGAATCGTTCCCTCTGGAAAAATGTTCATCGCAATAGTACGCCTTCGCCACCGCATTGATGTGGCTGTCGGTAAACTCCATTGCGGGAAGCCCTTTCCGTTCCGTTTGAGGCAGATACTGATACAGCCGCGTCTTCCCGATCAGTTGGGCGAACTGGCGTTCGGTCAGGTATTGTTCCCGCATGGCCGACATCCGCTTTACATGGCGTTCGGCATCGTAAGACAGAAACAAACGCAAGGTCGCATCGAACAAATCCTGCACGCTCATGGCTCGCAGTTCGTTTTGATATCCGTCCGTCGAGACGCAAAGGTTACAGCAGACCAGATTCTTGAATCCGATAAAGACCCTGAACTTCTCCGCCGTCTTTTTCGAGTACAGGTTTTCGTGGTTATAGGCCCTTACGCCTCCGACGGAAAGATTCAGGCGGTTTCCCTCGATCTCCTCGTAAACGGACGGTATCTCGAAACAGAACATCATCCGCTCGTAGTAGATCGTCTTGTCCGATTCGAGCAGTTGGCCGACGGGTTTGTGGATCGCTTCGGGAATCCTCCCCTTGACGATATGAGATACCCGTATTTCGGGCTGGTCGATCACCTCGCAGGGGAACTGCTTATGCGCCGCGCTCCATACCGTCTCGATAAAGTTCTGATGAGAAACCGTCACCTCGTTGTCCTTGCTGAAGACGGGGACCACGCAATCCTGTTTCAGATGGGCCAGGTCGACGGATTTCGTATTCGACTCGATAAAGTGACGGGAAGAAGGAGAGGGATTCGTACCCAGCAGGGGAATGTTGCGGGCTTGGGATTCGGTTATCGGGACAGTCGGGGTTTCCGTTCCGTATCGGATGAATCCGTCGAACAGGTCGTAGCTTTCAGCAGGCCGCGACTGCGCTGTTTGTGCGTTCATGGTTCGGATAGGATTGAGGGTTGTTGATCGTTTGGTTGCACCATTGCAGGATCGCCTGTCCTACGCGGGGAGAGATCGGAAATTCGGGATGTCCCGTAAACAGTCCCGTGCGGTCCTTGCTGGCGACGGCCTTGTGATTCATCGCCACGTCGAGTACGGCGGTAAACTCGTAATCCACGTTGTCGCGCTGTACGGCTTTGAGTCCCACCTTTTCGGGAACCATCTTGCCGTTCTTGTCCGAGAGCACGTAATCCTGTTTGCTTCGCATCGTGCAGATCACATGGCAGGACGAAGAGAGGATACGTTGGATAAAGGCATTCTGACGCGGCGTGACCTTCGCCCAGTTCGCAAAGGAGTTGCCTTGTAAGTTGGCATGGAAATCCAGCAGGTAGTCCCAGCAGTGGGAGATGCTGTCGATGATGATGACTTCGGCTCCAGCCTGTTCGCAGATGCCGATAGCTTCGACGTAGGTTTCGGGAGCGTAGTTCTCCAGCGTGAGCACCCGATAATCTCCCAGATGGGCGTAGAGGTCTGCCGATCCGTTCTCCGAGTCGATTACGGCCACTTTGCTCCAGTCGCCCGTCATCCCGTAGGCGATCAGCAGCGACGAGTAGGTTTTACCCGATCCCGATGCGCCTTGCAGGGCCAGCCGCATTTTGGCTTCCCTGCGTTGCGATTGTCTTAACTGCATAACTTAAATCTTTAAAGGGTTAATAAACGAGACAGCCGATCCTTGCGGGAACAGCCGAAATAAAAATACGGCAAGAGGGATTCTCCTGCCGTAAGAATTTTTCTCTGTCTTAGGCTTCGATCTGCCGATTTTTGCGGCAGGTTAGATAATCGGTCTAAGGCCCGATTTCTCGGTTTCCCATCTGGATATGGGGAGGGGGATAAAACAGGAGTACGTTACCGCATGGAAGATATGTTATATTCATATCGGCGAGAAGGACAAACATTGACGAGGGGGTTGTTTTAAGACCCCCTGTCGATGTCTGTCCGAGCGGTATGTTATGGGAGCTCTTCTTATAAGACCGCTATTCTCCGACTCGGGTTTTCAAATCCATACTGCCGTGCAAGATTCGGATTACTTCGATTTCATTCGGAGCGGCGATCCTGTAAAAGACGATATGTTTACCCGCCCGCAATCCGTACACTCCCTCGGCCACCTCGGCGTAATGCCGTCCTGCCAGAGGATGCTCCGCAATATTCCGACAACATTCGATCAACATGCGGTAATAACGGTCGGCCTGCTTCTGCGACCATGTTTCGAGCGTATAATGCCAAATGTCCGATAAATCCTCTACGGCCTTACGGGTAAAACGATACTTAGCCATTGTTCCGTGCCGCCTTTAAGGATGCCAGATGCTCCGTCGGATCGAAATCCACCGCCACGCCGCTGTCCAAACCCTCCTGAATCGCATTTTTCAATACGGCGATCCGATGCTCTTCTTCCTCCAACAACCGCAAACCCGCCCGAATCACCTCGCTGGCGTTTTTGTACCGTCCCTGTGTGATCTTGTTCTCTACGAAAGCCTCGAAGTAGCTTCCCAGAGAGACCGATGTATTTCTTCTCATAATACCCGATGTTTGCTCAAAGTTACCAATAATTGGTATAAATGCAAATTCCGAGCGGTTATTTTATCTTACCCTGACAAATTTATCCCTCACGATCATGATACAGGCCGTATTTTTCCCGTTGATTCGTTTGGTCGTGGGCTTGGTCTCGTATCAGTTGTTTAAGTCGGTAGCTTTCGCCTTGCGGGGTATCCCCAACTCATCGTATATCTCCTGCAATTCCGATTTGATTCTGGCAACGGGTATGGCTTTTTGCAGGGGGAGCGTTTCATGGATGAGTTCCACAATCCGATAATCCTTTGCCCTGCTCATACGCTTGATGATCTCACGCCTGATATTGGATTGATGATATTTCATTCGCCGCACCTCGTCCCGTCCGAGTATGTCGTAGGAATTTTTAACGAGCGGATTGATGCCCTCGATTATCTCCAGCCTGTAATCGGGAACGAGCGAATAGCCGACTGGCTCGTCCTTAATGGCGCAATACGTTTCGAACAGTTTATCGAAACTCACTCTCCTTTGGGACAGTAGCCGTATGCTCTGAGGCGCGGTATAATCCTCGTCGTTCGTAACCGTCGCACCGCCTTTCTCCAGCTCCTGAATGACGTTGTATTTGGATGAATAGATGCCGTTCACGACTTTATAGTTGACTATATCGAAATTCGCCATATTTCGGTCTATCTTCAATTCGTTCCCCGCAACCTGAATATAGGGCTCGTTCATATAGGGAAGTTGCCTTATCAATTTGGCTTTGAAGCGGTCGGGCAAGCCGTTCAAGGAGCGTGCTATTTCCTCCGCTTCGGCGAGCGTCTTGTATGTGGCCCGTTCAAATTCTTCGAGGCTTACGTCCGTATAGCGGGTGGTGGAATAGAAATATACGATCTCATCGTTGTAATTCGATTTGCGGATGCGTCCGCATATCTGAAAAAAGGTGGTCGCAATGTCGAGCAGCGTATGATCTTTCTGAGCATTGCTCACAATGAAACTCCGACCGTTCGGGTCGATAATATCCTGCCCCTCGAAACAGGTCGAGGTGTAGAAGCTGATGGTTTTGAGTTCGTCCAATGCTTTGGAGATTCCGAAACCTTCGGGTAACTTGCCGAGATTCTTACGGAGCGTTTCCTCGTTTTGGGAACAGATTACCCGCGTATTCTCTGGGGTTAGCTCGGCCGTGCGGATTATGCTCGCTATATCCTCCACGCTGTTAAGGAAAATGTGATAATTGCATTCTCCGCCGCTTGCAATCCTGTTTCTGCATATTCCCGCCATATAAGCGAGCGGTTTGTCTACCTTGTGAGAACGGATATTGACGGGCTTTGCATGAGGTCATTCGATCCGATATTCGGGTAAGCGTTTCAGTTCTTCCAGATAATATTTGCGCTCGATGGGAGTCGCTGAGATATACGTTACCCTGTCGAAGTGCGGGGCGGTATCCAACAGCTTTCGCACTCCTTCGTATCGGTAATCGTATGCGTTGAACAGTACATGTCATTCGTCCACGAGCAAATGAGCGTCTTTATAAGCATCGAAACCGTAACGGGCGAGGGTATCGGCAACTTTCCGCAATGAATCGAAAGTGGTCGCTATCTTTACGGTATCGTGGCTCTTTAAGTATTGCTCGATTTCATATTCTTTGCCGCCTCTGCCGTATATGCCTAACAACGTATCGCGATATTGGGCCGTTTTGTTATCTATCAAGCCTGTAAACGGCATGGCGATCAGGGTGTGGCCTTTCTGCTCAATGCCTAATGTGGTTGCCCCGCAACCCGTGATGCCTTTCGACAATACGCAGTTGGCGGGTATCTCTGTCATTCAGGGCTTACCTGTCTTGGGGTCTATGGCTCCTAAGTATTCTATTCCTGTCGGAGCCTTAACGATTTTACTTTCCATTTCGAATTGATTTTTAAATACGAGCAACTAAATGCTATCTCCGATTTCATCTATGAAAATTGAGTGGGCAACTCTCTCTATTAAAGGGATTGGATTTTCTTACTCAAAAAATCTGTCGGTCGAGCGCACAAGAAAGGGGAACGCTTCTCGGCTTCCCCCTGCGGATCGTCGGACTCGGAAACGGGCGGTTTCCATTTTTCGAACGCTTATCAAAGATACGGATTATCTGGGAGATAAACAAAGCGAAGATCTGTTTTTATGGGATTCGGGCGTTTACGGGCAGGATGTGTGCATACCGCCTTTAGATGCACTGGGATCGGGTGTGCGAGGCATTCAAGGAATGGAAATCGGCGCGTATCGGCATGGTTGACGGTCAGACGGAGACGTGTTCGTATGGAGTCGGCGTCGGTTTGTTGGGATTCGGGATGCGATTACAGAACGATATGCGGTCGATAGGTACATATAACAGGATGAAACTCGGTTTCCCATGATGGAATACACCCGAATACAGGGGTTATTGTTCTGTTTATAACCTGAATCGTTGTTTTCAGGTAATTTCAGAACTGGAATCATGCGTTCATTGTTCCGAATTGTATCGGAAACCTTGTTTCAGGTATCAAACAGAACAAAATGCAGCAAACACCGTCCTGTTGTTCCCGTTTGATATTGTCGCTATTTTGGACTAAATTTGAGTGACGGATATTATTAAGATGGAATGCGGCCTTCCCACAAACATGAATGATCCGAGAATGGAGTATGCGCTAGAACTCGCGTATAGGATCGATGTCGAAATCGACGAAAATGATTGCGGCTTTTTGGGTACATGGATAAACATCTTTCTCAGCAGACTGCGACAGAATGTTATCGATCCGCCGTTTACGTGGGAGGCTTTTTGCGACAATACGGATATTATCGGCACTATTAAAGGGTATGGGATGGATGTCGAAAAGTTTTGGTTTGTGTTGCTCTTTATCTACGATATGACGATCGACCACACGACCAATGTGGCGGACCGTAGCAAAAACTATTACGAGCTGCTTATCGAAACCAGAGATTACATCGATGAACACCCCAATGCATACATTTACATATCGGACGACAGGGAATTGAGAAAAAAGAATCGTCTGGAAATATCCACTCCTTGGATGCTGTATACAATCCGCAAACGTCTGGACGAGGAAATCAAGAGGATAGAGAAAGACGAGTTCTTAAAGCTGGGGGTATTCCCCTATATGGAAAAGGGATATGATATTCAACTCCCGCCGACCTTGCAGATGTACTATATGACCCAAAAATTCAAAACGCTGTTCGAGGTGCTGAATCTGCCTGAAAAACGGGCCAGATATACGAGAGATGCCACCGATCCCGTATCTTACAACAAACTGTTGTTGATCTCCCGTCTGCTTTATTTCTGCAAATTCACCAAAAACACCGCCTTTGTCGTGGACGATTCCTCGATCAAGGGGATTATCCAGCAATACAAAGGTTACAGACGTTGCTATACTTCCAAAATCTACGTTTGACAGAAGGGGGGAGTAATTTGCCGACTTTTTTACTCTCGGATGTAGCTTCGCTTTCGCCTCATCTTTGCCGTGTCGAAGGGAAAGACCCGAAGATACTGCCGCTTCAATGGCATGAACGGTCAGGATGAATTTAAGCTATCCCCCAAGGAGGGATTAATCCCAAGATGAAACGTTCGAATATTTTTGCCGTGATGACTCGCGCCCGCCGCATGTTCGCCCGCCAGTTGATCGTTACCCAAAATCTCGACACCAAGATCGCCTGTATTCAGGAGGTGGCCAACGGAGTGTATGCCGATCCGCAACGGGTCTGGTACGATCTGCTCACCGAAGCGAAACGGCTGACAAACCTGATCGACTTCAACGAGTATTGTCGAGCCCTGCGACTGAATCCCGCACACGTGGCCCAGCACATCGTGTTCGAGGGTAGCGGCATCGTCAACAAGGTCATGCGCTACGGAGTCGAGCAGGTAATCGGAGAACGAATCAGAATGTTCGAAAAACCGCTGTACGACCAGACGAAGATTAAGGGACTGATCGCGGTACGATCGCAGATAGAGGATGCGGAGCCCGTCGCCTTCTCCATGCCGTCGCCCGAAAAGGAGTCGAACGAAGCGGCTTAATACTCTGCTTAAAAACAAAAAAGGGGGATGCTCGCCGTGACGAGTACCCCCCTTTTTCTTATTCATAACAAATTCTTCATCGCTTCGTCGATCTGCGAGTTCTCGAACGAATCCAAGTAGATTTGAGTTGTGGCAAGGTCGGAATGACCGAGGGATTCAGAGATGATCGCAATGTTCACTCCCGAACGCTTGAGTACGGTCGCATACGTGTGTCTCGCTACGTAGGTAGTCAGCGGAATAGCCAACCCAATCCGTTTTCCAAGTACTTTCAGTTCCCGATTCACCTTACCCAACACTTTATGTGTCCGATTAAAAATCTGCTGGGGGGTCTGATGAATCATGCGATCCAGAATAGGGAAAACATAGTCCTCGTCAGTACAATTCGATTTGCGATACTTTTCAACGATTTGCAGTGCATTGGGAACAAGGCAACAAGAAATCAGCTTTTGGGTCTTATGACGAGAATAGCAGATTCTACCATGTACAATATCCCGATGACGTAACGTTGCCATATCCGTGAAATTGATGCCTGCCGTAAAATAAGAGAACAGAAAAATATCTCTCGCAAGCTCGGTATAATCCGTTCGTCCTTCTGACGTAATCTCCAATGCGGCCAATTTTTGCACTTCCTCTTTCGTTATAGCCCGCTTGCGTGTTTTCGTCCACAAGCTTCCGACTTTGTATTTCGCGAAGGGATTGACTTTTTGAACGAATACCCCTTCGGCTAAAGCCTTGTTATAAGCAGCCTTGAAAATGGCGAATTTTGTTGCAATGCTATTGTCCGTATTCCCTGCTTTACGCAAGAAAAATTCGAAATCCTGCAAATAAGCGAACTCGATCTCTTCAAAACGGATATTCGGCGAACGAAACTGAGACAATCTGGCCAACAGAGACTGATGTTTGGAGGCGGAACCATATTTGCCTGACTCCTTAAGCCGTCGGATCGTTTGTCGAAGATATTCACCTACCGTACAATTGAATTTACGTCCGTTCGTTTCGAGCAGATTATCCAGCGTAACTTCTACTTCCAACGCTTCGAGACGCCTCATCCTGCGACGGTAATCCTCTACTTTGCTGTCGATTTGAAACTGGATGGACTGCATTTCAGGCGAATCCGACCTAATACACTGATTTTCAAAATCCCAATCATCAATACGGACTGCAACTCCCATACTGATATAACGGACCTTGCGATTTTTGGTAAAACGGATGAAGACGGGAGCCCTGCGATCTTTCGTGACACGATCTTTGCGGCAAATAACTTGCATGTTGATTTTCATTGCTTTAAGCTATTCGCAGAATGTCGAACGCCTGATCGTTTCACCCCGTTTGTGGTAAAACATTTGGTAAAACAAAAGTCCCGAAAATGCCCGTTTAGACAGGATAACCCCCGATTCTTCGGCATGGGCACAAAAAAAGGCGACCGATAATCACTTGATTACCAGTCGCCTTGAAGTGGTCCCCGTGGGGCTCGAACCCACGACCCCAACATTAAGAGTGTCGTGCTCTACCAACTGAGCTAGAGAACCATTGCTGAACGCGAGTGCAAAGATAAGTCGAAAATTTTATTTATGCAATATTTTTCCGCAAAAGTCCGCTTTTCTCCGTCCGAACAGAACAAGGCCGCCCGCTCTATTCGTATTCCCCGCTCTTGAGCCGGTTCACTTCCATCGGCGAGAGGAAGCGCCAGCCGCCGCGCTTGAGTTTCTTCTTCGTCAGTCCGGCGAAATAGACCCGGTCGAGCTTTTGGACCGAGTAGCCGAGCGACTCGAAAATACGGCGCACGATCCGGTTGCGGCCGGAATGTATCTCGATGCCCACTTCCTTGCGGTTTTCGCTGACATAGCTGATCTCATCGGCATGAATCTCCCCGTCTTCGAGCGTGATTCCCTCGGCTATCTTGGTCATATCGGCCTGTGCCAGCGGCTTGTCGAGAGTCACCTGATAGACTTTCTGCTTATTGTAGCTCGGGTGCGTCAGCTTGCGGGTCAACTCGCCGTCATTGGTGATGAGCAGCACGCCCACGCTGTTTTTGTCGAGCCGTCCGACCGGATAGACCCGCTCGGCGACAGCACCTTTCAGCAAATCCATGACGGTCTTGTCGGCATGCGGGTCGTCGAGCGAGGTGACGAAGCCCTTGGGTTTGTTCATCACGATATAGACTTTTTTCTCCCCTTTGATGACCGACCCGTTGAAACGCACCTCGTCGTCCGGATTGACTTTCGATCCCAGTTCGGTCACGATCTGTCCGTTGACAGCCACCAGACCGGCCGTAATCAGGTCGTCGGCCTCGCGGCGCGAACAGATACCCGAGTTGGCGATAAAACGGTTCAGACGAATCGCCCCCGCCGGCTTCGGAGCGTCGAATCTCGGGTAGCTGCTCGTCCGGCCGTCACGATGCGAATGTCCTGCTCCCTGCTTTTTCGGTCCGTAGCGCTTGTCGCCACGCGTATCGCGGTATCCGTCCCGGGACGGATACCGGTCTTCCTTGCCGCGACGATTGTCCCGGTTCCATGACTTCGCCGCGGTCTGCGGACGGCCGCCGTGCGAGAAAGAACGGGAGTCGGCATCGGACGGTTTGCGCCCCCCCTTCGGCCGGTCGTCCCGTTCATACCGATTGTAGGAGCGTTCCTTGGGCTCATCTTCCCGATTCCACGACCGTTCCCCGCGGTCGAACCGACGATAGGATTTTTCCCGGGAAAACTCGTCGCGCCGGCGGTTGTCCTTCGTGAAGTTCGGATTGAAAGAGTGCCGCTTCCCGCCGTCGCCGAACGGACCGTCGGAACCGGACCTTACGTCCCGCGCGGGTCGGCTGATTCGCGGACGCTTGTCCTTAACGAAAGGCGACGGGTCCCCGTCATGGTCGAAACTTCTCGAATCGTCGCGACGGGAGTAGTTTCCGAAGCGGTCGCCGCGGCGGTCTTCGCCGGCGAAACCCTTCTTTTTTTTCGGATCGAATGTGCTCATGGATCGGTATGCGCTAAGTTTACTCGAGTACCTGCGCCGAGGCTTTTCCGCCGCCGGCGCACGGTCTGCAAATCGGTTCAAAGGTATGGCTTATTTTTTACAATTTGCCATATATTTGCAATCTATTTGATTGCATATGAAATACAATTTTGACGAGGAAATATGCCGGGAAGGCACTTCTTGCGAAAAATTCGACCTGCGGGACGAGATTTTCGGCCGGGACGACGTCATTCCGCTCTGGGTCGCCGATATGGACTTCGCCGCACCGCCCGAGGTCACGGAAGCAATACGCAAGCGGGCGGAACATCCCGTTCTGGGCTATTCCTACCGGTCGGACGCCTATTGGAACGCCATCATCGGCTGGGTCGAACGGCACGGAGGCTGGAAGCTGCGCCGCGAGTGGCTCGACTTCACGCCGGGGGTCGTATCGGGGATCGTTTTCGCGCTCAGGGCATTCACATCGGAAGGAGACGGAGTCGTAATCCAGCCGCCGGTGTATCATCCGTTCGCGCGGCAGACCCGTCTCAACGGACGGCGCGTTCTCGAAAATCCGCTGATACAAGCGGCGGACGGACGGTTCGTCGTCGACTTCGACGATCTGGACCGCCAGTTGTCCGGAGCGAAAGCGTTGCTGATGTCGAATCCGCACAATCCGACCGGGCGCGTCTTCACCCGGGAAGAACTGACGCGCATCGGCGAACTGTGCGTGAAGCACGACGTACTGATCCTCTCCGACGAAATCCATTCCGACCTGATATACGACCCGCACCGGCATCTGCATATCGCCGCGCTCGACGAGCGGTTCGCGCGCCGGACGGTCACGTTCATCGCGCCGAGCAAGACATTCAACATGGCCGGGCTCTCTACGTCGGTCGTCATCGTGCCGGACGACTCGCTCCGCCGGCGTCTGCAGACCGAGCTGGCCAAGCTGCATGCCGATCAGGGCAACATATTCGGAGCCGTTGCGCTGGAAGCGGCTTACAGTCGGTGCGACGAGTGGCTCGAGCAACTGATCGACTATCTGGACGGAAACGTGAACTACGTGCTCGACTTTTTGCGCGACCGCATGCCTTCCGTTCGTGCGGTCCGGCCCGAAGGCACCTACCTGATGTGGCTCGATTTTCGGGAATGGCCCATGACCCACGAGCAGACGTACCGCCTGCTGATCGACCGGGCAGGACTCGGTGTCAACGAGGGATCGATGTTCGGCGAGCAGGGACACGGCTGGATGCGTTTCAACATCGCCTCTCCCCGCCGGGTAATCGAACGGGCCATGGACCGGCTCTACCGCGCCGCAGCCGCAGAAGGGCTGGCCGGTCCGGCCATTCGGAACCGATAGGACATCGCACGCGCGGATATTTCCTCCGCCGTGCCGGGACAGGAAGCGCCGGAGCGTACCGGCAGTAAAAGAATCGGGAGCGATGCGATAGGCGGTTGCATCGCTCCCGTGCTAATTTGTTGGGAGGGGAATAATATTTGATTGTTTGCTTTTATAATTTATAACTTGGCATTTTTCGCTTCAGGTTTGTACGTTTCATTCGATCGTCATTCCTTTTGAAACAAACATAACGGAGATTTCAGCTCATTGCAAGAGGACAACGATTTTCCGGAGGGCATATTTACAAAAATACACCGCTGATTATCAAATTATTGCAAGGCAGCCAAAAAAAATGCCACAGGGAACAGGAGGACAAGCTCTTTTTATTTAACGAACTAATTTGCAACGAATTGGCATCATTCTGGCCTGGTTGCTCGCCGACTTGCATCATCCATCGGGCGAAAGACGTGTAAAAAAAATTGTTTTTCTTTGCTTTTTTAATGTTTATCCTTCCCAAATGAACCGAAAATGAAACTTTCCCGGACTTTCCGAAACGAAAAAAGCCGGCTCTGATGAGCCGGCTTTCTCGACGGAACCGGTTTCGACGCGTTATTTCGGCCCCGACTTTTTGATATCCTTGATACGCAACTGCGGCGTAACCGTCCCCCGATAGTGATTCTCGACGACCGTATAGCAGACGTCGATTCCCCGGCCCGAACGGACATGCTCGTACAAGGCCGGCTGCTGGAAAGCGATGGCCGGAATCAGCGTATTGGGCTTCTGTCCCTGAATCAGGTCCATTTTCAGATGCTCCCGCTCGGCTCCCACCAGCCGGGCGTCGCCGCGATTGCTGACGCCGCGCGTGACGAACACCGGCGAGTTGTTGCCCGGGCCGAACGGCTGGAAGCGGTTCAGCGTCGAGCGGAACTGCGGCGTGATATCGCTGAACAGCAGCTCGGAGTCGATCTCGACCTGCGGAATCAGCATCTGGGGATCGATGTGCCGTTCGACGTATTCGTTGAAGCGGCGCGTGAACTCGTCCACGTTCTCCGGCCGCATCGTGAGCCCGGCCGCATAAATGTGACCTCCGAAATTCTCCAGCAGGTCCGAGCACGACTCGACGGCTTGATAGAGATCGAACCCCGGCACGCTCCGCGCCGATCCCGTCACGAAGCCGTTGCTCATCGTCAGCACGACGGTCGGACGGTAATAGGTCTCGATCAGGCGCGACGCGACGATCCCGACGATGCCTTTCATCCATTTCGGATTGTAGATCACGGTGCTCTTGCGGGCCTTCATCTCCGGATTGCGCTCGATCAGCTCGTGCGCCTGCTGCGTGATCGAACGGTCGATGTTCTTGCGGTCCTGATTGCACGTATCGATGAAAGCGCCGTATTCGGAGGCTACCTCCTCGTCGCGCGCGACCATCAGATAGACGGCCGAATGCCCGCCAGACGGGGCGGCGTTCTCGTCGTCGGAGTCGACCTCCATGCGCCCTGCGGCGTTGATGCGAGGCCCGATCTTGAATACGATGTCGTCGATCGTGATCTGGTGCTTGTCGAGCCCGCAGATCTTGATGATCGACAGAAGTCCCTTGCCGGGCTTCTCGTTCAGCCGCTTGAGGCCGTAATGGGCCAGAATCCTGTTCTCCCCTACCAGAGGGACGATGTCCGACGCGATGCTGACAACCACCAGATCAAGCAGGCACTCCACTTCCGAGAAAGGCAAACCCTTGTACTGACAGTACCCCTGCAACATCTTGAACCCCACTCCGCAGCCGGAAAGTTCCTTGAACGGATACCCGCAATCGACCCGCTTGGGATCGAGCACGGCCACCGCGTCGGGAATGGTATCTCCGGGCAGATGATGATCGCAGACGATAAAGTCGATTCCCTTGGACTTGGCATAAGCCACCTTTTCCGTCGCCTTGATCCCGCAATCGAGCGCGATGATCAGCTTGACCCCCTTGCGCTGCGCATAGTCTATCGCCTTGATCGACACGCCGTACCCTTCGGTATAGCGGTCGGGGATGTAGAACAGCAGCGAAGGGTGGCCCTGCCGTCGCAGGAACGAATAGACGAGCGCTACCGCCGTCGTGCCGTCCACGTCGTAATCTCCGTAGACCATGACCGGCTCGCCGCGGCGTACCGCCTCGTCGACTCTGCGCACGGCCCGGTCCATATCCTTCATCAGGAACGGGTCATGCAGGTTCTCCAGTTTCGGATTAAAGAACTGCCATGCTTCCTCGTGTGTTTCGATGCCGCGCTGAACAAGTAGGTTGGCAAGCACCGGAGGAATGCCCAGCGCGGCAGAGAGATTCTCTACCTTCGCAGGATCCCCTTGGGGCTTGATCACCCATCTTTTTTCTGCTGACATAACCTTTATTTATTTTAACGTCTTATTTTCCAAATCGTCCGGCCGCATGTCCGGCTCGGGCCGGGCTAATAGCTCACCCGGCAGCCGGCAAGCTCGCCGAAATGCGCGGCGAAGCGACACGCCACCTCTTCCAACGACGGCCGGGCTCCCGTCTCTTTCTCGATCGAGGTAACCCCCTTGTCGACAAAGCCGCAAGGATTGATGTACGAGAAATAGCACAGATCGGTCGTCACGTTCAGCGCGAACCCGTGCATCGTCACATAGCGCGAAGCCTTGACCCCGATAGCGCAGATCTTGCGCGCGCGCGGCGTGTCGCCCTCGATCCAGACGCCGGTCGCCCCGTCGAGCCGCCCGGCCTCGATACCGTACTCGGCCACGGTCCGTATCACGCACTCCTCGACAGTCCAGACATACTCCTTGAGGCTCAGTCCGAGACGCTCGAGGTCCAAAATCGGATAGCCGACCAACTGACCGTATCCGTGATAGGTGATGTCCCCGCCCCGGTCGGTATGGAAGTAGCTCGCCCCGATCAAACGCAGGAATTCGTCGCTTACGAGCATATTGGACTCGTGACCGCTCTTGCCGAGCGTGTAGACATGCGGATGTTCCACCATCAGCAGCGTCTGCCCGGCCCCGATGCCTGCCTTTTTCGCCTCGAGCAGCTCGTTGAACATGCGCTTCTGCATCTCCCACACGGCTCCGTACTCCGCTCGCCCGACATACCTGTAAGTAACGTTTTCCACGATCCGTTTATTTTGGGGTACGACAGCTTCTCATGGCCTTCTCGGCCATATAGGACGAGCGGACCATAGGTCCGCTCTCCACGTAGCGCAGTCCCCGCGCAAGGGCCTGCTCCTTATACCAAGCGAATTTCTCGGGAGTTACGTATTCGGCCACCGGCAAATGGCGCAGCGACGGCCGGAGATACTGTCCGATCGTCAGAATCTGCACGCCTGCCTCGACCAGATCGTCCACGGCTTCGAGCACCTCGCTGTCGGTTTCGCCGAGGCCGACCATCAGGCCGCTCTTGGCCGTCAGCCCCCGGCGAGCTATGTGAGCGAGCGTCCGCAGACTCACTTCGTATCGGGCGCGCGAGCGCACCTGAGGCGTCAGCCTCCGCACCGTCTCGATGTTGTGCCCGAGAATGTCCGGACGCGCGTCGGCAACCAGGTCGATCAGCTCCTCGCGCGCGTCGAAGTCGGGAATCAGCAGCTCGATCGTCGTATCGGGATTCAATTCCCGCACCGCGCGCACGGACTCGGCCCACAAGGCGGCTCCGCCGTCGGGCAGGTCATCGCGGTCCACCGACGTGACCACGCAGTGTTTCAGTCCCATAAGCGATATGGAACGGGCGAGCTTCCGCGGCTCGTCCGGATCGGGCGGTAACGGCTTCCCCGTAGCTGTCGCGCAGAACTTGCACGAGCGAGTACATATGTCGCCCAAGATCATGAAAGTAGCCGTGCGCCGACTCCAGCACTCGGCCTGGTTCGGGCAACGGCCGCTGCTGCAAATCGTATGGAGCCCGTGCTCCCGGACGATGCGAGCGACCTCGCCGAACTCTTCGCTCCGGTGGAGCTTGATCTTCAGCCAGTCGGGTTTTCTATGTCGCGTTACCTCATCATGGTAATCAAGCATTTGAGCGTTTTATTTACTTTCCAATTGCTACAAATGTAGCATTTTTTATTTTAAAACGGGAATAATCCGCCGGATTTATTGAGCGGTTCGGTCGGAGGAATGGCAGACGGCACATCGGGCAAGCGAATCCGCGTATTCCCCGCCCCGGACGATCGTCTCCGGTAAATGGCGGACCGCCCAAACAAGCGGACGGCCAAACGGAAACCAGTCGGACCGGACAAGAAGCAACGGTACGGAGATACACGCACTTAAGGAATGTACCAACCAACGGAGGAGAAGACGGCCACCGCTTCCGAGACAAAACGAAACGTCCTCCGGCACTGGCCAAAGGACGTTTCGAGCCCAGTGATTCCGGCGCGGTTCGAACGCGCGACCCACAGCTTAGAAGGCTGTTGCTCTATCCAACTGAGCTACGGAACCGTAGCGACACGGCAAAATTAGCGCAATTATTCCGAATATGCAATACGAGCGACCGGGTTTCGGCCACGGACCGAGGGACAAGCATCCGACGACCGGTCCTGCTCCCATACCCCCTGTCAAACTGCGCTCGGCCACATAATGAAAAGGCTCCGCAACGCCCCTCTTCCGCTTCATCGGACCGCCCGTCCTCACATAAGGAGAGTCGTCCGCATTACCCGCCGGAAAGCAGCTCGCCGTTCGGACGAAAAGCGGTCCTTCGGTCCGAACAGCGCGAAACGCAAAAAGAATCGCTCCTACCGCATCGCTCCCGATAGAGCGCATACCGATTCCGCGAAACGGACAAACGGCATTCCAACGCGCAGGCCCGACCGATCCGAAACGCATTCTGCAAAATCCGTCCTTATTACCTCATTCGCCCTTTTCGGTAACATATTATCGAAAAACCCGGCCACACTACTTATAAAACACACCTCATACGAGCCGAAACGATTACGAAGTGACGATTTCAAAAAAAACCGGGCATAACCTCCTCATTCGCAGAATAACAAAAAAAAGCGTATATTGCCGCGCAAAAGAAGATTTACGAATTATTAAACATTGCTTTTATGAAATTTAATTTACGCTATTTGGCTAACCTGTTCGTCGCCGCTCTGCTTTTCTGTGCGACGGGCTGCAAGGACGACGACACGTCGGGTCCCGAAATGCCTGCCGTCAAGATCGCGCCGGGCGCGACGACCGCCAGCAGCATTTCCTTTACCGCAACGCCCGAGTATGCCGACGCGGCCGCATACGTCTGCGTGGAAAAGGGCATGCTGATTCCCTCGGCCGAAAATATCCTTGCCAACGGCACGGCCCTGACTCTCGACAAGGAATCGCTCGTCGAAGTGAAGAACCTGAAAGATACGACCGTATATGTCGTGGCCGCAGCAGCCAAAATGGGCGATCAGATCGGAAACGTCGTCTCCGTCGAGATCAAGACGGGGGCATACGACGGCGTGCTCAATATAATCGATGCCACGCAGTCCGTCATTTCGTACCATATCAAGCCGACGTCGGACAGCCGGTATTATCATCTGGCCATTCCGAAAGCCTACTGGGACTATCAGATCGAGGGCGAGAGCGCTTCGGAGGCCGAACGGATCAAGACCGCCATGCTGAAACAGCTCGGCTCGGTCGACCGGGGCGAGAAGACCTATACCCTGACCGATGGCGAAAAGGATGTTCACAAAAACCTGACACAAGTATTCCCGGCTACGGAGTATCTGCTGGTGAAGGCCGACTGCGATGCGGAAGGCAACCTGACGAGCGCTCTCGATACCCTGACGTTCGAGACAGCAGAAAATTCCGTTTCGGCCGCCGAAATAACCGTCGAGCTCTCCCGGATCACTTCGTCCGGCGTAACGATCCGCTGCGTGCCGGGCGCCATTCTGAACCGCTATTATATCGGTATCGAAGAAACGGCCGTAGTCAATCAGTACATCGAGAAGTACGGAAAGGAAGCATGGAAGCGCGTCCTGATGGCCGGCAGCCAACCGTTCGAACACACGATCAGCACCTCCGTCAGCGGCAAGAAACCGACCGTCGACTACACCGTGTATGCCGTCGGAATCGACGACGACCGGAACTTCACGGACCTGTTCCAGAAAAATTTCACGACGAAGCAGTCGGCGATGCCTACCGTCGCGCTCGATTACGAGCTTAAGGACGACGGACAGGGACGCAATCCGTACAACACGATTTTCTTCAATATCAAGACGACCGATGCGGACATGATCAAATACGTAACCGCCTCGACCGCCGAAATAACCGAAATCCGCAACGAACTGGGATTATCGGACGAAGAAATCGTAACGCTCGTCGGCGATACGCTGCCCGACAACTATACCGATTTGGCCAACGGCGAGAACGGGTTGCCGTTCAGTTATAGCGGACTCTCTTCCGGCACCTCCTATACGCTGATCGTTCAGGCGCTCAACGGCGAATACTCGAAGGTGGAGGTCCTGAGCGCTTCGACTCAAGAGATTCCGCGCGTAGAATCGCAACTGTTCGACAAGCTCCCGGGCGAATGGTCGGCAACGATAAACGGACTGGGCAGCCAGAATCAGGATTCGACCTACACGTTCGACGTGACGATCGCCGCCGGTGTCAACGAGGCGACAACCGAAGAATATCGCAAGCACAATCTGCTCGTTTGTCTGGGACTCGCCGACTTCAACTATTACGGGCCGGAAGAATTGGTAGCCAACAACTTCCCGCAATCCGTCGCCAATGAGGCCTACGGTCCCAAATGGTTCCTCCAGATCGCCGAAGGCGACAAGGTGACCGTGCTGTGCGACACCGAACGCAACCTGTTCGACTGGGCGCAGCAAGGTACGTTCTATCTGATGGGCATCAACGAGCAGGTCGTCTTCGAGCCGTTCCCCGTCGAGGTAAGCGACGATTTCAACACGATCAAGGTAAAGACCGCCGTTTACGAAGGGGCTGATTACTTCATGGGAGCCGGCTATCTGGTCTCTTCCAACAGAGTCAGTCTTGCCTTCATAGGCACGTCGGAAATGACGCTGACTCGTAAGGCCGACGGCAATACGGTACTGAACCAGGGGCTCCGCATGCCCGGCCGCCATTCCGAATTCACGCTTAAGAAACCGGGCAGCCTGCTCGAACGGATTTCCTGCGAAAAGGTTCATTTCGACGTGACGCCGGCCGCAGAAGCCCACAGCTACGAAAGCTACGAGCAACCTCAAATGAAGCTGATGGAAGTGCCTTTCGCCGCATTCGACGAAATAAGAAAAGAGGTAAAATAGAACCGAGACCGATTCCCGCGCAAGCACGCGCGAGGTTAAAAGATACCTGCGGAGTTTTCCGCAGGTATCTTTTTTATGAATACAACAGAGAACCGATACACAGACGGGGGTATCCCACGGGCCCCCGCCCGCCCGAAAGAACGTAACGCGCTTCGTCCCGGACCGGCCCGTAACCGGGAGAAACCGAAAGTGCCGAACGATAAAAACGGGACGAAAAGCCCGACCGGCAACCGGGAGTATGGACGGATCTCAAACGGCAAACCACTGAAAAAACGCATGACAACCCGACATAACCGAAAAATCGACGAACGTTTCTTACTTTGGATATACCGATCCTATCGGAAGACCCGTACAGAAAACATCGTACGGCACGCTTATGAGATGAAAACGGTCATCGTCGATCCGGTCCTCGGCATCGGCACCCGATCGGACTCACCGCAAAAACCGGCGTATCCCTGACAGCCAACGGGTCCCGACGTCCGTATCGCGCTGAAACGGATATACGCCGGCACGACAAGACCGTTTCGCCGTCTCACACGGGACCGCCGCTGTCCGGCTTAGACCCGGAAATCAGAAAACCGATCGTTCTGAGAAATGCAGGACAATCGACCGAAAACAGAAATCGCCCCGGCCAGTTTGCCTTTGGTCGGGGTGAAATCGCAAGGGAGGATAAACGTTCCGGAGAACCTTGTCAAAACATATCTGCAAGCGCGACAGACAAGCGTCTCCGTCAGAGCACGATGTTGACGATCTTGCCCGGAACGACGATCACTTTCTTCGGAGTCCGGCCTTCGGTATATTTGCCGACGGCCGGGTCGGCCAGCACGGCCGCCTCGACCTCGGCCGGCGACAACGCGGCGGGCAGGCTTTTCTTGAAGCGGACCTTACCGTTGAACGACACGGGGTATTCGACGCTCTGCTCAATCAGGCAGCGCTCGTCGTACTCCGGGAAACGCGCGTCGAAAACGGAATCTTCGTGTCCGAGCTTCTCCCATATCTCCTCGGCGATGTGCGGAGCGAACGGAGCGATCAGCACCGCCAGCGGCTCCAGTACGGCCCGCTTCGTGCACTTCAGCGCGCCGAGTTCGTTCTGACAGATCATAAAAGCGCTGACCGAAGTATTGAACGAAAAGTTCTCGATATCCTCGGTCACTTTCTTGATCGTTTTGTGCAGCACTTTCAGCTCGTCGGCCGTCGGCTCGCCGTCGGTCACGACCGGACGGCCGTCGCGGTCGAAAAACATCCGCCAAAAGCGGCGCAGGAACTTGTGCACGCCGTCGATGCCGTTCGTGTCCCACGGCTTGCTCTGCTCGAGCGGTCCGAGGAACATTTCGTACATGCGCAGCGTGTCGGCTCCGAAGTCGCGGACGATCTGGTCGGGATTCACGACGTTGTACATCGACTTCGACATCTTCTCGATAGCCCAACCGCAAACGTACTTGCCGTCCTCGAGCTCGAACTCGGCGTCGGCGTACTCGGGCCTCCAGCGGCGGAACGCCTCCAGATCGAGCACGTCGCCCCGAACCATGTTGACATCGACGTGAATCTCCTGCGTGTCGTAGCGGTCCTTGAGGCCCAGCGAGACGAAACGGTTCGTTCCTTTGACACGGTAGACGAAGTTCGACCGGCCTTGGATCATGCCCTGATTGACGAGCTTGCGGAACGGCTCCGGCTCGCAGACATAGCCCAGATCGTACAGGAACATATTCCAGAAGCGCGAGTACATCAGGTGTCCCGTCGCATGCTCGATGCCCCCGACGTACAGGTCGACGCTGCGCCAGTATTCGTTTGCCCGCTTCGAGACGAGTTCGCTGTCGTTATGCGGGTCCATGTAGCGCAAGTAATAGGCCGACGATCCGGCGAAACCGGGCATCGTGCTCAGCTCGTACGGATACCCTTCGGGCGTCTGCCATCCCTCGACGCGCGCCAACGGCGGCTCGCCCTCGGCCGTCGGACCGAAGTTCTCGATCGGGGGAAGCTCGAGCGGCAAGCAGTCCTCGGCGAGCGGGCGGGCGATGTCGTCCTTGTAGTAAATCGGGAACGGTTCGCCCCAGTACCGCTGGCGGCTGAAAATCGCGTCGCGAAGGCGATAGTTGACCCGGCGGCTGCCGAAGCCCCGGCGCTCGACCTCGGCGATCATCGCCGGTATGGCCTCCTTCACGTCCATACCGGTCAGGAAATCGGAGTTGATCATCCGGCCCGCTTTGGCATCGTACGACGCGACCGAAAGGTCGCCCCCCTCGACGACCGGAATGATCGGCAGGTCGAAATGCTTTGCGAAAGCGTAGTCGCGGCTGTCGTGCGCCGGAACGGCCATGATAGCCCCCGTGCCATAGCCCGCCAGCACGTAGTCGCTGATATAGATCGGTATCTCCGTCCCGTTGAACGGATTGATCGCATAGGCCCCGGTGAACTGTCCGCTCACGCGCTTCGTGTCGGCCATGCGCTCGCGCTCGGAGCGTTTTTTCGTCTCCTCGATATAGCGCTCGACCGCCTCGCGCTGCTCCGGCGCGGCGATCTTACCGACCAGCGCGTGCTCCGGGGCGAGCACCATGAAAGTGGCCCCGAAAATCGTATCGGCCCGCGTCGTGAACACCTCGAGCTTCTCGTCGAAGCCCTTCAGTCCGAAGAATATCTGCGCGCCCTCGCTGCGCCCGATCCAGTTGCGCTGGATCTCCTTGAGCGAGTCGCTCCATTCGAGAGTGTCGAGCCCGTCGAGCATCCGCTGGGCATAAGCCGTCACGCGCAGCAGCCACTGCTTCATCCGCTTCTGCACGACCGGATAGCCGCCCCGCACCGACAGGCCGTCCTTCACCTCGTCGTTCGCGAGCACGGTTCCCAGTTCGGGACACCAGTTCACGAGCGTGTCGGCGCGGAATGCGAGACGGTAGTTCTGCAACACGCCCTCGCGCTCGGCCTCGTCCATCGCTTTCCACCGGGCAGCCGTGAACGAAAGCTCCTTGGTGCACGCCACATTCAGTCCCTCGGTTCCCGATCGGTCGAACGCCTCGACGAGCCGTTCGATCGGCATGGCCCGGTTCTCGTCATAGCTATAGTAGCTGCCGAACATTTTCAGAAAGGCCCATTGCGTCCAATGGTAATATTTCGGGTCGCAAGTACGCACCTCGCGATCCCAGTCGAAACTGAAACCGATCTTGTCGAGCTGTTCGCGGTAACGCGCGATGTTGCGCTCGGTCGTGACGGCCGGATGCTGGCCCGTCTGGATCGCGTACTGCTCGGCCGGCAGCCCGAAGGCATCGTATCCCATCGGGTGCAGCACGTTGAAACCCTTCAGCCGCTTGTAGCGCGTATAGATGTCCGAAGCGATGTAGCCGAGCGGATGTCCGACATGCAGACCCGCCCCCGACGGATAGGGGAACATGTCCAGCACGTAGTATTTCGGGCGCGAGGGGTCTTCCTTCACCCGGTAAGTTCCGCGCTCGGCCCAGCGTTTCTGCCATTTCTTCTCAATTTCCCTGAAGTCGTATTCCATAGGTCTCTCGTTTATTGCTGTTTGCTTTTCATAATCGCCTCGTAGATGCTTCGTTCGTCGATGCCGCAAATTGCGCGGAGCTGCGACTGGGTTCCCTGACGGACGAAACGATCGGACACGCCGAGCATGTCGATCTTGGGCGCATAGCCGTTGCGGTTCATGAACTCGAGCACGGCCGATCCGACGCCCCCGGCTATCGCGCCGTCCTCGACCGTGACGATGCGACGGAATTTCCGTCCCGTCGCATGCAGACGGTCCGTGTCCAACGGCTTGGCGAAACGCAGGTCGATGTGGGCGGCCGACACGCCTTCGGCCGCGGCGCGGCGTATGGCCGCCGCCGCCGCGTTTCCGACCGGACCGAACGTCAGCACGGCCACGTCCGAGCCGTCGCATAGCAACCGGCTGCGCCCGAGCGGTACCTCCTCGAACGGCTGCCGCCATTGCGGCGTGACGCCCTCGCCCTTCGGATAGCGGATCACGAACGGTCCTCGTCCCAGCGAGGCCGTGTACATCAGGTTCCGCAACTCGATCTCGTTCATCGGCGAGGCGATCGTCAGGTTCGGAATCGAGCGCATGCAGGCAATGTCGAACACTCCGTGATGCGTCGGTCCGTCTTCGCCGACCAGCCCTGCCCGGTCGAGGCACATCACGACGTTCAGATGCTGGAGCGCCACGTCGTGGATTACGTTATCGTAGGCCCGCTGCATGAACGACGAATAAATATTGCAGAACGGGATCATGCCGGCCGCAGCCAGCCCGGCCGAGAACGTGACGGCATGTCCCTCGGCTATGCCGACGTCGAAGCAACGCTCCGGCATCTCGGCCATCATCCGATTCAGCGAGCATCCGGTAGGCATCGCGGGCGTAATGCCGACGATACGGTCGTCGACCCGTGCGAGCTCCAGAATCGTCTCGCCGAAAACATCCTGATAGAGCGGGGGACGGCCGCTTTCGGCATGCTGCATCCGCTCCCCGGTCTCGGGATTGAATATGCCCGGCGCATGCCATATCCGCTGGTGCTCTTCGGCCGGCCGGTAGCCCTTGCCCTTGACCGTCAGCACATGCAACAGCTTCGGCCCGGGTATCTCCTTCAAATCGCCCAGCACGCGGGTCAGCTGGACTACGTCGTGCCCGTCGACGGGCCCGAAATAGCGGAAGTGCAGGCTCTCGAACAGGTTGCTTTGCTGTAAGAAACCCTGCTTCAGCGCTCCGCCCACCTTCTGGATCAGCCCCCGAAGTCGGGGCATCCGCTCCAAATGGGTCCACGTGCGGTTCTTAACTTTATTATAACGCTTCGACGTCGAGATGCTGAGCAGATACTCCTTCAGCGCCCCGACGTTCGGATCGATCGCCATGCGGTTGTCGTTCAGGATCACGAGCAGGTCGGTGTTCGCGGCTCCGGCGTTGTTGAGTCCCTCGAAAGCCAGTCCTCCGGTCAGCGCGCCGTCGCCGATCACGGCGATCACCTCGCGCTTCTCGCCCCTCAGAGCCGACGCGGCGGCCATGCCCAGCGCGGCGGAGATCGAAGTCGAGGCGTGTCCCGTGCCGAACGCGTCGTACTCGCTTTCGCTCATGCTCGGGAAACCGCTCAACCCGTTCAGCTTGCGATTCGTCAGGAACCGGTCGCGCCGACCCGTGATGATCTTGTGGGCATAAGCTTGATGGCCCACGTCCCAGATCAGCTTGTCGTTCGGCGTGTCGAAGACGTAGTGCAGCGCGGCGGCCAGCTCGACGACTCCCAAACTCGACCCCAAATGCCCCGGATTGGCCGAAAGCTGCTCGATGATGAAATGCCGCAGCTCGCCGCAATAGGCCCGCAACTCGTCCGCCGAGAGCCGTCGAAGGTCCCGGGGCGAATCGACCTGATAAAGATATTTGTACGGCGAAGCTGTCATGGCGAGATCCGAATTGACTGACAAAGATAGTAATTTAGTCGCACAATCGACTCTCCGGAGTCTCCCCCTGCGAGCGTTTCCGTACCGGCGGGCAGGCGATTTATCGAAAGAGCCGCCTTGCACATTGTAAATAGTTTTGTATCTTCGTGGCAAAATAGGCCCGCAGGGCCGCTCTCGTCTGAAAATCGGGAGCCGCCGCACTAAAACGACGCATGAATATGAAAAAGCTGATTGTCGCCGTGTTGGTTGTTCTGCTCGCATCGTCGTGCGTGTCGAACAAGAAGTTCAATTCGATGAAGGCCGAGGCGCTCCGCCTCGAGGGCGAGCTCGCCGCTTCCAGAAACCGATTGGACGACATGACCGGACAGAACGAGAAACTGGCCGCCGAAAAGGCGCGTCTGGTAGCCGACACGGTCCGTCTGTCGAGCGAGTTGAACGACTACCGCCGACGCTACAAGCAGCTGCTCGACGACGGATCGGCCGAGTCGGCCCGCATGCTGCGCGAGCTGGAGGACAAGGAAATGGCGCTCAGCGATCGCTCGCGCCGCGTAGCCGAGTTGGAAGGCATGCTCCGCAGCCGCGAGGAGGCGATCGACGCGATCCGCCGCAAGGTGACCGACGCGCTGACCGGCTTCGAGGGCAAGGGACTTTCCATTTCGATCCGGAACGGAAACGTGTACGTGTCTATGGATGACAAGCTGCTGTTCCGCTCGGGCAGCTTCGAGATCGACCCGAACGGCGCCCGCGCGGTGCGCGATCTGTCGGAAGTTCTGGCGCAGAATCCCGATATCAACGTCATGGTCGAAGGCCATACCGACGACGTGCCTTACCGCTCGAATGGGCAGCTGAAGGACAACCTCGACCTGAGCGCCAAACGGGCGACGACCGTCGTACGCCTGCTGCTGGAGAACAAGCAGATCGCGCCGAGCCGCATCATAGCCGCCGGGCGGGGCGAATCGCTTCCGGTCGATCCGGCCAAGACGTCCGAGGCCCGCGCGAAGAACCGACGTACCGAAATTATTCTGACGCCGAAGCTCGACGAGCTGATGCAACTGATGAAAAACGAAGAGTAGCCCGGCCGGATGCAAGTCGGCGCGACGGAGCCGTAGCGAAAACGGATACCGCATGCCGTGCCCTCGACGGACGAAACATCATACGAACGACAACGCAAGCCATGCCGATATATAAAAGAATATTACTGAAACTCAGCGGCGAATCGCTGATGGGAACCCAGAAGTACGGACTTTCCATGGAAGTGCTCGGCAGCTACGCCGAACAGATCGCCGCGATCGCGGCCGAGGGCGTGCAGATCGGAATCGTGATCGGCGGCGGTAACATTTTCCGGGGTCTGACCGGAGTCGGCCGGGGATTCGACCGAGTGAAGGGCGACCAGATGGGCATGTTGGCCACGGTCATCAACTCGCTGGCCTTGCAGGGCGCTCTGGAGAGCGCCGGAGCCAAGGCCCAAGTGCTCACGTCGATCCGGATGGAGCCCGTCGGCGAGCTTTATTCAAAGGCCAAAGCGCTGGAACTGATGGAAGAAGGGCGGATCGTGATCGTCGCCGGAGGGACCGGCAATCCCTATTTCACGACCGATACGGCATCGGCGCTGCGCGGCGTCGAAATCGAGGCCGAGGTACTGCTCAAGGGAACGCGCGTGGACGGAATCTACACGGCCGATCCGGAGAAGGACCCGACGGCGGAGAAATTTTCGCAGATCACTTTCGACGAGGTTTACCGCCGCCAGTTGAAAGTGATGGACCTGACGGCCTTCACGATGTGCAAGCAGAACGATCTGCCGATCGTCGTCTTCGACATGGATACGCCGGGCAACCTGCGCAAGGTAATCGACGGCGAGCAGATCGGCACCGTCGTGCGGAACTGATGCAAAACAAAACGACAAACGATATGACAGAGCCTAAAGAAATTCTGGACGCCGCGCAAGTCAAAATGGACAAGATCGTGGCCCATCTGATCGACGATCTGGCTTCCGTACGGGCCGGCCGCGCAAGCACGAACCTGCTCAACGGAATCACGGTGGACTATTACGGGACGCCTACTCCGGTCTCTCAGGTAGCGAGCGTGACGGTGCCCGATGCCCGGACCGTGCTCGTACAGCCGTGGGAGAAGAATATGATCGCGCCGATCGAGAAAGCCATTCTGGTTGCCAACATCGGCCTGACGCCATCCAACAACGGCGAGCATATTCGGCTGAACATTCCTCCTCTGACCGAGGAAAGGCGTAAGGAACTGGTCAAGCAGATCCGCGCCGATGCCGAGACGGCCCGGGTCGGCATGCGCGCCGTGCGACGCGACGCGGTCGAGTCGTTCAAAAAGGCCCAGAAAGACGGTATGCCCGAGGATATGGCCAAGGACGGAGAAGAGTCCGTACAGAAACTGACCGACAAGTATTCTAAAAAAGTAGACGAACTGCTCGCCGGCAAGGAGAAAGAGATCATGACCGTGTAATCCGGTCGCATGCAATAGGCAGCGAGCCAGAGCTCCGCTTTACCGAAAAGCCGTCAGATTTTTCTCTGGCGGCTTTTTTCGTCGGAAAAACGAACACGCACCGGCAAGCGCCACGAAATCGTGCGGAATGCCGGAGGCGAAGCGGACGCACGGACAAGCCAGGCCCTCGTACGGCCCCGGAGTTCCGGGAACCGGAGTTTTCGGGAATCCGCGAATTCCGTCGCATCGCAGCTTCCGGTCCCGGCTCCGGAACGCCGGCACAGAAATTCGAAGGCCGAAATCCGCAGGGGACGAAAGCTCGGGGGAACGATCCTCGTCGTCCACGCGGAAGGACCGTCCGCTGCCCGGCGGGCATCCGTTCCGTCGGCGTGTCAGGCTCGCGGATAGTCCTTGAAAAGGACGGCTCCGTACTCGAATTTCCGAAGCAGTCGACATCATGCTTCCGGCTATTCCCCTCGCAAACGTCCCTTGTTCCGAAAACCGGAGAACGGAAAACTGCCAGATCGTACCCGCCTGCGTACCGGCACGAACAGAGATTCTCAACCGACCGGCAAAAAACAGAGCCGTCGGACAACCGTCGGATCGCAACGAACAAAAATGGCAGAACAAAAATCGGCTTGGGCGGCAGGCCGTTCCGTCGCGGCGAACGGATACCCCGTTCCACAAAGAAGCCGGGAGGGCGTTACGGCACGAAACTTGGATCGTTTACAAGCAGGCGCCCGGACGAGGGTAAGATAGCTATCATTCTATCTTGGTATGTTTCGTGCATATGATTTTGTTATGTTTTTCTTATTCACTGGTGGATGGCAGGCAACCCTCACCGGGACCCTGCGATCCCTCGTCCGGGCCCTTTTTAGTTAGAATGAATCGTCCGACGACGGACGGCATCGGCAGGATGTCGTCCGTCCTTTATTTTCTCCGATCCGAATCCGAACAGCCCCTTCCTGCGATGCGAGTCGGGAAGCGGACGACCATGCCGGTCGGTTCCCGGACCGGTCATCGGCAAAACGAACCGGTTCGAACCCGATGCGACGTTCCGAGATCGCCAACAATATCAATCGCTACGCAACAACGAACTAACGAAACGAATCGTCCGTGCCGCATGGATTTATTTTATAAAAATATATTATTTTATTTTTATAAAAAATATAATTAATTATCAAACCTTTAACCGGTTCACATCCCGAAGTCCGCGCACACGGCGGAATCCCGGCGTTTTCTCATCGCCCTGTCGAGCCACCGGACATACGATCGACAGGCATTCGCCCCGGACACGCGAAATGCGTCCGGTTCTGCCCTTCCGGGCAGGTTTTGCGTCGAGCCTGCAACCGGTATTCCCCTCATTCCATGCCCATCGCGACCGTCTCCGGCCGAATCAAGATTCCGACAGGGCAGGACGGATACCGATGAAATTTTTATCGTATGGGCACGTTCTCTCCGGCCTCCGCAGGACATGCCGGGGAAACAATCATCGTGAAACGGCGGAACGGGAAATCAAGACTTGATCAGATGGATGAATTCTTCCCGGGTCTGCATCTGAGTAAGGAAGGCGCCGGTAAAAGCCGAGGTCGTCGTACTCGAACTCTGCTTCTCGACGCCGCGCATCTGCATGCACATATGGCTCGCCTCGATGACGACAGCCACGCCGAGCGGGTTGAGCGCCTTCTGAATGCAATCGCGGATCTGCACGGTCAGCCGCTCCTGCACCTGCAACCGGCGGGCATAAGCCTCGACGACGCGCGCGATCTTCGACAGCCCGGTGATATAGCCGTTCGGGATATAGGCCACATGGGCCTTGCCGTAAAAAGGCAGCATGTGGTGCTCGCAAAGCGAGTAAAGCTCGATGTCCTTGACGATCACCATCTGGCGGTACTCTTCCTTGAACTTGGCCGAGAGCAGGATTTCGCGCGGATCCTCGTCGTAACCCTTGGTCAGAAAGCACATGGCCTTGGCGACCCGCTCGGGCGTCTTGAGCAGTCCCTCGCGCGCAGGGTCTTCCCCAAGCAGTTTCAGAATAGCCTCATAGTGCTCGCCGAGCGCCCGGAGAGTGTCCGAGTCGAAACGCTCCTCTTTATCGTAGTTGCAGTTCATCGTGACGGTTTTACCGGGCAAAGGTAATACGATCGGAGCAGAAAAAAAACACGGAAGGGGAAACCCGCCCCCTCGCTTCCGTCTCCGTTCGGAACCGGACGGTTACCGGTCGCGCCGCTCCCCCGGACAGCGCCGTTTTTCACGGCAGAAATAGCCCGACGGCGACGGGCAGGCACAAGGCCGACGGGCGAAGAAACCGCCGCGGCCAGAAAAGAGGCGGATTTCGTCCCCGCGAGAGAATCCGGAATCTTCCGGGAAATCCGCTTTCCGTTATCTGCCGGAACTCCTTCCCCCCCCGACGACCTGAACGCGTCGAGCGACGATTCAGACAAAAGTCCCCAGCGACTTCCTCATTTGGGACAGAAACGTAAGGATCGGGACGAAAACAATTAAGGAACGCCGGCCGATTGCACCGGCAACGAGCCGATGCTTCGTTTTACCCGAAAGGATTATCAATCCCGTCCGGACAGCGCGGGCAGATTTTCGTTTTGCAGTTCGAGGCAGGCAACGTAGGAAGGGCACATATCAAAACGGCCGTCGGAAAGGACTTCCGGCGGTTTCGACGTGTTCCGGCATTTGGAAGCGCGGGACCGTGCGACGGCCGAAACCGTGCCGGCCGGCCGGATTTCTTCGCCGAGCGGCTGCATGTCAAAACGGTTGTGCCGGAGACGATTTCCGAAACATGTCCCGACACGGCTATTTCTGAGATTCAGAACCAAGAACAGGCCACAGCAGGTACGGCTATCGGCCGGACAAGAGCGGAGAGAGTACGGGAAATCGCCTCGCAGGGTCCGGTCGGCTTTATCCGTCCGCCGTATCGCTGTCGCACGACAGCGAGCTACGCACGTAAAGGACATCGCGGAACGAAACGTCGCTGCCGAGCGCCTCGCAAACCCGGGTCAGCGTTTCGCCGGGGTGGTCGCCGAGGTATCGTGCGATCGTCTCGATTTTGTCGGAGGGCAAGAAGCGCTCCACGCGGAGCACGCCTTGCCCGATCAGATCGGCGATATGCCGGGTAACGGTCATCGGCTGGAGTCCGCGCTCGCGGGCGATTGCCGGCACGTCCAAACCCTCCTCCAGCAGCCTCAGGGTAGCGAGCCGGGTATCCTCTCGCGTTTTGGAAGTCCGCCCGCCAGTCCGACGCTCTTTCTCGGCTCCGTTCTCAGTACGCGGGCTCTCCCGGTCGGAGGCCTCAGAGGCCTGGCGCCGGGTCTCGAAATCGAGGTCGTCGCCACGCTCGGCCCGATAAAGGGCGACGATCGAAAGAACCTGTTCCCCGTAGCGTTCGACCAATTTGGGACCCACGCCCTTGATACGTCCGAGCTCGGCACTCGACCCGGGCAACAGATTCGCAATGCCGAGCAGCGCCTGCTGGCTCATCACCACATAAGCCGGCACGCCCGCCTCGGCGGCTTGTTCGCGTCTCCACAGCCTCAGCCGCTCGAACAACTCGGGATGCAGCACGTCTTCTCCGGCCGTAGCCTTCGTCTCTTTCTTCGTCCGTATCGCCGCGCTTTCGGCCGCCACCCGAGCCCGCGCTTCCAAATGCCGGAACACGTCGAAACCGCCGGAGGCCGCCTCCAACGTGGCCGTCTTGACACGCAACCGCTCGCCGGAAAGATCGAGCAGGCCGGCGAGCGCCTTGCGCGTCTCCTTGCTGTCGGTTTCGACATAGCTGGCCTCGATCAGCGGGGCGACGACTCGCCCGCATTGTTCGGCGAAATAGGCCGCGCCCTTCACAACGCGCTCGCGCAGCCGTTCGCTTTCGTCACTGCGAAGCAGGCTCTCGAGTTGCAAACGGAATCGCCGGGCGACATCCGTCACGGACGCGCCGAACTCGGCGGTCCCCTGCTGCCACTGGAGGGCCAGCTTCGGATAGAGATTGCCGAAATGCTCGGCGACGAAATCCCCGAGCCGGCGGAGCGACGCGCCGAGCGAGTCGAAGTCGAACAGTTCGAGCAGCAAGTCGCGGTAATAAGCCCTGCTCCGCCGCTCGAGTTCCGTCCCGTCGGGTCGTTCGGACGACACCCGCTCGCAGAACCCTTGCACGGTCGGATCGCCGACGATGCAGCGCTCGTCGAGCGGCGAACTGAGCACGAGCCCGTCCAGACTGCGACACCGGCTCAGCGCGACATAGACCTGCCCGTGCGAAAACGACGCGGCGGCATCGATCACGGCCCGGTCGAAAGTAAGACCCTGACTTTTGTGGATCGTAATCGCCCAGGCCGTCCGCAGCGGATACTGCACGAACCGTCCTTCGATCCGTTCGGAAATCTCTTTCGAGTCGGGGTCGATCACGTATTTCGCATTCGTCCACTCGGCCGGTTCGACGGCGATCGGGACGCTCTCGCCCCGGGGAAGCACCTCGACCCGATTTTCGTCCAAAGCCGTGACCGTGCCAATCCGCCCGTTGTAATAGCGCTTCTCGGGCGACGGATCGTTCTTGACGAACATGACCTGAGCCCCTTTCCTCAGCGTGAGGGACGGATGCGTCGGGTAAAGATATTCGGGAAAGGCCCCCTCGATTTCGGCCTCGAACGTGTGCGAAGGAGCGTCGAGCTCGGCAAGCCGCCGCTCGTTGATCGCGTCGGCCGTATGGTTGTGCGACGTGAGCGTGATGTAGCCCTCGTCGTCCCCGGGACGGAAGCCGGGGACATAGCGGCGGTTCAGCTCGTCGAGCACGTTGCGGTCGACCCGGCCGTCGCGCACGCGGTTCAGCAGCTCGACGAAGCGGCCGTCGCTCTGGCGGTAGACGCGCTGCAGCTCGATACCGACGTAATCGGTTTGCTTCAGCGCCTTCGAGTCGAAGAAAAAAGGAGAGTCGTAAAATGTCCGCAGCAGCGCCCACTCCTCGTCGCGCACGACCGGAGCCAGCTGCTGCACGTCGCCGATCAGCAGCAGCTGCACTCCGCCGAACGGTTTGCGGCGGTCGCGGAAGCGGCGCAGCACGTCGCTCACGGCGTCGAGCACGTCGGCGCGCACCATGCTGATCTCGTCGATCACAAGCAGGTCGATGCTCTTGATAATAGCGATCTTCTGCCGGCTGAAGCGCACCGCTTCCCGCGGCCGGTCCGGCGCGATCCCCCGCTCCGACTCCGGAACGTAGGGGGCGAACGCAAGCTGGAAGAACGAATGGATCGTCACGCCGCCGGCATTGATCGCGGCTACGCCGGTCGGTGCCAGAACGATCATCCGCTTCGGACTGCGCGCGCGCAGCTCGCGCAGGAAAGTCGTCTTGCCCGTGCCGGCCTTGCCGGTCAGAAATACGCTGGTTGCCGTCCGTTCGACGAAGCGGCGGGCCAGTTCCAGTTCGGGATTCTCCATTTTCCTTTCGGGATTATGCGGGCGACCGACGTCCGGACGGAATGCGCCCGGGCGGCCAAAGCGGCGAACCGCGCCGAACGCTTACATTTTGTCGCCGTAGGCCAGATCGCCCGCGTCGCCCAGCCCGGGTACGATGTACGACTTGACCGTCAGCTCCGAGTCGACCGTGCCGCACCAGATCGACGTATCCTGAGCCGAAAAGTGCTTTTTCGCATACTCGAGACCCTCCTCGCTGGCGATCGCGGCGGCGAGAATCGTCCGGCGCGGACGGCCCGCCTTCTCGACAAGCGCCTGAAAGGTCAGCGCCAACGACGCGCCGGTGGCCAGCATCGGATCGACCAGCAGCAGCGTCTTGCCCGACAGCTCGCACGTCGAGATATACTCGACATGAATACGGAAGCTGCCGTCTTTGCTGTACTTTCGATAGGCCGAAACGAACGCGTTCTGCGCGTCGTCGAAATAGTTCAGGAAGCCCTGATGAAAGGGCAGACCGGCGCGCAGGATCGTCGCGATGACGATCTGATCGTCCGGCAGCGCGACTTCCGCCTCGCCCAGCGGCGTCTCGACCGTACGCATCGAATAGTGCAGCGTCTTGCTGATCTCGTAGGCCATTACCTCGCCCGTGCGTTCCAGATTGCGGCGGAACCGCATGCTGTCGCCCTGCACGCCGACATCGCGCATTTGGGCGATAAACTTGTTCAGCAGGGTATCATTTTCCCGGTCCAGTATTCTTATCATCATAGTCTGCTTCTGTAAGTTTCGGTTCGGTCAATACAAGAAATTGTTGAACGGATAGCGCCCGGCGTGTATCTCGCGCACCATGCCGTACAAATCGCGCCGGAACTTGTCGATATTCGTCCGCTTGCGGGCCGACAGGAAAATGCAGGGTGTGTTGGCCCGGGCGATCCAGCTTTTCTTCAGATCGTCGAGCGAGAGATTCTCGCGCGTGGACGGCGTCAGGTCGTCCTCGTCCTTGCGGACGTAGGTATAGGCGTCGATCTTGTTGAATATCAGAAATACGGGCTTGTCGCCGGCGCCTATCTCCTGCAGCGTCTGTTTCACGACGGCGATCTGCTCCTCGAAGCTCGGATGCGAAATGTCGACCACATGCAGCAGCAAGTCGGCCTCGCGCACCTCGTCGAGCGTCGACTTGAACGACTCGACGAGCTGATGGGGCAGCTTGCGGATGAAGCCGACGGTGTCCGACAGCAGAAAGGGCAGATTCTCCAAAACGACCTTGCGGACCGTCGTGTCGAGCGTCGCGAAGAGCTTGTTCTCGGCGAAAACCTCGCTTTTCGCTATGAGATTCATCAGCGTCGACTTGCCGACATTCGTATAGCCTACCAGCGCGACGCGCACGAGCGAGCCGCGGTTGCCGCGCTGAACGGCCATCTGGCGGTCGATCTTCGACAACTGCTCCTTGAGACGGCTGATGCGGTTGCGGATCACGCGGCGGTCGGTCTCGATCTCGCGCTCGCCGGCCCCGCCGCGCGTTCCCGTGCCGCCCCGCTGCCGCTCGAGGTGCGTCCACATGCCCGCGAGCCGGGGCAGCAGATACTGACACTGCGCGAGCTCGACCTGCGCTTTCGCATAGGCCGTCGTCGCCCGCTGGACGAATATGTCCAGAATCAGGCTCGTGCGGTCGTAGATCTTGTTCTTGAACACCTTGTCCAGATTGCGAAGCTGCGAAGGCGAAAGCTCGTCGTCGAAAATCACGTAGCGTATCTCGTTCTCCTCGACGAAGGCCGCGATCTCGGCGAGCTTGCCCTCGCCTATGAAAGTCTTGGCCGAAGGGGCGGCCAACCGCTGCGTGAACCGCTTGACGCTACGTATGCCGGCCGTCTCGGCCAGAAATTCCAGTTCGTCGAGGTATTCGTTCGCCTGGCGCTCGTCCTGCCGCTCGCGGACGACGGCCACCAGAACGGCCCGACGCTGCTCCGGCGCCGTATCGATCGTTTCTCCCATGAATCTTTCCAAAAATAAAGCCCGAAAGCGTGTTTCCGCCGCATCGTCCCGTCGCGGCCACGCGTCTCGCAAGGGCGCATACAGCACACAATATACCACAAATCTACGAAGAAATACCGAGGAATGAAACAAAAGGCCCGGATTTGCCCCGGAATCGCCGCGCGGTCGCTCCGCGGCGCGGCGATTTTCCGGCATTTTTTTGGAATTTGCCGAAAACTTTTTACTTTTGCCTGCGCATGAAGGGGGGATTAGCTCAGCTGGCTAGAGCGCTTGCATGGCATGCAAGAGGTCACGAGTTCGAATCTCGTATTCTCCACGACGCATCAGGACAGGCTGTTTCGATTTGGGGACAGCCTGTTTTGCATACGAAGGTGAGGCATTCCCGTACGGCGGGCAGACTTTCCCGTTCCGAGCCGGCGAATCCGGACTATCGCAGAGGCGGAATCCCCCTGCGGGAACGAACGGAACGCGATTCGCCGCGCGGCCTTGCCGGGATATCCGCCCGCAGGAATACGCCAGAGAACCACGAACGGATAGAAGATCGATGGAAAATTCCACCATACCGACCGACAAGCCGTGGCTGTTCGGCCTCACGCTCGACGAACTGGAGCGGATCGCCGCCGAGAACGGGATGCCCCGGTTCGCCGCGCGGCAGATCGCCTCGTGGCTTTACCGCAAGGGAGCCGATTCGATCGGCGGGATGACGGACCTCTCGCTGAAAAACAGGGAGAAGCTCGCCGGGAAATACGAGCTGGGCACGATTCCCTTCGCCAACGTGCAGCGATCGGCCGACGGCACGAAAAAATACCTTTTCCCGACTCTGCAGGGCCGCTTCATCGAGTCGGCCTACATCCCCGACGGCGACCGGGCGACGCTCTGCGTCTCGTCGCAATCGGGTTGCCGGATGGGCTGCCGCTTTTGCATGACCGCGCGGCAGGGTTTCGCGCACCACCTGACCGCAGGGGAGATACTGAACCAGATCCGCTCGATTCCCGAAAGCGACCGGCTGACCAACGTCGTCTACATGGGCATGGGCGAGCCGCTCGATAACGCGGAGCAGGTCATCCGATCGATCGAGGTGCTGACCTCCGACTGGGGATACGGCTGGAGCCCGACGCGGATCACCGTGTCGACGATCGGCGTGATTCCCGCCATGCGGGAGCTGCTGCGACGGACCCGGGTGCATCTGGCCGTCAGCCTGCACGACCCGATCCCCGCCGAGCGCGCAGCCATGATGCCCGCCGAGCGCCGCTATCCGATCGAGCAGGTGGTCGCCGAGCTGCGGCGGCACGACTTCGCGCATCAGCGCCGAATCAGCTTCGAGTACATCGTCTTTCGCGGAGTCAACGATACGCCGGCGCACGTCGCCGCGTTGACGCGGCTGCTCGCAGGGCTCCGCTGCCGGATCAACCTGATCCGCTTCCACGCGATTCCCGACGCTCCGTTCGAGGGAGCCGACGAGCCGACGATGGTCCGTCTGCGCGATGAGTTGTCGCGGCGAGGCATCACGACGACGATCCGCGCCTCGCGGGGCGAGGACATTCAGGCGGCCTGCGGCCTGCTCTCCACCCTCCGGCAAGGGAACGGTTCTCCGGCCGGACGAAAGGAAAGCCCGGAAGCGAGCGGAAGCGAACCGCACGAAACATCGTCCGACGCTCGTTGTGGAACGACAATTGCACCCGAACGAACCGAACCCGATAATAAAAAAACGATACCATGAAAAAATGGATGACGGCCGCGCTGCTCGTATTGTTCGCGGCAACCGCTTTCGCACAAAAGAACCAGGGAACCGTTTTCGAGAAAGGAACGCTCAAGGAGCTGCTCGCCCTCGCGGACGAACAGGACAAGTATCTGTTCGTCGACGTATACGCGACATGGTGCGGGCCGTGCCAGATCATGGCCAAGCAGATATTTCCCCAGCAAAAGGTAGGCGAGTTTTTCAACAAGACGTTCGTCAACGCCAAGTTCAACGCCGAAAAGGGCGAGGGGGTCGACGTAGCGAAACGATACTCCGTCAAGGCCTATCCGACCTTTCTGATTCTGGATTCCGACGGAGAGGAAGTCGGACGGATCGTCGGCGGAGCCGATGCCGACCGCTTCATCGAGGAAGTACGGAAAGTACTCGAGAACATCGAGCGGTAAATTTCGGCTTTCCGTAGCGACAGAACGGCAAACCGGAACCCGTGTCCATGACCGTATGAGGCATGGACACGGGTTCGATTTGCATATCCGCCCCGCGCCGGGAAACGGACGGACGGAAGCGGGTATTCGGTCGTGTCCCGGTTCCGCCGGAAAATTCCGTTCGCGGGTCGCAGCGCCCGATTGGATCGTTCGGGTCGTCGCCTCCGGCTCGTCGGCCGAATCTTCGCTTCGGCCGGCGCACTCTATTTCTCCGAAGCGCATTCGCTAAGCCCGATACGCGTGTGCCGGTCTGCGGCTTCCGGCCAAGAACCAAGAAATGGCCCCGAGAGCCCAAGTCCGCCTTTCTATGTCCGCACAGCGCTTTTTTGACCCGGGGAGTCGGCGGAGCGGATTATTTGCCTATTTTTGTCTTCAAACGACCCGAGTATGCTGAAGCAACTGGCCGGGCAAACCGCGATCTACGGCGTCGGAACGATCGTGCCCCGGTTTCTGAACTACCTGCTCTTTCCCTACCTGACCCGCCTGATGACGACCGGGGAGTACGGCGTGGTGACCGACCTCTACGCGCTGATCCCGTTCGCGCTGGTCGTGCTGACCATGGGGCTCGAGACGGGCTACTTCCGCTTTGCCGGACAAGCCGCCACCGAGCGGGAACGCAAGGAAGTGTTCGAGACGACATGGGGCGCCGTCTCGCTGTTCGCGCTGCTGTTTTTCGCCGCAGCCCTGCTTTTTACCCCTGCGCTGGCCCGGATCATGGACTATGCCGAGCATCCGTCGTACATCCGGCTGACGGCGGCCATCATCGCGCTCGACGCCGCGACGGCCATCCCGTTCGCCCGACTGCGGCAGCAAGGACGCGCGAAACGTTTCGTCGCGCTGAGACTGCTGTCGGTCGCCGTCAATTTGGCGCTTACCGTCTTTTTCTATTCGGCGCTCCCCGCCTTGGCAAGCCGAGGATTGGACGCAGGCACGTACGACCCGGCATTCGGCGCAGGCTACGTACTGGTGGCCAACCTATTGGGCAGCGCGGTCGTATGGGTGGGCCTGTATCCCTCCTGTCACGGCGCACGGCCGCGCATACGGCCCAAGCTGTTGCGCGCGGTCATGCTCTATTCGCTGCCCCTGCTTATCAGCGGGATCGCCGGAACGGCCAACGAGTTCATCGACCGGCAGATGATCAAGTATCTGCTGCCGCCCGAGAGCTCGATGGATGCGCTCGGTATCTACGGAGCCGTCGCGAAACTGGGCGTCGTGCTGATGCTGTTCACGCAGATGTACCGCTACGCGGCCGAGCCGTACTTCCTGTCGGCCTTCCGGCAGGAAGACTTCCGCCGGAGCAATGCCGAGGCGCTCAAGTACTTCATCATCGTGTCCGTCGGCATCTTCCTGACGATCATGCTGTTCGTGGATTTGTTCGGATTGCTGATGGGCCGCGATTTCCGGCAAGGCATCCGCGTGCTGCCGATCATTCTGCTCGCGAACATGTTCTCCGGCATCTGGCTGAACCTGTCGTTCTGGTACAAACAGAGCGGACAGACGCAATATGCGATCTGGATCACCGGCACGGGACTCGTGTTCACGGTCGGACTGAATCTGGCGCTGACCCCGGCGCTCGGCTATCCGGGCGCCGCTCTGGCCCGTCTGGGCTGCGAGACGGCCATGGTCGCCGTCAGCTACTATCTGAACCGGAAGCACTGCCCGACGCCCTACGACCTGCCTCGGATCGGATCGTACTTTCTGGCGGGCGGCGCGATCTACGCCCTGTCGCTGCTGACGGTCCGTCTGAGCCCTGCGGCGCACTACGCCGCCAACCTGCTGTTGCTCGCAGCCTTCGGGTGGCTTGCCGTACACCGCGAGCGGATCGACCTAAAAGGGTTGCTTCGCTCGATCGTCAAGCGTTAGACTGCGAAACCGCACTGTCCGAAAAACGGAACGCGATACTTGTGACAAACATAAACCGAACCGTTCGATAAGATAACAAGGAGAACCCGAAGAAAACCGAACCGCGAGGGTCGCGCCACGCTCATGCACCACGTCCGACCGAACTTTCTCGCCCGGACCGGGGCAGCGGCGCCGAACGCCGACTTCGCCCGAGGATGCGCTTTCGCGTTTTCCGCAAATGAAAAAAGCCATGAAAATCAAAGTCATCAATCGCTCGGCATACGCCTTGCCGCAGTATGAAACCGCCGGAGCCGCCGGCATGGACGTGCGGGCCGACATCCGCGAAAGCATCGTGCTGGGCCCGCTAGAACGGACGCTGGTACCGACCGGACTTTACGTCGAGATTCCGGACGGATACGAGATTCAGGTACGCCCGCGCAGCGGTCTGGCCGCCCGGCACGGCATCTCGCTCGTGAACTCTCCGGGCACGATCGATCCCGACTACCGGGGCGAGATCAAGGCGATTCTGGTCAATCTGTCCAACGAATCGTTCGAGATCAAGCCCGGCGAACGGATCGCCCAACTGGTCGTCGCCCGCTTCGAGCGCGCCGAATGGGAAAGCGTCGAGACGCTCGGCGAAACGGCCCGAGGCGAGGGCGGCATGGGATCGACCGGACGAGGGTGATCCGGCTCCGGACTACGAGGAAATCGCTCGACGCGGACCAAACGGACTGAAATTATCCCTATCTTTGGGCCGACATGCTCAAAATCGACCCGGATCGTCAGGCAAATACGACAAAAAAACGACGGCAGGGAAGGGTCAGCTTGGAAGTATAGTATGAATTCTATAACCCAGGGTCAATATAATTCAACAAAACAGTGATTATGAAAACTTTTTTTACGAAATCGGCGCTTTACCTCGCCTTGACGATTCCCGCTTTTTTCTTTCTCGGATGCGATGACTCGGAAGAAGGCGGATCGTACGAATTCAGCGTGGAGCCGACCGTCCTTACATTCAGCGCGAAGCAGGAGACCCAAACGCTCTCGGTCCGCACATACGGCGACTGGTCGATCGTTCTGCCACAGGACGCCGCTTGGCTGAAGGTATCGGCCATGAGCGGCCGGGGACCGGCCGAAATCGAGGTGACGGCCGAGAACTACTACAGGACCGACACCTCGCGTACCGCCCGTCTGACCGTAACGGGAGGAAACTCGGGCGATTTTCCCGTAGAAGTAGTACAGCAGAAACTTCAGATGAACGATCTGAGCGCGGCGGGAAAGGCCAATTGTTATATCGTGCCGACGAGCGGAGACTTCGCGATCGATGCCGCGACGCAAGGTAACTCGGAGAGCGAGCAGGTAGGCGAATGGACCTCGGCAGAACTATTGTGGGAAGACAACCGGGAACTGATTACGGACCTGTACGGAGACCCCGAAAGCAAGCGGATTTTCTTTTCGACAGCCGCCGCAGGCAACGCAGTGATCGCCGTTAAGGACGCATCGGGCAAGATTCTGTGGAGCTGGCACATCTGGGCCACCGACTTCGATCCGAACGCCAAGACGCTCAAGTATACGAACGACAACGGCTCGACATGGGAATTCATGGACCGCAATCTGGGTGCCGCCAACGCCGAGTCCGGAAGCTTCGGAGCCTTCGGCCTGCTCTATCAGTGGGGACGCAAGGACCCTTTCACGGCGGCTACGGCCTTCGCTCCTGAAAATCCGAGCGAAACGATACGCTGGAACATGCTGAACAACCCGCTGCCGGCTATGGCCTCGGATGCGGACAGCATGGGCACCGTCCAGCTCTCGATCGAGCATCCGACCTCGTTCTATGTGACACGCTACGCCCACGGCGACTGGAACGGCCAACCCGATCCGAATCTTTGGGGCGCCGTTTCGGGTCAAAAAACCGTATACGATCCCTGCCCTGCCGGCTGGAGAGTTCCCGCCTACGACGCTCAGGGCGATTCCCCGTACGCTTTCGTAACCCGCCAGACGACGACAGGCACAGATAACATCGGACGCATTTACACCGACGGGAACGGAAACGATTTCCTGTTTCCCGTAGCGGGCTCGCGCGTCAACGGAACCGGCACGCTCGACTGTCCTGGCAACTACGGCTCCCTGTGGACGGCCACTGGCAAAACGACGAGCAATGAAGACGGCACGATCGAGTATGGCTGCCTGCTGTTCTTCACGACCGGCCGGCTGGTTTCCGCGACATACTACGACACCCGGTCCCAAGGCGTTTCGGTGCGCTGCGTCAAGGAATAGGCGAAACCGAACGAATCCGTTCCAAGCGGGAGAAGATCACGAGTCTTCTCCCGCTTCGCTTTCCGTTTCAGAACGGGATTCCTCCGTATGCGATTCTGAAGGAAATTCCCTATCTTTGCCTATCCGCGCGAGACTTTCGGCAGACTACTCTTATCAGGACAAAATTGCAATTCAAAGACATCATAGGCCAAAGGCCGACCATCGAGCGGCTTGTCCGGGGCGTCGACACCGGACGGGTCAGCCACGCGCAGCTCTTTTCCGGGCAGGAAGGATACGGACCGCTGCCGCTGGCGATCGCTTACGCTCAGTACATACATTGCACGAACCGTCGGGAAGGCGACTCGTGCGGCGAGTGCCCGTCGTGCCGGCAGATCGCGCAACTGGCGCATCCCGACCTGCACTTCGTTTTTCCGGTCAACACGCCCAAGGGACGCTCGGGCGAAAAGCCGCTGAGCGACCGTTTCCTGCCGCAATGGAGGAAAATCGTGACCGATACGGGCGGCTATTTCGACGAGCAGTCGTGGTACTCGGCCATCGAGATCGACAACAAGCAGGGCAATATCAGTACGCAGGAAGCCGACGAGATCATCCGCAAACTGTCGTTCAAATCGTTCGAGTCGGAATACAAGATCGTCGTCGTCTGGCTGGCCGAGCGAATGAATACGCAAGCGGCCAACAAGCTGCTCAAAATACTCGAGGAGCCGTGGGACAAGACGCTGTTCCTGCTGTTGAGCGCTTCGCCCGAACAACTGCTGCCGACGATCGTCTCGCGCACGCAGTGCGTAACGGTTCCGTCGATCGACGAAACCAGCCTGACGCGCTATCTGACGGCTCGCAAGGGAATGCCCGAGGCCGACGCTTTTCGCGCGGCCCGGCTGTCGCGGGGCGACTTGCTCGAAGCGCTGCGCTGCCTGCGGCACGCGAGCGAAAACGACGAGCTGTTCGACCTGTTCGTGAAACTGATGCGGCTGAGCTACGAGGACCGGCATCTGGAATTGCTCGAATGGGCCGAGACGGTCGCCTCGATGGGCCGCGAGGAACAGAAGCGACTGATCGAGAACTCGGTCCGCCTGCTGCGCGACAGCTACATGCTGACGGCCGGCATGGAACCCATTTGCTATCTGTTCGGCCGCGAAGAACAGTTTTGCAAGAAATTTGCGCCTTACGTGAACAACCGCAACATCGAGCCGCTGGTGGCCGAAATGGAGCGGACGATGCGGCAGATCGCCCAGAACGGCAACCCGAGAATCGTTTTCCCTCACTTCGCGCTCACGGTGAGCAAACTGATAAACCGACTGTAATGGCGCGCGTGGTGCTGATAACGGGCGCGAACCTCGGTCCGGTCGCCGAGAATCTCGCCGAAGCGGAACGGCTGCTCGCCGAAACGGTGGGGCGGATCGTTCTCCGCTCGTCGCTCAGAGAGTCGGAACCATGGGGATTCGAAGCCGACGAACGATTCCTGAACCAGGTGCTCGCGATCGAAACCCCATTGTCGCCCGAGCGGGTACTCGACGAATGCCAGCGTATCGAGAGGATACTGGGACGGGTGCGAACGCCGGATACGGGCTACCGCTCGCGGACGATGGACATCGACATGCTGTTCTACGAAGACCAGGTCATCCGCAGCGAGCGGCTCACGATTCCGCACCCGCTTCTCGAGCGGCGCGATTTCGTGCTCGCCCCGCTGGAGGAGATATTGCCCGATCTCGTACATCCCGTGCTGGGACGAACGGTCCGGCAGCTTCGCAGAGAGCTCTCGGCCGGACATGCGGCCCGGCCCGGAACAGGGAAGACGGCACGTTCCGAAGAAACGGCGGCAACAAACGCGGGCGGAAGCGTCCGGACCGCATGCCCGGGAGGCTCCGTGAAAACTATCGAAAAATCGCTACCTTTGCAGGCAATTGGCTTGAAGAAATGAGCTCGAACGAAATCAGAATCCATAAGACGCTCGCCCGATGCGGCATACTGGCCGTCGTGCTGCTGGCCACGCTGTGCCGTTGCGCGCGGCAGGCGGCGCCGCAGGGAGGCCCGCGCGACTCGCTGCCGCCGAAAGTAGTGACCATGACGCCGGCATTCGGAACGACTCATTTCAAGGACAAGCGGATTCTGATCGAGTTCGACGAATACGTCCAGCTGGAGGATCAGCAAAAGGAGTTTTTCACCTCGCCTTTCATGGAACAGAAGCCCGTGCTCTCGATTCGCGGGCGGAGCGTCCAGATCGATCTGAAGGAGGACCTCGACTCGAACCGCACCTACGCGCTCGATTTCGGCAGCAGCGTCGTCGACAACAACGAGGGCAACCCCTACGTCGGACTGCGCTACGTCTTCTCGACCGGCGGCGAGATCGACTCGCTGCTGATGTCGGGCTATACGGTCGACGCCCAGAAGGGCGACACGCTCGGGAAAGTCTTCCTGCTGTTTTTCGACGCGAAGGCCGACTCGATTCCCGCCTACGACTCGACGATAGTCAACAGCAAACCGTTGAGCGTGGCCCGATCCTATCCCAACGGCATTTTCATCGCCGAGAACCTGAAGCCGATGGACTACCGCATCTACGCGCTCGAAGACAACAACAATAACATGCGCTACGAGCCGGGCGTCGACCGCGTGGCTTTTCTCGACACGGTATTCAACCCGCTGCGCGAGCCCGCGTTCGACATATGGTACGACACCTCGCGGCGCTACATGCAGGCCGACCCGCAACTGATGATGCGCCTGTTCAAGGAAATCCCGTCCAAGCGCCAGACATACACCGGAGCCAGCCGGCCGCAAAGCAACCGGGTGACGCTCATGTTCTCCGCCCCGTTCCCGCAGATCGACACGCTGGTTTTCGAAGGGTTCGATCCGTCGAAGATACTCACCGAGTACGTGACTCCCCGGCGCGATACGATGACGCTGTGGTTCGATGCGATCGAGGAGGAAATGCCCGATACGCTGAGGGGACGGCTCGTCTACCGCAAGCACGACAGCACCGGAGTGCTGCAATCCGCAGGACAGGATCTGGCGATCGCATGGCGGAGGCCTGCCAAGAAAGAAAAAGAGAAAGAGAAAGAGAAAGAGAAGAAAGACGACGCGCCCGAACCCAACCCGTTCAAGGTGAAGGTAGCCGGCGGCACGACGCTGAACCCGGAGAAGAACATCGTCTTCGACTTCGACTATCCGTTGACCCGGGTCGACAGCACAGCCATCGACCTGCAGCGTCTGGGCGAGGGAGAAAGCTCCGAGCCGGTGAAAGTCTCCTTCGTGCAGGACACCGCCAAACTGCGCTCGTGGACGCTCAGCGCGCCTTGGGTGGCGGGAGAGAAATACCGTCTGACGATTCCGGCCGGAACGTTCGCCAACACGAACCGCGAGAGCAACGACACGCTGCGTTCGGAGTTCACGATCGAGTCGCCCGAAAAGTACGGCACGCTGATCCTCAACGTGAAAGGCAAAACGCCGCAGAGCGAATACGTCATCGAGGTGCTGCGCGACGGCCGGGTGCAGAAGGAGATTCCCCACGTCCGCAGCGGGACCCACACGATCCGCTACGTGGACGTCGGAACGATCAAGCTCCGGTTCATCGAGGACCTGAACGGAAACGGGAAATGGGATACGGGTTCCGTATTCGAAAGGCGGCAGCCCGAGCGGGTCGAGTACTTCGTCGACAAGTCCGGCACCGAAGAGATCGTGACCAAGGAAAACTGGGATCTCGAGTACGACGTCGACATGAACGAGCTGTTCGGCCCGATCACGATGGAACGGATGCAGGAAAAGATACGCCGCGACGAACAGGCGCGCCTGCGCGAGATAGCCAAGAAACGGGCGGAGCAGGAGAAGAACGGCCGCCAGTCCTCCGCCGCAGGCGGCAACAGAAATAACAGCAACAACTACAACGGCTACGGCAATACCGGAGGTCTCGGAGGCACGGGAGGAATGATCCGCCGATGAGACGGGCAACAAAACGACGCGACTGAACGTTAGGCGAATATGCGGGCATTAGGGATCATACTGGCGTTTGCCGCCGCTCTGTGGAGCGGCAGGTTGCAGGCGCAGCACTATATCGGCGTGCGGGGCGGCTGGGGAGGCGGCTCGGTGCGCTTCCAGCCGGTGCGTGAGACGGGCATCCATTGGGGGCTCTACTCGGGCGGGCTCTCCTACAAGTTCTACACCGAGCAGAAGTACGTGGGCGCCATACAGGTCGATCTCGAGTACATGCAACGGGGATTCATGTACGACGAGGTGCGCGGCGGCGATACGAGCTACCATCGGACGATCAACACGTTCGAGCTGCCGTTCATGTGGCAGCCGCACATCTACGTCTTTCAGCGCCACGCGAGGGTGTATCTGAATCTGGGCGTCTACCTATCCTATGCCACGGGCTCCAAATATTACTGGCAATCGAAGAAAAACGGTATTTTCGAGCAGGGCGACTATCCGATGATGCTGACGCGGGACCCCCGGTGGGGATACGGCCTGTGCGGAGGCGGAGGATTCAGCGTGCTGTTCGGGCGATTCGAAGCGGCATTCGAGGCCCGCTATTACCTCGGCTACTCGGACGTGCTGCGCAACGGAACCAAATACACCGGCAATCCGAACCACTCGCCCTTGGACAATATCAACCTGTCGCTGGCAATATATTACCGTCTGGGCAAGGGAGGCATACGCTCGGCGCCGAGCAAGGGCGTCGCCCGGCGTATGCAGGAGGCCGCTCAGCGGCGGGCTCGAAAAAGGCTCGAGCGAGAAACGGACCCGCAGGCGACGGATACGCTTCCAGCGGCAGTTTCCGTCCCGGCCGACAGCGCTTCTCTCGCGCCCCTTCCTCCGGTCGGAGCGGCCGATTCCGGAGCAGAAAAATCACGATAAAAACAGATCTGAAATGAGCAATGAAACAGAATCGACGCGGCAGCAGAAAGTCGCGCGCCAAATCCAGCGGGATATCGGCGACATATTCTCCAAGGAAGCGGCTTCGCTGCTGTGCGGAGCCATGGTATCGGTAACGCTCGTGCGGATGAGTCCCGATCTGGAACTGGCCAAGGTGTACCTGAGCGTCTTCCCGTTCGAGAAGCATACGGCCGTCATGGAGTCGCTCGAAAAGAACAACTGGCTCGTGCGCAAGGCGCTCGGCACGAGAGTCAAGCATCAGCTGAGGCATGTGCCCGAACTGGTCTTCCGTGTCGACGACTCGCTCGAATATATCAGCACGATCGACAAGCTGCTGAAAGAATAACTTCCCCGACGATATGCCCCGTCTTCCGTTGTTTTTCGCCCGTCGGTATCTTTTCTCGAGGAAATCGCACTCGGTCATCAACATCATTTCCGGAGTCAGCGCCTTCTCGGTCGCCGTTCCGGTAATGGCTATGGTGGTCCTGCTCTCGGTGTTCAACGGCTTCGAGGGATTGATCAAAACGATGTACCGCAGTTTCGACCCCGATCTGGCGATCATGCCCGCGCGAGGTCAGGTCTTCGCGACCGATTCGGTGCCGCGCGACGAGCTGCTCCGCATCGACGGAGTGCGCGAGGTATCCTATTCGCTGGACGGGAACGCGCTGCTGGAATACCGGGGGCATCAGTTTTTCGGCATGATCCGCGGCGTCGACTCGCTCTACGCCGAAGTCGTACCGGTCGACAGCATGACGGTCGAGGGACAGTACAGGCTTCGCTTCGGCGACATGCCCGAGGCGTTCGTCGGGCAGGGCGTCGCCTCGGCGCTCGGCGTGCGCACCGGGCTCAGCAGTCCGATCACCGTTTACGTACCGCGCCGGGGACGAGTGTCGCCGCTGCTGCCGTACAGCTTTTACCGGCAGCAACCGGTTTTTCCTTCGGGCGTGTTCGCGCTCGAGGCCGAGATCGACGGAGAGTACGTGTTCGTCCCGCTCGATTTCGCGCAGCGGTTGTTCGACTATTCCGGCCGGGCCTCGACAGCGGCCGTCCGCCTCGCGGACGGAGCTTCCGCCGCCCGGGCGAAAGAAGCCGTCGCGGAATGTCTGGGCAACGATTTCCGCGTGCTGACGCGCTACGAGCAGAAAGAGTCGTTCTACCGGATCATGACCTACGAGAAATGGGGCATTTATTTCATCATCCTGCTGGTGCTTCTCGTCGCCTCGTTCTCGCTGATCGGCTCGCTCGCCATGCTGATCATAGACAAGCGCAAGGACATACGCACGCTGATGACACTCGGCGCCGACGTACCGCTGCTGAGAAAGATCTTCGTCTCGGAAGGCATGATGGTCTATCTGCTCGGTGCGGCAGGAGGACTGGTGCTCGGACTGGCATTGGCGCTCGGGCAGCAGCATTTCGGATGGCTGAAGCTTTCCGGGCAGACTTTCCTGCTGGATGCCTATCCGGTCGAAGTGCACGCCGCCGATCTGGTTTGGATCACGCTCACGTTCGTCGTGATGAGCTATCTGATCTCGTCGCTGACGGTCCGCGCGATGATTCCCCGGCGAGAAATTAAAATGGAGGAGAACGTATGACAAGACGTCTGCTGATTCTGATTCTGGCGCTCGCGTCGTGCGCGTGCAATCGCTCGCGCAACATTCCGGACGACGAACTCGTGGCCATTACGCGCGACATTTTCCTGTCGAACGCCTTCCGCGAGTCGCTGCTCAGCGGCATTCCGATGACCGACAGCGTCGACATCTATACCCCGATTTTCGAGAAATACGGCTACGAGCCGGAAGATTTCAACTACACGGTCAGAAACCTCTCTAAGCGCAAGAGCGTCCGCTTCACCGACATCATCGACGAGGTGACCGCATCCCTCGCGCGCGAAGACTCTCTGCTGCAGAAAAGAGTCGCGCTGCTCGACACGATCGACCGGCGAATCGACGAGCGATACCGGCAGACGGTCTACGAAGACTCCTCGCGCCGCGTCGTACGGACCGGCGATCTGGAACATCCCGACATCGCTCTGCCCGTCCGTCCGGGACGCTACCGGGTGGAGTTCTCCGCGTTGCTCGACTCGTCGGACCGGAACGGTTCCGTACAATACGCCCAGCACACGGTCGATTCGGCAGGTCGGCGGAGCAATTTCCACTATCGCCGCTATCCCAAGGGAACCCGCAAGCGCGAAACGGTCGAGATCAGCCTGGACGACCCGAAGATCACGGAACTCCACATCATTCTGGCCAAGCTCAGCGGCAAGGACAAGGAACGGACGGCCGCCTCGCTGCGGATCGACTCGCTGCAAATCGTCTACTATCCGCCCCGCAAAGAAAGCTACGACTCGGTCCGGCTCGAGGCGCTCGGATTCGATGCCCGGACGTTCGGGCTTCTGCTGCAAAACGAAACGCTCTACGATCATGGAAACGGCGAGGAAACTATCGGCGCACTTGATCCTGACTCCTCAAGGCTGGCTGCAGGACGGGATACTCTCGTTCGACGCTGAGGGACGCCTGCTGCGCATCGAGCGGACGGACCGGATCGATGCGCAGCAGAACGTGGAGTTCTATAACGGAGCCCTGGTTCCGGGCTTCGTCAACGCGCACTGCCACTTGGAACTGAGCTATCTGAAAGGCCGGATCGCGCGGGGCGGCGGACTGGCCGCGTTCGCCGACGCGATCGCGTCGGAGCGGGGGAAGACCTCTCCCGAGGAACGGGCGGCCGCGGCCGCCTACTGGGACTGCCGGATGTTCCGCGACGGCGTGACGGCCGTCGGCGACATCTGCAACGGCACCTCGACTTTTCCGCTGAAGCGGAAAAGCCCCGTCCACTACCATAACTTCGTCGAATGCTTCGGACTGCGAGCGCAGGATTTCACGCCGATGCGGACCGTGCTCCGCGAGTGCACCGGCTCCGGACTCGAAGGCAGCCTGACGCCCCATTCCACCTACTCGCTTCAGGACGCTCCGTTCCGGGCCGTCGCCGCCGAGAGCCACAGGCTGTCGGTCCATTTTATGGAAAGCCGCTCCGAAGCGGAGTTGTATCGGGCCCGGGGACCTCTGCACGAGCGCAACCTCCGCGAGCGCGTAACGATCGATTTCGCCGGATACGGCTCGCCCGCAAGGCGGATTCTCGACTCGGTGTCGCCGGACAGGCCGCTGCTGCTGGTGCACGGCACGTTCGCCTCGCAGCAAGAGATCGAGTCGCTCGCCGAGCGATTCGGCGACCGGCTGAGCTGGGTGCTGTGTCCCCGGTCGAACGACTATATCGAGGGAGCCCGGCCTCCGGTCGAGACCCTGCGGCGCGCAGGGGTCCGAATCGCTTTGGGGACCGACAGCCTGTCGTCGAACGAAACGCTGTCGATCGTCGAGGAGCTGAAGATGCTCCGCAGCGTACCGCTCGACGAGGCCCTGCGCTGGGCAACGCTGGGAGGAGCCGAGGCCCTCGGCATCGACTTGTGGGCAGGGAGCTTCGTTCCGGGCAAGCGGCCGGGAGCCGTCCTGCTCGGCGGCATCGACTTCCGTACGACGACCCTGCGCGACGATGCGTTCAGCCGCCGCATTCTCTGACGAAAAACATACCGCCGAAACGTTGCCGCGAGATCCCGCCCTTTTTCCGTAGGAACGGGAGACCGATTTTCCGGTCCATTTTCCTTTGCCGTTCCGCGTAAAAATATTCCGTATAATTCTTTCCATGGAGCGACGATCTGCCGCCGACATTATCCGGCTCGCCTGTCCGTACCGGCCGGAACCCCCTCGGCCCATGCCGTACCGCACGAAGACAAGACCATATGTCAAAAAACGGCAAGTCGCTACAAATCAACACACGATAAAAACCGGCAACGCCCATCCGCTATGCCGCACGCAGGAAAATACGTATTTATACCTACCCAAAATAGGTCTATGCACTCAGCTTTGTCCTATCGATTGGCTGTAAATTTGTTACGCTTTAAACCGTATGAATTACCGAGGCCGAAGATGGGGAAATATTTCGATATGTTGATGGAAGACGTTCGCATGCAGGAGGGTCTGACGGCCTGCATGAACTGCGGCATCTGCACGGGCGTCTGTCCTGCGGCGGAGTTCTACTGCTACGATCCGCGCCAGATCGTCAATACGGTCCAGACGCGCGACGACGATGCGATCGAGAAACTGCTCCGCAGCGACACGATCTGGTACTGCGGCGAGTGCATGTCGTGCCGCCCCCGCTGTCCGCGCGGCAATACGCCGGCTTACGTGATCCAGTCGCTCCGCTCGCTGTCGCAGCGGCTCGGCTTCTTCACCGACTCGGAGAAGGGACGGCAGCAGTTCGCGCTGAAGCGGACGATCGGGCAGAACATCCTGAGTTCGGGCTATTGCGTGAGGCCCGAGTTCGTCGATCCGGACCTGCACCCCGAGCAAGGGCCCGTATGGAAGTGGGTATACGACCACGCGAAGGACGTCTTCGAGCGTTTCGGCGACAATTACGGCCAAACCGGCCCCGGGGCCTGCCGCAAGATCGACGAGCAAAGCATGGAGGAGCTGCACAGCATATTCCGCGAAACCGGCGGCTCGGCTTTCTTCGAGAATATCGAGCGGCGCTCCGACGAGAAAGCGCGCGAGATGGGCTTCGAGGGAGCCGACGACGCCTATTTCCGATCCGTATTCACCGCCAACAGCGGAGAGCACGGCGGAAAATAGAAAGCCTGCGCGAGCGGACAAAGCCTCCCCTTCGGACCGTAAGGCAACGGTCCGGAATGAAACAAAGACAAAGACCGATTCGATGAAAAAAGCTTGGAAAGAATATCAGAAGGATATCGCCGACGACAACTATTTCTACGCTCGCAGTTGCATCCGGCAGAACTTCTTCCCCGGATCCGAGGCGGCGTTCCTGAACATCCTGCGCAACGACCTCGGGCGCGACGTATACGAAGACCCGAAGCACACCTCGTGCACCGGGATCGGCTATCATTCCGACATCGTGCCGCTCGAGACGATCATGACGGTCGTGGCGCGCCAGTTCTCGCTGATGACCGAAGCCGGATACGAAAACTTCACCTCGTCGTGCATCACCTCGTTCGGCATCTACTGCGAGGCGCTCGAGCTGTGGCACGACTTTCCCGAGCAGGAAGAGAAAGCCCGCGAATACCTTTACAAGGCGACCGGCCGCGAGTTCCGCAAGCCGAAGAATCTGGCGCACACCTCCGACGTGATCTTCCACCACCGCGAACAGATCGCCTCTCAGGCGAAATACCGGCTGATCGACGCCGAGACGGGCCGGCCGCTGCGCGGAGTCGAGCACATCGGCTGTCACTACGCGAAGATTTTTCCGAAAGCCGGCGTCGGCGGATCGGAGTTCCCCTACGTGCTGGCCGGCATGATCGAGTCGTGGGGCGGCGAAGTGGTCGACTATCCGGAGCGGCGGCATTGCTGCGGCTTCGGCTTCCGCAACTACCTGGTCATGGCCAATCGGGGATACTCGGTAGCCAACTCGAAAAAGAAATTCGAATCGATGGCTCCGTACAAGCCCGACTTCATCGTAGCGAACTGTCCGGGCTGCGCGATGTTCCTCGACCGCTGGCAATACACGATCTCCGAAATGGAAGGCACGTTCTACGGCCAGCAGGGCCGGGGCATTCCGGTGCTCACCTACGAGGAGCTGGCAGGGCTGGTGCTCGGATACGATCCGTGGCAGCTCGGCATGCAGATGCATCAGGTCGCCGTCGAGCCGCTGCTCGACAAGATGGGGATCGAGTACGACCCGGCGGCCAAGTATCTCGGCAAGAACGGAAAATACATCGGCAAGCCGGCCGACTCGGCGATCGGCTGCTATTCGAAACCTATACTGTAACCCTATGGAAAACAAGAGAGTGGTTATCATCGGAGGAGGCATCGCCGGCATGCAGGCGGCCGTGACGCTCTCCGAAATGGGCATCGCCTCGGTGATCGTCGAGAAGGAGGAGCGGCTCGGAGGCAAGCTGAACCGCTGGGACCGGCTATTCCCGACCATGACCCCTGCCCGCGAGGTGCTCGAGCCGATGCGCGAGCGCGTGAGCGTTTCCGGAGCCGAAGTGCTCACTTCGCGGAGCGTGCTGTCGATCGAGGACGAGGGCCGGGGCGTCGTGCTCGACGACCGGACGCGGCTCGACGCCGACGCGGTGATCGTCGCGTCGGGCTTCGACCTGTTTCCCGCCGAGATGAAAGAGGAATACGGTTACGGCCTGTACGACAACGTCTATACGACGGTCGATCTGGAACGGATGTTCCGCGAAGGAACGGGCATCCGGACCCGGGACGGGCGACGGCCCTCGACGGTCGCCTTCCTGCACTGCGTGGGATCGCGCGACGAGAAGGTCAACCAGCGCCACTGTTCGCGCGTGTGCTGCATCACGGGCGTCAAGCAGGCGATCGAGGTGAAGCAGGAAATACCCGACGCCGAAGTATACAGCTTCTATATGGATATGCGTATGTTCGGCCCCGGTTACGAGGAGCTCTACCGTCAGGCGCAACAGCAGTACAACATCCATTTCGTCCGGGGCCGCATATCGGAGGCGGGCCAAACGATCGACGGCCGCGTGCAGATCAAGGCCGAAGACACGCTGATCGGGCTCCCGCTGCGCATGACCGTCGATATGCTCGTGCTGATCGTCGGCATGAAAGCGGGCGCGAGCAACATGAGCCTGAGCCGTTGTTGCGGCGTCGCGCTCTATCCGAGCGGTTTCGTCAAGCCGCTGGACCAGTTCGCGGGCAACGTCCGCTCCGGGTCCGAGCGGATTTTCTACGCCGGTACCGTCACCGCTCCGAAGAATATCGGCGAATCGATCAACGAAGCCGTGGTGGCGGCTCGCGAAGCGGCCCGGGCGATCAAAGAGTGACGCGATGGAATGGGGGTTTACGATCAGCCGGCCGCGAGCCGTCGATCTCGACAAAAACGACATGGGATACTCGAAGCGCCTGCTGAGGGAACATCCCGAGCTGCAGACGTGCATCGCATGCGGCAACTGTACGGCGACCTGTACGGCCGGAGCGCTCGTGAAGTTCAACGTGCGCAAGCTTCAGACGCTCGTTCGCCGAGGCGAATACCAGGGCGTTCGCGCCGAGCTGGACAAGTGCATGCTATGCGGCAAGTGCCGTCTGGTATGTCCCCGAGGCATCAATATCCGGCAACTGGTCCAGACGCTGAAGAAGGAGCTGGCCGGACAGTAGGCCTCGATGAGATAAGCGCCGCAGGAGCGACCGAAGCGGTCTTTCCGACCGTACGGACGGCCCCGAACCGGAACAAGCCGTCCTGTCGCAGATACCGCAGCGACCGATGTGCCGCCGACCGCAGCCGGAACAGGCTCTCCGCAGGCGAAAGATTCGTAAGAAGGACCGTTGTAAAACAGAAAATATTCGTCCGGAAAAAATCCGGCAAACGCAACGCCGGCGTCCGCAAGCGCCGACGAGGAAGATCGAAACGATGGAACATTTCAGACTGTTCGTATTGCCATTCTGGCTGGGAGCCCTGTTTCTGTTGGTCGCCCTGCTGTACAAATACATCCTGTGGTTCGTGAAACTCGAACCCGCGCAACGGCGCATGTTTTTCCGGTCGCTTCCGACGCGCGCCACGCTGCGCTCGCTGGGCGAGATCGCGAGCGAGTCGTTGCTGCACCGCAAAATCTGGCGGCGCAACAAGCTGCTGGGATACATGCACACGAGCTTCGCGCTGGGCTGGTTCCTGCTGATCGTCGTCGGATGGACCGAGACGCTCGTCTATTTCAAGGGAGAGAACGTGCCGCTGTACGTCGACATCTTCTTCTCGTACTACGTTCACCCGATTTTCGAGCATAACTTCAACTTCTCGCTGATCAAGGACGCGCTGCTGCTGCTGATACTCGTCGGCGTGGGCCTTGCCTGGTTCAAGCGTATCCGCTCGCGGGCGATGGGCATGCGACGCACGACGAAGCACGTACTCGGCGACCGCATCGCGCTGTCGGCGCTGTGGCTGATCTTCCCGGCCCGCCTGCTGGCCGAAAGCATGACGAGCGCCGTCGTGTGGCGTTTCGGCGGCATCGTATGGGCTCTCGGCGAGGAGCATCACCTGATCCCGCCCGGTACCGGGTGCGGCAGCTTTCTGACCCATACGACCGGCGAGCTGCTGGCCGCCGTGCTTCCCGACAACCTGCTGCGGGCGGGCGAGCTGCCCTGCTGGTGGCTTTACTCGATCGCGCTGGGCGTCTTTTTCGTCGCGCTGCCGTTCTCGCGCTACATGCACATATTCACCGAGATTCCGCTGATCTTCCTGCGCAATGCCGGACTCCGGAGCGGCGAGCGGCCATCGAGCTACGACCGTTTCCAGACCGACGCCTGCTCGCGCTGCGGAATCTGTATCGACCCCTGTCAGCTTCAGCGGGCCGGCATTCACGGAGTGCAGGCGGTCTATTTCCTGCGCGACCGGCGCTACGGAAAGCTGACGGACGCCGTCGCCGACAACTGTCTGATGTGCGGACGATGCGAGCGGGCCTGTCCGGTCGGCATCGAGCAGAACACGCTACGGCTCAACAGCCGACAGCAGCGCGCGGTTCCGGTCGGGAACAACCGCTACGGTTACGCACGGGGAATCGACCGCTCGCAAGGCGAAGGCCGCGTAGGCTATTTCGCCGGCTGCATGACGCTGCTGACGCCTAAGATTCTGCACGCGATGGAGCGTATCTTCGAGGCGGCCGGCGAGCCGGTCTGGTGGGCCGACAAGGACGGGGGCGTCTGCTGCGGCCGGCCGCTGAAGCTATCCGGCGAAATCGACGCCGCACGGGTCATGATGGAAAGCAACCGGGAACTGTTCCGCAAGCACGGCATCACGACGCTCGTCACCTCCTGCCCGATCTGCCTGCGCGTATTCAGGGAAGACTACGACCTGCCGGGCATCGAGGTATTGCACCACTCGGAGTACATCGAACGACTGATCGCCGCCGGACGACTGAAGCCGCAAACCGGCGGAACGGTCTATACCTACCACGATCCCTGCGAACTGGGCCGGGGTTGCGGCGTCTACGACGCGCCGCGCGGAGTGATCGGCCGGATCGGCCGGCTGACCGAACCCGAGGAAACGCGCGAAAACGCGCTTTGCTGCGGTTCGAGCGTCGCCAATCTGGCCATCGACGACGACGGCCAGCGCCGCATCGGCGAGAGCGTCGCCGCATCGCTGGCCGCCACCGGGGCCGAAGCCGTCGTGACGGCCTGCCCGCTCTGCAAGAAAGCCATCGCCCGGGGCGGATCGCTCCCGGTCTACGACCTGTCGGAAATCGTGGCGAAGGCGCTGTAAGACGCAACGGCTCGGATTCCTCCGGTCTTGATTTTCCTCGACAGCAACGGAGGAGAGGAGAAATCGGACGGGATACGGCCGAGTCTCTCATCGAACGGCTTTTCTCCAAGCAGTCGCCCCAATCGCCGGAAACAGGAATGTGCCTGCGCACAGAAAGGATTCTATCCGCCTGTTTATCAAATCGTCCCCAATCCGAACGCACCGTCGAGGAACGGAAACTCTCCGGCATTCCGGAAAAATATTTTTGTATTGCCGATTTTTTGATTACCTTTGCGTCACGATACCGCGGGGTGGAGCAGTTGGCAGCTCGTTGGGCTCATAACCCAAAGGTCGGAGGTTCGAGTCCTCCCCCCGCTACTCAGGCGGACGGTCCGAAGGGATTGTCCGCCTTTTCCGATATCAGGCCCTATGCCGCATGCCTGACCGACTGCCGGCAGGCATGCATAGCTTTTTCGTATACGGATGCTCTCTTCGCTCCATTTTTCCAATAAATACGGAGGACGGCTTCCTCGCCCCGCCCCCCGACATAAACCGTCGAGTCGTGCGAACCGCTCCGTCAAGGCCGATTATCGCATCCGTCATGCTCAGAATCCATAACTCCGGACCGGCCCTCGTGACACGCCCCGTTCGCGAAAGCCATTCCGATGAGGCGGGTGTCGCCATGCGGACACGGGACAAAGCATATGACAAGAAATCACGGAACGACGCCGGCTCGCGCAGGAGCAGCGATCCGTCCGGACAGGCCGCGAACGAAAAAGATTCCGCTCGAGGAATGGAATTGTACGCATTTTGCTGTCGTGTTTCGTAAACATCAAAAGCAAACGGTTATGGAAAAGAACAACACATGCACTCCATGCGAGCAGAATTTCCGCGATGAAGTCGACCATCTCGTCGACGAAGTGAAGGGATACACGAAAAAGGACCACGAGCAAAAAAAGAAGGAAGTGGACGAAGCGTTCGGCAAAGGGAAAGAGCAAGAGTCCGGCCGTTAAGTCCCGGCCTATTCCATTATGCAATGAACGACAAGGGACTGTCCGACCGGTCCCCGGAAACAGGAATCGCCCCTGCCGGCAATTGCCTCGGCAGGGGCGATTTTTCGATTATCAGACTGTCCGGACAGTTTTATCTCCGCTCACGGCGGATTTTTCCGCTGCCGTACTTCCTATCCGCCTCGGCCGACGGAGCGGAGAATTCCGGTTTGTCGTCAGTCCCGGCGTAACCGCCGGTCGCCCGAGAGCGAAGACGAAGACCGAGCCGCCCTCCGGCCCGGAATCCTCGCCCGCAAGCCGGCCGCCTTCGGTCCGGCCGCCGCCTTTCCGAGCAGCAACCATGCGCAAGGCAAGGGGAGACGGCGAAAGCACGGGACGACAAATTCCTACCGCCCCCTCGACCCACTCACGGAGGCGAAACCGTGCCTATCGCATATTCGGGTTGAGCCCTGCCCATTCGGCAATCGGAGGAATCACTCCCATGGCGATCACCTCGTCGCGCAGCTTGGCCAAATGGCGGTAGCTCTCCTCGAGCGACGCGATCTCCTCCGGCGTGCCGTCCGGCTCCCTGTAATGAGCGCCCGTACGGTCGATCACGGTCTCCATGGCCATGACGATATGCCGGAAGCGGTCGTCGTCGACATAGACTCCGGCCGGCCAGCGGAACGGCTCGCCGCCCATAGCGGCCCGGATCATCTCGATCGACAAATAGGCCGGGCTCTGGAACGACGAGCGGCCGCGCAGTTCGATAATACGCTTGCCTCCCTGAATCACCCGCTGACGGATGTCGTCCCACTGTCCGTCGGTCAGTTCGGGCGTTCCGATCAGCTTCGCGAGAGGCTTGCCGCCGACGGTAGCCGTCGAAGCGAACACGGCCATCTGCTCGCCGTGCCCTCCATAGGTCCGGCAGTCCTCGACCCGGTCGGGCGAGATTCGGAAATGCTTCGCCAGCTCGGAGCGGAGACGGGTACTGTCGAGGCCGGCCAGCGTCGTCACCTGACTCGGTTCGAGACCCGAGTAGAGCAGCGTGATGAGCCCCGTGATGTCGGCCGGATTGAAAATAACCACCACATGCTTTACGTCGGGACAATAAGTCCGCAGGTCCTTGCCGAATTGGGCGGCGATCGCGGCGTTGCCCTTGAGCAGATCTTCGCGCGTCATGCCGGCCTTACGGGCCGCTCCGCCCGACGACACGACGTAGCGGGCGCCCCCGAGCGCCTCGGCTATATCGCTCGTATAGGTCAGATTCACGCCCTCGAATCCGCAGTGGAACATCTCCTCGGCCACGCCTTCCAGCGCGGGAGCGTAGGGATCGTATGCGCAGATGTTCGGTGTCAGGCCCATCATGATAGCCGTCTGGACCATGTTCGATCCGATCATGCCGGCTGCGCCGACGATCGTCAGTTTCTCTTCCGTCAGAAAATTCATTTTCTCAGAGTTTAATCGGTTCGTCTTTTCTTTTCCCGGCCCGCAAGGCTCGCGCCATGCTCCGTACCAACAAAGATAGGCATTTATTCCCGCCTGCGGACATTCCTCTTTTTCATGCGCCATAATCCGCCGTCATTTCCCGGGGCCCCGTTCCCGGCAAAAATGCGGCATGCGGCGGGGCCGGATACGGCAAAATCGGGTTCTTTTGCTATATTTGCTTATTCTAATTCTCCGCATTCATGGAAAACCGAATCAAATGCTGGCTGGCCGTCCTGTTGACGTGCTGGACCATCGCCCTGCCCGCCCGAAGCGACGGCAAGGCTCCCAAGGTCAAGAACGGCACGCTCGTGTTCGCCGAGCCCCGCCGCGAGAAAGGACAGACGGACGTGCTGCAGTTGCGCTGCGATCCGATTCCGACCGTGCGCGTGGCATTCGTCGGGCTCGGCATGCGGGGTTCGATGGCCGTCGAGCGCTTCACGCATTTGGAGGGCGTTCAGGTCGTCGCGCTGTGCGACATACGTCCTTGGACCGTCGAGCGGGCGCAACGGATACTGGCCGGAGCCGGATTGCCCGAGGCGGCCGCATACACCGGCGAGCAGGACTGGAAAAAGGTGTGCGAGCGCGACGACGTCGATCTGATATACAACTGTACGCCGTGGGAACTGCACACGCCGATCGCCGTCTATGCGATGGAACGCGGCAAGCATGTCGCGCTCGAGGTTCCGGCAGCCATGACGATCGATGAGTGCTGGCAGCTCGTCGACGCCGCCGAACGCACGCGCCGCCACTGCATGATGCTCGAGAACTGCTGTTACGACTTTTTCGAGATGGCGACGCTGAACATGGCCTCCCGAGGGCTGTTCGGCGAAGTGATGCACGTCGAGGGAGCCTATATCCACGACCTGCGCTCGCTGAATCTGGATACGGCCGACCGCACGGGTTATCAGGGCATGTGGAGACTCGACTACAACACGCGGCACACGGGAAATCCCTATCCGACGCACGGACTCGGCCCTGTCTGCCAGATTCTTGGCATACACCGGGGCGACCGCATGGAGCGCCTCGTTTCGCTGTCGACGGCCCAGCGCGGCCTGACGCTCGCCGCCCGCGAGAAGTTCGGCCCCGACTCTCAGTGGGCGCAGCGCGACTACCGGCTCGGCGACATGAATACGACCTTGATCCGCACCGCCCGGGGCAAGACGATCCTGATCCAGCACGACGTGACGAGTCCCCGGCCGTACAACCGACTGCACACGATCAGCGGCACGAAAGGCTTCGCGCAGAAATATCCCGTCGAAACGATCGCGCTCGATCCGAATGCGCACGCTCCGCTGCCGGAACGGCAACGCGACAGCTTGCTGTCCATCTACGAGCATCCTATCACGCGGGAGATCGGCGAAAAGGCGCGGCAGGTGGGCGGCCACGGAGGAATGGACTTCATCATGGACTATAGGCTGATCTACTGCCTGCGCAACGGACTGCCCCTTGACATGGACGTATACGACGCGGCCGAGTGGTCGTCGCTCGTCGAGCTGACCGAAGCATCGGCCGAACACGGCGGGATGCCGGTCCTCGTGCCCGATTTCACCCGGGGCGCATGGGACAAGGTCAAAGGCTTCTCCCACGCGGTAAAATAGACAGGCAGGACAGAAGCCGACAGAACGCGAGGCGCGCCGAGCGACTCCAACGAACACGAGAGAAACCGAATGCAGACGGAAAGAATCAGAGAAATCATCGGCCGTTTCGATACGGCGGGGACCGTAGCGGATCTGCGGGCCGTAGGAAACGGATGGATCAACGACACCTATCGGGTCATGACGGTCTCGGACGAGACGCCCGATTACATCCTGCAGCGAATCAACCATCACGTTTTTAAAGACGTCGAACTGTTGCAGCGCAACATCGAGCGCGTCACCTCGCATATCCGCCGCAAGCTGGCCGCCGCCGGGGCGGACGACCTCGACCGGCGCGTGCTGCGCATCGTACCGGCTCGCGACGGGAGGCTCTACCATTTCGACGGCGAAAATTACTGGAGAATGACGCTGTTCATTGCCGGCTCGGTCACCCACGAGACGATCAGCGCCCCGCTGGCCCTGCTTACCGGCCGGGCATTCGGCGAGTTTCAGGCCATGCTGTCGGACATGGAGGACGGAGCGCTGGGCGAGACGATCCCGGACTTCCACAACATCGAGTTCCGGATCGGGGGCCTGCGCGATGCCGTAGCCCGCGACGAAGCGGGGCGTCTCGGGAAAGTGCGCTGGATGGCGGACGAGCTGCTCGGCCGCAGCGACGAGATGTGTCTCGCCGAACGGCTCCACCGCGAAGGCCAGCTTCCGAAGCGCGTCACGCACTGCGACACGAAGGTCAACAACCTGCTTTTCGATGAGCGGGACCGTCCGCTCTGCGTGATCGACCTCGATACGACGATGCCGGGCTACGTGCTTTCGGACTTCGGGGACTTCATCCGCACAGGCGCCAATACCGGAGCCGAGGACGACCCCGAACTGGATCGGGTCGGCGTCGACATGGAAATTTTCCGCTCCTTCTCGAAAGGTTATCTCGAAAGCGCGGCCTCGTTCCTGACGGACGTCGAACGCGAGACGCTGACCTTCGGAGCGCAGATGCTGACCTACATGCAGACCGTGCGATTCCTGACGGATTATCTGGACGGCGACCGATACTACAAGATCAGACACCCGGACCACAACTGGCAGCGGTCGAAGGCTCAGTTCCGGCTCTTGCAAAGCATCGACGCGCACGAGCGGGCCATGCGGGACTTCATCGCCGGGCTATAACCGGACCGAAAAGACGACGAACGAAAGCAGGGGGAAGCCCGAGCATCCGTCTTTCGCATGCCAGGGCCGTCTTTCGCCGGACGGTTCGGAAAAATCGGATCGCATCCCCCCGAAGCGGAATTCCATAAAAGAGACCGTTCGTTGCATCCGCCGGACAGCCGGACAGGAATCGTCCGGAGTACGGGCATCGTTTCGGGCCGAAACGAAAAGTCTTTCTTTTTCTCTGAAGCGGCCGTGTCGCGCCTTACAATCCACCGCCGGTTCATGCGAACCGTCCCGCAACGCCCCGAGGATGCAACAAGCCGCCATCAGAAGAACCGATAGCGCCCGGAGTCCGGATTCGTGCGGGAAGCTCCGAGCTCCGGGAGCGCACGCCGCCCATCGGACGCATCCGACAATATGCCGTCGGTCCCGGATTCGGCACACGTCCCCGGAAGCGAGCCGACGCGAGGGGAAGCAGGCTATGACCGCAACCACGTCTTCCCCGGTCGGACGATTCGCTTTTTTTCGTAGTTTTGCATCGGATATTCCTTTGCCTCGTCCGACGACCCGTATGGCCCGGGCGAGGAGGAAAGCGTCTCAAAATTCCCGAATATGATTCCGCTCTCGATCGTCATAGCCACTTTCAATCGCTCGGCCTACCTGTTGCGGACGCTCGAAAGTCTCGCCGGGCAGACGCTGCCGGCACAGGAGTTCGAGATTCTCGTCGTGAACAACAACTCGACGGACGACACGCCGGCGGTCTTCGCCGGCTTCGCCCGACAGCATCCCGAGCTCAGGCTACGCATGGTCGCCGAGCCCGTCCAAGGCATCTCCTACGCCCGCAACCGGGGAGTCGCCGAGGCAGAGGGAGAGTGCATCGTTTTTATCGACGACGACGAGGAAGCCGTACCGGACTTCGCTAAAAGCTACCGCGACTTTTTCCGGTCCCGACCGGACTGCGACGCGGCCGGCGGGGCGGTCGTCCCGGTGTACGAGGCTCCGCTGCCCCGCTGGTACTCGCACTACATAGAGAAAATGATCACCGGCGCCATGGATATGGGCGACCGCGTCAGACCGTTTCGCGGAAGCCGCTACCCGGGCGTGGGCAACTCGGGTTTCCGGCGGAAGCTGTTCGAACGCTACGGAAACTTCAACACGGCGCTCGGCCGCTCGGGCTCCAATCCGCTCGGCGGCGAGGAAAAGGACTTTTTCATGCGTATGCGCTCGCAGGGCATACGCTATTACTTCGTGCCCGGGGCCGCGATCCGTCATATCACGCCCGCATCAAAGCTGTCGGAAGAGTATTTCGAGCGGCTGACCCGGATGATCGGCGTCAGCGAGCGGATACGAACGCTCGGAGAGGGGAAATCCACTTTCCGCCGGCGGCTGCTCGCCGAAGCGGTCAAATGGGGAGGCACGCTCGTGCTGGCTACCGGGTACGTGCTGCGGGGACAGGCGATCAAAGGACGCTACCTGATCCGGATGCGGCGAAACATCACGCAGGGACTGTTGCGGGGAATGCCGCCGGCCGAGCGGGACGCATGATCCGGATTGCCGGCCGCACGACCGGGGAGAGAGGAGTGAAAATATCCGAAGCAAGCCGGAGACGGAGACCGACACGGCCGAGTCCCCATGCAAGCGAATCCGGATGATTTCCGTTTCGGACGGTCTTATCTCCCCGCACAAGCGTACGAAAAAAGAAAAGAATACATACGAAAACGCACGATGCTCCGCCGATTCTCGGATCCTTTCTCTCACGCGGACGCACGGAACCGGAACGATAAAACGGCCTCCGTGCGATATGTTCCCGATCCCGGAGCCGAAGATTTCGCAATCGGTCGGCACCGAAACAGCGATCCGTTCCGCACGACGCGCCCCGGAAAACGGAACGCACGGGAGCGGAAAAGCGTCCGGAATCTCGGAGCGGGTCGGACGTCCCGCCCGGAAGCCGATTGCCAAACAGTCAAACCCATCATGCCATGTCCGACCGAAAACACATACTGATCGTCTCGAACGCCTGTTATCCCGAACTGTCGCCCCGCGCGTTCCGCACAACCGAGCTGGTCCGGGAACTCGTCCGGCGCGGTCACCGGGTGACATTGTTGCTACCTAACCGCGAGACCTACCGCCGCAATCCGCTGACGGGCGACGGACTGCAAATCGTCTACTCGTCCAGCCGGCTCGAACCGGAGAAAGGCACGCCGACGGCACGACGCAACCGGAAAATCCGCAGCCTGCTGCCGAAATTCGCGCAGCGCGCCGTGCTCTATTTCTACTGTCACGAGTTGCGGGCCAAGTACGATCCCGGCCTATGCGAGCGTTTGTCGGAACTGAGCGGTCCGTTCGATGCGGTGCTGTCGATCTCCTATCCCGCAGCGGTCCATCTGGCCGTGTCCCGCGCGATGCGGCGCAACGCGGCGCTGCGGTCGGCCGTGACGATCGCCGAGTTCAGCGATCCGCCGTTCCGGGGCGACGTGGCGCGCACCGTGTTTCCCGCCTACTTCCTCTATCTGAAGCGATGGGCGCGGCAATTCGACTATTTCACGATTCCGGTCGAAAAGGCGCTGCCGTGCTATACGCCCTACATCGACCGCGACCGGGTCCGGATCATTCCGCAGGGATTCGACCTGAGCACCGTCCGCAGACTTCCGTATACGCCCCATGCGAAGCCCGTATTCGCCTATGCCGGCCGTTTCTACGAGCGCATCCGCGACCCGAAGTTCTTTTTCGACTTTCTCGCGACGCTCGATACGGATTTCCGGTTCGACCTGTACGTCAACTATCTCGATCCCTGCTTCCGCGAAATGATCCGCGAAGCGCAAGGCCGCGTCACGGGAGAGATCGCGCTGCACGATCCGCTGCCCCGCGAGAAGCTGATCGAGCGATTGTCGCAAGCCGACTTCGTCGTCAATTTCGACAATGCGACCTCGAACGCGACGCCGAGCAAACTGATCGACTACGCGATGAGCGGCCGGCCGATTCTGTCGTTCAACGAGCGGACGTTCGATCCGGAAGGCTTCCATGCCGCGCTGTCGGGCGACTACTCGGCCCAGGTGAAAGGAATCGATCTGTCGCAATACGACATTCGCCGGATAGCGGACCGGTTCGAGGAACTGATAGACGAAGGGAAAAAGACGAAGTAAAAGCCCGAATCCGCTGCCGCGGACCGGCAGCAAAATCGTCCGAAAACGGCAAATGCGGCAGTCCGGGAAAAGGAAGAAAAGGCGGTTCGGTTATCCGCCGGAACCGGACACAGAAACCCTGCCCGGCACAGAAACTTCGGAAGATCGCGGAATCCCCGGAACGGAATACATGGCTTCGGAAACAGCACCGAACGGTCCTTTCGGTCGCGGACCGCAACACGCCGCTTCGTCACGGACGGACGAATATCTTCACCGCATACGGTCGTATCCGACGGTAGTGCAGAAAACGGGAAAGCCATGCAGTCCCCCTCAGACCCGTCCGACATCTTCCCGACATCTCCGAATCACGGAGACCCTACGCCCCCGGACCGGCATTTTCCGCTCCGTCCGATTCAGAAGCTACGACCGGCCGCCGTCCCTTTTTCTCGGAAATTTCCGCAGGACAAACCTTTCGCCCGCTTTCGGACTAACGGTCCGAAAATACGGGGATTTATCGATCGGGGCAGCGCGTTTCGGCCAAGTCGCATCGTATGCAGGTCCCGTCGCCACGCTCCGAGACGAAAGCCGAGCCCATCTGCATGCGCGCAGCCGTCGCCTTTCACTGCACGAGCAGATTGCATCCCCGTATTTCGCTGCCGGTGATACGGCCCTCGATTCGGAACGTCCCGTCGTCGTATGCCTTACCGAAATCCTGCGTCTGCAGGAAACTGCACGAGTAAACGTTGGCCAGATCAATCACGTTGATTCCACCGCTGCGACCGCTGCCGGCCCATGCGAACGGATCGTTCAGGTCGCGGGTCAGAACGCGCATCCAAGGCGGCGTCCGGAACAGCCCGTCGCCTTGAGAATAAGCCTGCGACATCAGCTCGGCCATTCCGTACTCCGAATGGATGCTCGGCACCGAAAACGCCGCACAGAGCATCCTGTGGAACTCCTCGCGGGGCATTTCGCGCCGGCGCCCCTTCATGCCGCCGGTCTCCATGACGATCGTTCCGGGCAGCGGACCGGGCTTCCGGTCGGCCAAATCCCACAGCGCATAGCTGACGCCGAGCAGGATTTTCGGTCCCCGGTGCGCATGCAGGTCGCGCAACAGCGCATCGTGGTCGTGCAGATAGAATCCTCCTCCGCCCTGCCGGATCAGCCGGTCGGCCATATAGATCAGCGACGAACCTTCGCGCTCCAGATAACTCGGCAACAGAGCGAATATCGCCATACGGTCGACCGGTCCGTAAAAGCGCTCGAAAGCGAGCGTGAAGGCCTGCTCGTATATGCTCAGATCGGCCACATAGTGCTTGGCGGGCGTCTGCCCGGTCGTGCTGCTGCTCGTAAACACCTGCTGGGGCTCGTTGTCGGAACAGTAAATCCGCCGGGTTTTGAACAGCTCGATCGGGAGGAACGGAATCTCACGCGTCGTCTCGACCCGCTCGGGACGAATCCCGATCAGCCGGAGATACTCCCGGTACGGTTCGCAGCGCTCGGCCTGAAAACGGAACACGTCGAGCGCCGCACGTTCGAACGCGGAGTCGTCTCCTATGCGAAAAAGGGCTTGCAGATCGATCACAACTCCTCCGATTACAGCCCCAGCAGATAGCGCTCGCAGTCGAGCGCGGCCATACAACCCGACCCGGCCGCCGTAATCGCCTGCCGGTAGTGCGGGTCCTGCACGTCGCCGGCGGCGAATACTCCCGGCACGCTCGTGCGGCTCGTGCCGGGCTCGGTCCGTATGTAGCCCTCCGCGTCCAACTCCAGCGCGCCTTTGAAAACAGCCGTGTTCGGCGTGTGCCCGATCGCCAGAAAGAATCCGGTCGCATCGATCACCAGCTCCTCGCCGCCGCTGTGGCGGACAAGCGCGCCGGTCACCCCGTTCTGGTCGCCGAGCACCTGGACGGTATTGTACCCGAACTTGATCTCGATGTTGGGCGTTTCCATCACCCGCCGCTGCATGGCTTTCGACGCACGCAGATGATCTTTCCGGACCACCATGTAAACCTTGTTGCATATGGAGGCCAGATAAGTGGCTTCCTCGCAGGCCGAGTCGCCGCCGCCGACGACGATCACGTCCTGATTCCGATAGAAAAAGCCGTCGCAGGTCGCGCAGGCCGAAACGCCCTGTCCCTTGAACAGGGTTTCGGACTCGAGGCCGAGGTACTTGGCCTGAGCCCCCGTGGCGATAATCACGGCGTCGGTCTCGACGATTTTCCGTCCGTCGATCGTCACCTTGCGGGGGCTCGACGAGAAATCGACGCCCGTCGCTATGCCGAAACGGATGTCCACCCCGAGTTGCTGCGCCTGCTTCTTCATGGCTTCCATCAACTCGGCCCCCAGTATTCCGTCGGGAAACCCCGGAAAATTCTCGATCTTGGTCGTCGTGGTCAGCTGACCGCCGGGTTCCATACCCTCGTAAAGCACCGGAGCGAGATTCGCCCGGGCGGCGTATATGGCCGCCGTATAGCCCGCCGGACCGCTTCCGACGATCAGGCAGCGCGTTCTTTCAGTATCCATGGCGTATTGCGTTTTCGTTTCGTTTACGTTTCAGAATAAATCGATTACAAAGATAAGTTTTATTTCACAAATATTTTTCGCGCACGGCCCCTCCGGAAACCTTCCCGGCCTACGAGCGGCCGAGAAGAGCCGGTCGTGCGGTTTTGTCGCGAAAAATCCCTATTTTTATCGCCGGTTAACCCTGAACCCATGACCAGACTTCCGCTGCGAGCCATATCCGTTCTTCTTTTGTCGGCCCTCATGCTGCCGGGCTGCTCATCCGTCAAACCGATGCTCTCGGGCAGCGAGCGTAAAAAGCGGAAAGTTACGAAGGAAACGCCCGCGCGTATCGAAAGCCATGCGCCCGAAAGCTGTCCCGATGAGTCGCAGCCGATCGGCGACATAGACGAGCTCGGCGAAAAGCATGCCGACGCCGCGCCGGTCCTGCTCCCGGTGTTCCCGGACAAAAACCGTCCCGAAATGACTTTCGGCGACCTCGAAAGCGCCAACGTGCGTATTCCGCTGAAATACAACAATCCGTTCCCCTCGTCGGGCGAGCTGGTCCTGCCGCTCGGCGAGCACGAGAACGAGTTCTGCTACCCGTATCCGGGCAAGCTCATCTCGCCTTTCGGGTATCGGGGAAGCCGCATGCACACCGGCATCGACATCAAGGCGGTACCGAACGATACGGTCCGGGCCGCGCTTCCGGGCGTCGTCCGGATGTCAAAATACTACAGCGGCTACGGCAATCTGGTCCTGATCCGCCACTACAACGGCATCGAGACCGTGTACGCCCACAACTCGAAAAACCTCGTGCGAGTCAACGACGCGGTCGAGGCGGGCGATCCGATCGCTCTGGCCGGCCGGACCGGCCGGGCGACGACCGAGCATGTCCATTTCGAGGTCCGCATAGCGAGCGAGCCGTTCAACCCGACGCTGTTCGTCGATCCCGACAACCGCAGCCTGCGTCTCGACCGGACGATCTATTGCTACAACCGGGGCGGCAAAATCCGGGTCTCGACGGAGCGGGCGACCGGCTTCCTGCCCGGCGAGGAAAACAGCGACGACACGCCGAAAGTTTCCGCGAACGCTTCGTCCGACGCATCTTCCCGTCAATACTACTACGTGAAAAAGGGCGACACGCTTTCCAAGATCGCCCGCCAGCATTCGACCACCGTATCGAAGCTGTGCGCCCTGAACGGTATCAAGCCGACGAAAATACTGCAAATCAAGGAAAAACTGCGCGTCCGGTAAAACAACGGCTACGATCCTGCCGGCATTCCGCACGCGATCCGGTCAGGGCGTACTCGCAGACCGGCGGGGAGTATTCCGGCATACTGTGTTGCCCAGGTCGCGTCGTACCGTTCTACGCGTCGGTTTGGCCGCGACGGTCCGCACGGCTTCTCACAGTTTTTCAATGGAATAGGGTTCTAAATAATCGGTCCGGCCTCCCGAAGCGAGGTCGAGAACCTCGCAGACGATCGCATCCCGCTCCCGCCCGGTCCGACAAACGGACCGCCCTCTCCGGAGCGCTCAAACCGGAACATCGCGGAAACCGGACCTATCCGCAGAAAAACGAACGCACGAACGCCATGCCTCACGTTCCGGACAACGGTCTGTATCCGCTACCGGTCCGTACATCCCCGGAACGAGAAGTATTTCTGCATCACATAGCTGTACACGATTGTAACGGCCGTCGTGACTGCTTTCGACGGCGTCGGATAGAAGCCGCAGACCTCGACGAACAGCTTCAGGCAGGCATAATTGAGCAGGATCGAGCCGCACACGCTGAGCAGATAGCGAAACAGTTGCACCCGACCGCGCAGAGGCGAGCTGTGGAACGCGATGTGGCGGTTCATCCAGAATCCGGTCAGGAACGTGATCGGAAAAACGATCAGAAAAGCCGCAATATAGGGCGAAATCGCCACGATACCGTCGATATGGACGACTCTCTTATCGAGCACGAAGTTGTACAGCAAGAAGTACAGCGACAGGTCGAGAGCCATGTTCAGGCCTCCGCAGGCGGCGTAGCGGAACGTTTGCGGGGGAACGATCCGGCGCAGCGGCTTGACATAGAGCAGATCGATCAGTCGGGTCAGCGTTCGGGTCAGCGTCATTTTTTCTGCATGCTTTTTTGTTTTTCCTGCAGCGCGTACATCTGGTCGCGGTAAGCGGCCGCGGCCGTGAAGTCCAGTTCCCGGGCCGCGCTCTCCATTGCCGCGCGGGCGATCTTGATCGCCGACTCGATGTCGCGGTCGGTCATATAGGCAGCCACCGGGTCGGCCGCGCAGCCGGTCTTCGCGCCGGGCAGATCGTAGCGTGCGGAACCGTGCCGCAATTCGTCGCCCGAGAGGATCGCCCGGCCGCTCTTGATCGCCTGACGCGGCACGATACCGTGCAGGTTGTTGTATCGGATCTGCTTCTCGCGCCGGCGGTTCGCATCCTGAATCGCCAGCCGCATCGAATCGGTGATCCGATCGGCGTACATGATCACGCGGCCGCCGACGTTGCGCGCGGCTCGGCCGGCCGTCTGGGTCAGCGAGCGGGCGCTACGCAAAAAGCCTTCCTTGTCTGCATCCAGGATTGCTACCAAGGTGATCTCCGGGATGTCCAGGCCTTCTCGAAGGAGGTTGATTCCTACCAGTACATCAAAGACATCCAGACGCATATCACGGATAATGCGGGCACGTTCTAAGGTATCGATATCGGAATGGAGATAACGGACTCTGATTCCTACTTCTTTCATATATTCTGTCAGGTCTTCTGCCATTCGTTTGGTGAGAGTGGTGATCAGGATTTTGTGTTTCTTTGACACTTCTTTGTTTACTTCTCCGATCAGATCATCGATCTGGCCTTCAATGGGGCGGACTTCTACTTTCGGATCCAGAAGTCCGGTTGGACGGATGATCTGTTCTGCACGGAGAAGTTCATGATCATACTCATATTGTCCCGGAGTGGCAGATACAAACATGACCTGATCCAGTTTGGATTCGAATTCCTCGAAGCTTAAGGGGCGGTTATCTTTGGCTGAAGGAAGCCGGAATCCGTAGTCTACCAGTGTCTGCTTCCTGCTCTGGTCACCGGCGTACATTCCTCCTACCTGAGGTACTGTGATATGAGATTCATCTATAATAAGTAAGAAGTCATCTCCAAAATAGTCCAGCAGTGTGTATGGCGGCTGTCCGGGCTTTAATCCTGACAGATGTCTGGAATAATTTTCGATTCCTGAACAGAATCCGGTTTCTTTCATCATTTCAATATCAAAGTTGGTACGCTCGGAGATACGCTGGGCTTCCAGAAGCTTGTCTTCGCTTTTGAAATACTCTACACGTTCTTTTAATTCTTCTTCTATTGCTACAGCTGCTCTCTGGATCTGTTCTGCTGGCACTACATAGTGGGATGCAGGGAAGATGCTGATATGAGAACGCTGGCATTTGATTTCTCCTGTCAGTACATCAATTTCTGAAATACGGTCGATCTCATCTCCGAAAAATTCTACTCTCACGGCTGTATCGGAGCTGTTGGCAGGAAAAATTTCCAAAGTATCTCCACGGACACGGAAGGTGCTTCGGTGGAAGTCCATCTCATTTCTGGTGTACTGAATGTCGATCAGTTCCCGGATTACCTCATCCCGGTCTTTGGTCATTCCCGGACGCAGGGAAATCATCATGTCAAAGAATTCCTGAGGGGAACCCAATCCGTAGATACAAGAAACGGAGGAAATGACCACTACGTCTTTCCGCTCTGACATTGCGGCTGTGGCAGAGAGACGGAGTTTGTCAATCTCGTCATTGATGGAGGAGTCTTTGGCAATATAGGTGTCTGAAGACGGGACATAAGCCTCCGGCTGATAGTAGTCATAATAGGAGACAAAATATTCCACTGCGTTCTCAGGGAAGAATTCCTTCATCTCACCGTAGAGCTGTGCTGCCAGTGTTTTATTGTGCGCAAGTACCAAAGTTGGCTTGTTTAACCGGGCGATGACATTCGCCATTGTGAAGGTCTTACCGGAACCTGTGACCCCCAGCAAAGTCTCGAACTGGTTGCCTTCCTTGAAGCCTTTGACCAGTTTCTCGATGGCCTGAGGCTGGTCGCCGGAGGGGGTATATTCAGACACAACTTTGAATTTTGGCATGATGTTCCGATGTTCTCCTGTATAGCATGGTATCTTACTATTGTACCACAATAATAAGATAAGTAAATAAGAAATTGAAAACAAATGTTCTGTTTTAGAGTTTTT
>ERZ827181.143-NODE-143-length-103896-cov-22.769311_pt1 | contig 103896 bp, 97 predicted proteins | sample MGYA00519778_ERZ827181 | MGnify/ENA primary metagenome ERZ827181 (study PRJEB31778, sample SAMEA3449273) | human gut metagenome | biome: human gut; feature: human-associated habitat; material: faeces | place: United Kingdom | collected 2010/2012 ...
CACGCGAGAAGGCTACGCCCGTCGCCGAATTTTCGCCCATGTTGCCGAAGACCATCGCCTGTACCGACACGGCCGTACCCCACTCGGCAGGGATGTTGTTGAGCTTGCGGTAGAGAATGGCACGCTCGTTCATCCACGAACCGAAAACGGCGCACACGGCACCCCACAGCTGATCCCACGGATCGGCGGGGAAATCCTCGCCCGTCTGCTTCTTGACGGCGGCCTTGAACGCAGCGACCAGTTCTTTCAGATCGTCGGTCGTCAGTTCGGTATCCTGCTTCACGCCGCGTTTGGCCTTCTGCTCCTCGATGAGCACCTCGAACGGATCGTGATCCTCCTTCGTCTGGGGCTTCATACCCAGCACCACGTCGCCGTACATCTGTACGAAGCGGCGGTAGGAATCCCATGCAAAACGCGGATTGCCCGTGCGCTTGGCCACTGCCTCGACGGCCACGTCGTTCATGCCGAGGTTCAGAATCGTATCCATCATACCCGGCATCGACGCGCGGGCGCCCGAACGCACCGAGACCAGCAACGGCATGGTCTTGTCGCCGAAGCGCATGTTCGTGAGCTGCTCGATGTGTTTCACCGCACGCTCCACTTCGGGGCGCAGCAACTCGATGACCTTATCCTTTCCGTGAGCGTAATACTCCGTACATACCTCCGTCGTGATCGTAAAGCCCGGGGGAACGGGAATGCCGATGAGATTCATCTCGGCCAGATTGGCACCCTTACCGCCCAGCAACTCGCGCATCTTGCCATTTCCTTCGGCGGCCTTGTTGCCGAAGGTATAAACACGTTTTACATCTGCCATAATTCCTAAAAAATTTAACTATCTTAAAGTTTATTCGTTGTTATTTTTAACTTCTTCCTACAAAGGGAGTGCGAATATAATATTTTTTTCGTGACGGGCCAAAGATTTTCACCGGAAATAACAGAATACCGGCAAATTAGCGCCCGGCCCGCCCTCATACCGCCGGCGGGTATAGGTCGCCCACGGCGCTTCGCCCGACGGGTCGAACAGCCAACGGCGGGCGTACACATCGCCGCGAACTACACGGAACGCCGTATCGATCAACACGTTGCTGCGCATTTCCCAGCGATTCCCCGCACGGCGCGTACCCCGTCCGGCACGGCGTGCCGCCGCAAGGGGTTCCGACAGTCCGCAGCGCTGCGGCTCGGCACCCGCCGTGCGCCCCGCGACCAGCAGCCGTTCGTCGGGATGCTGCCGGCGGTGCTCCTCGATCTTGTAGCCGATATAGCGGTCGCTGGCGCTCATCAGCAGACACACGCGCCCTGCTCCGCGCAGTTCGCCCGCCGCCGTCATCCAGAAATGGCCCGCCTCCACCCTGTCCGGGAAGAAGCGGTCGCCGAAGTAAAACAGGGCGAAATCCAGTCCGTTGTAGCTGTCGGTCGTGCGAAACAGGTAAGCGTAGTCGCCCTTGCAAGCCGCCGCCACGTCGCGCACCACCGATTCGTTCTCGACGCCGTACAACCCGACGAGCGGCAGTCCCAGCGAGTCAATCACGGCGGCCGTCTGCATCACTTTGCGACGGTAGCGTTCGCCCGTCCAGCGCATCTCTCCCTGCGGCAGATAGCGCGTATCGTTGCCGAACGGCGACGGCACCGTGTCGTAGAGGCAGTCCGCATCGTAAAAGGCCACGCCGTGCGGCGGCTGCGCGCGAACCCGAAGCCCTGCGGCCAGCAGGCAGAAACCCGCCATACATCCCACTATGATCCGTAACTTCGGCACGTTCGACGATTTAGCGTAGGTAAAGATAGTAAAAAACGGGAATCCCGCAAGCGACGGCTCAAAAAAATCGCGCCGGCTTTCGTGTCCGACCGCGGCCGCACCGCCCTCCGCACGCGGCAACGGAGGCGAACGCCGGACATCGGCCCGACAAATATCCCCGCACGATTTGCCGTTCCGGAAATTAAACCTATCTTTGACGCAAATAAACACGCCGGATGTACGACACGTTTTTCAAACCGGATTCGGTTTCATAGGAATCCGCCCACCGTCGCGGATTCCGACACATCGGGTTCCCGGACATTGCGTCCAGGGAGATTTTTCATGTTATCCATTCATTCGCATCCGAAGGATCCGCTCGGCGGCTCCCCGCAGATGCACAAATACAAACAACGACAATGAGTAAAGAGTATAACCTGATCTCCGACTTCGACTACCGAATCATCGCAGCGTTTTTCGCCGGTCTCGACCGGCAAGGCCCGGGCGACGACGCCCAGACACGCCGCGCGCTGAGCTTCATCGACGGACTGCCGCCCCGTCCCCGTATAGCCGACATCGGCTGCGGCACCGGACGCCAGACGGCGGTGCTCGCATCGGCGCTCGACGGCCCCGTCACGGCCGTCGACCTGCTGCCCGAAATGATCGAGGGATTGCACCGGCGAATGGAGACCGAAGGCCGGACGGAGCAAGTCACGGGCATCGTCGCCTCGATGCTGTCGCTGCCCTTCGCCGAGGCGTCGTTCGACCTGCTGTGGGCCGAAGGTTCCATTTACAACATCGGCTTCGAGAAGGGGCTGACCCAGTGGCGGCGGTTCCTCAAACCCGACGGGTTCATCGCCGTCACGGAGTGTTCGTGGCTATCGTCCGCACGGCCCGACGAAATGGGATTCTTCCGCGACAACTTCCCTGAAATCGACGACATTTCGGGCAAAATCCGCTGCATGGAACGGGCCGGATACCGTCCCGTCGCCCACTTCATCCTGCCCGATTCCTGCTGGACGAAAAACTACTACGAACCGGCAGCCGCCCGCGCACGGGAATTTCTCGCAACCTACGACGACGCCCCTCTCGCCCGACATTTCGTCGAACGATTGGAAGAGGAGATCGAGCAGTACCGTCGCTACGGCCGTCGTTACGGCTATGTCTTCTACATCGGGCAACGGACAGAGTGATCATCCGTATGCACACGCACAGCGAGGGCCGGCAACCAATGTTGCCGGCCCTCGTTCCGTTCGGCCGCTACCGGTCGATCACTCCCGAACCGACCAGCGTCTCCCCGTCGTACCAGACGGCGAACTGGCCGGGCGTGACGCCCCGCTGGGGCTCGTCGAAAAGCAGATACCCGCCCTCGTCGCACACGACGAGTTCGGCGCCCTGCAACGGCTGGCGGTAACGGATACGCACTCGGAAACGCCGCCGCTGCCCCGCCCGCATCCGCTCGGCGGGGTCGATCCAGTGCAGGTCGCCGGTCTTCATGAAGAGCGCCTTGCGGTAGAGCCCCGGGTGCGCGTCGCCCTCGCCGACATAGATCACGTTCTGCCCGACGTCGGTGGCCAGCACGAAGAGCGACTCGCGGCGGCCGCCGATCCCCAGCCCCTTGCGCTGGCCGACCGTATAGAAATGGGCCCCGTTGTGCTCGCCGATCTTCTTGCCGTCGCGCACGGTGTAGCGCCACGGCTCGGCCAATGCCGGAAGGTCGTCGGGAGCCACGGTGCGGGCGTATTTCGGCCAGTCGGCCCGTATCTCGTGGACGTTGCCCTTCCGGGCCGCGAGCTTCTGTTGCAGAAAAACCGGCAGGTCGACCTTGCCGACGAAGCAGATGCCCTGCGAATCCTTGCGCCTGGCCGTAGCCAAGTGCTGCTCTTCGGCGATGCGCCGCACTTCGGGCTTGGTAAGCCCCCCGACGGGGAAAAGCGCCCGCGACAGCTGCTCCTGCGACAACTGGCAGAGGAAATAGCTCTGATCCTTGTTGCCGTCGACACCCGCCAGCAGGCGGTAATGCTCCGTGCCGTCGGCCGCCGCGACGCACTCCCGCCGGCAATAGTGTCCCGTCGCCACGAAATCGGCCCCCAGCCGCAACGCCTCCTTCAGGAAAACGTCGAACTTGATCTCGCGGTTGCACAGCACGTCGGGATTGGGCGTGCGCCCCCGTTCGTACTCGGCGAACATGTAATCGACCACCCGCCGCCGGTACTCCTCCGAGAGGTCGACGACGTGGAAGGGAATGTCGAGCCGCCTGGCGACCAGCTCGGCGAACACGCGGTCGTCGTGCCACGGGCAGTCGCCTTCGAGCGTACCCGTCGTATCGTGCCAGTTAATCATGAAGAGGCCCACCACCTCGTAGCCCTGCTCTTTGAGCAGGTAAGCCGCCACCGAGGAGTCGACGCCTCCCGAAAGTCCTATGACAACGCGCTGCATGGTCTTCACTTCGAATTTTTCAGTCGTTCAGCGACAGCAGCCCCTCGGGCAGCGTCATCCGCAGGCGCCGGCCCTCGAAATCGATCCCCGCAATGAACTCCCCGACGGCCGGCACGAGGTATTCGCGCCCGTCGATCGTCACGCCCAGCAGCGGATTGGCCTCGCTGTCGTAATAGTCCGTCACCTCGCCCTGCCGGCCGTCCACGTCGGCGGCGAATCCGATCAGATCCTCCATATAGAACTCATCGTCGGAACGCTCCTCGTCGGCCTCGACGAAGAGTTCGCGCCCCACCAGTTCGGAGGCTCGCCGCGCCGTATCCCAGTCGGCGAACTCCGCCAGCGCGCCCGCGGCTCCGCGACGCTCGAACCGCTCGCACCACAGCGGCACGTCAAGCGAATCGATGCGCACGAACAACGGCTCCGACTCCGGCGCGAAATCCTCCGGAAACTCCGTATAGAGCGCCACGACGACGCCTCCGCCCCGTTCGGCGCCGAACAATTTGGTCACTTTGGCAACAGGTAACAACATAACGATCCGGAATTAAATTTCAGCAATCGACGATCGATGCGGCCCCCGTCCGAACAGACCCGACAGCCATGCTGCCGACCGGAAGCCCCCGCCCGACCTCGTATGCTCCGTCACGAAAATTCCCTCCGACACCCTCGCAGGGTATCAGAGGGAATTCCCTATCCAATAATCGAAAAGCCTTATTCTGCGGCAGCCTCGCCCTCGGCAGGTGCTTCGGCGGCTTCGCCCTCGGCGGCAGCCCCTTCGGCCTCAGCGGCGGCAGCGGCTTCGGCAGCCTTCTTCTCGGCGATCGCCTTCGCACGCTCCTCCTTCACCTTGGCCTCGGCAGCCAGACGTGCCTTCTCGGCAGCCTTGGCGTCGGTGGCGAGCTTCGACTCCTTCGAAGCGATCTTGCCCAGCTTCTCCTCCATCCACTTGTTGAACTTGGCCTCGGCATCCGACTCCGAGAAAGCGCCCTTGGCTACACCGCCCAGCAGGTGCTTCTTGTAGAGTACGCCCTTGTACGAAAGAATCGCACGGCAGGTGTCCGTGGGTTGCGCGCCTTTCATCAACCAATCCAGAGCCCGTTCGAAATTGAGCTCGATCGTAGCAGGATTCGTAATCGGGTTGTAGGTACCCAATTTCTCGATGAATTTGCCATCACGTGGCGCTCTGCTATCTGCGGCAACGATATGATAGAAAGGCGCAGCTTTCTTTCCGTGACGTGCCAAACGAATTTTAACAGCCATTTGCTTGTAAAAATTTAATTGTTAATCAGTTATTAAAAGCGCAAAACCCTCGCGGACTTTGCAGCGGGGCAAAGATAGCAAGAATTTTCCACGCGGCCAAATTTCCGCCGGCCAAAAACGCCGCCGACCGGAGCCCCCTAAACGACACCTCCACAAGCGTGTTCCGAGCCGCAGTCCCGACGGCCGCACGGACGCCCACCACCTCTGCGGACGGCCGTACACCGTTCGCTCCTGCGTGCCGGAGACCGACTCCGTGCACCGGCAGCCGTCGCAGGTTCAGTACTCGACCTTGTCCTCCTTCCGCTCCCACAGCCGGAAGGCCTGCAACGCCTCGGCGCGCATCATCTCCTCGGAGGGAACCGTCCGCCGCGACGGGGCGAGCGGGATCTGGTCGTAGATAAACGAATCGTCGAAGCCGATCCGCTTGGCGTCCTCGCGCGTATTGGCGAAATAGATCTTGCGGATGCCGGCCCAGTAGATCGCGCTCAGGCACATCGGGCACGGTTCGCAGGAGGAATAGATTTCGCACTCCTCCAGCTTGAAATCCTTCACCGCGGCGCAGGCGGCGCGAATGGCCGAAACCTCGGCATGCGCCGTGGGATCGTTGAGCAGCGTGACGGAGTTCGTCCCCGTGGCCACCACCTCGCCGCGACGCACGACGACGGCCCCGAACGGGCCGCCGCCCTCGGCAACGCTCTTCTCGGAGAGCGCGATCGCCAGCTCCATAAATTTGTTTTTCGAACCGTTCATGTTTTCGATCTTTAAAACGGGGGATGATCCACCGATACAAATATAGGGATTTTCGCTATATTTGCAAAAAGAAGCGCACTATGCATCCATCGGATATTATCGGCTCGATCGCCGCCATCGCTATGGTCTTCGGGTACCTGCCCCAGACCGTGCGTACCGTTCGCACCCGCTCCACCGACGACATCGCCACGGGCACCTTCCTGATGATGGGGTTCGGCTCGGCCTGCTTCGCCGTGCAGGGCATCCTGACAGGCAACATTCCCCTGTTCGTCACCAACCTCCTCACGACGATCATGAGTTCGATCGTCTTCGGGATCAAGATCTACAACGACTATTTCAAAAAGAGACGGTAGACGCCCGTCGCACGACATCGATGAAAACCTATGATTTCGACCGGATCGTCGACCGGCACGGCACGAACGCCGTAAAGTACGACACGCTGACCGACGTGTTCGGCAGCAAGGAGCTGCTGCCCCTGTGGGTGGCGGACATGGACTTCGCAACGCCAGATTTCATCCTCGACGCCCTCCGGCGGCGGCTCGACCATCCCGTGCTGGGCTATACGCAACTGCCCGACGACTACTGGCCGCAGATCGCCGTGTGGATCGAAGCCCGCCACGGCTGGCGTCCCGATCCGGCGTGGATGCGCTTCATTCCCGGCATCGTCAAGGGTATCGGCATGGCGGTGCTGGCACTTACCCGTCCGGGCGACAAGGTGGTCATCCAGCCGCCCGTTTACCACCCCTTCCGGCTGGTCCCCGAACAGATGGGACGCCGCGTGGTCTGCAACCCGCTGCGGCGCACGGGCGACCGCTACGAAATGGACTTCGAGCAGCTCGAAGCCCTTCTGGACGACGACTGCCGGCTGCTGCTACTCTCCAACCCGCACAATCCCGCGGGCATCGTCTGGCCGGAGGAGACGCTGCGCCGGCTGGCCGCGATCTGCGACCGCCGCGGCATCGTGGTCGTCTCGGACGAGATCCACTGCGACATGGCGCTCTACGGGCATCGTCACCGCCCCTTCGCATCGGTCAGCGACGCGGCGGCGCATTGCAGCGTCACCTTCGGCGCCCCGACCAAGACCTTCAACATCGCCGGCGTGGTCAGTTCCTACGCGATCGTCCCCGACGAGGCGCTGCGCCGCCGCTTTTTCGGCTGGCTCGAAGCGGGTGAGTTCCACGAGGCGCCCCTGCTCTCGGTCGTCGCTACCCGGGCGGCTTTCACGCCCGAAGGCGACGCATGGAGGCGGCAGATGCTGCGGTACGTCGAGGCGAACGTCGACTTCACCGACGACTTCCTGCGGCGATACGTTCCCCGCATCCGGGCGATCCGCCCCGAAGCGTCGTTCCTCGTCTGGCTCGACTGCCGGGAACTGGGGCTGGCCCACGATGCGCTCGTCGACCTCTTCGTCGCACGCGCCGGACTGGCGCTCAACGACGGCGAGATGTTCGGCCCCGGCGGCGAAGGACACATGCGGCTGAACGTCGGGCTGCCGCGCATCCGGCTCGCCGAAGCGCTCGAACGACTGCGGGCGGCGGTCGACGCACGCTGAGGCCCGTTCCGGCAGACGTCCCGACCTGCACTGCGGCAGACGCCGCTTCGCGCCGTCGCGATCCGCCCTCCCATTACCACACCCCGCCGCCGCGATTCTCCGTCGGATGGGTTTGGAAAGTCTGTGTATTTATATTACTTTTGTGCCGCAAAACGTACTGCATCCGATACGGACGGACGGTTCCGTAGCTCAGTTGGATAGAGCAACAGCCTTCTAAGCTGTGGGTCTTGGGTTCGAATCCCAACGGAATCACGAAAGAAAAAACCGCCTCTCAAAGTATTGAGAGGCGGTTTTTGTCGTCTTATCGGTTTCTTTACAACAAATATTTACACATCAAAATCGCTTACTTTTGACACTTTCTGTATATATTTGTCTGCAATTGTTGTTCTAATGTTGTTCAGCTATGGCGACCTTCCGAACCTGTATCTTTGCCCACCAGCGACGCGCAGACGGTACTTACAATATCAAGCTGCGCATAACCCACCACCGAAAAAGCCGCTGGATAAGCACGACGCTCTATGCACTGCCCGATGATCTGACGCGGGGATTGAAAATCAAGGATGAAAAACTCAGCCGCAAATGCCGCGAACTGGTCGAAGATTGCATCGACCTCTGCAACGACATGGGATACGCCGTCGAGGAAATGGAGATCGACGAACTCGTCGCACGCATCAAATCAGGATTGAAAGGCGGAGAGCGATTCCGGCTCGATTTCATAGCGTATATGAGGCAGGAAGCGGCGCGGATGAATTCCGGTACGGCATCGATTTACATGACAGCCCTCAACGCGCTGAGACGATACATTGGCCGCGATACGCTCGACATCGGCGAGATCACGGCACCGTTCATCAAAGGATTCGTGCAATTCATCGAATCGGAGCCTTCGCAACGAGGCGCCAACCGAAAGCAGAAAGGTGAAACTGCAACCAAAAACAAGGGCAACAGGGCACTGTCTCTGTATATTTCGCGCATCAAAACCATCTATAACCGCGCGAAGGAAGAGTTCAACGATGAAGAACTCGGACAAATGAATATTCTGGGCAACCCTTTCAGAAACTTGCGCCTCGAAACACCCGCGCCGACGGCCAAACGAGCCATCTCCGCGGAGTCGATACAGCAGATAATCGACTTGCCGCCACTCGCCAACGAACGCGCTCGGATGGCGCGGGATTGCTTCCTCCTGTCGTTCGCACTGATGGGGATGAACAGCGCCGATCTGCTGACCTGCCCGCCGGCCAGGAAGGACGAAATCGTGTATTTCCGGCAAAAAACCGCATCCCGCCGCACGGACCGTGCAGAAATGCACGTTCGGATAGAGCCGTGCGTCAGCCCTTTGATCGCTCGCTATTCGGATAAGACGGGGAAACGGCTGCTTCACTTCTACCTCCGCTACAAAGATCGCGTGTCATTCAACAAAGCGATCAACAAAGGCCTGAAAGATGTCGGCGAGGCGATAGGCGTCGATGGCCTGACGTTCTACGCTGCGCGGCACTCCTGGGCAACCATAGCGCGGACTCCCCGAGAGGAGGGCGGAGCCGGACTGGACAAATACGTGATTCATGAAGCGTTGAATCACGTTGACACATCCATGAAAGTCACCGATATTTACCTCGTGAAAAACTGGCGTGTCATTTTCGACGCCAACAAAGCCGTAATGAATCTTTTCGATTGGAGCGGAATCGGGAAATAATTCCGGCAACGAGTTATCGGAACACGGCCCATCCTATTTTCGTGCCGACATATTGTTTTTCCCGGATCGGATCATACCCTACTATGACCTCACCGCTCCATCGGCCTCTCGTATAGCGTCCGTAGATGCCCGCCCACTGGTTGTATGGATCGATTCCGAGGGCGAGCCCCATTTCCCAGCGCGGCGGCCGCACCTCAGTATGCAGTTTTGTAACCGTAATCTCACGGAAAACCGGCTTTACTACGGCCGAAGCCCGCAACAGCCGGTTTTCTCCTACGGTCGCATCAACAAGGAATGTTCCGGTCGAATCGGCGGAGAAATCCAGCCGGTAATCCCGTTCGAGCAGATAGTCGGCGATGATTGCGGCTGTATCTACACTCATGTATTTCCACACCGTATCGGCCGGTTCGCGCACCGCGACCGGATAAGATTCCCGAATGGTGTCGTACACGGGAACCGGCCACGGCACCCATCGGGTAACGGTGCTGTCGCGCATTTCGACGGAAGCCGCCCCGCGGCGGTAGCCCCAGCCGAAAAACAGTGAACCGACGATGAGCACGGCCAACAAGTATGCGAGCAGTCGTCTCACAGATGCAACACCTGCCTTCGGTTCTTCCCGTCGGCACGGTATGAAATATGGATCCAGCGGCCCCGATTCTCGTCGATGAGCTGGTCGAAGGGGATCGCGCTGGCTGCGATGCGTTCGAACAGCCGCAGATTATCCGCGACGCTGCCGGTGGTGATGTCGGCCGCTTCGCCCTTCATGTGCTGGCTTGCCGCAGCTCCGCCGACGGCTGCGTTGAGCGCCGGCGATCGGTAGCCGCTGTTCACGCCGATCGGCTTGCCCCAAAGTTCGCGCACGGGATCGAGGCATTCGTCCATCAGCGCATTGAGCCGGCGAATGACGTCGTGCGACGGCGCGTTGTCGATGCTGCGCGCTGCGGCCGTATCGGAACGCAGCAATTCGGAAAGGGTGAAATACGTTGCCATACCTATCCTTTCATTCGGTCATACCACATCTTTGCCCGCCAGCCTGCGGCGGCTCCTGCGGCCGCCCCGAATCCTGCGCAGAGCGTCGCCGTGGTGCGGATGCCGCTCGGCAGGAGGTTGAACAGAACGACCAGCGCAATGACGGCGGCCGACACGCAGAGCGCGATTTTGACTTGCTTTTTCATAGCTTTTACAGTATTAAGGTTGAAGCGATTCATACGTTATCGATACTCGGGCAGCAGGTATTGGATGTTCATGGCCGCCGTGTGCATGATCTCCCGCGCATTCTCCTCCGATACGGACAGCGGGCGGGTGAACTCGCAGAAGATGCTGCCTATCCAGTCGTGGCGGTTGTCGTTGAGCCGTTTGATGATGGCCGCCCGACATCCGTAACTCGAAAGGATGGACTTCGCATATTTGTCGTTCACCTGCTCGTCGATGTCCGTGATGTAGAGGAATAGGTTCTTCACCAGATCGCTGCTGAACTTCGGCACCTCCGAAATCGGAAGGCCCTGCATGTGCGGTTTCATCGGTTCCACCCCTTTGCGCTTGACCTCGTAATAGACGGACAGCAGGCTTTCGTTGCCGAGCGGATGCGGCTGTACGATATAGACCCGATCGGCATCCAGCTCGTGCAGGACGCTCCACAACTCACCGTACACGATAGACGAATTGTCGGCCCGACGGATGCTTTTCGTCTCTTCGTCCTTTTTGAACTTCTCGATTTTCAGGTCGGTCAGCTTGTTTTTGCTGTACTGGTTATAGGCGAACCACGCAGCGATAATAGTTCCGAGGGCACTGATGATTGCGGGGAGATATTCCATAGCGATTTCAAAGGTTAGGCGTCGTGTACATGCAGTGATTCCACCTCTTCGTGCTGCGCCACCCGCTCGGCTTCGAGCGCGGCGAGGGTCAGTTCGTTTCGGTTGTACTCCTCTTCTATCTGCCGGCGTTCGTCGTCTGTCAGCGACAGAATTTCCGAATCGGGCGGAAACAGAATGCCGGAATCTGTGTAGTTCCATTTTTCCAATCCCCGTTCATCGGTAATCTTTTCCCCATACAGGTTGCACAGGATGCTGCCGTCCTCCACGATTTGCATCGCTTCCGCCTCGCTATAAGGCGGGAAATCGATCTTCTTTCTCATACCCCTAAATATTTACATATTACTCTTACTCGCATACCTCCGGACGTCGTATTTCCTGTCGCCATAACTTTAAGATATTGGACAGTAGGGTCTATCGTGATACCTGTCCCATTATATACGGATTTGTTACCGGCGGCGGAGACTGAATATACGGCTCGTGCGTTATAGACCGTCGCGCCGTATATGAACGCCCGTTCATCCGTCCAGTTTTGCACGATGACATTTGTCAATGCAGACGCATTGTAATTATAAACGGCCACGGCCATAGCCACATATCCTCTCGGTACGTCGATCCGTTTATTGGCTGTTCCTTCGGCAATATCGGTAAAGAATATACCGCTGTCTATGACTATTTCGCCTTGATTCGGGACACTTTGATACGACAGTTCTGCCGTGCCGCCCGTTGCGGTCGGAACATACGGCAGATCGAGGCCCGCGCCCGACGTGTCGCGCCACTTGTCTGCCAACAAACCGGCGGCGATGTATTCGGCGACCAGTCCGGTGCGCATCTCACCCGACAGAGGCAGCATGTACCGTTCGGGCTCACCGCCGTTCCACAGCGTGGCGACCTCCGAGGCCGTAAGGGCGTAGTTGAAGATGCGATGAAAACGGACAATTCCTTTGAAAATGTAAGCCGAGGTAAGCCGGCCGACGATATACACATTCGCATTTTGATAATTGGGAAAAACAGATGTCTGATTTGTCAGGACTCCATTTACATATACTTTCCCCGTTGTATTCGCAACATCCACCGACAGTAGCACATGGTATGATGTTTCAGGAGACACCCGACCCGCATTCATTAACTGTGACCCTATGTACGCATACATCGATCCATTAGAGACGAACAGTTGAACGTTGCTTTGGGAGCCCCTTGCAGTCGTAAATAGCCTTTGATCCGTAGTTACGTCATCTCCTGTCGTGAAACACATTTCATGTGTCCGATCCCCTTCGAACAACAATGCCGGAGCGTCTGACGAAAAATATCCATCCGAGGTATTTACGCCCGTCTGACGCCCCTGCAAAGGGGCTATCTGCGACGACTCGACGAAGCCCGTCGTGGGGTCGAGGTCGGCTTTGCCGGCGAGTGCATCGGGAATATCCGATACGGACACAGAGGTACGCATCGCCGAAAAGGTGCCTCCTGACTCTGTAATGGTCAATGCAATGTATTCCCCCGAAGATATATATTCGATTTCGAGTGTTATTTTCAGTGGCAGACCAACACTCCTATTTACATCTACTATCACAGGAATAGATGCACTCCTGTTCGCCGCAGCGGGATCGGTCGACACAACGACGATACAGTTTCGCCTGAGCAACTTCGAGCATAACTTGCTGAATGCGTCTACACCCCCGACGGCCGCACTGATCTCTTCGCTCGTACTGTCGCTATCGATGCCAAGATAACCGGAGGGAAGGGCCGTGTTATTGAGCAGATCGGCCCACTCCATCGATGATGCCGTATACGGCAGTCTCGATAAGGTAAATGTTTCCGATGTCAACGTAAGACTGGACGGGAGCACGTATGTCTGCGATGCATAATATCCGATGACGGCCTTCGTATCGGCATGCACTCCATATCCTGACGGTACGAGGTATTGTCCTCCGTTATCGGGAATCCTGACAACAGGTACCGTGTGAATCGGATCCGCAACGATCCGATCGTATGCTGCCGCGATTTCAGAGGCAGACATATCGGGCAGATAGCTGTCGTCTATGGGGCCGGCTTTGGTCAACAACACCACAGGGGTTGTGTTCCCCAGAAACTCGGCGATCTGGTCGAGCGTGGCGAAGGTGGATGTGCTATCCCCGTCCTGAATCTCTAACGCAACCGCACCGTTCAGGGTCTGAGCTTGCTGTAAGTCTTTGATCTTATAATTTGCCATAGTGTCATTCGGTTTTGGGTAGATCGCCCAGACGCAGGAAATCGTGTACGTTGGACGGATGTTGTCTGAGATGATGCCGAGCCGCTGCGGCCGTCAGATTCAAGTGTGTGTAGAGTTTTCCGCGATAGCGGATCACGATGCCGGATTTGAGCATGTAACCGCCGTTTGCGCCTTTCTGCTCCTTCCGCAAATAGGAGGCGATCATCGCGGCCGCATCACGGAAGCGGTTGGGACACCGGCCGCTGAAATCGGAAAGCATCGGACGCCCGAACACTTCCCGATAATCCGATTCGATCCGCTTCTTCTCTTCCATGCACAGAGAGGTGCCCGATGCGCACCTCTCCATGTACCAGTCCAACGGTTGCATACCCCCTATTCGGCCGGAGTACACAATGCTTCCAGCGCGGCGCGAGAAGCGTCGATACCGCCGGCGTTGAAGAAGATCTGCGGCGTCGGTGCGTTCTGCTCGATCAGGTCGCCGCCCCAACCTCCGTTGTAGCCGTCGCCGTACTTGTCGAGCGTCACGTTCTGCATCGATGCGCCCTGTTCGTAGCCGATCACACAGAACGCCTGGCTGCCGTCCGCACCCTTCGCCTTGTTCTCGTAGATAGCGACCCAGTCCTCGTTCTTGAACGCCTCGATGTTCTGCGAGTTCGCGGGGCTGTCGGCCAGCATACGCAGCGGCAGCGTCTTGTTGATGGCGATGCCGATTTCGGCGTTCTGATCCTCGTAGATCAGCCCGTTGTAGGGCGTTTTGGAGGGAATCGAGAACCGATAGGCCCTCTTGCCGGATTTGAGTGCGATTTTGGTGATCTTCGGTTTGGTGTAGGTCGTCGCCGATTCGTCCAGATCGGACTTCTTGATAAGATAGGCAATCTTCTCGACGCCCACCCCATAGACCGTGTTGCAATCTTGCAGGATATCGCCTGCCAGATCATTGATACATTCTGCCATTGTTTTTTTAATTTATTATAAAAGGGTTAATTCGTGTTTGAAGCAAATATAGGATACGCAGGAAGGGTTCCTCCGAACTTTTCGCTGTTTTTTTACCTTTTGCGTCCGGCGTAGCGCGCCGTCTCATCCTGCACCTTGACCCGCCGCTGACCGTTGTTTATATCCCTGACCGTCACGACAGGGTTCGGAAGTCGGCGCATCACGCGCTCGAACATCTGTTCCATCTGACGCATCCCCGAACTCTTCTCCGGAAGATGCCGCGTCGGAATGGCGTTGCCGCCGCTCGACACATTCATCATCGAGAGCACCGGCCCCCAATCCACGACCGCACGGGCCGTCATCACGGCCTCGCCGTTGGACAGCCGCGCAGGGATGCTGTCGCTCGTACCCGTGCCGGGGCCGGTCACAAGACCGCCGCGGGCAAATTTCGGCGTAGCCGGTTTCTCGGCTTGGTTCAAAACTTGGTACGCCTGCGCAATAGCGGAAAGGACAGCCGCAATCGCAGCCGCCATTTTGATCGGCCGCGCGGCATTGCCTGCAATCGCTTCGGAGATCGCCAACGCCGTATTGACACCGATATTGAACAGCGCCAGCAGTTTTGCGAACTCGGCAAACTCCGCATTATCTTCGGCCAGCGTATTGAACAGATTGGCTGCCGCACCGCTGATCGTCGACATCGCCGTCAATGTGGTGTTTAGCTGATATTCGGCCTGCTCTTTGGTAATTCTTGCCGTCTCCAATTTCGCATCCTGAACCGCCATTTCACCATTGAGAACGGCCGTCTGGTATGCAACATCCGAATCATACAGAGATTCTTTCGTTGATTCGTCCATACTCAGCAGTGCCTGGTATTTATCCATAGCGATGCGAAGCTCCTCCTGCGCGATCGCCCGCTGCGCGGAGAGACGTTTCCCATTATCCTCGCTTTTCAGGTCGGAATAGTTCTCGTTCTTGACTTGCGCACGAGCCAGGGCGTCCATCTGGGCATCCATACCGAGGCGGGCCCTGATGCGCGCCTCCTCACGCGCCAACTCCTTGCGCAACGCCTCCTCGCTGTATTTTGCCTCGACGGATATTCGGTCTTTCTGATACTTTTCGTCCAGAGCCAATATCCGTTTGTTCAGCGTCTCTTTCTCTTGAAGGAGCCACGCCGCCTGCTCTCCTTCGGCGGTTTTCAGCAGGATGTCGATCTCGCCGATTCGCTTTTCTGCCGATTTTTTCGCAACCGAGTTTTGCTCCGAAATGCTTTTTAACTCGCTCTCTTTCGTCTTGGTACGCATCTGCTGGACGAGTTGGAAATAATCCTTCTCCGCTTTGAGGGCCGCATCTTTCGCTTCCTTGATGGATTTGGCGCGGGTTTTGGCAGTTTGGGTTGCTTTTGCATCGGTTTCATTCAGACGTTCTTGCAATTCCCGCAGAGCGGATTTTTCCTGAGCATCTAGCCGTTTTAACCCCGCTTCCATTTCTGCAAGTTTGTCGTTTGTCCCAACTGAATTCTTAGTCGGTTCGGCACTTAATTTCGCGATCTCGAGATCCAACTGGGCGATGTCCTTTTTGATTCTGAACATTTCCCGCGTCTTGTCTATTGCTTCCTGTGCATATTTTGCACGTTCCGCATCCGAGTTTTTCAATTTATCGTTCGATTTCAGTCGCGCATCCGCTATTTCCGCTTCGAGTTCTGCAATCCTTACGACGCCTTCCCTGTATTTGGTGTTTCGTTCTTCCTGTTTAGCGGCTAACTCGTTGAATGTTTTCTGTAATTTATCGGCTTCAACACCTTGCCCCCAGAAGCTAATAAAACCACCTATAAACCCCGAGTGCATTATATCTTTCGCAAGGATTTTTAACTGCGTCCAGAAAAGTTTTAATTTCGATGTCGTTTCTACCGTCGCTTCGCCCATCCTGTCAATCGAATTGGTGTAGGCCGCATTCCACGCATCGGCTGCGGACATCGCCTTCTGATTTTTGTAAAACAGTTCCTCGTTCTCCTGAATACGGGCATTTACTTCCCGAATGGAAAACGATAGCGCCTGATAGCTGGCATAGATAGCAGCAATAGCAGCTCCGATAGGTGTAGCAATGAATGCCGCCATCTGTTTAACAAGAGACCCAATGGCACCTGCTGCACCCTTAATGACATTCGTAATGCCTCCCGCATTTTGAGCCGTTTGCGCAAGTTGTAGCAAGAAATTGTTTCCAACAGGAAGCGTGTTCTGAATGGCATTCTCATAATTGCCGACATTCGAACGATAATCGCCGATTGCGGCCTCCGCCTCTTTAACGGCGTCACGCTGCGCTTTGATATGATCTACCAACGCTTTCCCGCTGGCGCTTTCGCGTTCGGCGGCTGATAACCTTCCATACTGCGCAATAAGGCCGTTCAGATTCGCGCGTAGTTGATTCAAAGACCCGTCAAGCTCTTTTTCGACCTTAATGTTATTTTGAATCTCTTTTTCATACTGTCTTTGTTCATCCGTCAAGGCTTTTGTGGTAGACTTCAATTCTAATTGTGCCTTTTTATAATCGGACAGCGAAATCTGGCCGGTCTCGTACTCTTTTTTGAGGTCGGCCAAAATCTTCTTATTGTCTTCAATCGCTTCGTTGGCTTTTACCCAACCCTGAACGAGTTCCTTATAATTGAAGCGAATATTAATAATCTTATCGATCGAATCTTGTGTAGCCATAATTTTACAGTTTCTTGTTTTTGCGTATCTTTGTTCTCAACCAAATCTCAAATCATCATGGCTGACATCTATGCAATCATCGGAATCGTAATGCTGATATTCGGCATTCTGCAAATCGTTCTTTTCTTCAAACTCTGGGGAATGACGAACGATGTACGGCGACTTACGGAACATTTTCTGAAATCAGATGAAAATGAGAATATAAACCTTCCTTTTAAAGAAAAAGATGGATCCGGCGATCTCATAGTAGGCATCGTGATTACTCTTATCGGTATTTTAATCATTGCTATTCTATTTTTTACAGTTTAATCAATTTGCACTCGCATATACCGTCCTCACCGGTCGTGACGGAGTAGATGGCGAAATAGCATCCGTACACGTCGAGGTAAACCCGCCGCGTATAGTCGAGATTGCAGATGTCGGCCACGCTCAGTTTGACGTAGACCGTAATCATGCGGAACTTTTTCAGGATCCGCTGGTAGTCTGCATACCGTTTCGCCACGATACCCTCCGACCCGCCGAAATACATCGTGCGGGGGAATAGGCCGTGCCTGTAACGACCTACCGTACCGTTTCCGTCTTCAATCGTCGTATTCACATCGGCAAGAATACGGGCAGAAGGAGCAGAGTAATTTACCTCCTTTGCTCCGTTGACTGTCTGTTCCTCATAGCAAGGCACAAAAGCGAATGGCCAATCGGAGTGATCCGTATTCCAACCTGCTCTATTGGCCGAAGCCGAGAAATCCAACGATACCAATTCATTCTCCCGCTCGATGTTCTCGTTGTCGATGGAGATGATACCCTGCGTGTTCAACATCTCGGCATCCTCGTCGTTGTCGTAGTCGAGCGTGTTGGTCTGGGCATAATCCCCCATCGTGAACTCCGTCCCCTCCGGCCGCCAGATTTCGCCCCGATCGTTCAGAATCACTTTGCGGCTCCAATCCTGAATCGTTGCGTCGAGATGACTGTCGACGATTCGTCTGTCGGTCTGCGTGTTCGGCGTCCGGTTGTCTCCCGAGCCGACGATGCGGTAGTCGTAGTCGATCGTCTCCGTCGAATTATAGAACTGATCGGGCGACATCATGCGGATCGTATTGCTATCCGAACTGTCCGGATAGGCGAAAAGTCCGGCCATTGTCATCAATGCCGACAGGAACTCCGCGTGCGTCATATCCGGCAGGTTCTCGGCTATCGGAAACGGAGAGGGGAATTGGATGTCGTCGAAATGGGGCGTGATAATAAATTTCGCTGCAACTGTAAACTCATCACTTGTCGTTGCGTCAATTGTGACGGCGTTACTTAGAATCCATCGAACTGTATCGTAGTCTTCGACATTTACCTCGACATTATTAAATAGATCGGGTTTCACGCCGAAACGAATCCCGGACCCCGTGTCGATACCTTCCACCGATAGTAACACTTCCGATGTCCCATTTCCCGAGTCTCCTCTAAGTTTTAACGTCGGCGATGCCGACGCTGCCCGCATACCGGGGAAAAAGACGGCGGATGAATAGCTAATGATGGATACATCAATAGTCTTGGTGGACGAGACATCGATCGCATAATTCTGGTCTGTCAAAATGGACCGCTTGTCGGATACTATTTCTCTAAATTTTAACGCGGTATTACTGGAACCGGAATTACCATAATGCGCGGAACTTGCCTCGAACCGATCCGAATACCAACTGTCCGGCCCCGAGTTTTTCGACACGAGCGGAACGATCATCGGATGTTTGTCGCTGGTTTGGCTCAAACGGGTTATATTCTCTATCGTGATACCGTGATATTTCTGTATGGCATCCAAGATCGCGGATACTTGTACGGACGGATGCGAATAATTGATATTACGTCCTGCCCCGAAATCAATCTGGATAAATCCAGCCAATGTCGTTTCATCTGGATCTACATATTTTGTATTCTCATTCCACTCGACATAATCTGCTCCCGCCACCTCGATGATCTGCTCGCGCAGATCGCGCAGCGAAGCGTCGAACAACGGCTGGAAGTTGTCGATGTTGCCCCACACGAGTGTGATGTTGATCGTGTCGGTTACGTCCGTAACCATCGCATACCCCCGCGTGAAGACCGGAAAGCCGCCGAGGTAGTACGCTGCCGAATGCTTCCCGTATACCGCCGAATCGTCCAAGATGTCGATGCGGTCGATCAGACCGAAGGCCTTGCGGTTGCGGGGCGTCAGCGGCAGATTGATCTCCGCGCTGCGGTTGCTCTGGATCACGTCGAGATCGTTGAAGACCGGCGACTGGAAGATCAGCGACGGCGTATCTTCCAGATCGCACAACTGACCGTTTATGTAGAGCTCCTTCGTCATAGCGTCAAGTGCTTTATCGAAAGTTCTACCACGCAGTCCTGCATGCAGGCATTCGTCCGCGAGATGTCGCCGTCTTCGACATAGGCGTCGATCCACACCTTCCGCCGGGCGTCGTACAGCTGCACCTCCCGTCCGGAGAGAATCGATGCGCACAGGTCGAACAGTTCACGGTCGACCAGTCCGCTATGGAGCGTATGGGTCGTGGTCGCCGTGATCGTGCGGTGGCGTTCGGGTGTCAGTTTCTCGGAGAGCGTTTCGAAGGTCTCGTCTTCGGATACGTCGTCGACGCGCTCGGTCGGATGCCAGAGAAAGTAACGCATCAATCCCGTTGCATCGCGCCAGCGCACGAACGATCCGCTGTCGCAAGGATTCACCACGACCGTCAGACGCGCGCTCTTCACGGCGCCGGTCGTGCCGCCCGTCGAGACGATCAACTGCCGCTCGCCGCCTCCGAATTCGCGGAAGAAGGTCATCGGAAGGGAGAACACGGGATCGACACGCGAATAGACCTCCCGCCGGCCGCTGTCGGCATCGGTGAAAGCGAAGTCCTGCATGGCGCCCGTATAGGAGTTGACGAGGATCTGCTCGCTGTAATCGAACGCCGGAAAGACCACGATCTTCGACGGCTGGGGCCAGCTGATCGGGGTATCGGCCTGCGCATTGTTCGTCATCGCGCGCGCCGACGCCCCTTTGAGCAGATAGAGCGGCGACGAGGCAATCGCCTGCCCGTCTACTTCGAGGCTGATCGTCGTTTGCGCATTCCCGTCCTGTGCGATGATTTCGAACAGATCGTCCATCGGGAATACGGCCGAACCGTTGATGATCGAACGCACCAACGTATAGCCGCCGACTTTGACAACGGCCGCATTGTATGTCGGCGCTTCGCTGACTCCGACCGTATTGTAGTTTCTCGCCAGCGAAATGGCGGGTGTTAATCTATATTTAGGCATAATCACTGATTGTTTCATTCAACATCGTAAACACGCTGCGGTCGAGCTGCTCGGAGAGTTGCCGGTCGATGTCGTCCACGGCCGGCTGCAACAGGTCGAACAGGATCTCCGTACCGCCGCCCTCGCGGTAGAGCACCGTGCCCTTGCTCCATACGTTCGCCGCCACGGCGTAGGCGTCGATCTCCTCGATGCCGTAGAGCCCCTCTTTGGCCTGCGCCCATCGTTCGATCGCAAGGAGAAAAGCATCGAAGGAGGCGTATTGCGCCTGCACATCGCCCGCAGAACGTCCCTCGTCGACGCCGGCGATCCCCTGCCGGCCGACGAACGCCGCTTCGAAACCGTCGTCGTTCTGTTCGACCTGCGTTTGGAGCGATGCCGCCGTAGCACCCGTGGCCCACTCCGGCACGCCGAGGCTGTTGACCCGCTTTCCGCTGCTGCCCGTCTTCGTTTGCAGATTCGCCACGACCTGCGTGCGCAGCGTATCGAACCGCGCTTCGCACACCTCGATGAATCGCTGCGGATCGAAATAGCGCAGTATCTTGTCGATCCTATCCATTGTTGCAGGTCGAATAGGTCATCGTCGCTTCGCATTCGACTCCGCAGACCAGCTGATCGAATCGGGCGGCGAACGGGGTGATCTTCGTGACCTGCACCTCGACTCCCCGATCCCGCAATGCCTCGAAAAACTCCGCCGAGCGGTCGATCATCTCCTCGACGATCGGCATGACCTGCGTCGCGGTATCGGGTTCCGCTTCGCCGAGGTCGCCGCAGAAGAGGAACTTCGAGGCGCGCTTGTAGACGCCATCGAGATCCGTCGGCGTGATCGTCTCGAAGAATTGCCGCACGACGACCGGATACTCCGTGATCGTCCCCAGGATGTAGTTCGTCTCTTTAAGGCGGGCATAGATATACGAACCGAAGCCGCACGCCCCGGCGGCCTTGTCGATATGGTCGTTCAGCGAGTTTATCTTCACTCCCACGATACGTCGGGCCGGCGGCGTCTGCCCGACGACCCTGTACTCGTATTCCTTGTTGTCGGTCATCTTCTTTTGATTTTAGAGGTTTGTATCCTGCTGAGATTGCGCTGCTCGATCACGTCGTTCGTCGTCGACTCGAAGGCTTCGTAGACGACGCTCCACTCCATGCCGTAGACCGACGCGGGCGATACGGCGCCGTTCATGATCTGCACGTACTTGCGCACCACGGCGGCGATGCCTCGGTCGGGGCGGTCGATCTGCGCCTGCCGCTCCTCGTCGGTCGGTTCGATTTTCAGATCGGCGAATCTCTTCGAGATGGCCGCGAGCGTGTCCATGCAGTGCAGAAAGTAGCGGTACGCACGGATGAACCGCAAATCCGCGACCTTCTCTTTCGGGATGCCGAGCATTTGCGACAACACGTTGACGAAGTAATCGGTGGAGCGGTTCGTCGCGTTCAGCACCGCCAGATCGCGCATCGTCATGTGTTTCGGATCGCGGGCCGCAATACGCCTGTCCGGCAGCCACCGCCGATGCAGTACGCAGCATTCCGGTTCCGCCCGTCTCTTGATCTCTTCTGCAAACCGACGGCTTTCGAGGTTGAACAATGCCGCCCTGCCGATGATGATGTCCCGAACGGTATCGGTCGATTTGACGATCATAATCCGAATAAGTTTGCGGGTTCGAAAATTGCCGAACAATAGTCCGGCACGGCCCCCAGTTCGACGAGCTTCGGCCGCAGGACGCAGCATTGGCGCACCATATCGTTCCAAACCTCTATGGCACGGATGCGCGGACTCGCTTCGTCCGAATATTCCCCACGCTGCACCTTCTCGCCGGCCGGTGTGCCGACCGTAGTATGCGTGCGCAGCCAGTAGAAATAGACATAGTTCGCAATGGGCGAGGTCTTGACCGCTTCGTTTCTGAGCAGCGCAACGATCTGCGGATTCTCCTCCGCCGTCTCTGCCAGTGCCTCACCCAACAGATTGCGGAGGAATCTCGGCTCGTAAATGGCGATGTAGGAGTTCGCCGAATCGATGAGTGCCTGAGCGAGCGCCGTCGGCTTGTCGTCCTTCCGATTGGCGATGCCGGAGATGTAGATCGGATCCTTTTCGAAATAGGTATTGTCGATAATCATGGAAAATGTATTTAGCGGGCGCAGGGGCGATCAAACCCCTGCGTCCTGAAATTACTTCACCGTTTCTCGGTGGCGCGGCCCAACTTGATGAGCGTCTTGGCATGTACGGGATGCACCTCATAGGCTTTGCCCTTCTCCAGCGTATTGCCGGGGCCGCCGGTTCCGTAGACCGTCACGCGATCGTTGAAGTCCACATTGGTCTTTTCTTCTTTCGTTGCCATATTCTTTTTCGTTTAACTTGTTTGACTTAGGCTGCCTTCTCCGAAGGCTCGGCAGCCGGTTTCTGCAAGGCGGCGATAATGGTCGCGAACGTGCCTTTGACGAACGCCCCCTGATCGACCGATGCGAAGTACGAGTGCAAGCGCTCCTCGCAGATGACCGTGAAGAGATTCTTCTGGAAGTCGTCGTCGACCCACCCGAATTCGATGCGAATGCCTTTGTACGGGCGAACGTTCCATTTGCTCGTATCGGCAACGAGGAAATCGCCGGCCTTGACGTAAGTCGATTCCACGATCTCCACCCCGCGGATGAGCCGGAACAGCTCGTCCGAGATGTAGTGACCCGTCGAATCCTTCGTCAGGTCGATGGAGGCCCGATCCGAAGGATTGAGCATCACCACATCGGGATAGAAGTTCAGGTTCCGCATCTGGAGGATCGCTGCGCGGATCGCATCGGCCTTGTTCGCCATTTCGACCGTCCCGTCGAGCGCGGTGGTCGCATAGGTAGCAGCAGCCGTAAAGATGCCTTTGAGATTCACGCCCGTGCCGTCACCGGTGAGCAGCTGTTTCGTGCGTTCCTGAACGAGCGACGTGCGCAGCATGTTGTCGATCTCCGACTGCATATAGTCGAAATCGTCGCGCATCTCGTAAGAGATTTTGGCCGATACGGCCACTTTCTTCGCCGTCGACGTCTCAGGGACATACGACCAGTCCATAGCGGGCTTCAAGGCCCCCTCGGCGATGAATGCAGGAGCGCCGTTGCCGGGCTCGCGATCCACCCAAGTGATATTGGGCGAGTTGGTAGCTCCCTTGAACAACCGTTCTACGACGCGCGTGTCTTCGCTCGGCGCGTAATGGATCGTGCGGTCTACTTCGGTGTTGAGCGCTGCAACCGCCGCGGTATTGGCCGCCACGGTGATCGTCGTAGCATCCTCTTTGATCTCCAGTTCGAGCGCCGTATTGCGTTTCTCCGCGAAAGCGCGTTTCGCCTCGTCGCCCGAAAGGAACGCCTTGATCTGCTCGCGGATCGTGCGGCCCTTTCCGGCGCTACCGCTCATCGAACGGCGGATCTCGCTCCCCTGCTCCTTGAGAGCCTTCTCGATCTCCTCGATCTTCTCGGCCGACACGCCCAGTTTCCCGAGCGACGATTTTACCGACTCGACGATCTCTTCCTCCGATTTGATCCCCTCGGCCAGCATTTCGAGCTGGTCGTTGATGTGCTTGCCGAGCAATTCCATGCCCTTGCGATCCACATCCGAGAACTCCCCGCTGTCGGGCAGTTCGAATTTCTTGAATTTGAATGCCATGTTTTTCAGTTTTTGATTTGACCTAATTTTTCGAATACCGAACTGCGTGAAGTGAGTGGCGCGCGGGCCGGCTCGGCTTTGAACATCGACAGTATTCTGCTGTGTACTTTTTCGTATTCATCGGGCGCGGTCTCCCGTAATGCCTTGACATATCGTTCCATGTCGTCCAAGGCTTTCATGTCGCCGATATACTCCGTGTGCTCGTTGGCGCCGAAGGTGACGACCGAAATCTCGTGCAGAATAATCTCCTTCACGATCAGGCAGTCGAGGTCGGGATCGTAATCGCATTTGTCCCATACATACCGATAGCCTATCGAGAACTGGTTGAGCACCCCTTCGTGCATCTGCACCCATGCGCGGCGAGCGTCCGGCACGGCATCGAAATCCGAGAGCTGCACCGTGGCGTATCCGCCGTCGTCCTTCTCCTCGATCGACAGGATGCGGCCGATCGGGTTCTTCGTCTCGTGCTGCCACAGGAATTGTATCTTCCGGTTTGTCGCAGAAGCCGGCCCGCGCTCCTGAATACTCTTGCTGATGCAGCCCTTCATCAGCATGTCGCCGTCCGAATCGACCGTTCCGAACGAACAGAACTTCACGAGAATGATGTGTTTCTCTTCGTCCACGACATCGGCCTTCAATATCGGCGCTTGCTTGAAAGCCCCGCCGCGGTTCATGACTTTTTTATACAGTAGTTTGTCCATTATTCCAGAATGTTTGCAATGATGTTTTTCCCCTGTTGCTCGGTAATGAGACCGGAGGCGATCGCGTTGCTGGCAGCCGTCACGGCCGCCGTCAGCGAATCGGCATACAGCCGCTTCGCTTCCTGGAAGATCGACAGGTGATCGAAATAGGGAACGATGCGGAATCCGTCGAACCCGTGCGCCGCGTTCAATACCTCCGATATTCGCTCTGCATCCGGTTTGATCGCATCGTTGTACAATTTGACCTCGGCCGCCGTAAGATTCGCATAGGTCGTCCCTTCGGTGTCGATCAGTACATACGGTACTTGATAGGCATCGGCGATCTCCTTCTTGGCATTGCGCTGCACCTCCGTGAGATTCATGTCCTTCATGTTGGCCGAAATCTGCACGAAAGCAGCCTTCAATCCGGTCACGATGTACTTATATTGGCCCTTCATCACGCCGTATCGCCGCAGGGCCGCTTGTGCCTGCTCCCGATCCTCCTTGTTCTCCGGCAACACGGATGTCCGGAAATCCTCGCTGTTCAACGAGATGATACCCAATGCCCCTCTGTTGATGATGAGTTCGTTCTGCGCCTCGAATGACGACACGAAAGGATTGACGGCGTTCTGCAAGGCTGACAGACGCGACTGCGATGCTCCGAAGATATTCGAATTATAGGCCGAATCCCGCACGACGAACATCTGATCCCGATCGACACGAATTTGATAATCGTTGATCGAAACCATATAATAATCGATCTGCGGATCGGGCCGGAAACCGGTGAATTCGGAGGTCGTCACCTCCTGAACAAGCGGATTCGGAATCACGTAGAGTTCGTAGGCCGTGGGCACACCGACCGGCTCCCAGCGAAGAATATAGGCTTTTCCGTAAATATCCTTGAAGGCTTCGATCATCGCCGTGAAATCTTCGATCGTTTGAAAGTCATTCGGATGCTTCCACCTGTTCAGTTCCTCCGTGCGACCTGCGACCTGGCGAGCGTCGTCCGACGGATCGACAGCCCACCAGCGGGCGTTGCGAATTGCCGCGGATTTCTTGGTCACGACCGAAAACAACGCGCTGCACCGAGCGTAAGCGATAGTCTGTCCGGCAACGGTGTCGCAGTTGATCGTACTACCGCTGCCCAATCCCATTGCCGAGAGAAAATCGCGCACAGAGACGAACCGCTGTTCCTCCGCTGTCGGAGTTCCGCACTCCGATTTCGTCGTCAAGTCCTGACTCTTACTTCGCCACTTCAAGCTGAATCTCATTGCACATAGCCTTTGAAGCAAATGTAAGGGCGATAAAAGAGGGTTCTCCGAACTTTTCGCTGTTTTTTCATTTTCGGCGGTTGCAGACCCAATAGAGATACTCCATTACAGCGTATCGGGCCGCATCCCACAAGTGATTGAATTTGTCGATCGGCTGGTTGATCGTAATGCCGTTCACCGAATCCCACACATAGGAATTGGCCTCGGTTTGGAAATTACGGCTGCGGACGATATGGAGGCGGAACGATTTGACCATGTGAATTCCGTCCGTTACGGAACCGGCATATTTCTTCGCCTTCACCACGCTGAGCCCGCGCAGCAGCAGGCCGTCGACCATCGATTCGGGATTTTTAGCGTATTTGTCCGCCGAGTCGGCGAATATGGGCATCCGCCCGACCACCCCCTCGATCGCATCGTAGAGCAAGGCCGGATCGGAGCAGGGTGCATAAAACTCTTCCTTCATGTATAGATCAAGCCCCCGAAGCCCCAGACGGACGAGCGCCGTAGGATCGTTCGTAAATCCGAAGTCAAGGCCGAACACGACCCTTTCCAGGTCGGACGGAAATTCATCGATCCAGTCGATATTCGGATAGACAAGACCCTCTTTCGCTGCACGGATTCCCAATCCATAGACTTTCCATCGCCACTCGTCGGCCGTGCCCGCAGCAATGTTCGCCGGTGTAGGTTCATAGGATTCGATTTCTCGTATGACCCCAGGCGGGCAGAACGGATTGTCTTTGTATGTCGTGTGCGTAAAATAGGTGTGCGGCTGCCCTTCCAGTTCGAAGGCCCAATGTTCGGTATATTTGGGATTCCAGTCGCCGATGACCATCGTCGTGCAGCGCATCGTGATATTTTTGTACTGCTGCTTCGAGATGTCGTCCAGCATCTCGTTGATGTAGATGATGTCGCAATCGTATCCTTCACGGCTATCCATTCTGTCCAATCCGCGGAAATGGATCACGGAGTTGTTGATATAGTAGTCGGGATGTTGATTCTCGCTGCGCATCGCATCGGGATCGTAGACGCCGCGCAGGGTCAGTTTCTTGCGGAAATCGGCAAGGGTGATCTCCTTGCAGGCCTGCAACGTATTTCGATATACGAAGATATTGAGCGGGGATAGTGCGAGCGTACAGATGTCGTACAGAAAATCGAAGGCATCGTAGGTCTTCCCCGAACGGCTCGACCCTTCATTAAAAATCTTCAACACCGCATCCCGTTCCCTGTACTGCATGTACCGATACATGAGGTAACGATACACTTTCCCCCGATAGGTGCGGATGTCAGGCAGACGATGCATCGGCAGGCGGTGTTTTTTCGATCGACAACGCATCCTCCGCGTCTATTTGAATGACGACGGGAGCGACGGCAGGATTTTCTATCTTTCCGGATAGTTTCACCTCCTTCGGCGCTGCGTAACCCAACATGTTCATGATGCTGTCGAGACTCTTCTGCTTGTCGTAGCACTCGATCTTCACGAACTCCTCGACAATCTCATCGCCATTCGAAGCGATCCGTTTGACCTGTTTGGTATTGATCGACTTTATACATGCCTTCTCGTCGTCCGTAAGCGACTCGAACTCTTTAAGCGACATCCAGCCGTTACGAATGAGGGTCGCATCCGAAAAGGCGATCTTCTGGTGCTCGCGGATGATCTGCAAGGCCGAGATGCCCGCAGCCTCGGCAAGGTGAGTTTTCAGATATTCGATCCTCGCTGCAACCTCACTGTTTTGTAATAGCAGATAGGCATTATTCCATACCGTGTTATCGCTCATGTTCGAACATCTGTAAGCATAGCGATATGCCTCGGACGCATTACCGCATTCGAGGTACTTATTGCAAAACTTTTCCTGTTTGATCGTGAGCTTGCCCATATATGCAAAGATCGCCTATCGGGGAGACGATTCTTTCAACTTTTCGCTCTTTTTCATTGCCCGATATAGCGGTATTGTAGGTGTGCATGTAAATCATGCCACTCTTCGATCAGTCGGGGATGCCGTTCGACAAATGCCTCCCACTCGATGCGGCGCAGATAGATCCGCCCGTTGCGGACGACTGTGCCGAGTGTCCGATCCACTCGAATCGATTTCCATATCCAACGTGTCGAAATGCCGTACTCATCGGCTGCGGCCTGAATTGAGATAAAATGGTTCATTGCAAATCCCGAATTAATTACTACCTTTGTTCTTGGGTGAGGGGTGATCTTTCGGGATCGCCTCTTTTTATATCAAACAGTTATACCTGTTCTACTTTCCGGAATATTACATCCATCCCATCCTCTCGTTCGTACCAACGACAGCTGCCTGTCATCTCGTTGTAAGAGCAATTGCCAAAACGCGCACAATCCCGACATGCACATTCCTCTTTATTCGGATCATACCCTACAACCTCTACGGTCTCGCCTTCATACTCGAACCGCTCGCCGACCGGACGGGTGTAACGTTTTTCATCTCTGGGTTTCAGGGCCCACGGAACCAGCCGCCTCGTCATGGTCTTTCGCCCCTCGATGACCGCCTGCGTCAAGCCGTAGCGGTCGTTGAACATAATCTTTTTCATATTACTCTCCCAATCTCTTAATGGCTTCCAGAAATACGGCGGCCCAGTTCAATGCAGGGGTATCGGTCGGGCCGGCCATATCGAGTTCCAGCGTGAATTTGGTGGAGACGGAGACTTCATTCCCATTCTGGGTAATCTGGACGACAGCCTTCTGCTCATTGTCCTGAAAAGTGATTTTTACCTGATTGTTTTTCATAGCTAACTTATTTTGAGGTATTCAAATTCGTATTTTAATTATTTATTTGTTCCGATTCGGGAAAATGATACTTCAATACGCGCCGACAGAACGGGTCGATCTCGCAGTTGAAGACGTTCGTCCAGCCGGCCCACGCCGCCGCCAGGTCGAAGCCGCCGATGCCGCTGAATAGAGAACCGTGCGTCATTAGTACTCCACCGCTGCCCTGCGATCGATGAAGAAATGAATACCCGGTGCGCATTCGCTCCACCTGTTATCGTCGAAATCCGGAACTTCCACAGTAGCACCGACAGTGTAGACGAAGTTTTTGTCATGGTCGGAACGAACGGTATCCTCAGTTGCCTTGGTGCCGTCCATGTTCTGAATCTCCATGACGTATGCTTTATCGCAACGGCATTTGTGTCCCGTTGCCGAACTGCGCCGTGCATCTTCCGGAATTCGTAATTTTACGATATGCCCAGAGGCTTTTTTCCAACCGATGAAACTACCCTCAGTCGGACATGATAGATAACATCCCTTGGCATCGCGTAGGTTGGCACCGCGCAGGTCGGCGCCGCGCAGGTCGGCATCGCGCAGGTTGGCACCGCGCAGGTCGGCATCGCACAGGTTGGCACCGCGCAGGTCGGCATCGCGCAGGTTGGCATCGCGCAGGTTGGCATCGCACAGGTCGGCACCGTACAGGTCGGCACCGCACAGGTTGGCACCGCACAGGTTGGCATCGCACAGGTCGGCATCGCACAGGTTGGCATCGCGCAGGTTGGCACCGTACAGGTCAGCACCGCGCAGGTCGGCGCCGCGCAGGTCGGCACCGCGCCTAATAGCGTCCAAAACCGTTTCGGTGATTGTGTTTCCCTCTTTCGTGTATTCAAATACGACCGAGCCCGTCCAACGGTTGCGGATTTCGATTTTAATCTGTTTCGTTGATTCCATTGCGGTAAAAGCTTTTGTTACACTCCTTTCGGAACCCGATAATGAAGGGTACGTCCGGGATAATGATAATCGAGAATCGGTTTGGCGAGGCGTATATTTCCTTCGATCAACGCCGCCAGTCTTCTGCTGGATACCGTCAGCGTCAGCCGATCCCGCGTTATCTCCACGCCTTGAAGATCAGTCAGCATATCGCGGCATACAGCCACCGTCGACAGCCTGTCGTAGATTTCATGCCAGCATTGCAGAAACCTCACCGGATAACGCAGGGGTTCCGACGTCTTTTCTTCGGTCCATGCACGGGCCAATGCCGCCTTGTCTACGACCTTCTCTCCCTTGCGCATCCATCCGGTAGCCTGGTAGTGATTAACGAACCTGTCGACTTCGTTTGCAGGGTTTCGAAAATTCCGGAAAAAGAAAATCTCGAAAAATTTCTCTCTCTCTTCTTCGCGCGTTTCAGATTCAGAAACAGAGACAGAATCAGATTCAGAATCAATATCAGAATCAGATACAGATTCAATAGGGTTTTCGCGGTTTCCTGCCGGTTTTGAAGAAAAACCGCCGCTTTCCGAAAAAACCGTGCGGTTTTCTTCGAAACCGTCCGCTTTTTTAGGCCGACCGCCCTTGCGGCCGTTCTCGCGGTTCTGCTCGCACTCCGCGTAATACTTTTTGGCGTTCGCATCCAGCGACGCACGGATGAAGCCGAAACAGAGCGTAGTCAGTTCATCCATTTCCGGCAGCTCCTCTTCCGTCGCGTGCGCATAAATGGCGGTCAACAGCCTGCCCCGCTGCTCCATCGCGAGCATCTTGATCTGCGGAAAGAAATCGTGCCGCAGAAGAAACGTGTCTTTATTTTGCCTGGCCATGATGGTTATGTTGCTTTTGGTGACACTCCGCACAGAGTGTAATCAGACAATCCAAGTGCTCTTTTTCTCTGCCTACGATGGATTGGCCGTCGACGTAATAGGTCTTGTGATGGATTTCCAGTGAATAGCTCCGTCCGCAAAGCTGGCAGCGGTGGCCGTCGCGAAGACGCACGATCCGGCACACCTCCTGCCAATAATCGCTCTGCAATTGCCGGACATAGCTACTCCTCCGGCCCCGACGATGTTGAAGTCTGCTCATAGGTCGCTTCGTTCATGTCGATCCCCAGCACGTCGAGGAATGCCTGCTTGTTGGTTTCCAGATTGGCAAAGAGGCTCTGCTCGTCCCACGAAGGAATCTTCTCGACTTTGCACAGTTGGAACCGCCCATCGATCCATGCGTAGTAGAGATAGTGTCCGCACAAGGCCATCTTTACCGTCGTATCGCTCGGTAAATCCACCTCCTTCTCTCCGCGCTTGACTTGATAAACCAGATCGCGGATCTGAGTAACGACAGCTTGCAATTTCTCGCGGGCATCCTTCGTCAGTTGCTTACACTGCGCTTCGATCTCGGCAAGTTGCGTTTCGAGTTTCGGCTGTTCGTCCTCCATCAACTCCGAATAGTTGGCTCGGATAGATGTTCTCTCGTAACTGTCGAGAAACCGGACGGCTTTGGCATTGGTTACGCTCTCGGCAATAAATTTTCCCGACAGATGTTTTCTGATTTCGTCCATGTCCTTCGCCCCTTCGAAGATTACACGCGGGAACGATACGTTTTTCGGCAGTTTGAACTCCGGCGATTGCGGAGCGTAATTTTTAAGATCGATCATAACCTATTCAATTTGATTTTATAATATTCTATCAATTCCCGATAGTCACTCTCATGAAGGCAGACTGTCAGGTGCTTCATCCGTTCCAATTCCTCGACTGCTTCCACTCCGTACAATTCGACCAAACGACGGCGGTAAGCCTTCTGATTGCCGTATTTATGTCGATTGCATATCCTGCATTGGGCGTGGACGTTTGTTTCGTTCCACCGTGTCGCCGTATGCGCTCGGACGATGTAATGACCCGCATCGCAGGTATCGTAACTTATCAATGCTCCGCAACTGATGCAGCGGCCGATCCCATTCGGGCAATCCCGCCGTCGGATGTAGCGGCTGAACACTTCGTCCAGCGTCTTAATCGACTTCGACATCGGGCAGGTATTGCGGCAGCAGTTCCGACTTGATATAGCAGGGCAGTTTGCCCTGAATAATTCCGAAGGCACCCTCCTCGGCCAGTGCATCGAACCCGGGCCAACTGCCAGACGCTTTGCAGCGCTTCACGATGTCGAGGGCCTGCGCATATTTGTATTTGCCGATCTGCAAATCCTCCGCATCCCAGAAGATCACGGCGATCTGGAAAGGCGCGGTATTTTGGATCATCACCATGAGCGTTGCCGTAAAGGGGCGTCCGGTGATTTCGCTGGCCACTTTCAAATACATTCCTTCGGAAAGCTCGTAGCGGTACTTCGCGCATTCGTTGTAGAAAGCCTGCACGGAGGACGCACTCGTAGTCTTGATCGACAGAATGGCGTTGATGCCGAAATTCTCCTCCAGCAGCATTCCGTCCGGTCGAATCTTCACCTTCATGCCCGTATCGGGATCCGTCCCGTACATCGATGTCTCGGCCTTCACGTACTGCATCAGTTTCGGGAGGATGCCGCCGCCGTAGGTTTTGTAGGCGATGCGGATCACGTCGACGATCTTCGCGTCGTCCTCCTTGATGAAGGTATAACCTGCCTCTTTCGCCGCGGTGTGGAGCGTATCGATCTGCACACGCAATGCGCCGATCTTCTGATCGGACAGATCGGCATTCCCCTGAATGCCCAGCAGCTCCCAGTAGTAACGAATCAACCGCCGGCAGCCGGAGGCCGTGGTCTTGCTGGCTTGCGGCAGGACGCGAACCTTCGAGAACTTCGATGGTTCCAAGATGGCCGAGTGGACGAAGGTACCGAAGTCGAAATGGTGCGTATTCTTCGATTTCAGCTCCGAAGTGCGGGCGATCAGGTAATGGCGGGGCGATTTCAGGGCTTCTTTCAACAGGCTGCTGCTTTCGCCCGCATGGGAGAGGTAACGCTCCATGCTATCGGACACGACCCTGCCGTTCACGTTAAGCCGCTTCACCGGTACTCGATCCGGCCGATCCGGCAACTGCCGGATATGCTCCAGCAGTTGCTCGAACGGTGTGTACTCCTCACGGTCGAAGTGTAGCGCCGCAAGCGGTTCGGAAGAGGCTGTCAAATCTTGAAGAATGGATGTATCCATCCCGTTGATTTCTTCCTGAGATATGGATAACTTTTCGCTCATGGTTACTTCAATGTATGAACATCGAATATCATCGTAGAGCCTTCGGTCGACTTATTGGTCTTTTTCCCACGATAGATAATCGCTACGGGAGTCTTACTCGGCAATTGACGGACGGCATCTACAATCAATTTTTGGCCTGCGATAAAACATTCCTTGTCGGATACGAATACTCCGCATAAAACCAGTTCTCCCTTTTCATTGGGAACCTCTTTGATGCCCATATAGAAGGCACGTACCTCCTGATCTTTCAGCGCCGCCCATTCATCGGCATTCTTGTACTTTAACGTCAGCGAGAAATCTTCGGACATCGCTTTAAGATGTCCAAGGCTCTCTGTGTCCGGAATCACAAATGTCAATTCGGTTCCCTGTTTTGTTGTCGGTTTTTCCATGATTGAATAATGTATTAGTTGAGTTGCTTTTCAAGGATTATTGCATAGTCCGGATATTCTCGGCCATATTGGTCATATACCACGCGAACGTATACCCTGTCGCCCGTGTATTCGGCGTAGCGCTCCACGCTGCCGTCGTCGTGGCTGCCGCCGATACTCGATCCGTATTCCGCGTAGAAATCGACCGAAGTCGTCAGACCTCTATATTCAACCTCGCAGGTTCCGGATTCCAGCCCGAGATCATGGGTGATCGCTTCGTTGATCTGTCTGGCGAACTCTTGCAGTTCGGAAGGAACAAGATGTATTTTCGGTTCCTCCATACCGCAGACCACCACAATCGGCTCGGCTTTCGACTTCGTGTGCAGGTCATACCCGTAACGGGCCGGTACACTCAAACTCGGATAAACCGCGTATTCTTCTTTTGGCGTTTTCATTCCCTCTTAGAATTTTGCATGTTGACGATTGTAGATTCTCCGCATGGAGTTCATCAGATCGGGGAACGTCCGGATATACCCCATATCGACCGAGAAAGCCAGTTTGCGTTGCAGGTCGTCCAACGCCCGAAGCTGATTCGGCGATGCCGTGTTCCGGATGTCGCGTTCATGCTTGTTGAAGACGATCCAGTTCAAACCCCGCGCAACCTGAGAATAATCCACATCCGGAAGCGCGGCGATCGACCGTGCAAGTACGTTGTAGTTGTCGCCCGCATGATGCCGGTACTCGATCAGCTGGTCGTAAACGAATTTCACGACTTTAACCTCGAAGCGGGGATTGAGCCACATCGCAAACTTCACGAACAGGTACGGGTGCATCCATGTACCGCCGTTGTATTTGCCGCGTGTTTTTAAATATGCCAAATTTGGCACCTTTAAATTTTCCTCCTCCATCAGCGCCTCGATGAAATCTTTGGTGTTCTGATTTTCAAAGAAGTCCTGTATTCGTTTGTTGCTGTTCTTGGCTTTGTTCCATTGCGCAAGCAACGACGTGGCGTTGAACATACCGTCTCTCGTGCGTTGGTATACCTCGAATTTACCCAGCGGGCGGGTCATGATGACATTGCTTTTCATCGTTCGTTGAAGAATTCGTTAAACTTCCGTTCGAAATATGCTCTGTGCGCGGCCGCAAACCCGTAGGCGGCCAGGATCGCACACGAGAAAAGAACAAGGATCACAAGCTCGGCCATAGGCTATCGGTTTCGATAGATACGACAAAGGGTGTCGAGCGTGCTCTTGATGCCGTCCGTCGACGTAGAGGCGAAGTTGCCTTCTTTGACACGGACACACCAGCGAGAAACCGTCGCAATGGCGCAACGATAAAACTCGTCGTAAGTGAGTGGCGGGTCGATGTGACCGGTTGAGATAATTTGGATAAGTTCCGCCTTCGTAAGGCGGGAGGTAACAGATACGGTCTTTCGCGCCGTAGGCGTTGAAGCGGACGCAGTACGGGCGTCGGCTGTCAAATTTTTGTCACGTCTTGGCATTATGGAAACAAAAATTTGCTGTATGTATATGACAAAAGAGGCGAGGCTCTTCTGGAAATCTGCCAAGACGTCGACTTCTCCGAAAAGAAATCGTCCAAAAAAGAACCCCGCTTTATCTGCGGTGAATCGTATGTTTGTCTTTGATTCGAAGAATCGCCGACGTCTTGGCACTGCAAGTATAGCGACTTCTTTTGAAACCGCCAAATTTTCACCGATATTTTTTCCTGCCAAGTACATATCAGTCGCTTTTAGTAAAGTTTATGAGGTTCGGAGAGACGTTTGCGCTCTCGATAGATGAACAGATCGCGTTTGCGACGCTGAGTATGGACTCGTTTATACCACATGCACCAGAAATAACCGGCCACTCTCTTCCAGAGAGGCGCGGGCTTCAATTCGAATGAATCCATGATCGTTTATTTTATCGGTTCTTGTAGATGCGTTCCAGACAGTCGAGCTTGCTGCCCACACTTTCGACGGACGAGTAGCGGCCCGTGAGTACATTGTCGCACCAACGGGAGACAACAGCAATCGCGCAGCGCGTGAATTCGCGCGGCGTGAGTGGTTCTTGAATATCTTCAAGGTGGAACAATCGAACGATCTCCGATTTCGTGAGGTGACTGTACGGGTAAGGTACGGATGTAGCCCCGCTACTGTTCTTCGCGGGTCGGCTACTTTTAACTTGGTCTCGCATTGTCAGTTAAAAGTTTGTATGTATAGGGCAATAAAAAAGGCGTTGCCCCTATCAGTTTGCGAGACCGACACGACTACCGTAGTAGAAGTGGACAAAGGGCAACGCTTTATTACAAGCGTTAATTATGTTCTTTTGATACGATCATCGTATCGATCTCGCATTGCAAATATACGAATTCATTTTGAATTTGCAAAAAAATTATGGCTTGTTGTATTCCATCAACGCCATATATGCCTCGTGACGTGACGACGATGTTTTCAATCTTCGTGGGTGCTCTCCCTTGCTGCGCGATCCCACGAAGGCGCTGTACAGCCAATACGTGTATCTTCTATTTTTTATCGAATAGCTATGTACCCACCCGCTGACCCATCCTTGGGTTGGACGAACATACATCCCGTTAGGAAGAGGTATGAGAAAATCGTCGCTTCTTAAATTGCATGATACCTCACGAAATCGGGCATAATCCTCTTCGGACAGCTCTGCCCATCTTATCTGATCATCTCCGGATAGCGGAAGATCTTTATATTGGTCATCAATGTTGAACAACGACCGTCTGGCTCGGACACTATCAGTTGTTTTATGGTCTATCATCGACAAAATGAGATTGTATAGATGATTATCACCACGGGATTCGTCAGATAATACTGATTGAATATGCTTCTCCGGTTTTCGGAGAAACAACAACAACGCATCATGCAGGAAATCTTCCGCATAGGAATCCATCCCAATAAATGCCGATTTGCGCCGGCAAGCATTAAGCCATCTGGAATAATACTTACTTATGGTTGCTGATAATTGTCTCGATACTTGCGGTGACATCTCTCGGCATTATTTCATTAGGATCGTTTCTGCACACTTTCGACGAGACTCCAATGTCGAGTGCGTATAAATATCCAATGTCGTCGAAACCGTGCTGTGACCCAACATTGTACTGACCGTTTTTACATCGGCCCCGTTGGTAATCAGTGTCGAAGCGTACGTGTGTCGCAATCCGTGGAATTTGATACACCGCGATAAACCTATCTTATTGAGTAATAAATTCCGATAATAGTTGCGATAAGTACGCGGTTCGATGAGTTTATCCGAACCGGAAAGCACGTAATAGTCCGAACGACAAGGCGCAGCAAAGGAGATCAGGATATCTGCAAGCCAACTCGGGAAAGGTACGGAACGTTGGCTGTTGATCGTCTTCGGGGACTGGATGACAACCTTGGTTTTGCCAGTTGAATAATCGACAATCCGTTCAACAGTACGGTTGACTTGCAGCATATTGCTCTCTAACGATATATCTGACCACCTCAGACCGCAAATCTCGCCGATGCGAAGTCCCGTGCATATTACAATAACTACTCCCAGTGTGCGATAAGAAGGATGCTCTCTGAAATATTGTACAATCCGCCTCTGTTCGTCGAGGCTATAAATCTGAAGCTCCTCTTTCTTGGAAACCAGATTTGCCGTAGGATATTTCAACTTAAAAGCAGTGGGAACATTCATGTCGTGTTCATCTACGGCATATAGCAAAATCTGTTTTAATGTAATCTCTAAATCCTTCACCGTTTTCATCGACAAGCCTTCTTGAAACTTTCGACCGATGAATAGCTGCGCATCATTCTTTTTGAATGACTCCACATCCATGTCTTTCCAGTAAGGCAGAATATGGCTGCGAAGTTGTTGATAATAAGCAGACAGGGTACTATCCTTCACAAGTCCTACCTTGGAGTGGAACCACTCTTGTGCTATGACATCGAATTTCATAAATCCTCCTTTTTAATCGAATAAGTCGTGCTGCATTGGCTTATGCACGCGATTAGCATGCGTATAACTCAATACTCGATCGTCACGAACGATATCCGAAAATGCCAGCCCATCATTCTGTTCGTTAAGAAGCACATAACGGGCTTTGGCCACATTTTCGAGAACATCCCCATGGAACACTTCTCCCATCATACCGCGAATAGCCATATTCAACAGTAGAATTGGAATCGATCTATCTGAGAGTTCCCAGCATGTGAATATACAGGTGTGCGGTTTGAAACGCCAAGGCAATTGCTTCGATGCCAGCTCCCACCAATATTGAATAATGAGACCTCCTGTCCCCGCAGTAGGTTCGTGGATAAGACCTTCGCGCGCACCGGTAAGTTGCGTTTCAAGCATAGAGACCTCCCGAGGTGTGAAATCTTGACCTTTATTCCGCCGCTCGGATAACTCTTCTTCGTAGACCTCTTGAAACCAATCGTAGGAAAGATCGCCCGCATGGCTCCGGATAAGTTCGCGAAATACATCGTCGCGGACTTCCTGATCCCCGAATAGCAGGCTCATGATACATTCCGGTAAGGTACGGATATCGTGCGTACCGAAAACCGTGAGAAGTTCGTCTTTCTTCATATGTTTTTTATTTTGTCGCACCGGCAGGATTCGAACCTGCGATTTCACCTCCAAAGGGTGACGTGTTGCCCCTACACCACGGCGCATTGGATTTATTTGTCCCGGTGATCCTCGCCGCTCATGTCATCGCAGCTTCGGAGCCTGTGCCGGTTTGTTGCGCTTCGGCTATTCGCCGTCGCGGGGCTGTCTCTTCGAGTCTTGCCCACGACCCGCCGATTTGGGTATTATCGGCCTACCCGATACTCTTTCTGCCCTTGCGGACTGGGGTGATTTTGCCAGAGCACCAAACCCCTCACCTCTGCGGGTGGCTATCGTTGTGGTGTAGACAGGATTCGAACCTGCAACGCTTTAATTGTCGATCATCCGGAGAACGCCGTTACGGCTCTTGTCTCTTATTATCCGGATAGCATCCCTGCCATGCGGTATTGGGCGATAGTCATTACTTCCGACTATCCTTTTGCGTCCGACCGCTTCAATTCCCTGCGTATACCTATTCCGCCACTACACCATTTGCCGGTCTTTCCCGACCGTCATCCTGCTGCGAGCCTCACGGCGGACAGCGAGGAATCATCACACTGATTGCCTATGCGCATTGGAGGCGCGCAAACCTTTGCTAAGCCCCGAAGCCGCAAAATACCCTTCTCTCAAAAACTCCAATCATGAACACCACCGGCTTCGGGGCGATTTCATATTCATTTCCTGCGTGCGCTCTCGGAGATACGCAGTGCAGCGGCGGCCCGCCTGTCGCCCGAACGGACGGTACGGGATTCGATCCACGACAGTAGCTCTTTTTTCGAGAACACCGTGCGGCGCCCGAACTTCTTGTACGGAATTGTGTGTTTGTAGACGAGATTGTAGAGCGTGGCACGTGTGGTCGGAATACCTTGTGCTGTCAGGAATTTTGCGGCATCCTCAACGCGCATCCCGTCCGTCTCGACGGGTTCGTGCTTGCGCCGGAAATCGGCGAGCTTCGGAAGGATCGCAGATACTTCGTCGGCGATGATGGCGCGCAGCTGCGCTGGTGTCGTTACGATGATCGAATCGTCCATATTGAGCTATATTATTAAATTCTATCTTGGAAACATGTGTTATTCACGCACCCACCTGATTTTGGTGTTCTCGAATCCCCCGCGTTCACGAGCCATCCGGCGGATGCGATCCGGCTGTTCGCCATAGGTAGGGTATGTGAGATTCAATGCGTTATTCACAGTGTCAACCGTACACCCCAGCTCTGCGGCGATCTCCTTCTTTATCGCTGGCGCAACATCGATGAATCGGATCTTCTTTTTGGTCAGTTTGTTTGTAATCTCTTGATTCTTCATTATATTTGCATCTAATATTGTTCGTTCGGTTATCGAAACGGTTACCGTTCTATGACCTTGACAATGCAAATACACAAGATAATTCTATTATTACAAATTTATTTTAATAGAATTTTCTTATGTGAATAATTTTAATCATAAACTAATGATGCCACAGGATATGGAATTATCCGAATTTGTGTCCAAAACTATTATTGATATAGCGAAAGGGCTGGAAACTGCCGCAGAGGTTTTATCTGATTCAGATATAATAATTAACCCTGCCACACAAGATGGGTTGGCTGTCAGTTTAAGATACACTGCGGATGATAAGAAAAGATATAGACCTGCACAACAGATTGATTTTGATGTCTCTGTTGTGGCGTCAAATAAAGATGTGACTTCGGGAGGATTACGTATTTCAGTAATGGGGATCGGAGGAGGAGTAAATTCTGAATCAGGAACAGGACAATCGCATGTTAGTCGATTGCGGTTTTCCATTCCTGTATGCTTCCCTCTATATGAAGGAAACAGCAAAGATTAAATATGCTTAGTTATCTTACCCGAAATGATATCATCAATAATTTGTACCATTTGTAAAAGAGTTAAAGGATCGTGGATGTTACAACATAACTCGGATACTATTTTCCGGCGACGGGCTTCTCGTCTTTTAAGATTCCGAACTCTAATAATAGCTCTTAGATAATTAAGGCACATACTTTTTTTTGCAAATATAATAGAATATTCAATTAAATATGTTGACAGGACAAAATAAAATAAATTTAATATTGGATCACGTAGGCATCAAAGCCCCTACGTTCGCCAAACATATAGGGGTTAAATACCAACGTATATTGGATATTCAAAACGGAAAAGTTAAAAACATATCCGCTGAGGTAGCAAGCCGAATTATAGACGCTTATCCACAGTTCAACATTGAATGGCTTCTCACCGGCGAAGGTGAAATGCTGAAAAACGGGATTGCTCATGAACCAGACAACGGCACCACGATCGGCTCTGGCAGAGTAATCCCGTATTATGACGCCGAGGTTGCAGCAGGAACCGAGTACGGTATGGAGATGACGCAGACGGCACCCGTAGGTGTGATCGAAATAGGCGGCCTGCTCAAAGACAGCGAATTTGCGATGCGTGTCTACGGCAATAGCATGGTTCCGAACTATCCTGCCGGATGCGTGATCGGGCTGCGCCAATATAACGAACATTTCATTGAACCCGGAACTGTGTACGTGATAGAGACGGAAGAAAACCGTTTTCTCAAACGGCTGTATTACACCAAAGATAAAAAGGCATTCCGCTGCATGAGCGACAACCACATGAAGCATGAGAACGGCCCAATGGAGGGAGAATATTTCTACCCTGAATTCGAAATCCCGTTTGAAGATGTCCGACGGTTATTGCGGGTGACGGGAGTAATTAAGCGCAATATTTTATAGGATGATTACAGTAATATATTGTATTATGAAAAAGATTTATCTGTTATCGTTCTTGATGGTGATCGTTGGGATCAGTTGCGAAAAGGAGACTGTCATCACTATATCCAACGAATCCTTCGAAGAGTATTTTCCGTATCATGAAAATGGGAAATCATATAATGAACCTTTTCGATATGTAGGAGAAGATAAGAATGGCGACCCTATATGGAGATCATTATATGAAATTGAGGAATCCGTCAATCGATGTACAATTGAATTTAGTAATAAAAATCATTACATAAATGTTGGAGAAATTCCATCTTTGTCACTACTACAAGAATGGAATTATTTAAAAGAGCGACCGCAAAACTATGGAGTTGACGCATTCCATATTGTTGCCTATTTCACCTTTACCTATGAAAATATAAATGGGAATTATTATATAAAGAATTACCACTACACTACAGATGCTCGCATATTCGGAATGAACTATCTTGAATTCGATTCTTCGAACGGAAAAATCGGCAGGTGGGTTCATAAAAAGTAATGTGATAGATGTGGATGATGGGGTGATCAATTCGATGTAATGCTATTAATCTAAACTTTAAAACTATAAGATATGGAAGATTTTTTTGTAATGATGCTAATTGTATGGGCGGTGGGTATCTTGTCAATTATATTATTCTTCAAATTATGGAGGATGACAAATGACATTAAGAAGATTTGCATTTCTGTGGTAAAAGAACCGCAACGAGGCCGAAATTGGGTGGTTTCTACGATGCTGATGAAAGGCGAGTCTCCAGAAATGATAAGTAAATATTTAATTGAATCTTTTTCAGAGGATATTCATAGACTATACAAAGTTGGATATACGGAACAGGCGTTTACCCAATATGCAAACGCAAAAATCACCCAATATAAAAAGTTATATGAGTTAATTGGAATAGAGATGCCAGATAGTATACAAAATGCAAATACAATCACAAAAGTAAAAACCATTTTTCATCAAGGATGATAACGCTTGTCTCGACTCTCCGGCAGGCTTATCCCTTGCGATAGCATTTTAATAATACCTCATGGAACTGCAACCCATCCAAAGTAAGATATACGAAATACGGGGCCAGCGGGTGATGCTGGACTTCGATTTGGCGGAACTCTACCAAGTGGAGACCCGAACACTCAAACAGGCGGTACGACGCAATATTGAGCGTTTCGAAGGCGACGATTTTATGTTTGAACTCTCGGATAACGAGTATAACGCATTGAAAGACAGAATAAGGTCACAAAATGTGATCTTAGAAATCGACGGACGAGGCAAGTATCCCAAATATCCGCCCTTTGCCTTTACGGAAATGGGCGTCGCAATGCTTTCGAGCGTGTTGCGCAGTGAGACAGCCATACGGGTAAATAGGGCTATTATGCGGGCTTTCGTAGCGATGCGCAACTACATCATGACCACGACGACAGTAACGGCAGAATTGGCCGAAATTCGGGCACGGCTGGCGTTGTTGGAGCAGACGGGCAAGGACAACGCCGAAGCGGTCAGCGATCTATCGGAGGATATGCGCCAGGAATTGGACAATATCTACGAGGCAATTGCGGCACTCTCCGTGAAGGTTCCGCAGGCGCGCAAATCCCCTCAGCCAATCGGGTTCAAAAAATAGACAGATTATACTCGATCGATGCAGATGTTATCCTAATGTTGTTCGAATATTTTCGAATAAATATCGTAAATATTTAGTAAACAGCAAGTAAAGTAATTATTTATAACAGCCTTCTAAGCTGTGGGTCTTGGGTTCGAATCCCAACGGAATCACGAAACAGAATCGCTTGCGGATCGGGGAGCTCCCCGATCCGCAAGCGTTCATATCGGCGGGACCTGCACAGGTTCAGGAACGCACGAGGCGCACCCAGCCGTCCCGGCATACCGCACGACGCCTCCGGAACGGGCGCGTTCGCCGTGCGGCGGAAGGGTGCCGGATTCGGGATTCTTGCGTATTTGCGATTTTTTTCATAGCTTGCCTGCATAAATCGCCCGAAAGAAATTCAGAAATCTCCCAAACACCGTATGAAAAAGATATCGAGGAAACTTTTCCTGAAAAAAGCAGCAGCCGGATTGGCTGCATTGGCCGTGTCGCCCGCACTGCTCTCATGCGACGAATCGGACGCCGGCAGCCGGAAAATCCGGAAGCTCGCCCCGCTCGCGGGCCGGTACGACGTCGTGATCGCAGGCGGCGGCCCTGCGGGATTCATCGCGGCGATCGCGGCGGCACGGCAAGGCGCGAAGACAGCGATCGTCGAGCGATACGGCTTCTTCGGCGGGATGGCTACGATCGGATACGTCGCGCCGATCAGCGTATTCGCACTCAAAAACGAACTGGTCATCGGAGGAATCCCCTGGGAGTTCGTCAAGCGATTGGAGTCGATGGGCGGCGCTTTCATCGAATGGCCCAAGGCGAACATCGATTTCGACGTCGAACTCTACAAACTCTGCTGTCAGCGGATGATCCGGGAAGCCGGCGTGGACATGTACATGCACTCGGCGATGATCGGCTGCGAAATGGAGGGGAAGAGAATCGAAACGGTGATTATCGAAAACAAAAACGGCCTCGAAACCCTCGCCTCCAAAGTCTTCATCGACTGTACCGGCGACGGCGATCTGGCACACATGGCCGACGTGCCGATGCAGCCGAATCCGGACGGAGAGCTGCAACCCTCCTCGTACTGTTTCATCCTTTCGGGAGTCGACACCGAGAGCGAATTGCTGAACAGGTGCATGTACCACAACGGCATCAACGGACCGAGCCAGTGCAAACCCGTACGCGAAAAACTGCTGGCCATGAAGGCGGCCGGAGCCGATCTGCCCGATTTCGGCGGCCCGTGGTTCAACAATGTCATGCACAAAGGCAGCGTGGCCGTGAACATCACACGCAGGGCGGCCGATGCCACGGACAACCGCAATTTCAGCGCCGCGGAGTGCCAGCTCCGGGAGGACATCTTCACCTTCACGCGTATCCTCAAAGAGAACTTCGCTGAATTCGCCGACTGCTACGTCTCCTCCACCGCGCCGCAGGCCGGCGTGCGCGAATCGAGAAGAATATGCGGCGTACATACGGTAACGGCCGACGAGTATGTCAACGCCTACCGCTACGAGGACAGCATCTCCCGCGGAATCCACCCGATCGACATACACGCCAGCAAAGGCACGCACCAGACCCGGATCGATCTCGACAAACCGGCCTACGTCCCCTATCGGGCCCTTATCGCTCCAAACTACCCGAACCTGCTCGTGGCCGGCCGCTGCCTGTCGGCCGACCGTCAGGCACTCGCCTCTCTGCGCGTGATGGCCAGTTGCATGGGAACCGGCCAGGCCGCGGGCGTCGCCGCCGCGCAGAGCGTCGCGAGCCGCCGCCCCGTACAGGAGATCGATACGGCCAGACTCGTTTCGACCCTAAAAGATCTGGGTGCGGTTCTCTGACGCGGCCGACGAAACCGGTAGCGGACAAACAGCGGGGACGGACCGATGTCTACCCCCGCTGTTTCGGTTCTCCGCCGACGAATGCGCCGCAAAAAGCACCGGCACGCAATGTTGCGTGCCGGCACTCCCTTTTACCAATTCAAACCTTTCCAGTGTCGTTATCTCTGCGGACGCACGTCGAACCGATAGGTTCCCGATCCGACTGCGTAGACCTTGCAGCCCTCCTTATAGCCGAGGTACTCGATTCCGGCGACCTTCTCCACGGGCAGGTTGCTCTCGAAGACGGCGGCATCCTCGGCCGCAGGCAGCCACACGGTCGACGTCGTATTGGCGGGAACTTCGGCCAGCAGCTCGAAGCTTCCGTCGGCGCCCTTCGACCACTCGCTGCGGATCTGCCCGTAGGGCGACTCGAAGCTCACGCGCGCCATCGTCAGGTCGCCCACCGCCTCGGGTCGGATGACCGACCGTTTGTAGGCCAGCGCCCCCGTGTCGCGGCGGATACCGCCGACATGGGTGTAGAGCCACTGCATGAGATGTCCCAGCATGAAGTGATTGTGCGACTTGATCGGCACCACCTGCCACGATTCGGGCAGCGCCGTAGCGCCCTGTGCCAGCATGTAGCCGTAACCGTAGACGTCGTAACGCGAATTCATGTCGAAGATCACGTCCGACCGGCCGCCCGCTTCGAGCGCACGCAGGATATAGGTATAACCCATGTCGCCGCCCGTCAGGCCGTTGTTGCGGCTGCGGATGTCCTTCACCACGTTGTCGAGCACGCCCTGGCGGTACTCCGGATCGACCAGACCCGCGCAGAGCGCGATCGAGTTGGCAGTCTGGCTGTTGCGGTCGTAATAGCAACCTTCCTTATGGAAGAATTTCTCGTTGTAGGAGGTGCGGATCGCATCGGCGAGCTTCTGCCAGCGCTCCGCATCCTTCTTCTTGCCGAGCAGCTCGGCGCCCTTGACCATCGCCAGCGCATCCATGTAGTAGATCGGCGTGGCCGTCGCCGCGAGCGACGAGAGCTGCGCGCGGCCCGGCATCTTGGGACCGATATCGAACCAGTCGCCCAGACCGTGTTTGAGGATGTGGTCGTCGGCTTTCGAGGTCAGGTAGTCCACGTAGCGGCCCATCGCCTCGTAGTGCTTGCGCAGCATCGTACCGTCGCCGTAGTATTCATAGAGGTAGAGCGGCACCAGCACGAAGGCGCTGCCCCACTCGGGCGAGTCGCGGAACGCCTCGCGGAAGAGCGCGTATTCGGGGGCGATGTCGGGCACCAGTCCATTGGGCAGCTGCGCCATGGCCATGTCGTCGAGCATCTTCTCGTAGAGGCTGAACATGTCGAACGTATATTGCAGCGAACCGAACATCAGGTGCAGCTGCTCCAACCACGGCAACTTCTCGCGGTGCGGGCAGTCGGTCAGATAGCTCACCATGTTGCTCTTGATACCCCAGCCGATGAGCCGCTGCGTCTTGTTGAGCAGGTCGTTCGACGAGACGAACGTTCCCGATTCGGGCGTCGAATTGCGGATATGCAGACCGCGCACGTCCACGATTTCGGGCAGCCCCTCGGGGTTGGGTTCGCCCGCCGGCACGGCGCCGTCGATAAGCACGTAGCGGAAGCCGTGGTAAGTGAACTGCGGCGCCCAGCTCTCGGGCTCCGCGTCGCCGCGAAGCGTATAGGTGTAGCGCGTCTCGCCGCGGTAGCCGCCGTGGATCTGGATCGAGTCGACGGCGGGATCGAACAGTTCGCAGGTGTTCATCCGCACCGCCTGTCCGCGCTTGCCCTTGACCGTCAGACACGCCACGCCCGAGAAGTTCTGCCCCATGTCGTAGAGCCACTTGCCGTATTTGGTCTTGCGGATCTTGAAGACGGGGAACTCCTCCATGACCTTCACCGGCAGCGCCTTCGGGGCGATCAGCTCGCCGCGCTGCGAGGTGAAGAGCACCTCCTGCCACGACGAATCGTCGTAACCGGGCTTCATCCAGCCCGTGCGTTCGAGCGTCGCGTCGTAATCCTCGCCGCCGAAGATGCTGCTGTACGTCACCGGACTGGTCGTCGTGCGCCAGCTGCCGTCGCTGACGATCACGTCGTGCGTGCCGTCGGCATATTCGACGTCCACCTTGCAAATCATCATCGGGTAGCCGTAGGTCATCAGCAGTTTGTAGTAGCGTTCGCGCGGCACGTTGTACATGCCGTTGCCGAGCATCACGCCCAGCACGTTGGCGCCCTGCTGCAAACGGTCGGTCACGTCGAAGGGGACGTAGCAGACGATCTTGTCGTAGTCGCTCCACGCCGGATCGAGGAAGTTGTCGCCTACCTTGTCGCCGTTGATGAAGAACTCGAACTGCCCCAGACCCGAGACGTAGGCCATGGCCCGTTTCACAGGTTTCCGGACGTCGATCTCGCGGCGGAACTGCGGCAGACGGTTGGGTGCCGTGATGCGGTCGCCGATCGTGAGTTTGTTATACTCCTCGCCCGGCACCAGACGCAGGCTGTCGGGCTGCACCTCCATGGCGATCCAGCGGGCTCCCGACCATGCGTCGGGCGACATCAGCCCCGTCGAGAAGCGGTTGACCGGCATCCAGGGCGAGACTTCGCCCGCAGCGTTCCAGACGCGCACGCTCCAATAATACTCCTTGCCCGATTCGAGCGCCTTGCCTGCGTAAGGGATGTGGAGCGACTCCGCGCCCTTGGTCTTTACCCGCCACAGATTGCCGCGGCCGGCAGCGACGGCCGCACGGTCGTCGCCCACGATCAGTTCGTAGGCCGATTGCAGGAACCCGCGGTCGCGGGCGCTGATCTGCCACGAGAAACGGGGCGTCAGCGTATTGATACCCAGCGGTTCATCGCGGTATTCGCAACGGGGATTCACCACCGAAAAATCCTGCGCGGCCGCGCCCGCCGTCGAGCAGAGCAGCGCAAGCAGAAGGATTGTCCATTTTTTCATCGTCAGGTTTTCGTTTAAAGATTAATCGTTAGCCATTTTGATTGCAAGTTAGCTATTTTCCGCCGATCGGGGAGTATGTTTTTTGACATTTAAATTTCTAATTCTGACATTTCGGACGAAAGGAAAGAGAGCCTATCCGCCCCTCGCGCCTCTACGGTTCGCCGCGGGCGGAGGAAACGGTACGAGCCGTTCAGGCGAGTTGCAGGCCGCCGCGCGGGGCGGAGAAACAGCCGTATCGTCCTGCGACATCGAAACGATTAGAAACCGAACGCGGGATACAATTGCGAACGGACACGAAAAACGGGGCGCCGAAACGCCCCGTATCTTACCGTCTTCTCCGGTCTCAAAGGTCGAGCGACCGCACCAGCCGCCGGTTGACCTCGTGCAGCCGGTCGACGTCGACCTTCACCACCTCGCGGTCGTAGGTCACCAACCCGTTGACCTCGCCCTCGACGTCGGTCGTCTGCGTATAGACCGCGGCGCTGAACCCGCGCTCGACCAACTCCATGAGCTTCTCGGCATAGGTCACGTAGCGATCCGTCACGTCCTCCCTGGTCTTGAACTCGATGTAACCCCAATTCTTGTCCGCCGACCAGAGGTGCCCCTCGACGGGCAGGCCGATGCCGCCGTACTCGCCCAGCACGTTGACCCGCTTGGCGTCGTAGAGATACATCTTCGGTTCGGGATAGTTGTGCAGGTCGAGCATGTCGCCGCAGTCGCGGTAGTTGCCTCCGCTGGCCGGATTGACCAGCCGCGACGGGTCGCGGCGCTTGGTCCAGTCGGCCACCTCCTCGGCGCGGTACTGCCCCCACGCCTCGTTATAGGGCACCCAGACCACCACCGACGGATGCCGGCCGCAGAAATCCATGATCTCGCCCCACTCCTTATAATAATTGGCGAACGACTCCTCCGAACGCGCGGCGTCGGTTCCCGCGCCGTAGCGGTGCGGCTCCCACTTGCCCGTCGACATGTCGCCGCTGGGCATGTCCTGCCAGACGAGGATTCCCTCACGGTCGCAATGCCAGTACCAACGTTCGGGTTCGACCTTGATATGTTTGCGGATCATATTGAATCCCAGCTGCTTCGTGAACCGGATATCGTAGAGCAGCGCCTCGTCGGTCGGGGCCGTGTAGAGGCCGTCGGGCCACCAGCCCTGGTCGAGCGGGCCGAAATGGAAGAGCGGCCGGCCGTTGAGCGTCATGCGCTCGATACCGTTGGCGTCGCGCCCGGTGGCGATCTCGCGCAGCGCGGCGTAGGATTCGGCACGGTCGATCACCCGTCCGTCGCGCAGGAGCGTCACGGTCAGGTCGTAGAGATAGGGGTCGTCGGGACTCCACAGACGCGGATGTTCGACGGCGAGGTGCACCGGCTGCCCGGCCATGCTGCTTCGCTCGGCCAACGTCTTGCCATCGGCCGAGAGCGTCACGCAGACGCGGTCGCTGCCCGTGCGGGCGGTCTTCACGTCGACCGAAAGGACGCCGGCGCGGATGTCGCTGCGCGTCGTGATCCCTGCGATATGGTTGGCAGCAGGAACCGGTTCGATCCACACCGTCTGCCAGATACCCGTCACGGGCGTGTACCAGATGCCGTGGGGTTCGAGCACCTGTTTGCCGTGGGGCTGGAAACCCTTGTCTGTCGAATCGGTCACCTTGACCGTCAGCTTCTGCACCCCTTTGGCCGAAAGCGCGGGGGTGATGTCGAACGAGAAGGGGGTATATCCGCCCGTATGACTGCCTACGAGCAGGTCGTTGACATAGACCTCGGCACGCCAGTCCACCGCGCCGAAATGGAGCAGCACGTCGTTGCCCCGGCGCCATGCGGCGGGCACTTCGAACGTGGTCTCGTACCACAGCGCCTCCTGCGGCGTCACGCCGCGCTGCACGCCCGACAGCGACGATTCGATCGGGAAGGGCACCAGAATCCGCCCCTGCGCTTCGCCCGGAGCCGCCGCTCCGGCCGGCGTGAGCGAATAGTTCCACAGGCCGTTGAGATTGCGCCACCGGCTGCGCACGAGCGTCGGACGCGGGTATTCGGGCAGCGGAGCCGCGGGATCGACCTCGGCGGCCCAACGGGTTTTGATCCGGTCGCCGGCAGGTTTCCACGGTGTCTCGGCCGCAGAGGTCAGGCAGCCGAACAGCGCGGCCGCCAGCAAAAGATGTTTCATAGAAAAGCTGGTTTGTAGTTTCCACAAAGATAGGGAAATTCCGGCAACCGCCAAATCCCCGCCATCCATTCCCCGACCGCAATTCCCCTCCGCACGTACGCACCGATTTCAGAAAAAGCGAACGGGAACCCTCTCATTTCAAGACGCCGCCTCTCAAAACGATAGGGTCTTCCGCATCCGCCATAAAAACGCATTCAACTCATATTCAACATATTGACACCTGAAAAAGAGATATGGCGCTCCCTTTGTATCTTTTATTCATATGAAATTATACATCATATCCAACCGACTGCCCGTGAAAGCCGTACACCGCGACGGCGCCTACCTCTTCACCCGCAGCGAAGGCGGTCTGGCGACCGGTCTCCATGCCCTGCACACCCGTTACGAAAAACATTGGATCGGCTGGCCGGGAGTCGACGTAGAGACCGACGAAGACCGGCGGAGCATCCGCGAAGAGCTGGCGAAAATGAACTTCCACCCCATTTTCCTCACGCCGGAACAGATCGCGAACTACTACGAAGGGTACAGCAACAGCACGATCTGGCCGTTGTGCCACTATTTCTTCGCGTTCACCCGCTACCGCAAGGATTTCTGGGAGGCCTACCGGAAAGTCAACGCGCTCTTCTGCGAAGAGATTCTCCGCCGGATCGAACCCGACGACATCGTCTGGGTGCAGGACTACCAGCTCATGCTGCTGCCCGGACTGCTGCGCGAACATCGTCCCGCGCTGCGCATCGGTTATTTCCACCACATCCCCTTCCCGTCGTACGAACTCTTCCGCATCCTGCCCGAACGGGCCGAGATCCTGCGGGGCGTGCTGGGAGCCGATCTGGTCGCATTCCACACCCACGACTACATGCGCCACTTCATCGGTACGGCGGAACGGGTGCTGCACATCGATTTCCGGCTCGACGAGACGCAGATCGGCAACCGCTGCGTCCGCGTCGACGCGCTGCCGATGGGCATCGACTACGCCGCCTTCCACGGCATCTCCTCGAACGCCGGAGCGCAACCGCTGATCGCGAAGACACGGGAACAGTTCGGCGACCGCAAGCTGATCCTCTCGGTCGACCGGCTGGATTACAGCAAGGGAATTCTCCATCGGCTCCGCGGCTTCGGTTCGTTTCTGGAACGCTATCCCGAATACCGGGGGCAGGCGACGCTGGCGATGGTGATCGTCCCCTCGCGCGACCGTGTCAACTCCTACGCCGACTTGAAGACGGAGATCGACAAGGAGATCGGGGCGATCAACGGACGCTACTCCACGATGGAGTGGACACCCGTCCGCTACTTCTACCACGGCTTTTCGTTCGAGGAACTGGCGGCGATGTATTACGTCGCCGACGTGGCGCTGGTCACCCCGCTCCGCGACGGGATGAACCTCGTGGCCAAGGAGTATGTAGCCGTCAAGAACGACAACCCCGGTGTATTGATCCTCAGCGAAATGGCCGGAGCCGCCGTCGAACTGGCGGACGCGCTGCCGATCAATCCCAACGACACGGAGCAGATCGCGGCGGCGATTCACCGTGCGCTGACGATGCCCGTCGAGGAACAGCTGCGGCGCATCGAACGGATGCAGGCCGTCGTATCGACGCAGACCGTGAACAAATGGGCAGCCGATTTCATGAAGGAGCTGGCCGACGTCTGCCGCCGCAACGAAGCGGTACGCCGCAAACGGCTGACGTCCGAAACCGTCGCGGCCGAGATCGTCGGGCCATACCGTCGTGCGAAACGACGGCTGCTGCTGTTCGATTACGACAGTACGCTCGCTCCGATCCGTTCCCGTCCCGAAGAGGCCGTACCCTCGCACCGGCTCTGCGAACTGCTCCGTACGCTGGGAACGGATGCCGCGAACCGCGTGGTCATTTGCAGCGGCCGCGACTCCGGCACGCTCGAAAAGTGGTTCGGCGGACTGCCCGTATCGCTCGCTGCCGAGCACGGTGCCTTCTACAAGGATCGCGGCGCATGGCGTTGCAACATCCGCCCCGCCTCGTGGGATCCGAAGCTGTCGGCGTTGCTCGAACACTTCGCACGGAAGACGCCCCGCTCGCGCATCGAACGCAAACAGACGGCGCTGGCATGGCATTACCGCGAAGCCGACAGCTGGCTGGGACAGTTGCGCGCACAGCAATTGGTCAACGCGCTCATGCCGCTGTGCGCACGCCTGAACCTGCACATTCTGCAAGGGGACAAGGTCGTGGAGATCAAGTCGCCCCGCTTCACGAAAGGCTCCGAAACACTCCGCCTGCTGCGGCAAGAACGCTACGATTTCATCCTTGCGCTCGGCGACGACACCACCGACGACGACATGTTCGCGGCCCTGCCGCCCCGAGCCCTCTCGATCAAGATCGGCAATGCTTCGGAGCATGCCCGCTACAATATGCCCGAACAGAGCGAGGTCGTTCCTCTGCTGGAACTCCTCGCCCGGGACCGCGGCAGTTTCGACCCGGCCGGCGTGAAACACGCGATCCGCACGACATGGAACAATCTGAAAAAACTGGTGGCCGGCCGCCGAACCGAGGAATATGGACAATAATCTGAATTACGGCGTCGTCGGCAACTGCCGTACGGCGGCACTCGTCTCCGCACGCGGAACCATCGAATGGATGTGCCTGCCCGACTTCGACTCGCCATCGGTGTTCGCATCGCTGCTCGACCGTCGGAAAGGGGGATGCTTCGGATTCGACGTCGCGGAGGAATACCGCATTTCGCAGGCCTACATCCCCCACACGAACATCCTCGCCACGACCTTCTCGGCCGCCGAGGGCGAGTTCGTCATACTCGATTTCATGCCCTGCTACCGTTCGCGCAGGGACGAACACTACATGCCTCCCGAACTCTACCGCTACGTCCGGTGGGTCAGGGGAAGGCCGCGCCTGCGGGTACATTACGCCCCTGCGCCCGACTATGCCCGCGGCCGCACGGAGCAGACCGTCACGCCCGAATTCATCGAAAGCCACAGCCTCTCCGACCCGAAGAACCGGCTCTATCTCTATGCCTCGCTGCCGCTCGGAAAGATCGCACGGCGGGAGGAGATCGTCCTCGAACGCGACGAATTCTTCCTGCTGTCGCACAACGAAAAAGTGATTCCGGTGGACATCGAACGCGAAAAACTCGAATACTGCCGCACGCTGGTCTACTGGCTCAACTGGACGAACCGCACGAAAAGATTCACCTATTACAACGACGTGATCGAACGGAGCCTGCTGACACTGAAACTCATGTCCTACTACAACGGCGCCGTGCTGGCGGCCCTCACGACCAGTCTGCCCGAAAGCGCCGGCGACGTCCGCAACTGGGATTACCGCTTCTGCTGGCTCCGAGACGCTTCGATGTCCATCGAGACGCTCTTCCGCATCGGACACCCCGGAGCGGCCGCCCGGTTCATGCGCTTCATCCAGTCGACGTTCGTCAACACGCACGAGCCCTACCAAATCATGTACGGCATCCGCGGCGAGCGGACATTGACCGAGACTACACTGGATCATCTGTCGGGTTACAAGAACTCCAAACCCGTGCGCATCGGCAACGATGCCTACCACCAGCGGCAGAACGACTCGTTCGGATACCTGATGGATCTGATCTACCAATACTACCGCCTGATGCCGGGTTCGCTCGACGAAATCGAGGACATGTGGGAGATGGTCAAGAACATTCTCTCGACCGTGACGGAAGAGTGGCGCAAACCGGATAAGGGAATCTGGGAGATCCGCGGCCGGAGCCGCCAGTTCGTCTCTTCGAAAGTGATGTGCTGGGTGGCGTTGGACCGGGGCGCGAAGGTCGCCGACCTGCTCGGCAAAAACGAGTACGGCCGCCGCTGGCGGCGGGAGGCCGACGACATCCGCGACGACGTGATGAAAAACGGATGGAAGGAGGAAATCGGAAGTTTCTCGCAAGCCTACGACAACCTGGCGCTGGACTCGTCGCTGCTGCTCATGGAACCCTACGGTTTCATCGAGGCGACGGACCCGCGTTACAGCCGAACGGTAAGGGCGGTCAAGGAGGCGCTGCTGCACGACGGCCTGATGTATCGCTACAACAGCGAGGACGATTTCGGTATGCCCGCATCGGCCTTCACGATCTGCACGTTCTGGCTCATACGCGCGCTCTTCGTCATCGGAGAGCGGGAGGAGGCCCGACGGTTGTTCGACGGAGTCCTGCGCTGCGCCAACCACGTGGGGTTGTTCAGCGAAGATATCGATTTCGATACGAAAGAACTGCTCGGAAATTTTCCGCAGGCCTATTCGCATCTGGCACTGGTCAATACCGCCGTGCTCTTCGCGGAAGAGGACAGAAGCCTGACCTTCGTCCGCCCCTGAGAACCGGCGGCTCGGCCTCGTCCCCACCCGCCTCGATACGAAAAGAGACCCCGCTCTACGGCGAGGTCTCTTTCGCATTTCCGGCGAGCGGAACGACCGGCAGGCTCTCCTCCTCCTGTTCGGGCGGACGCCAGCCCAGCGAATACATCCACTCGATCACGTCGGGCTGCACCACGTCGTTGCGGTCGCTCCAGCGGCGGCTCTCGATCAACCGGCGTTTGAAGGCGTCGATGCGCGCCGCGATCGGGAACTGCGGGCGTGACTGGCTGCTCTTGGCCGCACGGATCGAAGGCCGGATCGTGCGGTCGAAGACATCGCGCTGCGTGGGCCGGCGCTTGGCCTCCCATTTGAAATCCTTCAAGAAGAGATCCACGTCGGGCGGAATCTTGTCCATCGGATAGATCGTATAGACGGGATTGTTGCGATAGGTGATCTTCACCACCTGCTTCTCCTCGATGAAGAAGGTCAGATCGCCGCTTTCGAGCACCAGCAGCCCGATGATGTCGGGCGAATCGTCCTCCTGCATGAAATAGATCGTCTGGGCGTTGCCCTTCACGTCGTTGCGGTAGATCTGGTTGTTGCGGAACAGGGCGGTCATCGTCTTGCCCGCCACCTGGTTGTAGTGCATCGTATCCAACTCGGAGACCATCAGCGGCCGCCCGACGAACTCCGCCCGAACGATCTGGCTGTTGGCCGTAAAGATGTCCATCACGTCCGAAGTGATCTGGCTGTTCTGGTTCCACAGCACGGGATCGATGTAGAGATGAATGGTCGAGTCACGCGAAACGGCCACCAGCGAATCGCATACCGACTGGAAGTCGGAGCGGTAGATACGCACGTTGCGGAATCCTTTGACCAACCGGTAGATCGTATCGCGCGCCAGCGAATCGAGCGAATCGGCAGGCGTCAGCCCCAGCGAGTCGAGCGACAGCGAATCCGCCGCCAGAGAATCCCTGCGCAGGCTGTCCGCCGCCAGCGAGTCCGCTCCCTCCGTATGCCGGTCGAGCGAATCGAGTTTCGTGCTGTCGACCGGTTCGGGCAGTCCCAGCTTGGCACGCCGCCGCGCCGCCTTTTCGGCCCGTTTGGCCGCCAATCGGGCATTGCGCAACGAATCCTTCGCGCGCTGTGCGTCGAGTTTCGCGCGCGTCTTGGCCAGACGGCGCGCCGCGATCGTATCGAGTTTGGCCTGCCGTTCGGCATCGCGCTTCGCTTTCAGTTCGGCCTTCTCGCGTGCGGCCGCCTCGCGCAGCAACTGTTTGCGCTGCTCCTTGGTCATTACCACCGTATCCTGCTGCAACGAATCCCGAAGGAGCGAGTCGACATGCAGCGAATCCGCCGCCAGAGAATCCCTGCGCAGGCTGTCCGCCCGTCGCGGCGCCAGAGAATCGGTGCGCTCCGTTCCGTTCCGTTTCGCGTCGCCCCGCCCCTCGGACAACGATCCCCGGCGGGCCGCGACGATCGGCGCCTCGGGCCGCACACCCTGCACCGAATCCCCGGCGGCGGGCGCCAGCGAATCGACACGCAATGAATCGGTACGCAACGAGTCGGCGAGCAACGAGTCGGCTGCACGGGCTGCGGCGCGCAACGAATCGGCGCGCTGCCTGGCCGGATCGATCGTATAGAGGAACATCGAGTCGGCCGCCATGAAGAGCGAATCGCCCTGCGACGTATCGTAGCTCACCACCGCGGGGCGGCGCGTGAGAAAGGCGTTGCCCGGCTCCTTCCAATACTCGCCGAAATCGCCGAACGCAAGCACCTTGTGCTCCGTGTCGTCGATCTGGATATTGCCGCGCAGTACGGCATGTCCCGCGAGTTTGTAGTAGTCGATCGAATCGCTCCACACCTCCTGCTTCTCGGTGAGGATATAGCCGTTTTCAGTGACGGTATACAGTTCGCCGCCCTTGTCGTAGCTGCCGCGGTCGGCATAGAGGTAGTCGCCCTGCGTATTCCAGATATTCGTATGGCGGAAATAGTAGGCGTGGTCGGTCGTCAGGTTGTAGACCACCGAATCGCCCGTGAGGTCGTACTCCTCGCTGCGTATCTCCACCCGATCCACGCAGATCACCGTGCGGTCGTTGGCATAGTAGTAACCGCGGTCCGATTCGAGTTGGTTTTCGCGGTTGGTCACCACGCCCCCGTCGGCGAATTCACCGACGTTGGTCTTGGTGTTGAAAAGGAATTTGTAGGTGTAGAGCGTCGCGTCGCCGTCGACCACCTTCACCAGATCGGAGTAGACGTTGGCCACGTGCGTCTCGCCGTTGTAGTCGGCGCGGTCGCCGTAGACGTAGGTGTCGTTCTTGTTGATGAGCACGTTGCCGAAACACTCCATGTGCTTCTCGCTGTAACGCACGGCGCTGTCGCAGGTGATGACCGCACCGCTGTGGTAAAAGGCGACGTTGCCGACCAGACAGACGGCCGACGTATCCCGAAACTCGATCGGGTACATCACGTCGGCTTTCAGGTCGACGACCTTCTTTTCGGGCTGTGCCGCACCGCGGCCGCCCGTCCGGGCGAACATCGTCGCGCCGACGGCCAGCAATACGAACGCTATGGTCAGGAATCGTCTCAAACGGATGACTGCTTCAAAAAACGGGCCGGCCCGCCGTATCCCTTCACCGGACGCAGCGCAGGAGCGCCGGCCGGATTCGCCGCGGAACCGCCTTCGCTATTTTACCCAATGTTTGTTGGCGAACTCCCCGTCGCGGAACTCGGGATCGATGTAGACGTACATGCCGTCGATCTTCTTGGAGAGCCACTCCCCGAAAACCTTCTCCTGCTTGCGGTTGAGCGCCATCTGCTCCAAACGCAGGTAGTCCTCGTTGAGCGAGGCGACGTGCGTGGGGATGATCTGAACCAGCTTGACGATCTTGCTCAACTGGTTGCCGTTCATGTCCTGCGTCTGATAGGCCGGTGAAATATCGCCGACTTTGAGTTGCGAGAGCGTGCGGAAGTCGGCAATGGCGCTGGGGCCCATGTTGCCGAAATCCTCCTTCAGGAACTTCGTGGCCGTATAGCGTGCGTCGTTAGCGTTGTAATGCTCCAGCAACTCGTGGTTGGTCACGATACCGCCGTTCTGGCGCGAATAGGGATCGTCCGAAAAGCGCAGGGCCGCCTCCTCGAACGTCAGCGAATCGGCGCGGATCAACTCCGCGATGCTGTCGAGCTGCCGGTCGGGCTCGGAGAGCTCTTCGGTGGTGTAGGTCGGGCGGATCAGGATATGACGGCAGTGATAGAGGTTGCCCTTTTTGTCGATGAGCTGGATGAGGTGGAAGCCGTACTGCGTCTCCACGACCTCCGATATCTGCCCCGGTTTCAACTCCGAAAGCGCGTCGGCGAAGGGCTGCACGAAGGTCTGCAACGTCGCAGGCTCCATTTCGCCGCCGTGCAGCGCCGAACCGTCGACCGAATAGATACGCGCCAGCAGGTCGAACTTGGCGTCGCCCGTGATGATGCGTTCGCGCATCTCCAACAGACGCTCGCGCGCGCGGCGCTTGGCCTCGTCGATCGACTTGGGAAACTTGGTGATATGGGCGTAGACGTATTGGTCGCCGATCACGGGCAGGCTGTCCTTGTCGGTCTGGCGGTAGAATCGCTCCACCTCGCCGGGGATGATCGTCACCTTGCCGATCACCTCGCGCTGCATTCCCGAAGCGTAGGCCTCCTCCTCGTAGCGGCGGCGCAGATTTTCACGGATGTTGAAGATCGGGTTGTGCATCTTCGCCTCGACGGCCGGAATCGTCCCTTCGCGGGCGATCATATCCTGCACCTCCTCCTCGACGCGGGCCATGATGTCGGTCTTCATGATCTCCACCGAGTCGATGAGCGCCTGGTTGTAAAGCAACTTCTGCATCATCAGCTGTTCGAGCGCCTCGTTCATCGGGTCGCGGTCGGAGGTATAGCCCTGTTCGCGGCGCGACTCGGTCAACCGCCGCGCGGTGTTCTCCACTTCGGAGTAGGTGATCGACGACCCGCCCACGACGGCCACGACCTTGTCCAGCATCACCTGCTGGGCCCGCACGCCGAAAGCGCAAACCGCCAGCGCAGCACAACACAGAATCCTTGCAAATCTCATATCGTAAAGTCTATAAAGTCTAATTGTTCCTGTTCCCGTAAATTTTCGCCTCGCCTTCCGCCAGCGCCGCGTCGACCAGCTCCTCCTCGTGCGAACGGATCACCTCGGCCTGCCGCAGGTTGAACAGGATACGGCGAATGGTGGCCCGGCGCGTTTCGAGCGGCGCCGTCTGGCCGCTGCCGGCCACCTCCGTCACAAAGAAATAATAGTGCGACTCGTTGTCGCGCAACTGCTGCACCTCGCCCGGTCGGATCAACTGCTCCGACGCCATTCCCTGACGCAGCGGCAGGTTGGCCGCAAAATCGCTCCACGGCGTCCACTCCGCGAACTCCTTCAACTCGAAATCGTTCTTGGCGCAGATGTCGGCCAGATCCTGCAAGCGGTCGGTCGAACTCGCCTTGACCAGTTCGCGCAGTTTGAACGACTGGCGGTGGTTCACCGGAAAGCGCACGATACGCCCCTTGACCAGCGGCCGGTCGAGCTTGAACTCCGCCTTGTGGGCGTTGTAGTAGGCCGCGATGTCCTCCTCGGTAAAGGTCGTGTCGATGCGTTCGTCTACATAGAACTGGTCGAGCTTGCGGATCAGCAACGACTGGCGGTAGGCCTCGACCTTCGCCTCGATGTCGTCGGCCGAAGCCGAAAAGAGCTGTTCGGCCTCCGACAGCTTCAACTGCTTGCCGATCCATTTGCGGACATACAACTCGGCGAAGGCGACGCTGTCGTCGCCCGTCAGCCCCGCCGGCAACGCACGGCCAAGTTCCTGCTCGTCGAGCGTCGCACCGCCCGCCTTGGCCAGCGTGCGGCCGCCGCCGACGGTCACGGTCGGCATCTCCCGACAGCCGACGGCCGCCAGCAGCAGAAGTCCTGCTGTTATCTTCGTAACAATTCGCATATCCGATGGGCAAAGATATAATTTTTACCGCAAAAGAACGCTAATCCGACCGGATTATTGTGCTTCGGCTGCCGCCTGCTCCTGCTCCCGCAGGCGCGCGATGGTCTTCCACACCATATAGCCGGCCACGAGGAAGATGCCGAGCGACACGCCGTAAACGACCGTATAGAGCATCTTCAAGCCGTGGGCGGACATCAGTTCGTACAGCGTCGTATGCGCATATCCGAGCGTGAGCAGCAGCATGGCCAGCGCATTGTTGAACGCATGGAGGATCACCACGATGTAGAGCGAATTGGAACGGATATAGATGAATCCGAGCAGCAGCCCCATCACGAAGGCGTTGACGACGGCCGCCGGATAGAAGTGGATCACGCCGAAAAAGAGCGCCGAAAAGAGCAGTCCGTAAGCCGCGCCGCCCTTGGCGCGGGCGGCGTCGAGCAGAATGCCCCGGCAGAGGAACTCCTCGGCCAGCGGCGCCATGACCACCGTAAGCAGCAGCGCCCGCCAGCCCCGCCCGTAGAAATCGGGGATTTCGGGCAGCAGTTGGAGCAACGGCTCCAACACCACGTTGGTCGCCGCCATCAGGAGCATCCCCCACAGAATCAGCGCGGGATTCAGCCCGCGCACGGCGTAACGCCCGAGGCGGCGGTTCCCCCCGCGCAGACGGCGGTAGATCAGCGTCAGGCCGATCATCAGCCCCATCGTCAGCGGATAGGCGTAAAAGTTGAACTGCGCGGCCGCCGCATGGGCCCGGGCGGCAACGGTCTCGTCGGCACTGCCCAGCGCGGCCGCATCGGGCATCCTCGCCCCCGCGAGCAGCAGCACGAACGCCACGACCAGCTGGATGACCACGAACAGCCCTACGAGGGCAAGCAGATCGAACCACGTGGGAAACTTGTAGCGCGGAGCGGCCGGATCGGCAGGAGCGTCGTTCGGGCCGGAAGCCGCCGGCGCTGCGCCCTCCGGCGCGGACGGGGCGGTATCGTCCATGGAAACGGGAACCTCCTCCCGGTGCGATTTTCTGAATTTCATCTGTATAACTTTCACGGTCAACGGTTCGAGAGACCAAAGGTAAGCATTTTTTCGGGAACGTTGCTGAAATTCGATTTAAATTCACTAAATTTGCCCGATTGTAAACCCTTTTTACGAATGGCAAAAATCATCGCACTCGCAAACCAGAAAGGCGGCGTGGGAAAGACCACGACGGCGATCAATCTGGCCGCTTCGCTGGCCATTCTCGGCAAGAAGGTGCTGCTGCTCGACGCCGACCCGCAGGCCAACGCCACGTCGGGCCTGGGCTTCGACATCAATGCCGAGGGCATCTACGAATGCATCACCGGCGCACGCCGCGCCTCGGAGGTGATCCTTCGCAGCGAGGACGTCAAACGGCTGTGGCTGCTGCCGTCGAGCATCAATCTGGTGGCGGCCGACACCGAACTTCCGAAAATGGAACAGGGCCACCACGTCGTCAAGCGGATTCTTGCGGAGGTGCGCGACGACTACGACTACGTGCTCGTCGACTGCTCGCCCTCGCTGGGATACACCACCGTCAACGTCCTCACGGCCGCCGACTCGGTGCTGATTCCCGTACAGTGCGAATACCTGGCGCTCGAAGGGCTCTCGAAGCTGCTCAACACGATCAAGATCGTCAAGAGCGGCCTGAACCCCGCGCTCGAAATCGAAGGATTCGTGCTGACGATGTACATGCGCAACCGCCTGAACAACCAGGTTGCCACCGAGGTGCGCGAGCATTTCGGGCCGCTGACGTTCGATACAATAATCCAGCGCAACATCCGTTTGGGAGAGGCCCCCTCGCACGGCAAGCCCGTCATGTTGTACGACGCGGCCGCATCGGGTTCGGTCAATTACCTCAACCTGGCCAAAGAGTTGCTCAAAAGAAACAGGAAAAACGGGAATTGAGCATCGGCGGCCGGTCGGCCGCCATGCGGGAAACGACGCAGACGATCGTCTCTGCGCTCGTGCGAACTTTACGATAGGACGCCGACCGGCCATCGCGAAACCAAGGCCCGCGGCGCATACGGGGAAGTACGATTCCCCGACTTTAATTACGAGACAGTATGAAACAGAAGGGATTAGGCAGGGGGTTGGACGCCATTTTCGGCAACGACCACCTCGACGCAAAACTCAAACCGATGACCGAAATGGCAGAAATCGCCGTCTCGGAGATCATCCCCAATCCCACGCAGCCGCGCACGCAGTTCGACGAGGAGGCGCTCGACGAGCTGGCCGACTCGATCCGCACGCTGGGGGTCATCCAGCCCATCACGGTCAAGCGGCAGGGCGACGGGAAGTACATCATCATCAGCGGCGAACGCCGCTGGCGCGCCGCACAGCGCGCCGACGTGGCCACGCTGCCCGCCTACATCCGCGAGGTGGACGACGAGAACCTGCACGCAATGGCGCTGGTGGAGAACATCCAGCGGCAGGACCTCAACGCGATCGAAATCGCGCTGGGAATGCAGCGGCTCATCGACGAGTGCGGGCTTACGCAGGACGCGCTCTCCGAAAAGGTGGGTAAGAAGCGCTCGACGGTCTCCAATTTTCTGCGCCTGCTCAAACTGCCCGACGAGATCCAGCTGGCACTCAAAGAGGGATTGATCTCGGCCGGCCACGCCAAGGCGATCGCCGGAGCACCGGCCGACCGGCAGCTGCATCTGCTCAAACGCTGCATCAAGAAAGACCTCTCGGTACGCCAGATCGAGGAGTTGGTGCGTTCGTTCAACGCGCAGCGTCCCGCCGAGCCGGCCGAAGACGAGGAGTATCCCGAAAGTTACCTGCGGCTGGTGGAGCAGCTCGAACGCTTCTTCTCGCAGGAGATCAGCATCAAGCGGTCGAAAAACGGCGGCGGAAAGATCGTCATCGATTTCGCCGGCGACGCCGACATCGAAAAGTTCCTCACCCGTTTCGCCGACAAATAGCGCATGAAATTCCGTCCGGGCATACGTCGTTCGCTGCTCACGGCCCTGCTGGCCGCGGTCGTCTGCATTGCGGCGGCGGAAGCGGCCGTACCCCAGACTCCCCCGCAGGGCGTCAAAGGCGGTTCGGTGTCGCTCGAACGGTTCCGGGGAAAGAAGTCCATCGTGCGGGGCGGACGAATGCCGTTGCCCGACTCGCTGCGGCGCGATTCGCTGGGGCGCGATTCATTGCGCACGGCCGTCGACAGCACGCTGCTTAGGCTCGACTCGCTGGGCGGCGCGCTGCTGCCGCAGGATTCGCTGCTGCTGCAACTCACCGGCGGTGACTCGCTGCTGCGCGACACGCTGCTGCTCGATTCGCTGCGACGCGATTCGCTGGCGCTCGCACCGGCCGACACCGCCCGCACCGAAAAGAAACGCAACTGGTTCATGAGCGACTCGATGTCGCTGTCGCGCGTCTGCTGGATGTCGATCCCCATCCCCGGCTACGGCCAGATCTACAACAAGCAATATTGGAAACTCCCGATCCTCTACGGCACGTTCGGCACCTCGCTGGCGCTGTACTTTCACGAGAACAAGAAGTTCAAGCCGCTCAAACGCCGCTTCGAGGAGATCACGAGCCAGGAGATGTCGCGCACGGAGGAGCTGGACGCCGTGCAGAGCGAAATGATCCGCCACAACACACGCCGGCAAATCTACCTGTTCGCAGCCATCGGCTCCTACATTTATTTCATCGGCGACGCGGCGGTCAACTACGCCACCAACGACGTATCGTCGGTCAAGAAAGCCACGACGCTGGCCACGATCTGCCCCGCCGCAGGCCAGATCTACAACAAGAGTTACTGGAAGGTGCCCATCGTGCTGGGCGGATTCGCCTCGATGATCTACATCATCGACTGGAACACCCGCGGTTACCAGCGCTTCAAGAAGGCCTACCGCCTGCGCTACGACTACGACCAGAAGGTCGCGGCCCACAACCAATGGAAGGAGGACGTGAAGAACGACCCCGACCTGCCCGAACCCGAAAACCCCGCGTCGTCGACCGACGAATTCAAGGGCCGCTATTCGGCCGATTTTCTCAAAAACCTCAAAAACAATTACCGACGCAACCGCGACCTGAGCATCATCGCCACGGCGGGTCTCTATATCCTTCAAATCGTCGACGCGCACGTCGACGCGCATCTCAAGGATTTCGACGTCTCGGACGACCTCTCGATGCGCATCGAACCCGCAGTCGACTACGCCTTCATCGCCGGCACGGGCGTACGGCCGGTCGTCGGGTTCAACTTCTCGATTAACTTCTGATTATCCCTGTCCGCCGATGAAAACCGCCCTGCGATACGCTCTCCTGCTCACCCTTCTGTCGATCTTCTGCCTCGACGCCTCCGCCGCACGCAAGCGTCCCCGCAAGCGGGCGAAAAAGAATGCGGCCGAAGCGGTCGCACCCGATACGGTCTACATCATCAAATACGTCCAGCCCGTCGATACGGCCGAGGTTCCGCAGCGGCCGAAATTCGGCGAACGCGGCTGCACCGACTATTCGCCCGAAGTGCGCGACTCGCTCCTGTCGGGGTGGTACCGGCGCAACGTCGTCGCCTCCTACGACGACTTCTTCGACCGCTACGTCTCGGAAGACACCACCGCAAACGGCTCCGACGACGCGACGCCCGACTCGGTCTACGCACGCCGGCTGCAACAGCTCGTATCGCCCGTCCAGCTCCCCTACAACCCCATCGTCCGCGGTTACATCGCCCGCTACACCAATCCCCGCTACGGTACGATCAGCCGCATCCTGGGGCTGTCGCAATACTATTTCCCGCTGATCGAGGAGGAGTTGATCAAGGCGGGGCTCCCCGTCGAACTGCGGGCGCTGCCGATCATCGAATCGGCGCTCAACCCGACGGCCGTGTCGCGCATGGGCGCCGCAGGCTTGTGGCAATTCATGCCTTCGACGGGAAAACTCTACGGACTGGAAGTCAACTCGCTCATCGACGAACGCTACGATCCCGTGCTGGCGACCCGCGCCGCCTGCCGCTACCTCAAAGACATGTACGCCGTCTTCGGCGACTGGATGCTGGCGATCGCCTCCTACAACTGCGGGCCGGGGAACGTCAACAAGGCTATCGCCCGTTCGGGCGGCGGCAAGACCTTCTGGGAGATCTACGACTACCTGCCGCGTGAAACGCGCGGCTATGTCCCTGCCTTCATCGGCGCCTCCTACGCCTACGCCTACCACAAGCAGCACGGCATCGAACTGACCGAACCGCCCCTGCCGCTGGCCGTCGACACGATCCGCGTCACGAAACTCATGCATCTGGGACAGGTCGCCTCGACGCTCGACCTCCCGATCGAAGTGCTTCGCCAGCTCAACCCCCAGTACCGGCTCGACATCATTCCGGCCACCGGAAAACACTACACGCTCGTGCTTCCGCAGGAGTATGCCTGCCGCTACATCGCCTGCGAGGAGGAGATCCAGCGCAAGGATTCGCTCTATCTGAAAGAGTATATCAACCCGGTCAACGTCGCCAAGAAACGTGCGGCGACGAGCAGCTACCTCACCCACACCGTCAAACGGGGCGAAACGCTCGGCTACATCGCCCGCAAATACCGCGTTTCGCAGCAGACGATCATGCGCGACAACCGTATCCGCAACGCCAACCGTCTGAGTATCGGCCAAAAACTGAAAATTCGCCGCCGATGAACACCCCGAACGATACCATCGTCGCGCCCGCCACTGCCGCAGGCGGCGCGATCGCCGTCGTGCGCATGAGCGGTCCCTCGGCACTCGCGATCTGCGACACCGTATTCAGCGGCGCACGGCGGGCGGGCGAAGCAGCCGGCTACACGGTGCTCTACGGCACGATCGCCGACGGCGCACGCGTGCTCGACGACGTGCTGGTCACGGTTTTCCGTGCGCCGCACTCCTACACCGGCGAAGATGCGGTCGAGATCTCGTGTCACGGCTCTCGGTACATCGTCCGCGAACTGCTCGCACTGCTGGTTCGCCGCGGCGCCCGCATGGCAACGCCCGGCGAATTCACTTCGCGCGCCTTTCTCGGCGGCAAGCTCGACCTGTCGCAGGCCGAAGCGGTCGCCGACCTGATCGCTTCGGGTTCGCGTGCGGCACATACACTGGCCACCGACCAGATGCGCGGCGGTTACTCCGCCGAGTTGGAAACGCTGCGCGGCGAGTTGCTGCGGCTCGCCTCGCTGCTCGAACTCGAACTCGATTTCGGCGAGGAAGAGGTCGAATTCGCCGACCGCACGGAACTCCGCGCTGCAATGGAGCGGATCGGTGCGAAGATCGACCGGCTGATCGACTCCTTCGCCTTGGGCAACGCCATCAAGGAGGGTGTCGCCGTCGCAATCGTCGGCCGCCCCAACGTCGGGAAAAGCACGCTGCTCAACCGTCTGCTTAACGAGGAGCGGGCGCTGGTATCCGAAATTCCCGGCACGACACGCGATCCGATCGAAGCCACGCTGAACCTCGACGGCATTCTCTACCGGTTTATCGATACGGCGGGTCTGCGCACGACCGACGACACGGTCGAGCGCATGGGCATCGAACGTGCTTACGCCAGTGTCGCCCGCGCGCAAATCGTCCTGCAAGTGTTCGATGCCGCCGACCCCGCCGTCGAGTCCCTCGACCTCCGGCCCGACCAATGCCGCATCTTGGTCGCCAACAAAATCGACCGGATAGATCCGGCAGCCGCACCGGTATCGCTGCCCGACGGAGCACTGCCCCTCTCCGCCCGCGAGGGCAGGGGAATGGAACAGCTGTTGGAAAGACTGCGTGCAGCCGTCGACGCCTCGGCGCTCGACGACGGCCGGACGATCGTCTCCAACAGCCGCCACTACGAAGCGCTGCACCACGCCCGCACGGCGCTCGACGCCGCCCTCGGCGGTCTGGAAACGTTACCCTCCGACCTGCTCGGCGAAGAGATCCGGCAAGCGATCTTCCATCTGGGCACCATCACCGGAGAAATCACCACAGACGAAGTCCTCGATCAGATTTTCTCGAAGTTCTGCATCGGAAAGTAACCCAAGAAAACAAACGCAAAGGAATATCAAAATAAAATTCATAGATTCAGTTATTTACAAATAAACAATAGACTTTTACTTCGACTTCATTTTATCGTTCGAGGTGTAAAATTTGCCGCTTATTTACAACAATCAGCAATCGAGGTGTAAAAAAGTGTAAAGAAATTTTTCTATCTTTGCACCAAACCTAAAACCTCGACCGCATGGAAATCAAGATTCGGCAGAAACCGCAGCGCTCGACGGGCAAGACCTCGTTGGTGCTGGAATACTATTACGGGTACACCCGCGACGATGAAGGGCGCATCAAGCATCGCCGTAAATTCGAGACCCTCGAATACTACCTCTACACCGACCCGAAAAACAAGTTGGAGCGCGACCACAACAAGGTCAATCTCGAAATGGCCGAGAAGGTCAAGGCCAAACGGCTGCTCGCCGAGCAGAACGAGCAATACGGCTTCGCGGTAAAATATAAGATTCGCACCAACCTCGTCGAATACATCAAGGGACTGATCGAACAGCGCAAGGAGTCGCCGGGGAACTGGGGCAACTGGGACAGCGCATTGAAACACCTCGTCGCCTACGCCGGAACGAATACGACGTTCGAGATGGTCGATAAAAAGTTCGTCGAGGGGTTCAAGACCTATCTGGCGAAGCAGGCCAAGACCAAAAGCAATACCGCTCTTTCGACGAACAGCCAAAGCAGCTATTTCCTCAAACTCAAAGCCGCGCTGAACCGAGCGGTCGAGGAGGGCATCATCCCCCACTCGCCCGCCATGTCGGTCAAACCCGCGCATATCGAGGACGTGCATCGCGAATACCTCACTTTCGACGAATTGCAGCGCCTCGCCAAAACGGAGTGTCCGTATCCCGTACTAAAAGATGCGTTCCTCTTCTCGTGCCTGACCGGCATGCGCTGGAGCGACATCAACAAACTGACGTGGGCCGAAGTGCAGGAGTTCGACGGCGGCACGCGCATCGTCTTCCGGCAGAAAAAGACCAAAGGGCTTGAATACCTCGACATCGCCGGCCAAGCCGTCCGCTACATGGGACAGCGCGGCAAAGCCGACGAGCGGGTCTTCGCCGGGCTGAAATACTCCGCATGGCACAACCTCGCCCTGCGCGAATGGTGCCTGAAAGCGGGCATTACGAAGCACATTACGTTTCACTGCGGCCGCCACACGTTCGCCGTGCTGCAACTCTCGCTCGGCACGGAAATCTACACCGTGTCGAAGCTCCTCGGCCACCGCGAACTGAAAACGACGCAGGTCTATGCGCAGATTATGGATGCGAAGAAACGCGAAGCGGTAAACCGGATTCCGGAATTATAACTATCTTTATGCTATGGAGAACGAAATGTTGATATACCGCTCGGCCGACGGAAGCATCAAAATAGACGTCCGCATGGGCGAGGAGACCGTCTGGCTGACCCAAGACCAGATGGCGGCGCTGTTCGGAAAGGCCAAATCCACCATCAACGAACACTTGAAAAACATCTTTTCCGAGGGTGAGTTGGTCGCCGATTCAGTTATTCGGAATTTCCGAACAACTGCCGCCGACGGCAAAAGCTACGACACGAACTACTATAATCTCGACGTGATTATTTCGGTCGGCTACCGCGTGAAATCGCACCAAGGCACGCAATTCCGCATCTGGGCGACGCAGGTGCTGCGCGAGTACCTCATCAAGGGCTTCGCGCTGAACGACGAACGGATGAAGTCGGGCAAGTCGATGAACTATTTCGACGAGTTGCAGGAGCGCATCCGCGAAATCCGCCTTTCGGAACGGGTCTTCTACCAAAAGGTCAAGGACATTTATACGACGAGCATCGACTACGACCCGAAAGCCGAAAAAACGGTCGAGTTCTTCAAAATCGTGCAGAACAAACTGCTGTGGGCCATCAGCAGCCAGACGGCAGCCGAACTGGTCGCCCGCCGTGCCGATGCCCGCCTGCCGATGATGGGCATGACCTCCTGCGACAAGAGCAACCCGCGGCGCATCACCAAGGCCGATGCCGCAACCGCCAAAAACTACCTGACCGAAGACGAAATGAAAGACCTCGGGCTGCTGGTCGAATAATACCTCGCATTCGCCGAAAGTCAGGCGCGGCGGCAGGTGCCCATGTATATGGCCGACTGGATCAAGAAGCTGAACGACATTCTGGTCATCAACGGGCGCGAGCTGCTCGAACATGCCGGACAAATCAGCCGCAAGGTCGCCGAAAGCATCGCGGCCCGACAGCTCGATGCCTACAAGGGGCGTTTACGCGAAGAGGAGCGCCGCGCGAGCCTCGCCGAACTCGAAGCCGACCTGCAAGCAGCGGCCAAAAAACAATCATGACCCGCATCGAATACATACGTCTGTCGCACCGGCGCACCAACCGCAAAATCCGCGAGCGGTTGCAGGCCGTTCGCACCCGATTGAATGCCAAAAGCCGATGGCTCGGCGGTGCATGGCAGGCAGTCGCATGGGTGTTGTACGGAACGGTCAGCGTGGTTAGCTGGCTGGCATTCGCCGCCGAAGTGTTCAAGGACAACCGCTTTTCGCTGCACTACATGGAGTGCGAAATCGAACATCGCAACCTGTCCGCTGCCGAAGCTCGCCGATACATCGCCGGCAAAAAGCAGGAATACGACCGTTGGCTCGCCTACGGTTCCATCTCGACCAAAGAGCAGCGCCGCATCGACAAGACGTTCGAGTATCTTTCCGCCCGTTATCCGGCAGATACCTCTGCGGACGAACTGCTGACCCGTATTACCGAAGTCCGATCTACCGTTACCGAAATCGCCGACTACACCCGTCATCGGCAGACGGAGGAAGTACAGCGCAAGGAGCGCGAAGCGGAGCTGCTGGCTCAAGCCGAAAAACGCCGGGCCGCCCAGCGCAGCCGCACCGGCTTCGACCCAACACCCGCCGATTTCTGCCCGCGCCTGTCCGACCGGCAAATCGCAGTGCTGACCGAACACATCAACCGAATCGGCATCTTCAAACGCGACACGACCGAAGCGGAGATTGCCCGACTGCTGGCCTGCCAGCTCGCGGAACCGTTGCAGACGACGCACAACAAGCTGCTGGCGCTGCTGCTCGAATCGTTGAGCGCATCCCGATTGATTACCCCGAAATGGCAGCGGGTCGCCGGGAACAGCGGCTGTTTCACCTCGAAATTGGGCAAACCGCTGACGGCGAAAGACCTCTCGGCCGCTAAACAAATGGCCGAAATCATCGACCGCCGCAAAGAGCGGATGATTCTCGATTGCATCGAGGCGCTGGAAGCCGCAGAATAATCGTCGCACCCTCACCCTTTGAACAGGATTTCGCACCCCGGAATCCTGTTTTTTTGTGTCCCTATCACCACCGAACATTGGAAACATTATCCAAAAATGTCGAAACATGGGCAGCCAATGCGGACAGCTTTTCGTTGAATTTTATTTGCACTCGTAATTACATCACGAACGTTGCGCAACGCCTTTTATCGAACCTTTTCGATAAGCCGAGCGCAGAGGCGTGCTTGCACGGACTCTGCCGAGGCGAGAAAAGGTGCAAGAAATTGAACGCTAAAAACAGAATGATTATGAGTGAAAACACAACCGTCGAGCAACGGCTCGACCGCATCGAACAACTGCTTCGGGGACAAAAGACGGTCTTGAACTTCGCCGAAGCATGCGAATTTGCGGGGCTGTCGAAGACCTACATGTACAAGCTTACCCACCAAGGGCGAATCCCCCATTTCAAACCCCACGGCAAGAACATCTATTTCAACCGCGAGGAGTTGGAACGGTGGCTGTTGCAAAATCCCGTCAAAACAGCCGAACAGAAAGAATGCGAAGCTGTCGATTACGTTGTCCGCAAACGACGACCGATGTAGCATTTCATCCGGCCTGCTCCGGCTCTTCGGAGCGGGTCGGATTTTCTATCAATTGTAAGGCAAGTTTGTGTTTTTGTAGTACAAAAACGTGCCGCCGAACCTCGGTGGCAACATCCCGCTGGTCTATTATACGAAATCAACCCATGAAACAAATACCGATTCACAAAGGCGGGCGACCTGCCATAAGCGAAGGTCGCCGCAAGAAATACCTGCTATCGTTACGGCTCGATGCCGAACATTACTTCAAACTGAAATCGCTTGTCCGCACCTCCGGTCATGGAACAGCCGAAGTCCTCCGCCTGCTGATTGCCGCGGGTCATGTACGTGAGCGTCTGCGCCGCGAACATCTCGACTTCATGTCCCAGCTCAAAGGCATGGCCCGCAACCTGAATCAACTCACTCGCCTTGCCCATGCAAAAGGATTTACGGGGATAGTGTCCCGCCATGCGGCTATTGTTGTAGAAATTGAATCCCTGTTAAAGAATCTTCGCGATGATCGGTAAAATCATCGCTGGATCGTCATTCGCCGGAACGGTCGGATATGTCGTAAAGAAGCAATCGCGCATTCTTGATGCCGAGGGCGTAACCCCGCCGAATATTCGGGAAATGGTGCAGGATTTCAAAGACCAAATCTTACTGAATCCGCGTATCAAGAATGCCGTCGGACATATCTCCCTTTCGTGTTCACCGAAAGACAGAATGCGAATGACCGATTCTTTGATGCGGGATATTGCCAAAGAGTATATGCAGCGCATGGGAATTACCGACACGCAATACCTGCTGGTGCGTCATCTCGACCAATCGCATCCGCACTGCCATCTGGTCTATAATCGAGTAGGCAACAACGGACAAACCATATCGGACAAGAATATCAAAATCCGCAATGCGAAAGTCTGTCGCGCATTGACCAGGAAATACGGGTTGCATCTTGCACCGGGCAAAGAATCGGTACGACGGGAACGCCTGTGGGAACCGGACAAAACCAAATACGAAATATACGACGCAATCAAAACGAATTTACCTAATTGCGGCAGTTGGAACGATTTGGAACTTCGGCTGAAAGAGCAAGGTATTAGTATGCGCTACAAGTATTGCGGTTCGACCAATCAAAAGCAAGGAGTGCTGTTCAGCAAGAACGGATTCGAATTTTCAGGCTCGAAGATAGACCGGCAATTCAGCTACTCGAAACTGAACCGACACTTTACGCAGGCACAGCAGCAAACCCACTATCGGGCGACGCTTGCCAAAGGATTCCATACGGCCATAGGAAATTATAGGTCGGCATTTACTGGACTATTCGGCAATATGGGCAGTGGAGGAAATAAGGGTCAAGCGAATGCAGGTTCGATAAACTTCGGCGGCAGTATCGGTACATTGCCGTTGCCGCCCAACGATTCGTCCGTCGGATTGTCGGCAGCTCAACTCCAACGCAAGCCCGGCGAAAGCCCCGAAGAACATATTGCTCGCATTACGGCATTGCTCAACACTGTCGCCGAAGCAATGGCCATTGCTGCGATGGAACAAAAACGCAAACTGCGAGACCGAAAAGCGAACAAACCCAAAATGAAATTATAACCCTAAAACAAGCAACTATGAAAGAAGATAATATGATGTCTTACGAAATGTACGAAGACTTCAAGGAGACGATGGTAAAGGCAATCAAAACCGAACTATCGGCAAAGCATAATCAATCGACCGATACGGATTTGCCGCAACGAATAGAACAAATCGTTCATTCCGAACAAGAGCAGCAACGGGCAATAATAACCCAGCTTGCCGAAAGGTTGGAAAGCATCGAACGAAGCAATGCAAACACACATAACGGTATAGACAATTTGCAAACATCTGTCGAAGCAATCGAAATCCCCGCCGAACTGCTGCCGAGAATCGTGCAGCACAGAATATCGCTCGCCATCGAATCGAAAGGAGTATTTTGGACGATGATAGGAATGATGACGGCAATCGTCCTGCTGTGTACGATGCTGTATTGGACGGCTAAACCCAACTACCACCGCATCGACAACGACCTGAAATACCGCTATATCAAAATGAAAGGCGAAGCGACACCCGATCGCATTGCCGAACTGGAAGAAATCTTCGAACTAAACCGCGACAACGCCAAAATCCGCCAAATGAAAAGAGATGTCGAAGAATATGAACGAACCGTTCGTCAAAAAGTCATACTCGAAGAACAGGCGAGGCTCAGAGAACGCGAAGCCAATCGCCTGAACGAAAACGCCTCCCGACTGAAAAACGAATAAGCCATTCCCTTTGTCCGCAAAGGTATTGCCACCGAAAGAAATCCGCAAGGTCATGCAAGTTGCTACGCAAACCTTGCGGATATTCTTTCCGGCGGCATCGGCTGGTCGCTACCAAAGGAAATGGCAGAATAAGGAACGGCAACTTCTATTCTGCAACCAAATTCCGCAATATTTCAAGAGAAAAATAGTCTATCTTGAATCACAGACAGGAAATTTAAGCCTAATATTTCAAATCAAAAGAGGATATCTTCAAATCGTATTTAGGACTATCATAGTCTATACCAACAGCATATTCTTTTATACCTCTTGATATGGCAATCTCGTGTAATTTACCCTTATCCTCATCTTCAATATCCGGCCCATAATATATTGCTTTTAAACAACCAACATCTGGTATAAACTCATAATTATTTTCATTGTCAAGATTATAATAAAGCATACGCCATTCGCGCTCATGCTCATATTCTTGCTTATCCTTATACAAATATGCTCTATACCAATATAATTGATTTAAATAAATATGAGAGCAAAGATGTTCAAACCATCTTTTATCCCCGGCTTGCTTGAAAAATTCATATGTATGTATATTGCCCTCGTCCAATGTAACATCCGGTCTTTGATCCGTGTACATGATAGGGAAAAGGTTTACATTAAGACTTAACTTGTTATATCTAAAAATACAATTTCTCAAATCATATTCTAAAGCAAAACCCTTATATCCACCGCCGTATCTGTCCCACATATATTTGGATTGCACGCTTTCTGTAAAACAACCTATTTTAGCGCTATTTTGTGGACTGCGGAAACGCGATTCACGCTGTTTAACAGTTGTTTCAATCTGAGCAACAAACGCCGGGTATTCCTCTTCGATTATTTTATCAATGATTTGTTCATCGCCATACCCACATTCTCTATAATAACAAATTTTTGTGGCTTTTTCTGCTCTAATATCAGGATGATGTTGTGAAATGTGTGTCAAACATATACGCAACGCATCCCGTAGTGCTTTTTGTAAATCAGCTCTGATTTTCTTATGATTGACATATAGATATGAATCATATTTATCAGGGAACATTCCCGCATGACATAATGATATCATTCCATTCCTAAACTCAGTAAGAGAATAGTCGTTCATTGAACGATACCGAAATAGCTTCTCCGGAATATTGGGGAGTACTAAACGATAAATCTGATGCCATACATCAGTTCTTGCCGCTGGGTCAGCGTTAAAAGGAATATATGATTCTTCTATTAGTTTCTGGAAGCGTTCTCTAAATTCAGACATACACATTTATTCTTTCATTTGTTACAAAAATACAAAAAACAGAGTTGATATATGCTCTGACTAAACTCTAATTTCCCATTCCGATACATCCCCTTATGAGAACGTGCCGTTTGAAATACCGGAGAGCTGGGTGTGGACAACGATTGGAGATATATTTATCCATAATACTGGAAAAGCATTAAATGCTGCAAATAACGATGGCGTTTTAATGGATTACATAACGACATCAAATCTATACTGGGATAAATTTGACTTGACCGTTGTAAAGCAAATGCTTTTTACCGATACTGAAATAGAAAAGTGTACGGTAAAGTATGGAGATTTATTAGTTTGTGAAGGAGGAGATATTGGTAGGGCTGCAATATGGACGTATGATTATGATGTAAGAATCCAAAATCATATCCATCGACTAAGAGGGTTTTGTAACATTAGCCATCGTTTCTACTACTATATATTCCTACTGTATAAGATGTTAAATCTTATAGGAGGAAAGGGTGTTGCAATTCAGGGATTGTCCTCAAATGATTTACACAAATTAGTCATACCCTTACCACCCATAAAAGAACAGTGTCGCATTGTTAGTATTATTGAATCGTGGTTTTCGGTTATTGACCGCGTTGAGCAGGAGAAGAAGGATTTATGTAATGCCATTAAGCAGATTAAATCCAAAATTTTGGACTTAGCTATACACGGTAAGCTTGTTTCGCAAGACCCGAATGACGAACCGGCAATCGAGTTGTTACGTCGTATAAATCCGTCTTTCAAATCTTGTGATAACGCGCATTATAAGAACTTGCCTTCTGGATGGTCGATTTGTCGCTTGGAAGATATTGTCGATTACGAACAACCGCAGGCATATATTGTCGATTCGACCGATTACAGTGAAGATTATCCCACACCGGTTTTAACAGCTGGAAAATCTTTTATAATTGGATACACGAATGAAACAGACGGTATATGCGATAATCTTCCTGTGATTATCTTTGATGACTTTACAACAGATTCCCGTTTCGTGGATTTTCCATTTAAGATAAAATCTTCGGCGATGAAGATTTTGAGAGTAAAAAAGGAAATAGACATCCGATATGTCGGCTTCTATATGAGTATCACTCGTTTAGTTGGAGACACACACAAGCGATATTGGATCTCAGAATACTCTAAATTACCAATCCTAATTCCGCCAAAGGCAGAGCAGGAACGCATTGTTCAAACAGTAACTGACCTTTTGGGCAAACTTGATAACATAATAGCCGAATTATAGTTCGGCTATTATGTTATCAAGTAATTCACTGTATTTTTTAATTTCCAAAACAACTCTTTTTTGTTCGTTTATTGGTGGTAGAGGAAAAAACATTTCGTTGAAATCATTACTATTAAATCCTGCTTGGGCAGTTCGAGATATTTCTTTTAGTTTATTCTGATAAATATCTGATAAATAATAGTAATATACATAGTCTTTATTTATAGGCTGTTCATATCTGAATATAATTTTAGCCATTGCAACATTATATGCCCCATCCTCTGCAATAAAGACTTTGCCTAACGAACCGCCATAACGAGCTAATAAAATATCACCCTTTCTTGTCTGTTTGGAGGCTAATTCAATAGGTATATATACTGGTATAGGTGTATCCCCATAATCTCGAATTTGATATAGTCTAATATAATTGGGTAATTGAACCGAACTAAAATAAGATTTCGCCGGCTGCGCTCCACCAGAAATTTCTAATATATCATTATGCTTTACCCACACCCAACTTTCGGGTATCTCAAATGGCAAGTTCTTATAATGCGCGTTAGGTGGTTCTTGTTTATATTGTTACTGTTTCATTTCTAAAACGAAAGAGATTTATGGTAACAAAATTCGAAAAGCATCTTAGCAAGTCAGACTTGTCTAAGAATACCGTTACATCGTATGTATGGACGGTAGCCTATTTTCTTGCGCATTACAAGGAAATCAATTCCAATAACTTGTTGGCATACAAAGGGTATCTGTTGGAAAAGTTCAAGCCCCAAACGGTAAATCTGCGTTTGCAGGGGATGAACAAATTTCTTGAATTTATCAAGCAGGATAAGCTCAAAATGAAGTTTGTCAAAGTGCAGCAGAAAAACTTTCTTGAAAATGTCATCAGCAACGAAGACTACAAATTCCTGAAGACAAGACTTAAAAATGATGGCTACGAGGAGTGGTATTTTGTCGTATGGTTTATGACGGCTACCGGTGCTCGTGTCAGCGAGCTATTGCAGATTAAGGCTGAACATATTACCGCAGGGCATCTTGATATTTATACCAAAGGCGGCAAGATTCGCCGTTTGTATATTCCCCAAATACTGAAAAACGAAGCTGTCGTTTGGCTTCGGTCAAAAGGGATTTCGAGCGGATATATATTTCTCAATCGCTTCGGTAAGCGCATAACCACACGCGGTATTGCCCAGCAACTGAAACACTTTGCTGACAAGTACGGCTTAAAACGGGAGGTCGTTTACCCTCATTCTTTTCGGCATCGTTTTGCAAAGAATTTTCTTGACCGCTTTAATGATATTGCATTGCTTGCCGATTTGATGGGGCACGAAAGTATCGAGACCACGCGCATCTATCTGCGTCGCACGGCAACCGAACAACGGGCAATCGTAGATAAAGTTGTAACCTGGTAATCCGAATCTTTGGAGGCAACGATTAAGCCTCCAAAGATTCTTTTATCTTGTCAATCGTTGCAAATAACTCCTCGATTTTAGCGACTATGCGTTTTTGTTCAGCATAAGGCGGGATATTGATTAAATATCGTTTTAACCATTCTGTACTGATATTTAATTGTGCAACTCCTTTTGCAGAGGTAATACAATCGTTTCTGAAAGTATCTGTTTGAAAATAGTAAAACAGGTATTTTTTGTGAATAAATTGTTCGTTCATCCTTATACATCCCACACGCTGATTTAATGCAGCAGGAAGTAATTCATTGGGTAAGAATCCAACTCTACCTACATTGCCAGTTAGAGACATTAATAAATCATTCTTCTTTAAGATGAACTTCTCTATCTCTTTTATAGATGATTTTGGATAAAACTTTGGATCATCATCCATAATTTTACCATCTTGAACATTTGTAATGCGAATGACTCGAATTCCATTTTCTACATATTTTCCACTCTGGAATGCAAATCCATTGAGTATTTCTACCATGCAGTCATTCAGGGATATACTACACCAACCTTGAAGGGCACTTTTATAATGCGCGTTATCACAAGGTTTGAAGCTGGGATTTATGCGCCGTAGGAGGTCGATAGCGGGTTCGTCATTCGGGTCTTGCGGAACGAGTTTGCCGTGGATAGCCAAATCTAATATTTTAGATTTTGCTCGTTTTATGGCGTTTTTTAAATCCGTTTGTTCTTGTTCAAGCTGGTCAATGATAGAGAACCATTTTTCAACAGCCTCTATTATTCTATTTTGCTCTTTCTGTGGTGGAAGTGCAAATCCAAAATCTTCTATTACCTCCTTACTTATTCTCTGTTGCCCAACTGCTCCACTAAAATTCTTAATACCATAGGAAATAAATTCTTCTGAGGAATAAAAATATGAAACATATTTAACGTCTATCATAATTGGACGTAATATGTGTAATTCTGTTGTTCCTGCCCCAATCCCATTGGGAAGATTATTAAAAATCACAGACTTTCTATTCTCAAAACATGGTGTTATTTTCGCTAATCCAAAATCACCATTAGTAAAATGAGTATACCCAGTTTTTACAGTCTTCCATAGCACCGATTCGTAGCTATGTTGATAATGATATCCATCCTTAATTAAAGGCATAGGAACAAATCCAACCTCAATTGTGTCCTCTGCGTTATTTCTATGATTAATAATAAAAACGTCAGACGGTTTACACCACGCCCAATTTTCAGGTATCTCGAACGGCACGTTCTCATAAGGGGATGTATCGGAAGAGGCAGACTTCTTGCTGCGCTTGATTTTCCCATCCTTTATCAATTGTTCTTTTTCGGCTTTGATGCGTTCGAGCAATACGGATGCTGGCTCGTCGTTCGGGTCTTGCGGAACAAGTTTACCACGAATAGCCAAATCGAGAATCTTTTGACGTAGTTTCTTCGTATCCATATTACTCCTCGATATTTGCCAATAATTTTTGTAACTCGGCAACCGCCTTGCTGATATTATCGCTCTTTTGCTGAATCGTTGCCATCAACTCGCTCAATGTCAAATCGGCATCGGCATCACCAAACTTTATCCACGATATATCGAGACTCGTTTTGTCGCGTTTGAGTACCTCTTCAACACTATATTTACGCCAACGGCCATTAGGATTAGCCTCGGCATCATACGTTTCAGTACGAGCATTGATATTGTCGGCCTTATAACACTCGACAAACTCATCGAGGTGGTGCCGCAGCATCGGATTCGTAGCCAATGTATGTTTTACCCCCGTGCGATAGTCGAAAAACCAAATATCTTTGGTCGGAGTTCCCTTTGTAAAGAATAGTACATTCGCTTTTACGCCTTGCGCATAGAAAATACCCGTAGGCAAACGCAAAATCGTATGCAAGTTAAAGTTTTTCAAAAGCTCTTTGCGGATAGTTTCGCCGGCTCCGCCCTCGAACAGTACATTATCGGGTAGAACGACAGCAGCCCGTCCTTCGTTTTTGAGCATCACCATCATGTGCTGCAAAAAATTGAGCTGGTTATTCTTCGTCGTGGCATAGAAATCCTCACGATTTACATCGACAGAGCCAGACGGACGAGTACCGAACGGAGGATTAGCAAGAATTACATCAACAAGCACCGACGGGGTTTTCTCCAACGAATCCTGACAAATAATAGGGCTGCGGTCGGTACCGATTCCGTGCAGATAGAGGTTCATCGAGGCAAGCGTAACCACCAAAGCCGTATTATCATAACCATGCAGTGCGCTGTTTTTCAGAAAATCCTGTTTCCCCCGGTCTGTCGATTGCGGTTTCATGTGGTCGTATGCTGCAAGCAGGAAACCGCCCGTACCACAAGCAGGGTCGCAAACTGTTTCGCCAATCTGGGGATTGGTAACATCGACCATTGCTTTAATCAATGAACGAGGTGTGAAATACTGCCCCGCACCGCTTTTCTTATCCTGACCGTTCTTTTCCAAAATACTCTCGTAGATAGCACCTTTCACATCGCCATCCATAACTAACCACGACTCGCCGTTGATAAGCGTGATAACCTTTTTGAGATAAACAGGCTTGTCGATTTTATTCTGCGCTTTGGTATAGATTGTTCCAATCAGGTTCTGTTCCTGACTCAACTTTTCGAGCGTATTTTCATACTGCTTGACGAGGTCAAGACCATCGAGGTTCGTCAAATCTTCCCAGCGGTATCCTTCGGGGATAGCGGAATCTTCGCCAAACATCTTGACATTTTCGTCGTCCATCTTCAAGAAAAGAAGATAGGTCAGCTGCGTGATATAGTCTGTAAAACCTATGCCTTGACCGGCAAGCGTAGTTGCCAGTGTCCATACCTTTTTTGTGAGGTTCTGTTCGTTTGCGGTTGCTTGTGCCATATATTGTTATGCTGTTTTTCTATAAATTAGGAACTGCGAGAGCGATACGAGTGAATTGTTTACCTGTTCGGGATTACCGAATGCCTGAATCAGTTGTGCGGCATAAGTTCTATCCCAGTCGCGAACATCTTTTATCGTACACGAACCATTCGATGCGATGTATGATACGATTTGTTTGATTAACGCTGTTTGTGTATCGGTAATGCTTCGCTGCATCTGACCGCACCAAAGATTGAAATACTGATTGGCGGTAGAATGCAGGCTGTTTAATGTTGTAATCTGACGGAATGCAAAGCGTACCAGTTGAATGATATTGGTAACAGCCTCTTTTTCCTCCTTTGTCGAGAATTTAGTAACGACTTCGGGATTTATAAGCGAATAAGTATTCCACAACAACGTAGGATTAAACTTGCTGTTGGCAAATTTCAACTTATTCTCCAAATCTTTCAGCATCGTGTAGGTAATCGGCTCACCTTGATTGTTATATATGATTCGCAGGGCTTCAATCTCGTCTTTATGCTCGTTGATATATGTTTCAAACGCATCAATCGTATTTTGTGCCTCCTCAATTGAAAATCCCTTGGATATCAGCGTATCTTCGCCCGGCTGCAATATCGTTACGAAACCTGCATTCAGAATCAACAGATAATATCGGGCATCGGGATGGTTTACGATTGCCGCTACCAGCCCTTTGCGCTCGTTATTCAGCTCATTGATGTCGATATATGGCGGAAGTGTATCGGCTTCCAAAGCATCGTATATACCGACAGCAATATCTTTCATATCAGCTTTCGCCAGCCTTGCAAATTCGTCGCGTTCGGATGCTTTGCATTTATTATAAATACGGGACAGGCGTGCAGCCAAAAGGCGCAGATATTCATCCTGCACATTGCCGTGCGTGATACGCTCCAACAGTTCTTTGAGTGTCATCACCGGAGTCGGCACGTCATCCGTTCCCGGACGGGTTACCTTCATTTCGTGCTCTGTTACGCCAACAGCATCAACCAGATAGAACAAGTCTTTACTATACGCATTCGGCGTAACATTCCGCAACTGTTCATCCCCAATCGTGCGCACTCCGCGCCCCTTCATCTGAGTATACAGAGAATCCGACTCGACATCGCGCATAAACATGATCACTTCGAGCGGCTTGACATCCGTACCCGTAGCAACCAGCGTTACAGTAACAGCAATGCGGAATTCCTTGTTATTGCGGAATTGCCGTATCAATTCGTTGCTATCTCCGGCAGAATAGGTAATCTTTTGCACGAATTTGTCATCGTTCCGACCGAAAATCTCTTTTGCAATTTTGACGATATTGCTTGCATGAGCATCGTTCAGCGCAAAAATGAGCGTTTTCGGCAAATAGTCCATATTCGGTTCGCGCTGTGGATCGACGAACATTTCGGAATATACTGCATCCCGATAGGTTTCAAGAACCAGCTTTATTTGTGCAGGATTGATTATGCTGCGATTCAGCTCTGTTTTAGTATATGTCGATTCTTCGCGCGTTTTTATATCCTCAACCGTGCCGGTATATCGGGTTATCTTTTTTACTTTCTCCCCTTCACGAATTGCTCCTCCATCCTCGGTAGCCTGCGTTTTGATTCGGTATACACGATAATCCACATTTACACCATCGGCGATAGATTTTTCGAGCGTGTAGTTTACAATGCGGTTATTATTGAAGAATGCCAATGTTTCCGGCGCAGGCGTAGCCGTCAAACCGACCATTTTTGCCGTATTGAAATAATCGAGCACTTTTCGCCAACTACCATAGATAGAGCGATGACACTCATCAATGATAATCATATCGAAATAGTCGGGCGGCAAAGTCAGATTGGCAGGCAATGCAATATCCGCCATCTCATCATTACCATAATTTTCATCGTCATCACTGTCCGTAATATCATCTCCTTTTAGCAATGAAAACAGACGCTGTATCGTAGAAATAACGACATTGGCATCCTCCGGAATCTTGCCCGATTTAAGCCGACTTACTGTGAAAATTGTATTAAATGGCTCGCCATTCTCAGTCAATCGAAACATGCCGAATTCACCTTCTGCCTGTTTCCCCAAATTGTTTCTATCTACCAAGAATAAAATGCGGCGCATCGGGGTATATGACAGCATCCGATAGGCGGCCATACATGCCGTATAAGTTTTTCCCGCACCGGTAGCCAAAACCATCAATGCACGATTCTGTCCTGTACAAAAACTACTTTCCAACTCACTGATTGCCTCAAACTGACAATCCCGCAATCCTCGTTTCTTCAAAGTCGGCAGCCCCGCAAATTCGTCCGTTATACCCAGCATCTTCACGATTTCTTTGGGCGTATGGATTCTGTTCAACTCCACATACTCGGAATTTTCATCCCGCAGGTCTTTGAATATTGTAATATTGCCGTTTGATTGATAGACGAACGGCAACGGCAGCATATATGCCTGATACTTAGAGGGTACACTACGAGCATACAGAACAGCCTGAGCGCATACCACATCGGATTTAACATCAACCTCTTCTCGTTTTGCTTCAAGGACTCCAACCGCCTTGCCATTTAGAAATAAGAAATAATCCGCTTCGAGATTATGCTCCAACAAGCCCTCTTCGATTGCAACAGCAGAGATCTTCGGAGCATAGTGATCCCTATCTACGACCTTCCAGCCGGCATCATCGAACATCTGGTCTATCTTCTTTCGGGCTTTCTCTTCCGGGCTCATATTCCTATAATTCTACAGTATCAGAAGTTTATGCAAAATTAACGAATAATACTCAAATAAGCTATACTAATATAATATTTACATGAAACATATTTCAACAAACGGCAAACTATTTATACCCAAAAAGATATAATTACAAATTATTTCACTATTTTTGCACCCAAAGAGGTATAATATGCAGACAACATTATCGAAATACGTAAAAGCTATGCGCAAGCAGCATCGGCTGACGCAGGTCGAACTGTCCGAGAAATCGGGCGTAGGGCTACGATTTGTGCGCGAATTGGAGCAGGGAAAACCGACGCTACGGCTGGACAAAGTCAATCAGATCCTCAACCTGTTCGGAGCCGAGGTCGGAGTGGTGCCGATGACAAAAACGAATGACCGATGAAACAGGCAGCCATCTATCTCTACGACCGCAAGGCGGGACTTTTGACCGAGGATGAAACCGGGTACACGTTCCGCTACGATGCCGACTATCTCCGCCTGCCCGATGCCACAGCGGTCAGTCTTACGCTGCCGCTTACGGAGCATATCTATCGCGACAAGGTGCTGTTCCCGTTCTTCGACGGATTGATTCCCGAAGGATGGCTGCTCGACATTGCCGAAAAGAGCTGGAAAATCGACAACCGCGATCGGATGTCACTGCTTTTGGCCTGCTGCAAAGACTGCATCGGTGCAGTCAGTGTCGTACCTATCGAATCAAAGGAGGAGTAACATGAAGCGTTGTCTATATTGCTACAAAGAATTGGCCGACGACGAGCGGGATTTCCACAAATCCTGCTCCAAGAAGATTTTCGGCACTCCCGAAGCTCCTTTGCTCCCCTACACGCGCGCCAATATCGCGGAACTTGCCCGCGAGGTAATCCGCAGCCAAACGACACTGACCGGCGTGCAGGCGAAACTATCGCTCGATATTGCCAAAGCGGGCAAAGGCACCCCAGAACGCTTTACAATCGTCGGTCTGTGGGGCCGCTACATTCTCAAACCGCAGACCGAACAATATCCGCATTTGCCGGAGTTGGAAGATTTGACCATGCACATGGCCGAAACCGCGAAGATGCAGGTCGTCCCCCACTCGCTCGTCCGCTTTGCCGACGGGGAGTTGTGCTACATCACACGCCGCATCGACCGAGGGCCGCACGGCGAAAAATATCCGATGGAAGACCTCTGCCAGCTCTCCGAACGATTGACCGAACACAAATACAAAGGCTCCTACGAGCAGATTACCAAAACGATTCTACGCTATTCTTCTGCCCCGAAACTGGATGTCGTTAATTTCTGGGAGCAGGTGTTGTTTTCGTGGCTCACGGGCAATGCCGACATGCACCTCAAAAACTTTTCGCTGTACAGCCTAAATCCGAGTATTTATGGGCTGACACCGGCTTATGACCTGCTATCGACAGCGCTCGTTTTACCCGAAGACACCGAGGAATTGGCACTGACGCTGAACGGCCGCAAACGCAAGCTCCGCCGCAGCGATTTCGTGCAGGCAATGACGGCTTCGGGCATGGACGAAAAGGTAGTCGACAACCTGTTCAAGAAGTTCATCAAAGCCATTCCGAAATGGGGCGAGTGGATCGACGTTTCGTTTCTGCCCGACGAGATGAAAGGCAAATATAAAGCGCTTATCGCAGAAAGAATCAAACAACTAAAATAGCGACATTACATCCTGCCGCGAAAATAATTTCATCCAAAAATCCGTCAAAAAATAATTTGCCACTTATTTACAACGGAGCCAACGACAGATGCACCCAACAACATAACAAACAAATAATTAGCAATTTACACTTCGTTTCTGCATCGGAAAATAAGGGCTTGTAAACAGTCATAACCAACCATAATCATTTAGAATAAAGTCGCTGTATATAAGCGACTTTTGTTTTTGTGTATTTTCCAGACCGTATTTGGAAGTAACGGTTTTTATCCATATTTTTCATACATATTTCTACCGTGACAGAAATTCACGGTTTGTCCAAATATCACAGTGACGCATTAGTTGACGTGTGTTGACAATGGTTTACATGTGTGGACAAAAAGGGAAATTAAAATTCATGTAAAATGGCAGAAAATAGGACGAAAATATGGAAGTAAAAAGAATTTGTCAATGGTGCGGAAAACCGTTCATCGCACAGAAAACAACAATCTGTTATTGCAGCCCGCAATGCTCGAAACGAGGTTACAAACACCGCATGATGGAACGGAAGATGGAGCTGCGCCATATGCAGGAGATGCAGAAATTGCGCTCGTCGCTGGAAAAGCAGGAATACTTCACCTTTTCGCAGGCTGCACGTCTGATGGGTGTAAGCCGCTAGTACATCTACAAACTGGTAAAGGAGGAGAAACTCCGTGCTTCCCGGCTCAGCGGAAAGATGTCGCTGATACGGAAAGCCGACATCGAACTCATGCTCAAAAGCAAACCTTATGAACGACTGGTAGCAAAAAACGACTTTGACATCACCGAGTATTACACCGCTGAGGAGATTGCACAGAAATATAAGGTCAATGCCAAATGGGTATGACCTTATACACGACAGCACAAGGTCCCGAAAGTGAGAATCCGCCAGTTCAACTATTACAGCAAGAAACATATCGATGCTGCCTTTGCCAAATATGAGGTGGACTCCGACCTGACGGAATGGTACACTCCCGAAGATATTCAGGAGAAGTACGGCATGACACGTGTCGCCATCCGTTCGCATGTCTACCGCAACAATATCCCATCGAAAAAAGAACACGGGCAGATATTCTACTCGAGGCTACACTTTGACCTCTCGAAGAACTCCGCGGAGGAGAGCAAGGTCGAATACTACACCGTCAAGGAGGCAATGGAAAAATTCAAACTCTCTCGTGACTCAGTTTATAATATCCTGCAATTCCATCAGATCAGCCGAGAGAAGAACGGGCGCTTTGTCCGCTTCCTGAAAGTAGACTTTGACCGGGTGATGGGTGTCCGTAAGTGAGCTGATTATAGGCTACCGTAAATTATTCCAAAATTAATCTTCACAGAAGGTGGTCTGCATGGTTACATTACAGTGATTTGCCAGCGAATTAATAACAACCATAAAAGATATAACATTATGAACGATTGTAAAACAGTAACATTAAGGACTTTTTTATCATTATTATTTGCTATAGTCGCTATTCATTATCAGGGTTAATTTCAAATGGCAACAAGTTGTCACCTTCATTAAAACGGTCGAAATCCGAGCTAAACAAGCGGTCTTGAATGACACGGTATTTCTCAAATTCGGGTTCAGCAAATTTTTTGGCGAATTCGGCTGTAACCTTGCCGGCATCAGAAAGGATTGCATCTCCACCAGCTTCAAGAATGATGTCTATACGTTTTGCCCAATCTTCCATCGTCATGGGTATATGACGCTTTGCCATACGTTCAGCCATATCCAACACGGCATTGACCAAACGTCCCATATCTTCCAGTTCTACGCCTTTCAGATAGTTTTTTGCAATGCTTACATCATCTTTACAATTTTCCGTCAGGGGCATTCTCCCATGTAGTCAGTCCCATATGCTCTTTCTCTGCATCGGCTCTATTCACGATCAGTTCTGCGGCAGTCTGACCATGTACGGCATAGTGCATTTTGTTCTGGACTTTTTTAAAGAACAGTTTTGTTGTCGGAGCATCACGGTTATAGCCAATTGCAGTGGCATAAATATCGGTAAGTTTCTGATAAAAAAGGCGTTCACTCAACCTTATCTCCCTGATTTCGGCAAGCAAATGTTCAAAATAATCTTCTCCAATGAAAGAACCGTTTTCCATTCTCTTTTTGTCTATCACGTAGCCACGGATAGAGAATTGGCGAATGACTGCAGTGCACCATTGGCGAAATTGTGTAGCTCTAATACTGTTTACCCGATATCCAACAGATATAATGGCGTCCAAATTGTAAAACTGGGTTTTCCTGTGGACCTGACGCTCACCCTCTGTTTGAACTACCGAGAAAAACTCGGTAGTTGCCTCTTTCTGTAATTCCTGACTGGCATATATATTCTTCAGGTGCAAACCAATGTTGTCTGTCGAACAATCAAATAAGGTGGCCATAGCTTTCTGCGTACACCAGATGGTATCATTCTGATACATCACCTGTATACCATCTTCCTTACCCTCAATAGCGAAGATAAGGAATTCTGCCGTACTGTTTCTTATCTCAAACTGTTTTGCCATACCTACACTTATTCAACTAGTCCCAATTCTTTCAAGTACACCTCAATCTCTTTGTCCAGTTCAGCACGTTTGGCTTCAAGTTCTTTAATTTCTGCCATTACAGCCTTGATGTCGATAGGTTCTTCTTCCTCAAAGGTATCAACATACCTGGGAATATTCAGATTATAGTCATTATCAGCAACTTCTTTTAAGGTAGCAAGATGGCTGTATTTTTCTATTTCTTTACGGTCACGGTAAGTTTCAACTATCTTCTGTATATGCTGCGGACGAAGCCTGTTTTGAGTCTTTACTTTTTCAAATTCTTTGCTTGCGTCAATGAACAGGATATTATCGTCCTCTTTGCGACATTTTTTGAAGACAAGAATGCAGGTCGGAATACTTGTACCATAGAAGATGTTGGCCGGCAATCCGATAATGGCATCTATGTAGTTTTTCTTTTCTATGAGGAAACGACGTATAATACCTTCTGCGTTTCCACGGAACAATACACCATGAGGAGCAACACAAGCCATTGTACCACCTTCATTCAGGTGGTAAATCATATGCAAAATGAAAGCATAATCGGCCGTTTTCTTCGGTGCAAGTCGTCCGGCTTTACTGAAACGATCATCATTATTGAACTTGTCAGCTGCACTCCATTCGGCAGAGAACGGCGGATTTGCAACTACTGCATCAAACTGGGTATCTCCAAAAGCGTCCCATTCGAGTGTATCACCGTTTTCTATTTTGAAGTTGCTGAACTTGATTCCATGAAGCAGCATATTCATTCGGGCGAGGTTATTAGGTAGTCGGATTCTTTTCCTGTCCGTAGATATATACAGCCTTCCCTATACTTGCAGCACGTAACAACAACGAACCACTGCCACAAGTGGGATCATACACATTGCGTAGACGTTGGTGGCCGATAGAAACAATCTCCGCCAATATGCGACTGACTTCCTGAGGCGTATAGAACTCTCCTGCTTTCTTCCCAGCTCCGGCAGCAAATTGGGAAATCATGTATTCATAGGCATCACCGAGAATATCAATTTCCTGTGAGGCTTCCACACCAAAATCTATATCATCCAAAGCAAGAAGTACATTGCTGACCAATGTATTCTTGTCGTCAGCAGTCTTACCCAACTTAGGAGAAGCCAAATCAATATCAGAGAACAGTCCTCCGAAATCCTCTTCGCTATCCTGTCCAAGTGTACTGTCTTCTATGCGTTTCAACGAACGTCCCAGCATTGGCAGGATATTTTCTTTCCGTTTGATAGTGTCTATCACAGATAAAAATAGATATTTGGGCTCTATAAAATAACCGATATTTTCCAGGCACTGGTTTTTGACCTCTTCCTGTAACTCCATTGCATCGGCATCGGTCATATTCCACAATTCTTTAAAAGTGACTTCGTCATCTTCAAGTGTACTGTTGGCGTATTTCTCTATTTTTTCAGACAAGTATTTGTAAAAGATAAACCCCAAGGTAAAATACATAAAGTCGCTCTTGCCGACATATTGCCACGCAAACGGTTTGCGACCTCCCAAAGCTAGTCACGGAGTTTCTGTTGTAATTCTTCGCTCATATTATTTTTTCTTATTTTTCGTAATTAATATTGCATCAGAGATATATACTGCAGGACAATTATACGAATTGTTAGTCAAACACTGATGCTTAAATTTTCCGCTGAATAGATCTAAGGCAATAACCATATTCCAATATGATGTTGGGTTACATTCATATCCGGGATCAAGACAAAACACATTGAATATACCATCTTCATCATATTCGTACCCAATGGCAAGAACAGCATGACCACCGCCCGTTTTAAAATCCATACCAAGAATAATGGGGATATTGTCATCTATTGCAGTCTTTACTAACTCACAAAAATCAGTTTCTCTAAAATTATCATTAATATTGGAATATTGGGCAGTAACAACCTCTCCATAAACCCTATTGACTAATTTGGTAAGCTGATCAAAATAAAAGCCACCTCTTATCATACCATGTTTGTCAAAAAATTCATGGAATAGTTTTTCCGTTTCTGGCGACTTCTTTATATTATCATATACATCTTCAATCTGAACTCGACTTATCGTCTTCAAGATAAGTAAATCATCATCAAAGAATATACAGCACATGCACCATCAATATCTCCTTGACGAATATGAACTGGATGATAATTGCGTTTTTTTATACTACATCCTTTCTCTGTAAGGTATAGACTATCTATAATTTTAATCATTTTCTATAGATTTTTGCTCAAATTGTTTGCGTAAATCATCCACCCCCTGTCCATTGTTAGTTCACGGATATCGGTTATTGGCGGAATCTGTAGAACTTCACTTGTATTGATATATTCTCCGTCCAAGGAGTCCTTAAAACGGAGACCACCCATGCGGGAGTAGTCTTCGATTCCGACAAGATAGTCAAAGGATGAAAGACGGCGGACAGGGCGCTTCTCCTCTTTCGCCAGAATCTGTTCCCTACGATTTATCAATGTGCGGCCCCATCTGTCTGGGAGGGCATCAAAAAAACATCCGAAAATATCCTTGCTTGGAGCTGTATATTGCTGCCCTGGATAGTTATTCAAGTCATCACTAAGAAACAAGTTGCCATAGTCCCTTAGCCAGTCATCACTATAGCAAAATCCATAACTGTCCGAGCCACGAAGTGATTCATAGCTCAGCTCTCCAATCAGCCTTGGTGCTTTCAGCCAATCAAAATCAGCAAACACATATAGTCGTTTCATGGCTTATTCTTTTTTAGATGCTCTCTCTCGCTTTTTCAAACATAAATCCTGTAAAGCCTTTCCCATTGCGTCTTCTTTGGCAAGGAGAAGTATATCATCATCTAGTTGAAGCGCATAGAGAACTCTGAGATAAATGCCGATAGCTACTGTCGGTGCCCCCTTTTCTATCCGGCCAACCGTAAGCGGTGAGCAGGTTGCACGTTCGGCAACCTGAGCCATGCTGAGATTCCTGCGCAGTCTTGCCAGTTTGATCTGCTCACCCACTATCTGCATCTTCTGCTCCAGTTTTCTTGGCAACTTGGTGCCCATTGTATTCTTTGCCATATTCAACATATCATATAATACGCAAATGTACTACTTTTTACCTTTTTAATGATGTGTTATAGGTAAAAATCGCAAGAATAGAAGATATGATATTTAAGCAGTTCAACACTTTTTCAAGCGAATAAATCGATTTTGTCACACTTTTTCAAGCGAATGAGGCTTCATTTATACACTTTTCTATCAAATTTGAGGCTTGGGAACTACACTTTTCCATGAAATCATCAACTTTACTTTATCCCCGTATTCATATAAAGTAAAGTCAAAATAAGGGAAGATAAGAGATGGCTGCGCCACGGTGAAATGGCTCCAGCTATTTTTTCTTTTGGCCAGCAAAATTCCGTCCCAGAATGTCCCCGACGCACGTCACATCATATACAATTCACTAAACATCAACAACATGAGTCATTTTAATATTTTTTGCTCGAAAACATGTTATAACCGGGATTATTATAAACGGCATAAGCAAAAGATATATCATCGACAAGCACAACGAAATATTGCCCCCAAAGAAACAAGGGTTCAGCCTTCCATTCAGCTCAGGTGACTGGATCGACAGTAAACAAGCAAGTACCCGTTACAATGTTTCAGTTAGTACTTTATATGTTTCAATTTGCAGGAATCGTACCACGCAAACGTGAAGGTAAAACGACTCTATATTCCACCAAACATTTGGATGCAGCCATGAAATTCATTCCGAAACAATTGACTGACGGGCTTATTACGTTAAAAGATGCAGTATCGAAATACAATTTTCTGATACCGAATCTTCGGTATCTTATCATACGCCTCGGAATACAATCGGAAAAAATCCGCGGAAAAATCATGTTCAGGGAAGCCGATTTCAAAAAATCATCACCGTGGCTAAAATCACCTGACAATCAAAGCATAGCAAAACAGATTTTTTTTTGTTTACAACAATATTATCAAAAACTTGCAACCCTCAAAAACGACATCATGAAACGAGTGAAAGTGACTCTGCGCAGCCGCCCGATCTCCGGAGGGCGTCGTACCCTGTACCTCGATTATTATCCGGCAGTACGTGTCCCTGAAACCATGAAAATGATCCGGCAGGAGACTCTCGGCATGTACATTTATCAGAAACCCAAAAGCGCAACACAGAAACAATACAACGAAGCGATGTTGGCACAAACCGAAGCTATCCGCAGCCTGCGTGTACAAACAGTCATCAACGAGGAATTCGGCTTTCTCGACAGACATCGACTGAACTTGGATTTTCTCAAATATTTCCGTAAAGAAGCCCAAAAACACAATAATGTCTGGAACAGTTCATACAAACATTTTGAAAAGTTCGTAAACGGGAAATGTACGTTTGCACAGGTCAATGTCGACTTATGCGTCAAATTCCGGGAATATCTTTTGTCTGCCTGTCGATTTCAAAATAGAGCAAAAAAACTCGGCATCAATACCGCTTCAAACTACTACCGCAAATTCCGCGGATTGCTTGCCATCGCTCTCCGGGACAAATTATTGACAAAAGATATAAACACGTCTCTGACACGGATTGAACCAAAAAGAAATCGAATCGAGTTCCTGACACAACAAGAGCTGTATAACCTCTCGAACGCACACTGTGAGATTCCCGTTCTCAAACGGGCAGCTCTTTTTTCGTGTCTTACCGGCTTGCGGTTCAGCGACGCCAAAGGACTGAGTTGGGATAATATCGTCCCTAATCTCGAAGGTACCGGGTACGACATTCAACCGAACCCAGAAAACGGAGACGGAAGCCACCATGCCTTTAAGTCCCGATGCCCTCGAACTATGTGGCTCACGAGAACAAGGTCCCGTTTTCAAAGGATTCAACCGCAATATGCTTTATGGTCCTCTGAAACGCTGGCTCCGAGAAGCCGGCATTACCAAGCGTATCACATTCCACTGTTTCCGCCACACCTATGCAGTCCTGCAGTTGGCGAATGGAACTGATATCTACACCGTAAGCAAAATGCTGACTCATAAACATGTCACGACGGCTGAAATCTATCTCGAACTGCTCGAAGACACGAAAACTCAAACGCTCGGACGTATACAAATACACAAAAATAACGATCCGGTCATAGCACAAATCATCTAACTTAAATAACTTGCTATTATGGAAGAATTGCAAAATCTAACATTTAACGATCTGCCGCAAGCCATATGAAGGATCATGCAGGAGTTGAAAGAACTTCGAGAAATGATAGCCGTATTACAACTGCCCAAACCGGAACGCAGGCCCATTATGATCGACGAAGCCTGCAAAATTCTGATTAAATTTTGTCGTTTATGTCCGCAATTTGTCCGCATTTCTCTTGAAACAGAAAATATTCGGTATTCTTGAATCCGATTGCCGGTAGACGTTTGAATACTCCTTTCTTTATTAATCCCCAAAAGATGGAGCCTTCCTAATCAAAGGCAAACTTTACACCTCAGAAACAAAAAGATATGCGATCCCCAATACCACAGACCTACTCGCATCTCTGACCAAACCGAAAGGCTATAAACACTTTTTGTAAGAATAAACGGAAAATTTAGGGAGATTCCAAGTGATTTTGGCCTCCTTGAAATCCCCCATTTTGCTCCTATTCTAATTGAAAAAACAAAACAACTATAAGTAATAACCTTAAAAATTCGATGATGAGTTTTCGGGATTTATTAAAATCAGGGACGAATCCAGCGTTACAATCAAACTAGATGATCTGCGGATAATCCTCGAAGAAACGGCAGGCACGTTAAAGCCCATACCGCAGGAACGACCACAGTCAGACAGTCTTTTCATTCGCCTCGCCATTCCGCAAATATCAACTTTTCACTCTACGCTAACGGGTAACTCCACCGCAATATCCGCCGACGAAGTTCCCAGCGAAAGCACATACTCTCCGGGATCGACGCGCCAGCCGTGCGTCCGGTCGTCCCAATAGGCCAGGGCGCTGCGATCGAGCTCGAATTCGACCTCCCTGCTCTTGCCCGGAGCCAATTCCACCCGACGGAACGCTTTCAGCTCCTTCTTCGGCCTCACGACCGTGGGATTCCGCTGCGAGACATAGAGCTGCACGACCTCGGCCCCGGAGCGGGAGCCCGTGTTGGTCAGGGCTACACGAACGGTCAGCGGGCCCTTTACCGGAAATTGCTTCGCCGCATGGGGTTTCGACAGCGAAAAAGTCGTATAAGAGAGCCCGAACCCGAACGGATAAAGCGGTTCGATCCCCTTGGTTTCATACCAGCGATATCCCACCAATACGGACTCCGCGTAGTCGATGTCATAGATTCGGATCAGCTTCTCGTTATAGGCCCGCGGCGCCTTGTTGTAGAACTCCGCACCGGCCGGCATCGTCCCTTTGGCCGGAGAGTCCGCAAACTCCCTTTCGATGGTGATCGGGAGCTTCCCCGAAGGATTGATTCTGCCAGAGAGTATTCCCGCCAAGGCCGTCATGCCGTTCTGACCGGGATACCAGCCGTAAATCACCGCCGCAGCCCGATCGTTCCAGCCGCTCATGCGGATTCCCGACCCCGAGTTGACCAGCACGATCGTGTTCGGATTCGCTTCGACACACATGCGGATAAATGCCTCCTCTTCTTTCGGCAGGGCGAACGGACGCTCGAACGACTCCACGTCGATCGTTCCCGCCGAAAGCAGGACGACATCCGCTGCCGCAAGCTGTTCCCGCGTGGGACGTTCCACGACCTGCACGGCGTCGCCGAATTCCGCACGGACAGCATCCGCAAGCGAAACATTGTCGTATCCCAGTACTTCGGCCGACGAGGAGGTGCTGCCTCCGGTGCGGGGTATCTCCCGGATAAAGCGTCCGGTGAGCAGGATCCGGCGGCCGACGGCCAACGGCAGAATCCCGTTGTTCCGCAGCAGCACCGTGCCTTTCGCCGCAACTTCGCAGGCCGTTTCGGCATGCGCCGGGAAGCGGCCGAGCAGGTCGGGACGGTATTTCACCCGGTCGTAAAGCCCGAAAGCGACGGCGGTGGCGACGTTGGGCCGGATCATCCGTTCCAGATCCTTTTCCGAAATGCACCCCTGGCGAAGCAGCTCCCGCACCTCCTCAACGAACTCACGGCGGCCGGGCATCTCCACATTCTGACCGCTTTTGACGACTTTTTCCGTGTCGTACACGGAACTCCAGTCGCTCATCACGCATCCCCTGAATCCGAGCTCGCCGCGCAGCAGTTCCCCGATGACACGACTGTTCTGACCGGCCCACTCCCCGTTGAGTTGGTTATAGGAGGTCATCACATAGGCCACACCGGCTTCGATACCGGCGCGGAACGGAGGCATATAGATCTCGTGCAGCGCTCGTTCATCGATCAATGAATTTGACCGGCGGCGGTAAAATTCCGTTTCGTTGCCGATGAAGTGTTTCAGACAGGCGGCAGTCCCCGTCGACTGCATACCCCGCACGTAAGCCGCAGCCATGACAGAAGTCAGCAGCGGATCTTCACCGAAATATTCGAAATTGCGGCCGCATTGGGAATTGCGTGCGATGTTCAGTCCCGGTCCCAGCAGCACTTCGATGCCGCCCGCACGGCACTCCTCCCCCACGGCTTCCGCATAACGGAAAGCCAGCTCGGGATCGAACGACGAGGCGAGCATGATCGGACAGGGAAAGGCCGTCGAGCGCTCCAACTGGCGGACCATCGTGGAGTCGGGCAGGTTGTTGCGCAGATGAACCCCTTGCGTGGCGTCGGAGAGATAGAGATAGGGAATCCCCTTCTCCGGAACGCCGTAGAAGAAAAACGAGGAATAGCCGCGCGCAAAATAGATCTTTTCGTCGAGGCTGAGCCGGGCGATCAGGGAATCGGCCTGCCGATAGGCTTCATCCCAAGAGACGAACTGCTGAGCGAAGAGTCCAGCGGCGGCACAACAGGCCGCCAAGGACAGCATGATTTTTCGTATCATAAATATCAGTCTATTTTCAAAAAGGGAGGGGGCGGAAAATACTCCGGCCCTCTCTCCCGGTTTTGTCCGTTCTTTATTTCGTCACGCAGATATCGTCGATGAACCAGCGGGAGAACTCGTCCGAAGCAGGTTCGCTCGTGAAACGCAATTGCGTGGAGGCCGTCGCACCCGTGATCTTCAGCGAATAGGTATTGAACGCATCGGTCGCCAGTCCCGATACAATCGCCTTCGTTGCGCCATTGATCGTTCCGCCGCCAACTACCTCGACAACGATCTCCGTCAGATCGCCTTTCTTGTCCTTAGGTTCGTTCGCCTTGCCTTTAGGGCGATCCGAGCAGGTTTTGTAAGCCATCGCGCGGAAAGAGAGGCTCAGGTCGCCTGCCGCGTTCAATGCCGGCGTGAGCAGCGCCCCCGCTTCGTTCTTATACTCCGCCCTCTTCACGGCCTGCGACTCGACATAACCGATCTGAGCATAACCCGGCCGCTGACGGACATGGGTACCTGAAAGTCCGTTTTTCAACTCGGCGCTCCACTCCGAAATGTCACTGCCGCAATAGTTCAGCATAGCGGCCAGTTTATCGCCGTAAAGGTAATCCAACCCTTCGGTCAGTCCGTCGAAAGGTTCGAAATAAACCGCTCCGACTGGTTTCGACGTACTGAATTTCGGCACGGCTTCGATTGCGATACATGAATGCAGGCGCGAATCCGAATTATATCCGGCTGTACCACCATTGCAACTGACATTGTCCGTTGGATAAAGTTTCAACAGCAGCGTCTGGCCCTTCATCAGCCGCAACTGCGGCGTCAGGGTTACCGTGAAATAATAAAAATAGCCACTGCCCGTAATCGCCTCGGGAATCGCAATCGCCGTAGAGCCGTCAGACGGGGTGACATACTCCTCGCCGTCGGTCGAATAGGACATCGCCCAGTTCTTCGGAGCGCCGCCCGTTCCCGACATACCGAACGAAATGCGGAACGATGCGGGCATGTCCTCGGCCAAAGGTACGGTTAACAGGAAATAAGAATCTTGACCGTAAACCATCGACTTGGCCGGAATGTTATCGTGTGCACCCTCGTCTGCCCAGTGCGTCAGTCGGAAATGGCTGCTGTTCGACGTCGAGGCCACCTTCGCTGTCAGCACGACGCATTTGGAGACATCCTTGTCCTCGACTTTGAAGTCCGCGCCCAATTTATCGAACGAGCCGTCAGTCACCGTCACATACTTACAATCCTTGTTGGCCTGCGAGGAGGCGTAGAACGAGAAGACATAGGGCAGTCGGATGCCGACTTGTGCACCAAAACGCAACCCCGTGAGCTCCTTGTCCTCGGCCGTGCAGGGGCGGATCGCATAGGCACCATCCTGCGGCACGACGATTCCTTTGAGTACGCCGCTGCCCGTTGGCGCAGGGTCGATGCCGAATGAGGAAGCCTGCGAAGCAACCAGCCGAAAGCGATTGTTGTCAGGATCCTGCATCGACAGATTATCCTTAAGCGTCAAATCTCCCAACGAACCACCTTCCGGCACGTAAACCTGGGAATATAAGCCCGCATACATCGACTCGTAGGCACCCGATCGAAGCTCCTCATAAGTAATCTTCAGAGCTTCGATCTTCACCTGAGAAGTCTCCGTACGGGTGATCCTGTCGTCCGAAACGGGCTTCAGCTCCATCACGCCGGTCTCGGCGTTCACGCCCACTACGGCGCCTTTCAGATCGATCTCCAACTCTTCGCCCGGATTGCGGTAAAGCGTTTCGTCAGTGCGCAGCGTAATGCCGCAGCCGGGTTTCAAGGCGCTTTGTAGCGCGAGGCAGTTCTCGAAATAGTTGTTGTCCTGAACGCTCGATACCACAATGCCGCGTAGTTTCATCTCCTCGCTCACCGTATAGTCGCCGTCGGCAGCCAGTGCCCGAAGTTCGGGAATGGAGAGGTACCCCTCGGCTGATGCAGAAGCTTGCTCGAAAATTAGTTCATCTGTCACATCTGCATTACGTTTGGCCACGGCCCGGATCGTCAATGAACGACTCTGCGCAGTCGTGTTCTCGTCGACCATCACCGATACGGTAGCTGTCCCCGTCGCCGAAACCTGAGAAAGTTCAGCCCAGCCATCGTCGTTACCCGTAACAAATATCTGCCATTCGCAATTGGCCGCAACATCGAAAGAGAGTGTCGTAGCGAACGACGGCGCGAGAATCGCATGCGAGCTCAGCGTGATCGACTGCATCGGCAGCGCCACGTCATCCTTGCACGCCCCGGCCGAAAGCAGCAGCGCGAAGGCCGCCGCCATCCGGAAAAAACTGTTTAAAAGTCCGTTTTTCATAATCGCTTACTTTTTGAGGTCTACCAATACGGGAAGGTGGTCGGAAACCGTCATCACATTGATCTCCTCATACGACGGTACAGCCGTACCCAACAGCTCATAATGGGGCGAATTCCCCGTATAGACAAGCACATAATCAATGCGCGACGGCGAAGCGGTGTTCACAAAGGTGTTGGCCGAAGTACTGATAATCTTCCACGATTCGAGCGCCGTTTCCGGGATTTCCGACGTATTGAAGTCGCCCGCCAGATAGATCGGCTTCGTGTAAGAGATGTAATGCGCGGTGATATATTCGGTGATGATCTCGAACGACCGCTGTCGGTTCTCGTCGGACTTGTGGCAGAAGTGCGTAGCGATGAAGATATAGTCGTCGAACTCCGCCAGGAAGAACTTGCGAGGCTCTTCGCCCGGCAAGTCGCCCGCATAGGTATTTTTAGGCGCCGTTTTGCAGAGAATGCCGATACCGTAGTCACCGCCGCGGTAATCGATCGTCTTGCAGTAATAGGGTCGCATCCCGGTACGGTCGGCCAATTCCTGCAACTGGTCGGTGGGATGCCACGTGGTGTTCTTGTCCAATTCCTGCAAGGCGATCACGTCGGGGTCCATCAGCGAGATGACCTTGGCCGTGTTGTTGTAGTTCGCACGGTCGGTCCCGGAGTTCTGGGTCCAACCCTCGCAGCGGTGGGTGTTGTAGGTCGCCAGCCGGACCGAGCTGGGCAGGCGGTCGTACCCCTGCCCGTCATAGGGGTTCTCGGGTTCGTCGGAGGGCATGTCCCCGAAATTGAAATCGGAGTTGTCGCCCGACAAGTCGGAACACGCCACTGCGGAGAGGACCAGGCAGCAGCCGAATAAAGCAGACAATATGAATCTGGTGATTTTCATGGTAGTTCGTTTTTAGGTTTCCGTTTAGAAATTCAGTCCGTCTTTCCAGCCGGGATTCTGGGTGATGGCGCCCTGCGTCAGCACCCGGTCGTCGGTCGGAATGGGATAGAGATAGTCGCGTTCTTCGTTCCAGGTCCGGACATAGTCGGTATGGACGATGATGTTGCCGCGGTCGCCTTCGCTGAGGAAAATATCCTTGTTCAGCTCGTAAACCGTCGCCGCCGAAGTCGAAGGTTTCGAGCCGGACCAAATGCACACATCGTCCACCCCGTCACTATTCAGATCATAACTTCCCGTACCGGGGAAATAAAGTCCCGTAAAGGGCTTTTCGAAACGCTTGCCCTCCTTCCAGCGCATGATGTCCCAATAGCGGAGGTTCTCCATCAGCAGTTCGACGGTACGTTCACGGCGTATTTCGAGAATCACACCCTTGTTGTCGCCCGTCACGTTGGCGTAGCCCGTCTCCGCAGAAGCCAGGTAGGGATCAGGATGGGCGTTGGCCTCCGTGAGCGAGAGATCCGCGACATCGGCCCGCTCGCGCAGCGGGTTGATCGACAGTTCGATGTCGTCCTGGGTCAACGTCCCCAACTCGGCTTTCGCTTCGGCATAATTGAGAAGTACCTCGGCGGCGCGAAACAGCGGTAAATCGCTCGTCGAAGCTTGGTAGGAGTCATATTTGGCCGACGTCAGATATTTCACCAGCTGGTAGCCGGTCATCGTCGCGGCGAGGTTCGGGGCCGATTCGGCCGTGTCGTCGACACGCTTGTAACCGGGCGTGCGGACCGTCTGGGCGAAACGCCCGTCGCGGTTCCGGCTCTCGTCGGGCAGCTGCATAGTCTCCCAGCCGGGCTGCGAGGTGAAGGGCGTACCGTCTTTCATCAGATACATATTGGCAATGTTCTTCAACAGCCCCGGACGCCCCATCGTGATACTGGTGAGATAACCGTTGACGTCGTGTTTCAGACCAATGTCCGTATTATAGGCTCGGGCCAGAACAATTTCCGTGTTGATAGCCTTGAGTGAAGAGAATAGCCCCAGATAGGGTGTCGTGCCTGAATCGTAGATCGCGTAACCGCTTTCGTCGATAAATCGTTTCGAAGCATCTGCACAGACTTCGAGATAACTCTCCCAGCCTTGCAATCCATGATACTTGCGGAACGTGCCTTCGAACAGGCACGCACGGCTCTTGAGTGCCAGCGCCGTCCAGCGCGTCACCCGGTAAACCTGCCTTTCGGCAGGCAGGTTAGCGATAGCGAAATCGAGGTCACCGATCACCTTCTGCATCACGAACTCACGCGAATCTCGCCCCTTGTAAAGTTCCTGATCGTCAGACGCAAGCGGACGATCGACCCAAGGTACGTCTCCGTAATAGCGCACTTTGTCAAAATAGAAATAAGCCCGGAAAAAGCGCGCCAATCCTTCGTATTCGAACCGCACGCGATCGTCGGTGCAGTTGGAGGAGTATTGCAGGAAAAAATTGATGTCACGCAGCTTTTCCCATTTCCAGGTGCTCGCCGTGGCAGGCACGGTACGGTTGCCCAGCACCTCGCTCGTAAGCGTATTGCAGGTAATAATGTCGGCTGTCTCATTGTAAATGGAGGCCCCGGAGGGGAAGATCGTATAGAAATCATTCGTGTAAAGCTCGCACTCCTCCTCGGTATGGAAAAATTCGTCAGGCGTAAGCCGGTCTTTCGGGAAACGGTCGAGTGCATCCTCGCAACCGCAGAAACCGCACGCCGCCATACCGGTCAGTAGATAAAGAATGTATTTTTTCATAACGGCAATTGCTTTAGAAAGTTAAATTCAGTCCGATCGAATAAGTCTTGCACCACGGATAAACGTTAGCCTTCTTATCCGAATCAGCGGCCGCCTGCTCGGGATCAAGGAAATCACTCTTCAGCGCCGACCACGTAGCAAGATTCTCTCCGCTGAAATAGATGCGGCACTCCTTGATGCCGACCTTCGAAGTCAGCCGTCTGGGAATCGTGTAGCCGATCGTGAGGTTTTTCAGACGGCAGTAGGCCAGATTCTGCAAATAACGATCATTGGTGTAGTAGGCCGTGCCTGAATTCGAATTGAGCGATGTATAGGCACGGGCCCGTGGGAAATAGGCGTCGGGATTCTCCTCGCTCCACACCTGACTCATAAAGTTTTTCGGGACGAAGGTCGCATAGGGACGACAGTAAGGACCCCAAAAACGCAGATTGTCAGCACCAGGATACCAGTCCAGCCGGCCGATGCCCTGCATGAACACCGACACGTCGAATCCGTACCACGAGAAGTTCAGCGACGCTCCGTACTGGTAACGCGGTGACGAGTTGCCGATCACGCGTCGATCCCCCGGATCATCGAGCGTGCCTTTGCCGCCGTTGACGATGTTGTCGCCGTTCAGGTCGAGGTATTTGATGTCTCCTCCGCGGACTCCCTTGCCATAAGCACCCGTCGCGGTGTAGTAACCCGAGGCGACAGTCGAGAGGTCAATCCGCGAAGCGTATTCGGCGGCCTCCTTGTCGTTACGGAAAAGCCCGTCGACCTTATACCCCCAGATCTCACCGTACTTTTTGCCCACATAGGGATCGCCGATCAATCCCGTCGGATTGTCGCACTTGGTGTACTCAGCCGTATAGTCGGAAAAGGTTCCTGTGATACCGTAGCTGAAGGTACTGCCTGCTAACTTGAACGAATCGCGCCAACCCAACACCAGTTCATAACCCTTCGTACGCAAGTTGTTGGCGTTCATCTGCGGCTCGCTCGCGCCGTAGATCGACGGCAGCGATTTGCCCTTGCCCAAAATGCCTTTCGTATCACGGATATAGAAATCGGTCGTCAGCGACAAGCGATTGTTGAACATATTGAGGTCGAGTCCGAGGTTTTTCGACACGACCTTTTCCCACGTTTGGTCGCCCGACACGGGATCGCTCACCGTAGCGTGCTGGCCGAGGACCGTCCCGTCGAACGAGTAGTCGCTCATCGACCCCTTGGTTGTAATAGTCTGAATGAAGTCGTAGTAACCGATCTGCTGGTTGCCCAGCGAACCGTAGGAAAGACGGATTTTCAGATTGTCCACCGCCTTGCGCAACGGCTCGAAGAAAGGCTCCTCGCTGATGCGGTAAGCCGCAGAGAACGAGGGGAAGAAGCCGTAGCGCTTGCCGCGCGGGAAGCGCGAGGTGCCGTCGTAGCGGCCGTTGACCTCGAAGAGGTACTTGCCCCTGTAATCGTAGGCTGCCCGGTAGAAGAGGCCCATGATGGCGTATTCGTTGCGGCCTCCGTTGAGCGTGAAGTTGGTGGTGCCCTTGGCCAGGTTGAAGTCCGAGAGGTCTTCCGACAGCAGGCCGTCGTTAGCCGCCGTCAGGTCGCGGTAATACTTGGCCTCGTAGTTGTAACCGGCGATCAGCGTCAGGTTGTGTTTCTCAGCGAAGGTCCGGTTGTAGGTTCCGTAAACGTCGGCCACATAATAGTTCTGATCCCAGACGACCTCCTTGTATTTATTGGGGAAACTGCCTTCTGGTTCGGTCATCACCTCGCCCGGATACTGCGAATACTGGACGTTGACGCTGCGGTAGTCGTTGTGCAGGTAGCCCTGCGTATAGCTGAAGTCGGCCTTTATGTTGAAGTTTTTATGCAGTTTGAACGTGGCTTCGAACGTCGTGGTGATCTCCTGGGTCTTCTTGTTGCCGAAGCTCTTGCCCTTCTGCATCATGGCGTTGTAGCCGTCCATCACGTAGTGGGTCGAAGACTGCGTCATCGAAGTATGCGACACGGCCGTTCCGTCGGGATTCACCGGCACGAACGACGCCAGCGCATGCAGCGTGGGCTTGCGGAAATTGTTGTACTCGTCCTCGTAGCCGTAATACTTGTAGTTCGACTGGAAGAATTTGGTGTTGCTGGCGATGGTCAGCCACGGCTTGATCTCGGCCTGCAATTTCACGCGGAAATTGTAGGACCTGAACATGTCGGGTTCGAGCCGGTTGACGCCCTTCTGCTGGTAGTAGCGTCCGCTGACCATGTAAGAGAGCGCCTTGGTTCCGCCCTTGATGTTGATGTTGTGATCCCACGTCGGGCGGCTGTCGTCGTAGAGGTAGTTATACCAGTCGAAGTTGGCCAGATAGACGTACTGCTGACGGCCGTTGCGCCTGTCGGTGATGACCCACGGACGCGCCGGATTCTCGGTCTTGTCGTTGCGCCGCTCCCAGAGCGCCTTGTAATCGGCTTCGGTGTAGGAGGTGTAGGGCGTGTTCTGAGTCGCCATCATGAAGAAGTCGGCAATCTTGGCCGAGTAGTAGCCGCGGGTTTCGTAATCGGTCGAGGTCGTGGGGCTGGACATGGAGAAATAACCGTTGTACGACACCTCGGCCTTTTCGTTGTACCGCCCGCTCTTGGTCGTAATCAGAATGACGCCGAACGCGCCGCGGGCACCGTAGATCGCGGCCGAGGAGGCGTCTTTGAGCACCGTGATCGACTCGATGTCGTTCGAGTTGATACGGTCGGGATAGGTTTCCACACCGTCGATCAGAATCAGCGGACTGCCTCCGTTGGGCGAAGTCGTACCGCGGATGTTGTACGACGCGCCGGCTCCGGGCTGCCCCGAAGAGAGAGTTACGTTGAGGTTGGGAATCACGCCCTGCAAGGCGCGGCCTACGTTCGACACGGGACGGTCTTTCAGCTCTTTCTGCGACACCGTGGCGACGGCTCCGGTCAGGTTGGCTTTCTTCTGCACGCCGTAACCGACCACCACCACTTCGTCGATGCTCTGCTGGGCGGAAGTCAGGACCACGTCGAAAAAGGTCCGGACGCCGACCGTCGTCTTGTAGGTGTCGAACCCGATGAACGACACTTCGAGCGCGGCCTTGTCCGAAAGGCTGAACGAGTCGAAAGCAAAGGTACCGCTCGCCCCGGAAGAGGTGCCCCGGACCGCTTCGCCGTCTTTGAGCAGGATGGTGGCACCTACGACGGGATTACCGGAAGCGTCCGCGACCTTGCCCGAAATTTTGCGGGGGGGGGAAACTTGCGCACCGCGGCGCGGCGTCAGGATCACCTTGTTCCGCTCGACGTTTACGAGAACGTCGGGAATACATTTCAACACGATCCGTTCGATGGGCCAGGCCTCCGCAGCGACGGAAACGACACGGGTCAGGTCGATGTCGGCGTTGTTATACGCGAACGAGTACTTCCCCTGCGCCTCGATCTGCCGCAGCAGTTCGGCGACAGTGACATTTTTCAGATGGATCGTCACGGGCGGGTTAGCGGCGGAAACGCCCCCGACGGACATAAACAGAAAAATGAATAAGGACATGATTTTTACAGGCAAACACCGCTTGTGCGGGGCGCTGCCATCGGATTGTCCAAAAAATTTCATAGTTTTGTAACGATTTAAAGTTCATCATTCGTAGTATTATCTACGATAAGGTCTAATTTTAAGTCATGGGGCGGATGGTAGGAACATCCGTCCCAATTTTTTAAGCTTGTCAGATCATCATAGGCAAATGGTTTTCAGGATTCGAGTTCGGGATTGCGTCATTCCGGGGCGAGAAAAACCGTCCCGCCGCGGATGTCGTAGCGTATCGGGGCGATCCGCGAGATCAGGCGCATCGCCTCCTCCAACGATTCGTATTCGATATGGAAAGAGAGTTTTGCCGAAAGGTCGATGTTCCCTTCGGAATGGAAATGTACGCCGTACCAGCGTTCCAGATTGACCAGTATGGCCGAGAGCGATTTGTTGGTGAAGACCAGGCGGCGGGACGTCCAGCTGCAATAATCGCAGGCGGAAACCTCGGAAACCGCAATCCGGCCGGTCTGCGTATCGAACAAGATCCGTTCGTCGGGCCGCAGCAGGATCGGACTTTTACGGTCCGGGGTCAGGACACGGACGCTGCCCGATTGAAGGATCGTTTCGGCATAGCGAGTACCGGCCCGGTGACGGGCGTCGAACTCCGTACCGAGTACCTCGACCTGCATGACCTCCATATCGACGACGAAGGGATGGGAGGCATCGTGCCTGACCTGAAAAAAGGCTTCGCCGTCGAGCCGGACCCGACGGATTCCGGCATCGAATGTTTCGGGATAGCTCAGACGACTGTCGCCGTTGAGCCAGACCCGCGTCCCGTCGGGAAGCGTGAACTCGCTCTTGCTGCCTCGGGCCGTGACCAGGCACACCGAAGGGGCGCGTTCATACCGCGAACGCAGGAACAGGTATTCCCCGCAGACGACGAGCGCCAGCAGGGCCGCAGCGGCCGCAAAACGCCGCAAGGATATGAACCGGCTCTTCTTTCCGGCCCGGTCCAGCATGTCGATCCGGTGGTGTATGTCGGGGAGTTTATGGCGGTAATCGCGTTCCGCAGGCCGGGCGAGCAATTCCTTCCAGGCCTGAAAAAGCGCTGCGTCCTTCGTTTCCCGGTCGGCCGGGGCGGTCATCCACCGTCGGAAACGGCGTTGGATCTCCTCCGGCATATCGCCGTGCAGAAAATCGCGGACGAGTCTGTTGATTTTGTCGGTCTTCATCGTTTGGGGTGCTGCTCATAATATAGAACGACGAAAGAACGGCGAACCCCCAGCCGGAAAGAACGATTTTCAGAAAAAAAGCGTGATCGAGGCAAGCAGGCGCCGCAGTTGGCCGAGTGCGGCGGTCATATGGTTTTCCACGGTCTTGACGCTGATCCGGAGCCGCTCGGCGATCTCCCGGTTCGAAAGACCCTCGTAACGGCTCATCCGGAAGATACGCCGCCGCTGATCGGGCATCTTGTCCACGGCGATGGAGATCAGCAGCGCCAGATCGTTCGTCTCCACCTGGCTGTCGAGCGTATCGTCGTGAAAATAGCGGACGGAGGACAACTGGGCCAATTCGTATTTCTCATGCACCAGCGAACGGTTGTAAATGTCGAAAATAGCGTTTTTCGTCATCGTAAAGAGGTAATTGGAAAAACGGGTCATCTGCGCGATCTCCTCTTTGCGTTCCCAGACTTTCAGCATGATGGACTGCATGACATCCTCCGCCTCCGTCCGGTTCTTCAACATCCAGAACGCCAGTTCCTCGACTTTCGGAGCATAATGCAGATAGAGCGCATCGAACGCCTCCCGATCCCCCTGCGCCAGCCGATCCAATATTTCCCGCTCCTGCTCCACTCAAAAAATGACGGCACAAAGTTACTACAAAAAAGAGAAATGCGGAAAGATATAGTGATAGAATTGAGTTACAAGGGTTTCAGTCGTGCTTCCGATTATTCGTGAAGCCATCGCAATCACCGCTGAAGCCAAATCAGGACGCCGCTACGTTACTTGTCCGTAACCATGCACGGAATGGCGACAAACGGACACGGATAACGAAACAAGGCGTTAAGGATTAGTGAGTTACTGACAACTCACGCAACAAATCCGGTTACGGAAAAAGATTGCGCCGTTCCTCCCCGTTTTGCGTACCGGCGACGGACTCTTCACCAACTAATTTTGAACCTAAAAAAATAAGGACGATGAAGAGTACATTTTCAGTAATCTACTACCTCAAACGTCAGGTAGT